>ERZ1292640.422-Hain-H43-02um-R1-422-length-34445-cov-44_pt1 | contig 34445 bp, 25 predicted proteins | sample MGYA00564404_ERZ1292640 | MGnify/ENA primary metagenome ERZ1292640 (study PRJEB36523, sample SAMEA6512636) | groundwater metagenome | collected 2019-01-08 | study: AquaDiva: Metagenomics assemblies of 32 groundwater samples | reverse complement strand
CCGTTACTCTCCTGGCTTTCTCGCTAGAACAAATAGCCCAGCGATATTGACCAGATATGGACCCGGTAGCGGGGAAGGACCGTCCCCAGGAAAGCAGCCCTTTGCGCTCCCGCGTCCGTCAAGCCCAGGAAGGGAACCGCCTGCTCCAGCGCCAGGTCGCTTTCCTTGTACCTCTCATGGGCGTATTCAATGCGGTAGAAAACACGGTCAGACAACGCAAACTTCAAAGACACCGCCAGGCGCTGGAATCGATTGCCGAGTTTCGGGTAGTTCTCTGCGGAGGTCGCCAGGAAACCCTCCGCCGCCGGGTTCCCCAGCGCCATGGTGGCGGTGACATTGTCGCCCTGCGAGAAGCCGTAATTAGCGTCCACCGCCAGCCTGTTACGGAACATCCCTGCATTCAGCCCCACGCCCCAGGTGTGAACCGAGTCACGGATGTTGCTTTCCCAGTCATTGCCGGGAGAATCGCTGGCCGGCCCGATGGGCGAGGCGTCGAGCCGCTGCCGGGACCGCAGAGCATAGCGAAACTTCTCGTGGGTATAATCGGCGAACAGCGAGATGGAAGGCGTCACTAGATAGGACAGATCAAAGGAAGCCGAGTCGTTCAGATCGTAAAGATCCCCGTAGCGGGACTCCTCGAAAAAAGCCCGATCGACGGTGTAGGCGGCCGAAACCGAAATGGATTCAGTGGCTGGCGCCTGCAAGGAGACGGTGCCGTAATTCCGGGTCCGCGCGGCCTGGTCCACTCTTCTCAGCCCGGGGAGCTGCGGCAAGGCGAAAATGCCCGTTCCGGCCGGGAACGAGGCGAGGAAGTAGTCCGGATCGTACCGTTCCGGCCGGCGCCGCGAGTGCTGCATCAGGGCCTGCAATCCCCATCCGCCACGGTTCATCCAGTCCCAACTGGCCCCGGCTGTGTGTTCGTTGGAGCGTTTAACGTCGCGGTAGGTTCGGTCCCAGGCCTCCCATTCATAGAACCATCGCGCCGCCGAGGTCTTGCCGGGCTCCCACACCCACTCCAGGTTCACGTTTTGCTTCCTGTAGGCATAAGGGAGATTGCGGCGGCTGCGGGGAGCGGCCTCGGTGAAGACAGAAGGGGTGGAATCGTAGGGCACGTAGCCGGAAAATCGCAGGCTGGGAGTCTCGTTGTCCAGGCGGTAGGAACGGTAGCGGGCGTTGTAGCCAAACTGCTTGCCGGCCTTGCCGGTAAGCAGGTAGTTCATCATCAAGGTCTGTTTGCTGCCGTTCAGGCTGCGTGCCGGCAGGGCGGGATAGTCGGGCCGGCCTTGGATGGCCGGATCAATGGTGAATGGAACGAAGGCCTCGTTCTGGCGCATCCATCCCGGAGACACCGTTGCCACTATCCTGGCGGAGCGGGCCAACTGGAGGGCGCCGGAGAGCGTGAGATTCTGAGCCGTGTTGTCTGGATCCAGCGCCCGCCGCCCCGAAGCGCCGGCGGCTGCCCGCTGGCCGGGCTGAAGGAGGCCGGTCCATTCCAGGGCCTTCACCTCGTTGCGAAAAAGCGAGATCTCGGACGATGCCTGCACCGCCCATTTAGGCTTAGCCACCTCGGCGCTCGCCTTCACGTCCCGGGTCCGGTACTCCACGGGTTCCGGGAGCTCCACGACTGTGAACCCAAAAGTGTTCCCGCTGGGCCGATACCCGGTGCGTCTTTCCGGAGAGTACTGGAGGCGCAGATCCCACGCTTCACTCGGTGTCACCGTAAGGCCCAGCCCCACGGAGTTACGTTCTACCGCCAGGTTCTGGCGGGGCGCACTCTGGAGGGCTTGAAATCCCGAGGGCAGGCTGAATTGGCCCGGGCCGGAGCGGACATAGGAATTTCTGCCCGCCGTGACCACCTCGTGGTAAATGCGGTTCCAGTTGGCGGTAATCTTGTATCGGCCGTAAACCCCGGCGCCGGCCAGCGCGTGCAGATCCTTTTCGGAGTTCTCCCGTGACTGCAAGCGGAAATAGGAACCGCTCATCGGGAGCGCTGAGTCAAGAATGAAATTCCTGACGAAAACACCGCTCGGAACGTTCCGGTACTCCGAGAACTTGGCCACGGAAGAATCTCCGGAGGTCCTCCTCACGCCGCTTTCCAGAAAGGTCCACCCAGGATAGGCGCGGAGGGACAGCGCTTCAGGGCCGACGGACTGAGCCGGCAGCAAGCCGCTCGACAGGCTGACAGCCATGGCTACGCCGGGGAGCGTTTTCATCGTCCTGCTGTGGAGCCGTTTCTTCATAGCCACGCTACCGGTGTAACCGCACCCCCGAAGGGTGATTGGACCCATGAATCTGGGAGTGGCAGTTGGCGCACCCCAGGTTGTAAATCAAGCGGTTGGCGGCCGGCTGTGGTTGGGTCGAGTGGCCGGCTCGCATGTGGCAGCGCTGGCACAGGCGGGGCGGTCTCGTCTTCAGCATGGCCGGGTGCACCGATCCATGAGCCTCATGGCAGTTCAGGCAGTCTTCGGCTACCGGAGGATGTTCCCAAAGGAACGGCCCGCGCTTTTCCGCGTGGCAGCGGTAGCAATTCTCGTTCACCGAATTCTCCGCCAGCAGCTTCGGCGTGGCCGTTCCGTGCGGGTTGTGGCAATCAACGCAGGTCAGCTTGCCTTCTCGCAGCGGCATGTGAGAAGAGCGCTGCAATTGGGCCTTCTGCAACAGGTGGCACTGAAAACAGACCTCCATGCTCGTCTGCTTTCTCAACAGCCGCGTCTCCAGGGGCCTCTCCTGGAAGCGCACCCCGGGCTGCGGGATATCCGCCTTCTTGTGCAGGGTGTGGCAATTCGTGCAGGTGATGTTCCTGGATTCGTGGGGGCTACCGCGCCAATAGAGCCGGTTGCCTCGTTCGTGGCACTTCAGGCACGCGTTTTCAATCGACTCGGCAGGGCTGCCGTTGAAGCGGAAGATGAGGGCCCGATTGCCGGACTGCACGTGGTCCAGGCCCGACCCGTGGCAGGCCTCGCATCCCTGCTTGGCCGGCGACTCGGAGTAACGGCCGTCCAGCCTGGCGTGGGTGGAAGCAGCCCAGGTTTGGTAGTAGTCTCGATGGCATCGCCGGCAGGTCTCCGGTGCGATGGCCGCGGCCGCCGCACCCGGCACCGGCCGGCCCTGCGCCGCCTCGAGGTTCAGGCCCGCCGGGTAGAGGCTGCACACCAGCCCGATCCAATACCACCCCCTCACGCGCCGCTGCACTGGCACACACATCACACTGGCAGGCGGTAAAGCACCTGCGATGCCAGCCGCACGGCGACCCGCCGCGGGACCGGGCCGCACCTGCAACCAACTTATTTGCCGCGGGTTAGGGTGGTCGGCCCGGGAACCGGGGCCGCTGCGGGGCGCAACAGGTGTGGCTGACTTGTCACACCCCTCTGGACTTCAACTGCGGTCCGGGATCGCCTGAGGGCGGTAGCCTCGCGAGTCGATCCCGTACTTGCGCATGAGGCGGTGGAAGGCAGCCCGATCCATCCCGGCGATCCTGGCCGCCTCCGTGACGTTCCCGCGCGTGCGGGTCAACAGTTCCGCGATGCCCTGGCGTTCGAAGGTCTCGACGCTTCGCCGCTTTTCCTGGCGAAAAGCAGGGCGCATCTCGTGGGACTGGCGCAGCAATTCCTCCGGAAGGTCCAGAGGAGAGAGGTACTCCTCGGCAGTAATGGAGACAGCGCGCTCGACTACGTTGCGGAGTTCGCGGACGTTTCCCGGCCAGGCATAGTGCTCCAGCACCATCACCGCGGCCGCGGAAATGCCGAGGACCTTCTTCTTCGTCCGCTGGGCAAACGCCTGGAGAAAGTGGTTCGCCAGCAGGGGGATGTCGCCGGCCCGTTCCCGCAGGGGCGGCAGCGCGATGGTGAGCACGTTCAGACGATAGTAGAGGTCCTCGCGGAATTTCCGCGCCGCCACCATCTCGGCCAGCTTTTGGTGCGTTGCCGCCATGATCCTGATGTCGAGGCCGACAAGATCCTGGCCACCCACACGCCGGATCTGCCTTTCTTCCAGGCTGCGCAGCAGCTTCACTTGAGTGGAGAGACTCAATTCCCCTATTTCGTCCAGGAACAGCGTGCCGCCGTTGGCCAGTTCCAACAGCCCTCGTTTCAGCGCGACCGCCCCGGTGAAGGCGCCGCGCTCGTGACCGAACAGCTCGCTTTCCAGCAGTGGCTCGGGAAGAGCGGCGCAGTCCACGGGGATGAAGGGTCCGCGAGCCCGCAGGCTGTTGGCGTGGATGGCCTTCGCCAGCATCTCTTTGCCCGTGCCCGTTTCGCCCACCAGAAGGACGGTGGCATCCCCCTGGGCGGCGCACGTGGCGCCGCGCAGCATTTCCCTCACCGGTTCGCTGGCGCCGGTGATGGCGCTGAAGTCCATGGAGGCCGCTCTGTCCGCGAGCATCGCGTCCGGCTGTGACAGCCGCGCCCGGTGCTCGCAGGCGCGCTGGAGGATCGTTCGGAGCTCTCCGCTGCTAAAGGGCTTGCGCAGGTAGTCGAACGCTCCCGCGCGGGTGGCCTCGATGGCCGTGTCGATGGTCGCGTACGCGGTGATCAGAATGACCACCGTTTCCGGGCAGAGGCTCTTGATCGAGCGCAGCAGGGCCAGGCCGTCCGTCTCGGCCATCTTCAAGTCGGTCAGCACGATTGGAGGGCGGGACTGCCGGAAGACCTCCAGGCCGAGCCTCCCCGAGCTGGCCGTCAGGCAGCAATAGCCAAGGCGCCCGAGAATCGCGGCGCAATCGTGGACGAAGTCGGCTTCGTCGTCGATCAGCAGAACGCAGACGCTGCAGCTTGTTTCTCCCCTCTGTGTGACTGCCATCGCCTGTGACCCCTATGATACACTACGGGATTCCCGTGGCTAGGCTTCCGGCTGGGACCGATCCGGAGCATCCCCGCCTTTCGGCCACCGACAGATTCTTCGCGGGTCTGCGCGTGGCCGCCATTGCGGTGGGCGGCGTCTGGCTGCTGCTCTCGCCGGATCTGCCGCTCCGGCGCCAGGTCGCCGGGCTGTTGGCGGCCTCCCTGATCTACACCGTCTCAATCTACTATCTGATTCTGCGGACCCGCTGGCCCGTCGCCCGCATTTACCTGGTGACCGCCCTGGTTGATCTGTTCTTCCTCTCCGGGCTGGTCCGATGGGCGGGCGGCGAGAGCAGCGTCTTCGTTCTCGGATTCTACCTGCTGGTGGCGCTGCACAGCTTCTACTTTGGACGCCGGGTCGGAATGCTGATTGCCGGCGCCGCGGCCCTGCTGTTGGTTCTGGCCTGTCTGGACATCTCTCCCCCCGAGCCGTGGTTTCCTTCCCTGGTACGAGTGGGCTTGCTGTTTGTCACCGCCTGGTCCACCGGTCTGCTGGCCGATCGGGAAAGGCAGGCCAGGCAAAGAGTGGAAGGGCTGCTGGCGGAGCTGAAAGACACCACCCGCATATTGGAACAGGCCCAGAAGATGGCTCTGATCGGCCGGCTCACCGCCGGGATCGCGCACGAGATCAACAACCCGGCGGCGGTGGTTCTCACCAGGGTGGAGCGCATGCTGTTGGAAGCGGAAGAAAAGGGCTACTCCGCCGCCCTGAAGCGGGACCTGGCAACTTTGCAGAACCACGCGCGCCGCGTGGCCGACGTGGTGCAGAAGATGCTCACTTACTCCAGGTCCGGCTCTTTGGAATTCTCGCCGCTGGACATCAATGAAGTGATCCAGCAGAGTTTCCCGCTGATTGAGCACCGCCTGAAGGATCGCCAACTGACCCTGAACCTCAACCTGCTTCGCCGTTTACCCCGGATCTACGGCAACGCCAACCGGCTCGAGGAAGTGTTCGTGAACCTGCTCACGAACGCTATTGACGCTTCCTCACCCGGGGGACAAGTCTACATCGTGAGCACAATCAGTGGCGGCCCGGACAAGGAGGTGCAGGTCTTTGTTTCCGACGGCGGGCAGGGTATCCCGCCGGAGAACCTGGACAAGATCTTCGAACCCTTTTTCACTACCAAGCCGCCCGGTGAGGGCACCGGCCTCGGCCTCTACATCACCTACCGGATCTTGAACGACCACCGGGCTTCTATCTCGATTGACAGCCAACCCGGGAAAGGGACCACAGTTTCCATTCGCTTCCCTTTGCTGAAAGACGTCATGGCGACGAGGTGATGGCCCGCCGCATCCGGGGACGCAGTGTGATACGCTGGCATTGCGCGCGCCAGCGCGCCGAGGCGAAGCGGAGATAACAGTCCGAGTGGGAGGAATCGTGAATACACAGCCCAGCCGGGAAGACGCTCACCTGATACTGCGGATCTATGATCTGAGAAACCAAGATAAGCTGCAAAAGGCCAGGGAATGGTTGCTCACGCTTTTCCAGGCCAGGGACATGGACGAGTTCCGCGAGGTCTGTCCGCCGAGCTGGGAGACATATGCGGATTTTCATCGCGCGGTGTCGTTCTGGCAGATGGTGGCATCCTTCCTCACATCCGGCGTGCTCCATGCCACGCTCTTCTTTCAAACAGACCTGGAGCTGTTGGCCGTCTGGGAAAGAATTCATCACCTGGTTCCCGAGCTGCGGGCGGCCGCCAATAACCCCGGTCTGTACCGCGACCTCGAAGTGGCGGCCGGAATGGCCAGGCGGTATCTGGCTGGCCTTGGGACGGCGGCTTCCGCAGCTTCGCTGCCAGGCGAATAGCCCGGACCACACACGCCAGCGGAGTCAAAGTGCGGCTTGCTCCTCCTTCTCGGAACGCCTGGCGGCAGTCCGGGGCGAATATGGCGAAGAAGTGCTTCGGGCGCTGGAAGCGCTGACACGGCGCGAAGGGGAGGATTATGCCGGCTTTATTGAGCGCGCAGCGAGGAACCCGCTGGCCCGTTGTGTCAAGCTGGCGCGAGCGTTGGCGCGACGCTGCGAGCCACAGGCTCTCAGCACACCAGCTCTTCCCGCCTGATCTTTACTCCGTCCAGGTTGCCCAGCACCGTGAGCGCAATGTGCCGGGTGTCGAAGAACTCCTGCGCCAGCCGTTGCACCTCCCCGGCGCTCACCCTCTCGATGCTCTCCACCAGCTCGTCCAGGCTGAAGAAGCGCCCGAAATACAGCTCCTGGCTGGCCAGGTTCGCCATGCGGTGGGAGGTGGACTCCAGGCTCAGCATCAGCGATCCCTTCAGGTAATCCTTCCCCCGGCGCAGCTCTTCTTCGCTGACCGGGTCCTGCTTTAACTGGCGGAACTCGCCCAGGATCGAAGTCACTACCTTGCGCGCCGTCTCGGCCGAGGTCCCCGCGTACACCGCCAGGCAGCCGGTGTCCCGGTACGGGTTCAGCTCGGAGAAGATCGCATAGGCCAGGCTCTGCCGCTCGCGGATGTTCTGGAACAGCCGCGAGCTCATCCCACCGCCCAGCAGCGTGTTCAGTACGTAGGAAACGAACCGCTGCTCGTGGGGCAGCGGATAGGACGGCACCCCCAGGCACACGTGCACCTGCTCGAGCGACTTCTTGTGCCGCAGCGCCAGCCGCGCGTGGGTGGCCGGCGTCGGGTCGTTTGCCCGTGTCCCGTTCCCGTGCAACCCCTCAAACCGCTCCCGTACCAGCGCCACCATCCGCCCGTGGTCGAGGTTCCCCGCCGCGGTGATCAGCATGTTGGCCGGCACGTAGCTCCGGCGGTAGTAGGCCTCGGCCGCCTCCCGGCTGAACCGCTTGACCGACTCCTTGGTGCCCAGAATCGGCTTGCCCAGCGCATGGTCCTTCCAGAAGTTGTTCGAGAAAATCTCGTGGACCAGGTACTCCGGGTTGTCCGCTTCCGCCTTGAGCTCTTCCAGGATCACCCGCTTTTCCTTCTCCACATCCTCGGACCGCAGCAACGGGTGGATCACCAGGTCCGAGAGCACATCGAACGCCTTGGGCAGGTGCTCGTCCAGGACCTTGCAGTTGAAGCTGACCAGTTCCTTGCCGGTGAAGGCGTCCAGGTTGCCGCCGATGGAATCCACCGAGCGGGCGATGTCCTCGGCCGTGCGCGTCTCGGTCCCCTTGAAGAACAGGTGCTCGATGAAGTGGCAGAGTCCGTTCTCCTCGGGGCCCTCGCAGCGGGAGCCGGTGCCGATCCAGATCCCCACCGAGACGGAACGCACGTGGGGCATGGCCTCGGTCACGATCCGCACGCCATTGGCGAGGACGGTCGTCTGGATCTCACGCGGCGTTGACATGGCGGGCCCCCATGGGCTACTTTAATTTTCTCACTTCCCCTGGGCAGCCGCCACCGGCCCCGTTTGACAAGACCCCCCGAACCGGCGTAGAGTTTCCCCTCATGGAGTAAACCATGCAAAGCCAAGGACTTTCCCGCCGCCGCCTGCTGGCCGCTGCCGGCCTCGTCACCCTCCCCCCGCGCGTCGCTGGCGCCGCCGAGCGCCTCCGCATCACCAAGGTCGAGCTGTTCCGCGTGGCCGTGCCCATGCAGCCCGACATCGTCCACAGCCCCGAGATCGTCGAGGCCGACTTCACCATGGTGCCCAAGTTCATCCTCAAGGTTCACACCGACTCCGGCATCGTCGGCATCGGCGAAACCGCTCGCGGCGAGGATGGCGCGCGGCTCGCTCAAAACACCGAGTTCCTTCGCGGCAAGAACATCCTGGAGCTCAACCTCACCCGCCTCGAGCTGCCCGCCCGCGCCGGCTATACCGCCATCGAGATGGCCCTCTACGACATCGTCGGCAAGGCCGTCGGCTGGCCCGTCTGGCGCCTGCTGGGCGGGCTGGCTCAACCCAAGGTGCTGGTCGGCTACTGGTGCGGGCGCAAGAACGCCGCCGACATGCGCCGCGTCGCCCAGCGCGCCGTCGCCGGCAAGTTCACCTCCGTCAAGATGAAGTGCGCCTTGGGCGACCCGGTGGTCGAAGCGGTCCAGGCCATCCACGACGTCTCACCGGCCTTGAAGGTGATCTTCGATCCCAACACCCGCTTCAAGAACTACGCCACCTTTCTGCCGGTGGCCAAGGCGCTGGACGCCATCGGCAACGTGCTGGTGATGGAGGACCCCTTCGACAAGAACGACCTAGCCGGTTACCGCGAATTGCGCCGGCAGGTCAAGGCCCACGTCACGCTGCACCTGGCCGACCCCCGCGCCATGATTCAGGCCATCAAAGCCGAGGCCTGTTCGGTGTTCAACACCGGTCCCGCGCCCGGCATGGCCGGCTTCGTCGCCAACTGCTACCTGGCCGCCGCCGCCGGCATGCCCGTCTGGCACGGCTCCGGCCATGACCTCGGCATCTGCGATGCCGCCTACCTGCACTCCTGCGCCGCCGCCGCCAACTGCACCCTGCCCAGCGACATCCTCAGCTACCAGCGCGTCGATGATCTGCTCACGCAGCCGATCGAGATTCGCGACAGTTATGCCATCGTCCCCAACCGCCCCGGCCTCGGCTTCGAGCTCGATGAGGACGCCGTCCGCCGCTACCAGGTGAAGGGATAACCAAGAACCCCGCATGCTTTCCCGAATCATTCGCCAGACCCACATGTACCTGGCGCTGTTTTTCATGCCGTGGATGCTGATGTACGCCCTCAGCACCATGCTCATGAACCACGGGCCTGTTTTCCGCAAGCCCCCGCAGTTCGCCGTCGAGCGGGAGCAGACATACACGGCCGCGTTCCCTCCCGATGCCGGGCCGCGGCAAATGGCCCAGCAAGTCTTGAGCGACCTGGGGATGGACGGCGCCCACGGCGTCGGCAAGCCGGGTCCCGGAGGCCGGCTGACCATCAACCGGCTCGACCCCGTAGCGCCCCGCCGTATCACCTATACGCCCGCCGACGGCAAGCTCATCGTGGAACGGCAGCTTTTCCGCGCGCCCGCCTTGCTGGAGCGCCTCCACCGCCGCCGCGGCTTCCAGCAACCCTACCTGATCGACGACGCCTGGGGCCTGTCGGTCGATCTGGTCATCGCCGCCATGGTCCTCTGGCTCGCCTCGGGGCTTTGGATGTGGTGGGAGCTCCGAATTACGCGGCGCCTCGGCGCGCTGTCGATCGCCACCGGCCTGGCGCTGTTCGGATTCTTCCTGCTCACCATCTGAGAGGACCCCGCCCATGACCTTCAACCGTTTCAACCGCCGCTTGCACCTGTACCTGGGCGCGCTGCTGCTGCTCTGGTTCTTCGTATACGCCATCAGCTCGGCGCCGTTCGCTCATCCCAGGTGGTTCGAACCGTCCTCTGACTCCGAGCCCTTGTGGGTGACGCGCTTCGACCGCCCCTACGAGCTTGCCGTGCCTGGCGGCGCCGACTTGAAAGCAATCGGCGCGCAAATCGTCCGCGATGCCGGCCTGAATGGTTCCTTCGGCGTCTACCAACCTAACCAGAAACAGATCAACCTCTACTTCCCCAATTTCCTCAAACCGGTGCGGGTCACCTACTTCATCGATCAGAAACGGCTCCACACCGAGGACCGGCGCTTCCGCTGGCCCCAGTTCCTGCAATCGGTTCATGCCCGCGGCGGCTACGAGCGCGACAGCTTACTCGACGACGCCTGGGCCGTGCTCGTTGATCTCAACTGCATCGGGCTGCTGGTCTGGATCGCTTCGGGGCTTTACATGTGGTGGAAGACGCCCGGAGTGCGCGGCTGGGGCTGGCTCGCGCTGGCCGCCGGCTGGGGCCTGTTCGCGCTGTTTCTCTTCGCAGGCTGAGCGGTCGCTATACTGATAGGTCGATGGTCCGCTACCGCGACGCCGGCGTCGATATCGACGAAGCCGACCGCGCCGTCGCCCACATCAAGCGCCTGGTCCGCCAGACCTTCACCCGCGACGTGCTGGCCGGCATCGGCAGCTTCGGCGCCGCCTGGCGGCTCACCGGCTTCCGCAAACCCGTGCTGGTCAGCTCGGCCGACGGCGTCGGCACCAAGCTCAAGGTGGCCTTCCTTACCGGCCGCCATGACACCGTCGGCGAGGACCTCGTCAATCACTGCGTCAACGACACCGCCGTGCTCGGCGCCACGCCGCTGTTCTTCCTCGACTACTTCGCCACCGGCAAGCTCGATGCCGGTACCGCGTGCGAGGTAGTCTCCGGTCTGGCCCGCGGCTGTCGCGCAAACGGCTGCGCGCTGATCGGCGGCGAGACGGCCGAGATGCCGGGCTTCTACGCGCCGGGCGAGTACGACCTGGCCGGCTTCATCGTCGGGGCCGTCGAGCGCAGCCGCATGCTGACCGGCAAGCGAATCCGCGCTGGCGACCTGTTGATTGGCCTGCCGTCCACCGGCCTCCACACCAACGGCTACTCGCTGGCCCGCAAGCTGCTGTTCGAGGTGGCCGGCTACAGCGTCAAGACCTTCTCGCCCGAGCTCGGCTGCACCGTCGGCGATGAGATGCTCAAGGTGCACCGCAGTTATTTGCGGCCCATCCAGGCGTTGCTTCAGCGGGGGCTCGTCCGCGGCGCCGCCCACATCACGGGCGGCGGCGTCACCGATAACACGCCGCGCGTCCTGCCGCCCGGCCTAGCCGCCGAGATCGACACCGCCGCCTGGAAGCCGTTGCCCGTCTTTGAACTATTGCGCCGCATCGGCAAGATCCCCGAGGACGACTACCGGCGCACCTTCAACCTGGGCATCGGCATGATTCTGGCCGTTTCCCGCCGGCGCCGCGCCGAAGCCGCGCGCCTGCTGGACCGGCTCGGCGAAAACCACTACCTGATCGGCCGCGTGGTTCCGCTTCCGCGCGGCGCGCGCGCGCGAGTGCTCTACCTATGAAACGCTTGGGAATCCTGCTTTCCGGCCGCGGCTCCAACTTCGAGGCCATCGCCGATAACATCTCCGCCGGCCGCCTCGACGCCGAGATCGCCGTGGTGATCTCCAACCGCCCCGAGGCGCGCGGCCTGGAGATCGCCCGCCAGCGCGGCCTCAACGCCGTCTCGATCCCGTCCAAGGGTCTGGACCGCGAAGTCTACGACCGCATGGTGGTGGCGGAACTCAGGAAGAACCAGGTGGACCTGGTCTGCCTGGCCGGCTTCATGCGCCTGCTAAGCGCCTACTTCGTCCGCGAGTTCCCGTACGCCATCCTCAACATTCATCCGGCGCTGCTGCCCTCTTTCCCTGGGCTGGACGGGCAGCACCAGGCGCTGGAGCACGGCGTCAAGGTCAGCGGCTGCACCGTCCATTTCGTGGATGAGTACCTCGACCACGGGCCGATCATCGTCCAGACCGCCGTCCCGGTGCTGGAGGACGACACCCTCGAGACCCTTTCGGCCCGCATCCTCAAGGAGGAGCACCGCCTCTACACCGAGGCCATCCGCATCGTCCTCTCCGGCAACTGGCGTATCGAAGGCCGCCGCGTAATTCGGTGACAGGCTACGCTTTCACTAATCCGCAGTTCCGTTTTGCCGTACGGCCTTCGGCATCGGTCAGCAGGCCGTAGACGATGATGGGCAGCCCTTGCTTGCCGTCGCGCAGGTGGCGTGCGGCAAGTTTCTTCTCGATGTGTGATTGCCGTGCCAGCAACCAGTCCATGGCCTGGCCGCGACCATGGGGGAGGCTGCGATCGATGAGGAAGGACTGAGAGGCGGGGAAGTGGGACTGGTAGACTTTGTTTTTGTCGTGGCGCGTTGTAGTGGCCACATGAACTCGTCCAGTTCTGGATGGCACAGCCAAGTATAAGCGACAATTTTCATCACCTGGAACTTCGGGTTAGGCGGCGAAGGCCTGTCCTTCACCCGCTGGTGATTGTTGACGTCCTGCAAGCCGCACTCTCGGCCGCGCGAGTGGGACGCCGACTTCACGCTGCTGAGCCGCCGGCTCGTCGCCCGATCAGCTCAAGACAGTCATCCCGTAGCCGCTTCGCTCGTGATCCGCCGTACCAGCTCGACGTTCTCGGCGATCTCGTCCTTGAAGCGGGGGTACATGCCGACGATGACGGCGTCCTGGGGCTTGATGTTGGCCAGCGCGAAGCGGAAGGCGCGCTCCACCTGGTTGATGTTGCGCCCGGCGCCGAGGATCTTGAAGGCGAAGCAGGTCTTGCGGGTCTTGCGGATCATGGCGCACATGCGCTCGGGATCCTTCTCCATGTAGATCTCGCCCACCGGCGCCTCGCCGAAGTCCTTGCGCGCCTCCTCCGGCGTGCGGCTGACGCGGTAGAGGCAGGTCATGTAGTAATCGACCTTCCAGCCGTGCTCCTCGACGTACTCCATCACCGCCGGGTTGTGCATGGAGATGCCGGCGGGCACGCCGGCGTCCTGCACCGCCTTGCAGAAATCGTGGACGATCGGCATCTGGCCGGCGCGGAAGCGGTCGTCGGTGCGGCCGCCGTGGTAGGCGATGCCGATCGGGTTCAGTTTGGCCACCTCGGGGATGAGCTTCCAGTTCTTCATCAGCTCGAAGTCGGCCAGCAGCAGCCAGTTCATCTTGCCGCCCTCGGCGCGGTAGCGCTTGAGGTCCTCGATGGTGGGGTCGTTGTAGTGGACCTGCCAGGTGTTGATGCCGGCCTGCTCGGCGCGGCGCAGGATCTCGATGCGGCGGTCCTGGGTCATCCACTCCCGCATCAGCGTGTCGAGGATACGGTTAAAATGCGAGTATCCGTAGAACGGGTTTGAGCCGATGACAAGCCGGGTGACCTCGGCGCTGCCGAGCTTGACGCGGGGCAGCGGCGCCGGCACGGCCGCGCTCAGCGCCAGTGCGCCGCCGGCCTGCAAGAACTGGCGGCGAGACGACGTTTCGGAACGGTTGGGACGGAACATTGCCAGCGGATTATATCAGAGTTTCGAGGTTGTGTAGCCTGTCACCGAAATTGGCGCTGGCGGCGGTGCGGGACGGCGCCACCGACATCCGTTTGCTCGTGCCGACGGCCACCATGGCCGGGCACCTCAGGCACCAGCTTGCGCGCGAGGGCCTGCTGGTGCGGCCCTGCCTCATTCAAACGCTGTCGCAGTTTATCGAACCGTTGGTTGCAGGTCTCGCCCAGGTTTCCGCCGGGCAGTTGCAGGTCCTGCTAGCCGAGGTGCTGGAGCAGGGGACCCCGCCGGAGTTCGGCAAGGTAGCTCGCCTGCCCGGGTTCCTGGCCTCGCTCGCGCGGCTGATCGATGAGTTCTCCGCGGCCGGCTTCGACTCGCTGGAGTTAGGCGAAGCGCTCGATCAGTTCCCGTACGGCGCCGCCTTCCGGCGTGTTTACGCGCGGGTGGAAGAGGAACTCGCCGAGCGCGACTGGTCGCTGCGGGGCGGGCGCTTGAGATGCGCCGCCGAGTGCATCCGGCAGCGCGGGATCGGCGGTGTCCAGCGCCTGTTCTTCGAGGGGTTCTTCACCTTCACCGATCCGGAGCTGGAACTCATCAACGAGCTGCGACAGTATGCCGGCGTGGCCGTGAGCCTGCCCGAGTGGCGCGGCGCCGGGGCCGCGCGGGTCGCGCTGCTGGCCATGGGGCTTGAGGAGGAGCGGTCGCCCGGGCAGCCGCGCCCGGCGGCGAAGACCACGCTGTTCACCGCGCCCGGCCTGGAGCAGGAGGCCGAAGAGATCACCCGCCGCATTCTGCTCCAGGTGGAGGCGGGCCGCGCCTTCCGCGAGATCGGCGTCATTGTCCGCGGCGAAGAGCCGTACGTGCCGGTGCTGCGGACTACCTTCGAGCGTTTCGGCATTCCGGCGCGCTTCTATTTCGCCGCGCCGCTGGCCGCGCATCCGGCGGTGCGCTCGCTGGCGGCGGTCGTCGAGGCGATGCTTGGAGGCTGGGACCACGAGCAGACGCTGGCGGCCGTCAGGATGCCGGCCTCCGGGCCGGGCGCGGGCGACGCGGGCGACCGGTTCGATTTTGCGGTCCGCGAGCGGCTGCCAGGCCGCGGCCTGGCGCCACTGAAGGCGATGGCGGCCGGCGCCGGCGTACGCATTGTGCTGGATCGCTTGGAGCGCCTGGACGCCTGGCGGGCCGGCGAGGCCGAGCCGCCGGAGTGGGCGGCGCGCGCCAAGGGTCTGCGGGCGCTGGCGCCAACGCCGCTCCTCACCGATGGCGTTAGTCACGAGACGGCGGCACAGTGGCGAAGCGAAGCGGCGGCGCTGGACGGCTTCGAACGGGCGATGGAGGAGACCGCGGCGGCGCTGCCGGCCGGCCGGCGGGGCCGCTTCGCCGGGTTTTGGAAGGCCGCCGCCGTCGTGTTGCGGGAGATGCGGCTCCGGGTCCGGGATCAACGGCGCAACGTCGTCCACGTGCTCGATGTCTACGAGGCGCGGCAGTGGGAGCTGCCGGTGGTGTTCCTCTGCGGCTTGCTGGAACGGCAGTTCCCGCTCTATCACGCCCAGGACCCCGTCTTCCCCGACGCCGCGCGCAGCCTGCTCCAGCGGCGCGGCATCCCGCTGCGCGCCACCGCCGATCTCCAGCTCGAAGAGGAGTTCCTGTTCGAGCTGGCCACCACGCGAGCCACCGAGGAGCTGATCCTGAGCTACCCGGAATCGAACGCCAAGGGAGAGCCGAACCTGGCCTCGTTCTTCCTGGGGAAGTTCTCGCTGGCGGCGGAAAAGGCCCAGCCGGTGCGCCCCGCGGCCCCCGGCGCCGCCGCGCCGCGCTCGCGCGGAGCGCGCGTCGGCAGCCCCGACCTGCTGGAGCGGCTGCGGATCGAGCACGCGGTGCTCAAGCCCACCGCGATCGAGCAGTTCTTGCAGTGCCCGTTTCAGTTCTTCGCCGATCACACGCTGCGGCTGGAGGAGCCGCCCCCGCGTCCGGAAGAGCGGCTGGACGCTCTCCTCCGCGGGACGATCGTTCACAAGGTGCTGGCGGAGTGGCACCGCCAGCTTCAGCCGCTCGAGCCGCTCTTCGACCGCGTCTTTGCCGAGGCCTGCGCGCGGGCGCGAGTGCCGCAGGGATGCGCCGTCGAGCTGGCGCGGCTGTCCATGCGGCGCGATCTGCGGCGGTTCCTGGAAGACCCGCTGCTGCGGCCGGGCTGGCCGGTCGAGACCGAGGTGCGGGTGCAGGCCGCGCTCCACCAGGAGCTGGAGATCCGCGGCCAGATCGACCGCTTCGACACCGGCCCCGCGCAACAGGCGATCGTGTTCGATTACAAGTACAGCGGCGCAAGCCGCATCCGCGAGCGCATCCAGGCCCAGGAGGAAGGCCGGGTGGTGCAGGCGGGCCTCTATCTGCTGGCGCTGGAACGCCTGCGCGACCTGACGCCGGCCGGGATGTTCTACTGCGGCCTGCGCGGCGAGGTGACCCTGCGCGGCTGGCATGTTCCGCTGCCGGGCCTGGAGCGCGTGGGGACCTCCTGCACGCCCGAGGTCTTGCGCGAGCAACTCGATGGGACGCTGGCCGCCGCCCTCCAGGCGGCCCGCGACATCCGCGCGGGACGAATCGAGCCGCGGGCGGGCGACGCCTGCGACTACTGCGCGTTCCACGATCTTTGCCGCGTCGCCGCGGTCAAAGCGGCTCTGGCCGCGGGGGGGGGCGAGTGAACCTCACGCCAGAGCAGCGCGACGCCGCCTGCCGCGCCGGCCAGGACGTCTGCGTGGTGGCCGGGCCGGGGTCCGGCAAGACGCGGGTGCTGATCGAGCGATTCCGCTGGCGCGTCCAACAGGGCCTCTCGCCGCTGCAACTCCTCGCGGTCACCTTCACCGAGAAGGCGGCCACCGAGTTGAGGCAGCGCCTGGCGAGCGACTTCGCGCGCGAGTCGCGGATTCAGGAGCAGATCGAGCGGGCGCCCGTTTCCACCTTGCACGGCTTTTGCGCCCGCCTGCTGCGCGAGCACGCCATCGAGGCGGGCGTCGATCCGCAGTTCGAGGTGCTGGACGAATTCACCAGCCACCACGCGCTGCGGCAGGCGGCCGGCGCCGCGCTGGACCGGCTGCTCGAAAACAGGCCGGCCGAGATGCGGGCGCTGATCGAGGCGGTCGAGTTCGACGATCCAGCCCAGTGCCTGATCGGCGCCTACCAGGCGCTGCGCGTGGCCGTGCTGGGCATACCCGCCACGGGCGGGCCCGGGCCGGGCGGGCCCGGGTCGGGCACCCCGGCGCTGCCGGACTGTGTCGCGGCGGTGGAGGAACTCCGGCGGGCGGTGGAGCAGGTTGTCGCCGCCGCGCCGCGCGGCTGGACGCCGGGGCCGCAGCAGGCGCTGGAGGCCGTGCAGGCGTGGGGCCGGCGCTTGCTCGCGCTGCCGAAGTCCCCGGCCTCGCCCGCGCACTTCCAGGCGCTGGCCGGCTTCGACTGCAACCTGAACCAGTTTCGCAAGCGCGACCCGGCCTGTGACGCGGTCCGGGAGATCAAGCAGCGCCTGCTGGAGCCGGCCCGGCAGGCGCTGGCCACCGAATACTTCGCCCCGCAGCGCGCGCTGCTGTGGGAAGCGCTGGTGCTGTTGGATCAGCTCTACCGGGAGCGCAAGCAGGCGCTGAACGCGCTGGATTTCGCCGATCTGGAGGAGCGGGCCATCGGGCTGCTGCGCGATCACGAGCCGGTGCGGACGCTGGTGCGCGAGAGCTTCGAGGAAGTGCTGATGGACGAGCTTCAGGACACCAACCCGCTCCAGTGGATGCTGGTGGACCTGGTGCGGCGGCCGGACCGGTTCTTCGCCGTGGGCGACATCAACCAGTCGATCTTCGGTTTTCGCCACGCCAGCCCGGAAGCGTTCCGAAGCTACCGCGCGCGGCTGGAAAGCGAGGGTAAGACGATCGACCGGCTGTGGCGGAATCACCGCAGCCGCGAACCGATCCTGCGCGCGGCCGAGGCCATCTTCGCCGGCGCCGAGGGCGTCGAGCCGCACAGGCTGGAGGCCTTCCGCTCCTTCTTCCAGAAGAGCGAGCCGTGCGTGGAAGTGATCGCGGCGTCGGGCGCGACCAGCGAGGAGGCGGCGCGGCTGGAGGCGCAGTGGGTGGCGCGGCGGATCCGCGAGCTGGAGGGGACGCTGCTCATCCAGCACCGCGAGGAAGGAATCCGGCCGGCCCGCTTCCGGGACATGGCCGTGCTGATGCGCAACATCAACGCGCTGGAGCCCTTCGAGCAGGCCTTCCGCCAGTTCGGCGTCCCTTGCGTGATCGTGCGGGGGAAGCGGTTCTACGAGGCGCCCGAGGTGAACGATCTCGTGCACTGGCTGCGGGTGCTGGTGAATCCCCGCGACGAGATCAGCATGGCCGCCGTGCTGCGCTCGCCGCTCGCGGGCGTGGGCGACGAGACGCTGATGCGGCTCAAGCAACTGGGGAACCTGGCCGACGCCATCGCCTGCCTGGGACACATCGACACGTCGGCCTTCGACGCCGGCGACCTGGAGCGGCTGATCGCCTTCCGCGATGAGCTGGAGCGGATGCGGGCCGCCTCCGACGGCGTCTCCCCGGACCGGCTGCTGGTGCGCGCCATCGACCGCTCGGATTACGAGAGCGGCCTGGACGCGCGCGCCGGCGCCAACGTGCGGAAGCTGCTCGCCCAGGTCCGCGGCTGGTTCGCTTACCGCCCCCGCCCACTGGCCGAGCTGGTGCGGGAACTGGAGCTGCTGCGGGCGTTCGACCCTGACCAGCCGGCGGCGCCGCCGGACGACTCCGTCGATGCGGTCCGCGTGCTGACCGTGCACAGCGCCAAGGGACTGGAGTTCCCCATCGTGTTTCTGACCGCGCTGCACAAGGGCGTCTCGCGCAAGATTCCGCCGCTGGCCTTTTCGCCCCAAGCCGGACTGGTGGCCCGCTGGCGCGACCCGGCCGGCGGCGACGCCATCAAGGACCTGCCCTATGCCGCTTCCGCCGAGCTACTCAGGCGCAAGGAGCGCGACGAGGAGGAGCGGCTCCTCTATGTGGGCATCACCAGGGCCGAGGAGCACCTGGTGTTTTCGTTTGCCGCCGCCGGCAAGCCGCGCGAATGGGCGGAAAAGCTGGTGGCGGGACTGGGCTTGAACCTGGAACCGGTGGACAACAGGCCGGCGGTAGAGACGTGCGGCAACGGCGCCGTTCCCGTGCGGGTCTTGCGAACGAACAGCGCGCCGGAAGCGCCGGAGACGGCCGCGCGATGGGCCGCCAAGGAGCCGTTGCGCCTGGCCCGGCCGGCCCTCAGCGACCAGCACGATTCGACCGCCGCCGTGACTTCGGTGGCGCTGTTCGAGAACTGCCCGCGCTCTTACTACCTCTCTCGCTACCTGGGCTTTGAAGCGCCGGCCGCGCGGCCTTCCGGCGAGCTGCCGGAGGACGAGGACGCCGCCTCAGAGATGGACGCGAGCGAGCTTGGACGGCAGGTGCACGCGCTGCTGGCCGGCGAGCGGGTGGAGGACGCTCCGGCCGAGGCCGCGGAGCTGGCCGAGCGGTTCTGGGCGAGCGATCTGGGCCGCCAGGCGGCCACGGCCAGGCGGGCGGAACGGGAATTCGACTTCCTGCTGGCGGTCGAGGGCATGGCGCTCAACGGGCGCATCGATCTGTGGTTCGAGGCGGACGGCCAGCTCGTCCTGGTGGATTACAAGACCGACGACGTGACCGGAGAGGAAGCGGCCGCGCGCGGCCAGACCTATGCGCTCCAGTTGCGGCTCTACGCGCTGGCGCTGGAGGCCCAGTGCGGGCGGCTTCCCGACCGTGCGCTGCTCTGTTGGCTGCGCCCCAACGTGGTCACCCCGGTGGCGCTCGAAGCCTCCCTCATCGAGGCCGCCAAGGCGTCGGTACGGGCTCTCGCGCTCGCGCAAGCCCAGGTGCACTTCCCGCTGCGCGAAGGCGGCCACTGCCGGCGGTGTTCCTTCTATCGGGGCCTGTGTCCGGCGGGGCGCTAGCGCTTCCCGCCGGCGATCGTCTTCTCCAGCGCCGCCTTCAGGCGGGCCTGCACGTCCTCGGGAAGGGGATAGAACTCGGTACCCTTGTAGATCTGAACCGTCTTCTTCGTCGTGTCGCAGATGACCCAGCAGTTGGGGCAGGCGGCCAGATGCGCTTCGATCTCGTTGCGCAACTCCTCCCGCGAGGCCTCGTCGAGGTAGTCGTTCAGCTCGCTGAGGAAATCCTTACATGTAAGCGAAGACATCTTCCCCCTTTCTTTTGAAGTGCCGAGTCAGTTTCTCCCGCAAGTGCAGCCGGGCCCGCAGCAGCCGGCTCTTGACGGCCGGGATGGAGAGGTTGAGCAGCGTGGCCGTTTCCTCGGTGGAAAGTTCGTCGATGTCGCGCAGCGCGAAGACCGTCCGGAAAATAGGCGGCAGGTCTTCGATGGCCGACACCAGAATGCCTCGCAACTCCTCTTGCGAGCAGAGCTGCTCCGGATCCCCGGCCCAGACGGCAATCTCGCGGGTGACGGTTTCCTCGCCGGTGTCGAAGCTCTCATCGAGAGACACCGAGCGGTCGGTCTTCCGCTTGCGCAGCCTCATCAGCGCCTGGTTGACGGCGATGCGCACCAGCCAGGTGTAGAACTTCGCGTGGCCCTGAAACTCGTGCAGGTGCTCGTAGGCCTTGAGAAAGGTCTCCTGGAGAACGTCTTCGGCATCCTCGGCGTTCTGCGTTATGTTCCGCGCCAGCCGGAAGATCTTCCGCTGGTGGCGGTTGACCAGCTCGCCGAAGGCAGACGCGTCGCCGCCCTGGGCGCGGCTCACCAGGGCCGCGTCGTCGATGCCGTCTCCGCTGCTGGCGCTGGGGCTCATCGCAGAAGTCTCTCCATACTATAGCAGGCGGGCTGTCCCACTATCGGGCATGAACTTAAAGTGGTTTGTCAATGTTCATGCGGCGATGCCGAGTTCCGTCAGCAGGTCTCGCATGTCACGCTGTAGCCCCGCTGAGTCTTCGTTCTTCGCGCGGCGCGACGATTCCTGGCGGTCCGCGCAAGCCGCCGCCCGCACCGAACCGCACAGGCGCTGTATCATATTCCTGGACTACCCGACCCCTCATGAACGCCCGGCCGCAGCTCGCGGAGTTGACCTCCTGGAAGGACATCGCCGACTATCTCGGGGTAAACGTCCGGACCGCCCAGAAGTGGGAGACTCAGAAGGGGCTTCCCGTCCACCGCTCGACAGGGGAAAAAGCTCGGGTCTGGGCCTTGCCGGCGGAGCTGGACAACTGGAAGAAGGTAGCTGCCGCAAACCCGCGCTGCTGGAACAGCCTGAGGTTCCTCCGCTGTTATGCGATGGCCGCGTCCCTGATCGCCGCCGGAGCGCTCAGCATCATCGCAGGTGATTACTGGGTTCATCACCGGCGAGGCCCCCCGGCCCTGTTCAAAGCGGAATACAGCACGCTTACAGTGATGGACACTCGCGGCAGGGAGGTCTGGAGGAGCAGCTTCGAGCAACCCTTCAGCTCGATGGCTTACGTCGGTGACGAGGGGCAGCAGAGGATCTGGTTTGGGGACATCGACGGCGATTCGGGAACCGAGACGTTGTTTGCCTACTACCCCGGCAAAGTCGAATCGATGGGCGCCAGCCTCGTGTGCTTTGGCGAGGACGGCAGGGAGAAGTGGAGGTTCAGGCCGAAGGCCGTGACGGACCGGCAGCAGACATATGCGCCTCATTACATCATCTCCGGTTTCGATGTCGTCGATCTGGGCGCCGGCCGCGGGCGCCAGATCGCCGTCACCAGCCGCCACGCTGTCCACCACCCCAACCACTTCACCCTGCTGGACGGCCGGGGCGCCACCCAGAGCGAGTACTGGCACTCCGGGCACCTGGATTACATGAACTTCATGGACGTGGATGGTGACGGCGTCAAGGAGGTTCTGCTCACCGGGGTCAACAACGGCCACAACGCGGCAACCCTCGTCGTGCTCGACCCGCGCGACTTCAACGGGGCTTCCGATCAGGGCAAAGGAAGCCCTTACCAGCTCCAGGGGCTCCCGCTCGCCAAAGAAAAGGCAGTGGTGCTGTTCGGCAGGACGTGCCTCAACCGTAAGTTCGAGATCTACAACATGGGAAGGTTCATCCGGGTGCATGGCGGGCTGATGCGCTTGGAGGTATACGAGCGGGGGGTGGGTGACGGGCTGTTCGTGATCTACACGCTGGACCGGAATCTCAAGGTCCTGAAGGCTCAACCCACCGACACTTTCCGGTCCCTGCATCGCACCCTCCAGGGGGAGGGCGTGCTGGACCATCCACTGACCGATCAGGAGATCGAGGCGCTGGCCAAGGTCCGGATCCTCAAGAAGAGCTGGTGAGGCCGGTCTGCCGCCGCCTACTTCAGAGGAACCGTCACCTGTCCAGTAGCGTCGCGGGTGTTGCCGGACGCATCCAGGGCGCGGTAGCTGACCGTATAGATCCGCCCCGTCCCAGTGCCCGAGCGCTCCGCCCGAAGCGAGAAGGAACGGTCATCGCTGCCGGGATTGGCGCCCTGGATGTCGTTATAGGTGTCGCCATCGTCCGGGCCGTTGTCCGGCTCGTTGCTGGTGATCGAGACCAACACCACGCGAGGCGCCGGATCGCAGGAATCGCTCACCCGGACGTCGGCCGTGACTGCGACCAGGCGGTGGTTGGGCGGCCGCAGCACGTTCGGTGACAGGGTGAAGCTCAGTTGAGGCGCAACCGTGTCCCGGACGACAATCCCAACGGCGGCGCTGGCCGTTCCTCCCTTGCCGTCGCTGACCGTGAGGGTGAACGTGTAGGCGCCCTTAGCCAGGGTGAGGTTGATCACCGCGGTGTTGCCGATCACGGTGTTGGCGGAATTCTTCCACTCGAAGGTCAATGGGTCGCCGTCCGGATCGTAAGAGGCGGACCCGTTCAGCGTCACCGGCGTGCCGCCCGGGCTGGCGCACTCGACGGTCTGACTTGCTCCCGCGACGGCTACCGGCGGGCGGTTCGACGGGGGGCCGCCGAGCGGAATTCTGGCGGCAAAGACGTCGCGGTCACCCCCGAAGGCGCCCTGGATGACCCCGGGGGTGACCGGAAAGTTCGTGGACCACGTAGTACCGGTCACAAACGCATCGCCGGATGGGGCCAGGGCAACCGCCGTCGCTTCGTCCCGCTGCCCTCCCCCCAGGTAGGTCGAATACACGAGCGTTGAGCCGGCAGGATTCAGTTTCACCAGGAAGCCGTCGAAGCCGCCGCCGGGGCTGCCTTGAAAAGCATCGGGCGTGGCAGGCAACGGCAATGGGGTGTACAGGGTCGTGTACCCGGTCACATGGGCGCGGCCGGAGGCATCGACAGCGATGGACGTGCCCCAGGTTGCTCCGGCCAGGCAGGTGGCATAGGCGGGAGCGGTTCCGGCCGGATTCATTTTTACGACAAAGGCGTTGTCACCCCCCACGCAGGAGGCGAAGGCCCCAGAGGTGGTGGGAAACCCGAAATTGGCGCTGCCCGTGACGTACGCATTCCCTGCGGAGTCCACTGCAATCCCGGCGCCCGCATCCCCGCCGGCGCCACCCAGGTAGGTGGAGTAGGCCAGCGTGCTCAGTGACGGACTCAGTTTGGCCAAGAAAGCATCCACGTCGCCCGAGTAGGTCCTCTGATAGGCCCCGGGGCTGGTGGGAAAATCGCCGGAGACAGTGCTGCCGGTGACGTAGACATTACCGGCCGCGTCCAAGGTCAGGTCGCCGTCGCCTTCCGACCAATTGTCCATGTCGCTTCCGCCGAGATAGGTGGAATGATCCAGCAATGTGCCTGTCGCGTTGAGCCTGGCGACGAAGACGTCCCTTTGACCACGCCGTGCTTGTTGATAGGCGCCCGCCGTGGTGGGAAAGTCGTTCGCATCTGTAATCCCGCTGACGTAGGCGCTGCCGGAAGCGTTCACCCCCAGGCCCGTCACAAACTCGCTCTGGTCCGTTCCTCCGAGCAAAGTCGAGTAGGCGAGCGCCGAACCGGCCGGGTGGAGTTTGACAACAAAGGCATCACTGGCGCCCCGACCTTCCCGTTGAAATGCCCCGGGCGTAGTGGGGAACTGATCCAAGGGCGGAATTCCCCCCTGCTCCGTCCACCCGGCCACATAGGCGCTTCCCCCGCTGTCCACCCGGATCGCAACCGCCTTGTCGTACCCATTGCCCCCAAGATAGGTCAGATAGGCCAAAGTGGTGCCGACGGGGTTTAACTTCGCCACGAAAACATCCATGCTTCTGCCCTGGTCTGCCAACCAGATCGAGCCTGTAACGTACGCATTTCCCGCGGCGTCCACCGCGATGCCGGCGGCATCCTCCGCTCTGTTGCCGCCCAAGTAAGTGGAATAGACCACGCTCGGGTCGATGACCAGCGTGCGATCACGGTCGTAGCGGCCCAACTCGAAGGTAAATGCGGACTGGTCCAGCAGCTTGAAGCCGCCTTCGACGAGTACCCGCTGTCCGCCGATCTGCTGGTATACGAGGGGCTTGCGCAGCCGGACCGGGTGAGGGGCAGTGACCATGAGCAGGTCGCCGGCGGCGTCGGTCTCCAGACGGTCCGCCCCGCTGACCGCAGTCCGGATCAGTCCGGGGTCGGCGCCCGGCGCCACAACCAGGTCATACTCCAACCCTTCCGGGCCGGTACGGTAAACAACGTCAATTCCGGGGTAGGCGTCCTTGAGCGTGACCTGGGCGTAGGTCGAAATGTTCGCCAGCCATTTCGAGGGATCGCCGCCGATGAAGTAGTTGACCTTGCCCGGCAACTCCTGCACCCCCTCCAGCCGCGCGCCAGGATGGGTCCCTACCAGTTCGAGACGCAGGCGGCGCCCATCGCGCAAGGCCAGGACTGCTTCGGTTGCCGTCAGAAAGAGCGTGTACCCGCGTCCGCGCGCCAGGAATCGCACCTGCGGCTCCGTTTGCCCCCGGTTCACCTCGAAAGCCAGGGGTAGCCGGAACCGGGTCGCGGCGCCAGCCCTGGCCGCGGCCGGAGCAGGCTGTCGCCCGGCTGCGACGGTTGACGTCGCGACGCTGCCGCGGTTCACCTCCGTTCCGCGGTCCGGCGACGCAGCCGGCAGTCCACCCCAGTTCGTCAAGCCCGTCAGCGCCAGCGCCAGGCTGATCAGCCGGTCGAACGAGTTCGGTGAGTTGGTCATGAATCTTCCTCCTGCTTGAAGGCCGGGCGCAAACAGATTACGGCCACGCCAACGCGGACGCAAGCGGTTATATGCGGCGGCGTCGTCGTTCGTGGTACCGGCGCTGCTGTTCCCTCCGGCTGCACTACCAAATGTCCGCGAGCGTCAGCGAGCGGCCTGGCTGCGCCAGTGCCGCGCTGTGCTACGCTGAGAAATCATCGCCTTATGGAGCAGATTTTCGTCACGCTGCCCGACGGGAGCAGCTTGCAGGTTCCCAGGGGCACGCGGCCTATCGAGGTGGCCCGATCGCTCAGCCGCCGGCTGGCCGAGGAGGCCCTCGCCGCTCGTGCCGATGGCGAGTTGATAGACCTGACCCAGCCCCTGGAGTCGGATGGCGCCTTACAGATACTGACGGCCAAGGACCCGGAAGCGCTGGACGTCTACCGCCACTCGGCCGCCCACCTGCTGGCCGCGGCCGTGCTGGAACTCTATCCGGAGACCAAGCTGGGCATCGGGCCGCCGACGGAAAACGGCTTCTTTTACGACTTCCACCGCGAGGCGCCGTTCACGCCCGGGGACCTCGAGAAGATCGAGGCCAAGATGTGGGAGTTGCAGCGCCGCGACCTGCCCTACGAGCGCAAGCTGACGCCCAAGGCCGAGGGCCTCGAAAAGTACGCTGCCATGGGCGAGCAGATGAAGTGCCAGCTCATCGAAGAGAAGGCCGGCGCGGTGTTCTCCGAGTACACGCTGGGGCCGCGCTTCGTAGACTTCTGCCGCGGCCCGCATGTGCCCTCGACATCGAAGGTCAAGGCCTTCAAGCTGCTCTCGGTGGCCGGCGCTTACTGGAAGGGCGACGAGCGCAACCAGCAGTTGCAGCGCATCTATGGCACGGCCTTCTTCACCCAGAAGGATCTGGACGCGCACCTGAAGCAACTGGAAGAGGCCAAGAAGCGCGACCACCGCAAGCTGGGCCAGGAGCTGGACCTGTTCAGCGTGCAGGAGCTGGCCGGGCCGGGGCTGATCTTCTTCCATCCCAAGGGCGGCACGGTGCGCCGCATCATGGAAGACTGGATGCGCGAGCAGTACGTGGCGCGCGGCTATTCGCTGGTCTACACGCCGCACGTGGCCCGGGCCGATTTGTGGAAGACCTCCGGCCACTACAGCTTCTACGCCGAGAACATGTTCAGCCGCATCGCGCTGGACGACGCCGAATACCAGCTCAAGCCGATGAACTGTCCCTTCCACATACTTATCTACAGGGACCGGCTGCGCAGCTACCGCGACCTGCCCATCCGGCTCGGCGAGCTGGGCACGGTCTACCGCTACGAGCGCTCCGGCGTGATGCACGGGCTGATGCGCGTGCGCGGCTTCACCCAGGACGACGCCCACATCTTCTGCACCCCCGAGCAGATCGAGGACGAGATCGCCGGCTGCCTGGATTTCGCGCTCGATGTGCTCAAGGCTTTCGGTTTCGACCGCTACGAGGCCGAGCTGTCGACCTGGGACGGCGGCGGCAGCAGCAAGTACGACGGGGCGCCGGAGCAGTGGCAGCTCGCCGAGCGGGCATTGCACCGCGCTTCAGACCGGGTGAACATGAAAGTCAAGCTGATGCCCGACGAGGCGGCCTTCTACGGCCCGAAGATCGACGTGAAGCTCGTCGATGCGATCGGCCGGCTCTGGCAGCTCACGACGGTGCAGTTCGACTTTACGCTGCCGCGGCGGTTTGAACTCCAGTACATCGCCGAGGACGGCAAGGCGCACCAGCCGCTGATGGTCCACCGCGCGCTGTTCGGTTCGGTGGAGCGCTTTTTCGGCATCCTGATCGAGCACTACGCCGGGGCGTTCCCGGTGTGGCTGGCGCCGGTTCAGGTGACGGTGCTGCCGATCACCGACCGCCAGCTTTCCTATGCCCGAGAAGTAGCGGCGCGGCTCAAGGAGGCGCGCCTCCGCGTCACTGTGGACGACCGCAACGAGAAGGTCAACTTCAAGATCCGCGAAGCGCAGCTTCAGAAGGTGCCCTACATGCTGGTGGTGGGCGAGCGCGAGGCGCAGAGCGGCGCGGTCGCGGTCCGCAACCGCAAGCACGGCGACCAGGGTGCGCAGCCGCTCGATCAGTTCCTGGCGGCGATTCAGAGGCTCATCGAGACCAAGGCCCCAGCCGAGTAGGCGGCCATGGCCGTGCTGGTCATCACCCTGGCCGCGGGAGCGCTGGTCTGCTCGGTGCTGACGCTGCTCGCGGCCCGAAGCTACCGGCGCCAGTTCCCGCCGCGGCTGGAGCGGGCCACGCCCATCAGCATCCTGAAGCCGCTGGCCGGCGTCGATGAGGGGCTGGAAGAGAACCTGCGCAGCTTCTTCCTCCAGGACTATCCCGAATTCGAGATCCTCTGCGCCGTGCGCGAGGCCGGCGATCCGGCCGTTGTGGTCTTCGAGAAGCTGCGCCGCGAGTACCCGCGCGTGCCCGCGCGCCTGATTGTCACCGGCGAGCCGCCCTACGCCAACGCCAAGGTCTTCAGCCTCGACCGCATGCTGGCGGCGGCCCGCTACGACCTGCTGGTGATGTCCGACAGCGACATGCGCGTGGAGCCGCAGATGCTGCGGCAAGTGGCCGCGGAATTCCAGGATGAGCGGCTCGGGCTGGCCACCTGTCCTTACCGCGCCGTTCCCGGCCGGAGCTTCTGGTCGGTGCTGGAAGCGATCTACATAAACACCGAGTTCCTGGCCGGCGTGCTGGTGGCACGGATGGTCGAGGGCGTGAAGTTCGCCCTCGGCCCGACGATCGTGGCGCGCCGGGCAACGCTGGAGGCGCTGGGCGGGTTGGAGCGCTTCAAGGAGTATCTGGCCGAGGATTTCGTGATGGGCAAGCTGGCCGCCGAGGCCGGCTGGGGCGTGATCCTTTCCTCCTGCGTGGTCGAGCACCGCATTGGCAGCCAGCAGTTGGCGGAGAACTTGCGTCACCGGCTGCGGTGGGCACGCAGCACGCGCCGCTCGCGGCCCTACGGATACCTCGGCCAGGTTTTCCTGAACCCGCTGCCGCTGGCGCTGATCGTGCTGGTGGGTATCCCAGCCTGCTGGCCGCTGGCCTTGGCGATGGCGGTGGCTCGTGCGGTGGCGGCGTGGGCCGTGGCCGGCTGGGTACTCCGCGATCCGCTCACCGCCCGGCGCTGGTACCTGGTCCCGCTTCAGGACCTGGCGAGCTTCGCCATCTGGCTGGCGGGCTTCTTCGGCAACACGATCACCTGGCGCGGGCGGCGCTACTATCTGCATCGCGACGGCCGGTTTGAGCTGGTGGGGCCGGCTTAAGCCGGCCGCTACTGCCCGGGCATCAGCGTCAGCGTGCTCTCCGCTTGCACCTTCTCGAATTGCATTGGGAAACTGCGGCCCTCGTAGTGCGCTTCCCACTGGTCCTTGAAGTGCGACGACAGTGGTTGCCCGGACTGGCCGGTCGAGACGTTCAGCCAGGACTGATCGAAGTTCGAGAAGTCCACCACCATTCGCATGGAAGGCGCCCAGCGGGGTGTTACTTGTTTGACGCTCGTCCCGGAGCCGCTCTGCGGTACAGGACCAATCTTGAAGTACTTGCCGATCAACGGCAGCCGGCTGAGCACCGGATGCGGAATGACTAACTGGTTATATCTTCCGTAACTCCACTTCCTGACGTCGGGCCCCTGGATGCGTTTGCCCTCTTCGACGGCATCGGCGAAGGCAGTGACCAGCAGTTGGTCATAGTCGGCGAACCAGTCCTTGGGCCGCTCGCGCAGCAGCTTCTCGACCACCGCGGGCGCTATTTCGAAATTGTAGGCCAGTCCCTTCCCGGGCGAAGCCTTCTCGACGATCGCCTTCCGCAGATGCTGGTACAGCAGCGTGGCCACCAGCGGGGCGGCCTGGTCCTTGTCCATCTGTCCGTTCCACTCGCGCAGCACGGCCACGGCGTCTCCCGGCGCCCGGTGGGCGGCCGCCGCCTCCCGGGCCAGGAAGTGCAAGAAAGCCGAGTAAACGTCCTTTTGAATGGCCAGCATCTCTTCCGCCCGCCAGCCCTTTCGAGCCGAGAGCAGGGTATGGATCTGCCGGGACCGGTAGGGCGGCGCAAAACTCCCGCTGACCCGATAAAGATAGTCCGTGGGGAAGGGGTTTTGATTTGCAGTAACTACGAGCCCCGCGGCGGGGTTGTAACTCCCCGGTAACTCCTCAAAGGGAATATATCCTTCCCATTCATAGTTGCCCGAGCTGCCGTCCACCGGGACGTCCCCGCGGTAGCTTTTTCGGATCGGCAGGCGGCCGGCCGCCTGGTACCCGATGTTGCCGTCGCGGTCGGCGTAGACGAAGTTCTGCGGCGGGCCGGCAAAGCGGCTGAGGGCGGCGCGGAACGCCTGCCAATCGCGCGCGCGGTTCAGATCGAGGAACGGGAAGCCATAACCCGACGTGTCGGCTGCGGTCCAGCGCAGCGCGTAAGGGGAAACGGGGCCGTGGCGTGTCACCCACTGCCCCAATTCGACGGGCGCGGCGCCCCGCACGCGGATGTGCTCGCGCTCCAACCTGGCCTGCTCCATCTGGCCGCGATACAGGTAGCGGCCGGTCTGGAGGTCGAGCTTCTCGCGGTAGAGGTCCTGAACGTCGAACATGAGGTTGGTCATGCCCCAGGCAATGCGCTCGTTGTGGCCGATGATGACGCAGGGAACGCCCGGCAGCGACACGCCGGCCACGTTAAGTCCCGGCGCCTGGAGATGGACGGCGTACCAGATGCCCGGCAGCGAGTACTCCAGGTGAGGATCACTCGCCAGCAGCGGTTTGCCCGTTGCGGTGCGGCTGCCGGCCAGCGCCCAGGCATTGGAGCCGGGCGGCGGCTCGGCGCCGGCGCGCACTGGGAAAAGGAAGTCCACCTTGGCCGCATCGCCGCCGGCCAGCAGGGCGCTCTTCTGAATCTCGTATTCCCACGTGCTGCTGAGCAGGCGAAACATATACAGGCCCACCAGCAGCGAGTCCACGCCGCTCCAGGGGCGCGGGTCGTAACGGAGGATGGCGAACTCCACCGGCAGGCGGCCGCGGTGCGCTTCGAGGAAGAAGTTGACGCCGCGGGTGTAGGCGGCCAGCGCCGTCCGGTCGGCCGCCGGCAGAGCGGCCTGCTGCGCCTCGGCGATGCGGTGCAGCCGGAAGCGGCGCGCCTGCCGGTCCGCCTCCAGCGCGTCCGCGCCGAGCACCTCGGCGAGTTGCCCGGCCGCCGCGCGTCTGAGTATGTCCATCTGCCAGAGGCGGTCCTGGGCGGTCACGAAACCTTGCGTGAAGAGCGCGTCCTCGATGCTGCCCGCGGTGATGTGCGGCACGCCGAGCGCGTCGCGCAGGACCACAGCCCGCTGCGCGATCGGGGCCTCGATCGTGCCGGAAGTCTTCGGCAGCGGGCGCCAGGCGAACCAGTATGTCCCGAGCAGGGCCGCGGCCAGCAGCGCCCCCACGGCTATGTTGAAATATCTGAGGACCCTCTTGAGGACCACCCCACAATTGTATCGGAGCCGCTGGGGAGCGCTCCGGGAGGCTTGCCTATGGGTGAAGCGTACTTCGGCTACCGGCTCCTGCTGCTGGTTTTCATCGTCGCGCTGAACGCCTTCTTCGCTTCGGCGGAGGCGGCCCTGATCGCGGTCCGCCAGTCGCGGCTGCGCGAGCTGGCCGAACAGGGCCAACTCGGCGCGCAGGCGGCGCTGAGCCTGCTGGCCCATCCCGAGCGGCTGCTATCGACCGTGCAGGTCGGCGTCACGCTGGCCAGCCTGGGAGCGGGCTGGGCCGGCGAGGATACCGTCTACCGCTTCCTGGTCCGGTTCGTCGAGCCACTGGTGCAGCCGGCCCTCGTCCCGGCCCTCCACGCCGCCAGCTTCGTGCTCGCGTTCCTCATCCTGGCGTTCGCCATGGTGGTGATCGGCGAGGTGGTGCCGAAGAACTTGGCCATCGAGAAGGCCGACCGCATGGCCGTGCTGGTGGCCCCACCGCTGCTCGTCATCCACCGGACCTTCCGGCCGTTCGTGTACATCCTGGAACGCTCGGCGGCGGGCGTCACGCGGCTGCTGGGATCCCGAGGCGAGCGCGGCGGGCATTCCGTGGAAGAGCTGAAGCTGATCGCCAGCTCGGTGCGCGCCTCGGGCCAGCTCTCCCGCTTTGAGGAGGAGGTGGTCCACCGCGGTGTCGGGATGGGCAACATCGCCGTGCGCGAGATCATGGTGCCGCGGAACGACATCGTGTCGATCCCGGTGGATGCCTCGCTGGAGCAGGTGTGGCGCACCTTCAGGGACCACCAGTTCTCGCGCCTGCCCGTTTACGAGGAGCAGCCCGAGCAGATCGTCGGCGTCCTGCACTACAAGGACCTGCTGCCGGCGCGCGCCGGGGCGCCCTTCCGTTTGCGTGCGCTGTTGCGCAAACCGCTGGTGGTGCCCGAGTCGAAGCCGCTCGACCAGATGATCGACGAGTTCCGCCTCAGCCACCAGCACATGGCGCTGGTAGTGAACGAATTCGGCACCATCGTCGGCCTGGCCACCCTGGAGGACGTGCTGGAGCAGCTCCTGGGAGAGATCGAAGACGAGCACGACCTGAAGCGGCCGCGGCCGCAAATGGAGGCGCCGTTGCTGGAACTGGACGGCGGCGCCAACATCCGCGACCTGGAGACGCAGTACGGCATCGAGCTGCCCGCCAATGCGGGCTTTGAAACGCTGGCCGGTTTCCTGCTCTTCCGGCTCGGCCACATTCCCGAACCCGGTAACGCGGTGGAGCACGAGGGACGCCGCTTCACCATCCTGGCGATGGACCGCCGCCGCATCACCCGGGTGCGGGTGGAGCGGATGGCTAGCGACTGACCGCCTGCGGGTCGTGCGCCGCCGCCCCGCACAGCTTCTCCACGTACTGGCGTAGCGGAGGGAGGCACTTGGCGTAGGCCATCTTGTACGACTCGCAGAAGTAGTCCAGGTCCTCGAAGCGGCGGTGGCGGGCGTGGCGCAGCTTCGGGCATCCCCGCTTGCAGATCGGCTCGTACTCGCAGACCTGGCACTCCGTCCGCCCCAGCGTCTTGTTGGCGGCGAAGCTGAAGCGGCGCTGGTGGCGGGCGATCTCGGGCCAGGAATCGACCGTGATGTTGCCCAGCTTCCAGTGGCGCTCCACGAAGAAGTCGCAGGGGTAGACGTCGCCGTTGTACTCCACCACCGCGTAGCTGTCGCAGGTCTCGTGCATGGTGCAGTTGCCCGGCTTCTGCCCGGCCAGCGCCTCGGCCACGTTATCGAAGAAGCGGATGCGGACCTTGCGCCGCTCCGGCCACCACAGCTCGAAGGTCTCGCACAGGAAGCGCCCGTACTGCTCCGGGGTGACGGTGAACGGCAGCCGGTTGCCCTCGGCGTCGAACTCGGCCAGCGGGATGTACTGGATGTTGTCGATGCCCAGGCCGCGGAAGAACCGGTAGACTTCCTTCGGGTGCTCGACATTGGCCTGGCTGAGCACGGAGAGGATATTGAACTCGACCTTGTGCTTGAGGAGCGTCTCGATGCCGCGCATCACCTGCTTCCAGGTGCCTTGGCCCCCCTTGTTGAAGCGGTAGCGGTCGTTCATCTCCTCGGGGCCGTCGATCGAGACCCCCAGCAGCCAGTTGTACTCGCGCAGCAGCCCGCACCAGTCGGCGTCGATCAGGATGGCATTGGTCTGGAGCGCGTTGGAGACGCTCTGCCCGTCCCGCCCGTAGCGCTTCTGCCACTCCACCAGCTTCTCGAAGAACTTGAAGCCGCACAGGGTCGGCTCGCCGCCCTGAAAGGCGAACACGCTGTTCGGGTACGAGTAGAAGAGGTAGGTGTCTACCAGCCGCTCGAGGATCTCCATCGACATGCGCCGCGCCGGCAGGTCCTTGTACGGGTCCGCGTCGCGGTCCAGATAGAAGCAGTAAGCGCAGTCGAGGTTGCACACCGCCGACGCCGGCTTGATCAAGAGCGAGCTGATCCGCGGCGTGCCGCCCAACCCATCGCCCAGGATGGGGAAGGTGTGGCTGCTGCCCATCGACCAAGTGTAGCATGGCGGTATGACTCCTCCAGAACTGCTTCGTGTGTTGCGCGCCGAGCTCGCCGCCAGCGTGGATCCGAAGTATCGCGAAGGGCAGGTCCGGTTCTTTTGCGAGACGGTGAAGCCTTACGGCGTCCGCGCGCCCGCGCTGCGGAAGATCGAGCAGGCCGCCTGGCGTGATGTGAGGCAGTGGCCGCCGGCGCAGCGCAACCGCTTCTGCGAGGAACTGTGGAAGAGCGGCAAGTTCGAGGAAGGAGCGCTGGCCATCTACCTCTGCCGGCGCCTGCGCAAGCAGTGCGGCGCCGCGGAATTCCGCCGCTTTGAGAAGTGGATTGACCGCTACGTGGACAACTGGGCGCACTGCGACGGCGTCGCCTCGTGGCTGCTCGCCGCCGCCATCGAGAACGAGCCCTCGCTGATCGCCCGGCTGTTCGCCTGGACCGCTTCGAAGGACCGCTGGAAGCGCCGCGCCTCCATCGTCGCGTTGCTCCAGGAAGCCAAGCGCGGCCGCCACACCGAGGCCGTCTTCCGCATCGCCACTGCGCTCATCGAGGAGAAGGACGACATGGTCCGGAAAGGCGTCGGCTGGGTGCTGAAGGAAGCCTACCCCAAGCGGCCGCGCGAGGTCGTCGAGTTCCTCATCGAGCGGAAAGACCGCGCGCCGCGGCTGGTGCTGCGCATCGCCGCCGAGAAGATGACCGCGCGGGATCGCGCGCGCGTGCTAAAACTGGGAAAGTAACCCCTGCGATTCAGACAGTAAGAATAGCGTATCGCACCTGATAGGCGCCCGGCCCCGGGGTGACGCGGCGGAGCACCACTGCTTGCGGACTATCCGGAGCCGCCGGGCTTCGCCGGTAACGGCTGGCCACTGGCCCCGGATTGGCCTGCCGCAGAAGATTTTTGGTACACGCTCGTTTTCTTGACGCTGAGCAACGGCCGGCCTTGACGCGCTGGCAGAGTGATGGTCTCATTGAGGGGTATATTGGGATTACCGCGAGGGCGGGGTAATGAGCAAGTCTACCCCATGCCGTCAGTCGCCGTTGCGGTTGTTCCGTGGCCAGGCGACGCGCCGGCTGTGCGACCGGCGCACCGGCCTGGAGCATCGTCATCACCTGCACGAAGTGGACCGGCGAGGTTTTGATCTTAGGCCGACCGGCTTGGAATTCTGGCTCTGCGCAAGAATTTGACGGACCCCCGGGTTTTATTGGGTTTCCGTGAAAGGCGGTCCTTGGTTTCGCGCACAGCCGTAGGCGGTCCAGATCCTCCGGAAGCTAATGCTGATAGGGGTTTCAGGAGAATCCTGGCCCTCTGGGGGCGGCCAGAGTCACACAGGGGCCGGTGCCCCGCAGGCGCTCTGCGGCCAGCCACGCGGGGGATCAGGTGTTCTCCGGTGACCGGTCGTGTCGCCATGCCAGGGAACGAGAGATCGGACCCGTCGAAGAAGGACCCTCCAGAAGTAGGAAGAGCCTGCTCAACCTTCATAGAATGAAGCAGTTCCAGCGGTTCGCAGGCCCGCTTGATGGGTCGAAAATGCGGCTTTTGGTCTGGGGGAGGGCTCTGGTCTCGTCAAGCCGTGGGGCTGTTCGCCGCCAACAGGCCGAAGCCGCAAAACCGCAGACCGCAGCCCGAAACCCGAGATTCTGAAACCCGCGCCAATTGGGCACTTCGTCGAATTCCTGCTCAGA
>ERZ1292640.420-Hain-H43-02um-R1-420-length-34478-cov-8_pt1 | contig 34478 bp, 53 predicted proteins | sample MGYA00564404_ERZ1292640 | MGnify/ENA primary metagenome ERZ1292640 (study PRJEB36523, sample SAMEA6512636) | groundwater metagenome | collected 2019-01-08 | study: AquaDiva: Metagenomics assemblies of 32 groundwater samples | reverse complement strand
CGTGCGAAGATCATCGTTTTGCTGTCCGGGTTCTTCACCTCGACCGCTTCAAGCCCGGCTCCGTTCGCCTCGATCTCGTATGCGTCCGGGGAGTGAGCGAGGAACGGGTATTCATCCGACATCCACATCCCGCCACGCACGAACTTCTTGCCCTCGACCTCCTCGAAGAGTTTGACGGCAAACTCTTCTTCGTCGCTTCCGCGTTGCATTTCTTCCGTCGGCCGGATGCGCTTCGTTTGTTCGGTTCCCTCCTCCGCAATGAGTTCGGAGATCAATTGCAATTGCGCGAGAGGCGTACCCATTACGTCGTCGAGCTTCGTACCGGTGATGCGGCAACGTCGAGAGGCGTACCACTCTTCCGTACCCTGTTCTACTTTAAGTATTTCCATACTACGCGGGGAGCTTATTTTTAATCTCATCCTTCGCCTTCACGAGATCGGGATCGGCGATTGCTGAACGAGGGAAGGTGATCCATATCGCCTTCAATTCCGCTTGCGTCGTTGCCGGTGAGAGCTTTGCGACGTATGCGGCTACGTCGATCTCGCGCTTCGGTACGAAGTCGCGGATGCGGAGCGCATTGTCGGTCTTGCCGAATGCCTTTACCGGTGTTGCGTACACCTGTATCTTCTTTCCGATCCATGCGTCCGGGTGCGATCCGTAGAGTTGCGAGATCGTATTGCCGTTCGTGATGTTCATGATCATTTTCGGCACGTCCTCCTTGAAATAAAGCACTTGCTTCGGAACCTTCTCGTCGGTCTTTGAGCCGACCTTCATCACCAATTCCTCGCCTTCAAACTTCTCGATCGTGAGTAGCATTTCTTCTCCGGGTTCGAGGTTGTGTGAGCCGAGATAGTCCTTATCAAGAAAGTTTTTCCAATGACGATTTGTTCCTTTCTCGATCTTCGTGAGTATTTTTGTTTCAGTCATGAGCGTTAATTAATCTTCGGTGCGGTCGGGTGCGTTTGCATCCTCGACCTCCTTCAAGTCCAATAATCCGACCTCGATCTCTTGCGGTGTGTCGGTCGCATTGTGCTCCTCGATCACACGCAATTTTTCAAGAGTTTCGTAAGCGTCGTGCGATGCGGTATCGTCGTCGGTTGCTGTGATCGTGATCTTGCCGCAAACCGTTTTCACGTAACCGAAGGTATATACCTTCTTCTTCGCCATACGCTAGTTGAAACAAACCTTGCCGCCCCACGTCATGATGCCCGAAAGCCCGCATCCGCTATCTAGCCAAAGCAAGTATGCAATGCCGAGAGAGAGGCCGACCACGAACACGATGCCCGGAACGATATATTCTTTTGTCATGAGCTTCAAATTACTTTTTAAGTTGCACGACCTTGTGGGTCATAAGTAATAATACGGTGTTCACCATATAACGCAATACCATATATAGGCGGGTGGGGATAACCGGAAAACCTTGAAATACCTACGCCGTTTGCTATTTTCACACGATGTTCATCACGTAATGTTTTAAAATGTCGTCATGGAAATAAGCAACGGAATGATAATAGGTGTCGCTTTCATCGCTGTTTTCGTCGTGGTGATTATATCAATTGATGATCTTATAGATCAGTACAACCGCCGCCACATTAAAATCGAGTGCGGCGAAAAAAGAAAGTTGCGGCGATTTTTTTATCACTATTTTCCTTCTTTCCGATCTCTTATTTTTTGAAGTCTCTTGCTTCGTATATTCGAGGCCTCTTCTTTATTCATGCCGGTTGTTAGAGGGAAGGGGTTGTATGACCTTTCCTGTCGAGCAAAATCGACGCAAAAATTGAAAACGTATTTGCGCGGCGCATCGCGTTGTATCCGGGTGATCATGCCGTATTGTCGTCGGTCGGGGCGTATGATCCTTGCGTACACGCTTCTTCATCCCGGCCTCCCGGTGAAGTACGATCTGCGCGATCGAGTAGCGTGCGTTTCATGAGGCGGTAGATCGTGCGGCGACGCAAGCCACATGCACGACCCTTACGGTTGCCGGTCAAGCATTGCCGTCGGGAAGTTTACCCGGATGCGCAAAAACCCCTCGGCCGAAGCCTAGGGGTTTTTACGTCTGGTGCTCATGACAGAAATCGAAGCGCGTGAGCGTCCCGATCCAATTCCTGCGATGATCCTTTCTGTCATGAGCATAGCAAAAAGATACCATGAAGAAAAGGTGAGGAGCCGAATGACGCTGTGGATAGCCGAAAACGTGAGGGGAGTGCCGAATGACACTCCCCTTCGTATGCCCAACGCGGGCGAAGTGCCGATGCGTTGAGAGATGTGGATCACCTCCTTTCAGTCGAAAGCGTATCTGTTACTCGGAAGCGCACGCCATAGAGCGCGAGCGTACCAAATACCAAATACGACAATTGCGATCGTAATCACTTTGATCACCTCCTTTCAGTGAGCGACGAACGGGAGATCGCCGGTGCTCGACGCGAGCAACAATTCAAGTTGCGGGTTCGGCGGCGGTGTCGAACGAAACTCCATGATCTGCCGAAAGACGTGCATCGGGAAATGGAACCCGCATGTGCATTCGTTCACGGAGATCGGCGTATCGCATTGAGGGCATTGAAACGGCGACATGATCTGTTCCTCCTTCAAGGATCAATTTGTTTCTTCTTTAATTATAAGCGATTGCTCGGAGAGTAGGGATCGAACCCACATAACGAAGTCCAAGGCCTCGCGTCCTACCGTTAGACGATCTCCGAATTATTGATCATGCGCTTCGAGCTTCGCCAAGTAGAGCAACGCCCGGCGAGTGTAATCGCAACTATCGTAATGCACGCCCCATTTGTTCGTACCGGCATAGCAATCCGTACCACCTCCCCACCCGGTCGCCGATCCTTGGTTCCAAATGAGGAAGATACCGCGCGGGCTGATCCCCTCGGCAAGCCATTCTCCGATCTTTCCCTCGACGATGTAGCGTTCATTTGCCGCCGTTTGAGGCAACACCTTCCCGGCAACGTCGATCGAGTACGCCCGCCATGTAGCCGGAAGGATTTGAAAGCACCCGAACTCCCCGGATTGTCCGGGCGAGCATCGGCCTTCAACCTCGTCGATACTATCGGCTATTTCCTTACGTAGTAGCACCTGTGCCGGGGTAAGGGTGAAGGACGAGTGAAGGGTCGTTTCCGAGGGTAAATCGCTCCTAGAGGCATTTAGAGGCCTTTGCGAAGGGGTCTTTTCGGCCGCTTTCACGACCGTTTCATGTGGAACATCGACTACGGAGATGCGAGAAAGCACACTCGCGGGATACAGAAGGAGCGAGAGCAGAACGAGAGAGGCAATCAAGCATCGTTTCATACGCGGGGAAAGCCGCGAACGGAACATTATACTTGCGGTGCGTCCGTCCAGTTGAGCCACTTTTCGACGGCCATGATGCCGCCTGTGAAGAAGCCGACGAAGAGCGCGTAAGTGAAGGCGATTAGGATCGTGGAAAGCTGTTCCCACGTAGTCGGAGCCTGTATCGTGAGGACTGCTAGAGCCGCCACCGCACCCGACAAACCACCTTTCACGAAGCGCAATGCGACGCTTTTCACGAGTGCTACTGCTTGCGTTTGAAGGTCATTCATACAATTTCGTTCTGCCGTATCCGGCATACTCCAAGTATAGCACCGATAGGCCACTCGTTTGCGACGTAAATGTGCAAGCGACCGCATCCCTGACATCGCACGGTGATTGCAACGGCGGGGTGCGGGCATTCGCCTCGCTTGATCTCTTCGCGTAGCTTCGCTTGCGCGCGGATCGTTTTGTATTTAAGAGGAACCGTGAGGGTAGAACCGTCGAAATCTATTTGAACCGTCGGCTTGCGTCTGCGTTTTGTCGTCGGTTCATTCTTCATTTGTTACGGGTGGAAGAGTGCGTTGAGCTTCTTCAAAGTGTTCGTACCCACGAAGCCCGACGGTTGAGTAAGCCCTGCCGGTGTGAGTATGTCGGCGGCATATTTCACCTGAAACTTCTTTACTGCATCGACGGTGATTGCTCCGAAGTATCCGGTGAACGCTTGTGCCGCCGGGAAGCATCCTTCGATACGAAGTGCGTGTTGAAGCGCGACCACATCCGAGTTTTGATCGCCTTGCTTCATCGATCTCGTGAAAGTGTACGTCCATTGAGGAGAGGTGTAATCGTCGGGAAGATCGACGCACGTAATTACCTGAATGATGTGAGGAAGCCAATCGGTGAGATCGAGAGGTGCATTGCCGCCGTTGCCCCAATCATCGCCCCACGAATTGAAGTCGAGGAGTTGCACGCGGCCACCGATCGTATCCCATGCGAACGGATACGTCTCATGACCTCCGAGAGTTGCCGGATCGTTCGGCGGGCGTAGGCCTCCGAAATGAGTGAAGAGGTCTTTCGGTAGCCACGAATTGTATCCCGAAGGAGCCGTCCACCAATTCTTATCAATCTGCGCGAGCATGAACACGAGGCCGTTATTTTCACCGGCAAACTTTATTGCGGTTTGAATACCGGCGGCGGTGATCGGCGCGAAGGCGTAGTTTGAAATCTTGTGATGCACGGCTTCATCCTTTCCGGGGATCGCGGCGAGGTTGCGATTGTATGTATATGCGTCCGGGGTGAGGGTCGTAGTATTCGGCACGGTCGCCTCGGTTGCGACACCGTACTTTTGCATGATCTTCGCTACGAGTTCCGGGTATGTGCCGTCGTTCGATCCGGCGGTGCGTCCGAAGTAGGAGAAATCCCCTTCCGGTTGCTTCGTACCTTCGAGAGCCTTCGCCATTGCATACAGGAAGCGAGCCGAGTACGGAGTGATCTTGCCGGTCGAACGGAAGCCCGCGACTTGTTTCGCCTTCCCTGCCGCATGGCCGACGCACGCACCGATCTTATTTTGATCCCAATGAGGAATGCCGGTTACGTCGGGCGAGAATGATGCCGGTAGAGTTGCTTCGGCAAGGATCGGCGTATATGCGGCGAGCGCATGATTACGCGGATCGGGCGTAGGGTTGATGATCGCGCCGTAATTCGGTACTCCGTTATGCTCGTTGAGGATCGCGGGGTCGTTCATGCCTTTATATTAGCCGATGTGAAAAAGATATTTCAAGGCGAGGGGGATAACGAATTGAAGAACGAGGAGTGCGCCACCGATCGCGGCCATTTGTATAACGAGCCGATCGGTCTTTTGCTGTAGATCAACGATTGCGTCGGCCGTATCCTTCGCTTCTTTACTGTGATGCCGTTCGTGATCGACTTTATAATCAAGAAACTCCTGCCGTTCGAGCTTGTTCAATTTCAAATCCTTAATCTCGTTTTGCGTGCCGTCGCGCAAGAGGCGTACTTCATCGAGCACGTTCGCCACCTTCTCATCGAGGCGTATCAAGAGATCGTGATCAGTTGAGGCGATTTCCATAGGCGTTTTAAGTCCCTACCGGGTCGATAAGGATAGCGATGATGATCATGTTTTCAAGCGTCTCGTCTCCCGTAACGGTGATGTCGTGCGTCCCGGCTCCCGGCGTTTCGGTGTACATGAGTGCGAAAGGTATTGCGAAGTTGCCGCCGGAACCGGAGTAAATACCATAGTGCAAGCTGTCTTTCGTAACCGCGTTGTACTTCAAATATACGTTCACATCCGATCCGTTGCCGGTGTTCGATGTGTGAACGCGGTTGCCCTTCGCAAAGCAGATCACCTTTTGATTTGCGTTCGTCGTGAGGGAAAGCGTACCAGTCGCGCTCGTGAAGATTGTTGCGAGGCCGGTGATGTCTCCTGCCTTTGCGGTCTGCCCGGAAGTGAGCAAGCCCGGTACGAGGAACATAGGAAGCGTGCCGAGGTGATCGAGAACCGATCCGAGGATTTGTGAGAGGAAGTGCATCATAATTTTATAGGCTTATATCGACTTCAACGGTCGTATCAACGCCGGTCGTTTTCACATACGGCGTTCCGAAGAGTGCGTGATTAAAAATCTTTCCGCTATTCGCTGTACCCGATGCGTTCATGAACGTACCGAACTCCCGATACGTTGCGTTCGAGAGGTTCGCGTCGGGGAAGAAGAAGCGGATTTGCGCCTGATTGTTCGATACGTCGGTCAAAAGAGACGGGGTAACGCGGGCGGTTTCCGTTGTGAGTTGCGTGTCGGTTGTTGCCGGTGTCGTGCTTCCCGTACCGATCCCGCCGTAATTGATGCCCGTGTATATCGTCCCGGCAATGAGGTATTGCACGAGCAAATCCTTTCCCCGGAGAGTGCCGACCATGATCGTATTCGGAGAGGCCGAGACGAGACTGATCATGCCGTTATCGAAGATCGCGTCGATCTCCTTCATCAATTCTCCGGCTTTCTCGTGAAGCCCGGATCGCATTGCCTCCATATACTTTTCGCAAAGAGGCATTGCGAGATCGAGTGTACCCGCAACGTATGACTTCACCCGCACGAAGCCGGTTGCCGAAAGCATTTCGGGTACTTTCTCGGTGTGTTGCATAGCTTTAGTATAACGCAATTTGCTAGCCCCACGTTCCAAATCCCCAAGTGAGCGTTGTCGTACCGGTGTTCCACTTGTACGGCGGCGATGATGTCGAGTTCGAGAGAGCGTCCGAGAGCGTGAGGCTTTCGGTAATGGTGAGCAATACTTCGAGGATCACCGAGTTCGGAACCTGATTTTGCATGAGTTCGCTTTCGAGAAGGAGCGTCATGATGTCGTTGAAGTTCACGGAGATCGACGCTTCGGCCTGTACGTCGTACATCAATTCGGCGTGCGTTTGCGCCCTGACGCTTATTTGCTTGATCGTGAACGTACCGGAGACGGCGAGTAGAGAGGAATTGAGCGTGATCGTTTGCCCGATCATGAGGCCGGTTGAGAGGGTCTTAAAACGAAGCACGTAGTTCGGTTGCCCGTATTGAAATATCTCGGCTTGCGCTCGCTTCTGCGCCTCCGAGACGGTCGTGATGAGCTTATCGACGATTGCATCCTGATACTCGCCGTAGGTTGTGATCGATGCGCTATCGACGGCATGACCGAGCACCGGGATCGTTGCGTCTCCGAATATCTTTACCGTGTGCGCCGCACCGAAGGCCGTTTGAATACGGATGAACGCCCCGACGTTATTTTGCCCGGCATTGTAGAGCACTTGGTACGAAGCGAACGTATCCTTTTGATCGACACCTACGGTCTTTGAAGTACCGTCGAGCGTAACCTGTACGGTCGCCGGATCATACGAATAGGCGAGAGGGTAAATGAGAGCCGTTGCATCGGTCGCATATATATCCGGGGTCGTCGTCGCGTTATAGGTGTACTTGTAGTCGCCGCCGATCACGAAAACGCTATTCTTCAAGTTCTGCAAGTTCGTTTCGAGCGCGAGTGTATGGAACATGTGATTACCCGCCGTATCGGTGAGGTTGAACGGTGCGAGTACGTTATCGGAATTGAAGAAGTGAACGTCCTTATTCGGATCGATGTACCAATCGAAGCCAATGAGTGAGGCGATCTTTTGAAGGCACTTCGTAGGCGGCTGATAGTTGAATGAGATCGAGGGAATAGTGAAGCCCGCAAGCGCGACGTTCGTACCGGTGAAGCCGGTCGTGAAGGTGCTGATGATGTCGGCAACGATCGTACCCGGATCGGTGTTCGTGTATGACTTCACGACGCTCGTTTTATCGAAATCGAATGACCAGTCCACGCATGAAAAGGAGTACCGAGAGAGGATGCCGCCGTCGATCTTCAATACGCGCTCCGTGATCTTGCCTCCGAAAAGATGCGTCGCTCCGTCGTACATATCGATCGTGTCGCCGACTGCGGGCATCGTTCGGCCGGTAACGTTTTGAATGTCGAAGTTGAGCGTCGAGACTTGCTTCGTCGTGATGAGGTTGAGGTCGATACTGTCCCACTTCACCATTGAAGAAATATCTACGGTGTTTTTTTTGATCGTGAAAGCCATAGTTTAGATCGTTCGGAGCTTCAATTGCTGTCCGAGGCTCTTCGCAAGGATCGACGCGAACATGTCGGCCGCATCGCGGTCGAGGTAGTTTCCTCCGTTCACATTGATCGTGATCCCACCGCCACCGGCAAGCCCGCCGTTAGGTACGATCGACCCGGACATCGAAGGCGTAAAGAGTTCCGCGCCATGTTCGCCGACGAGGTAGGTAGAGCCGGACATCACCGCGCCGCCACCCGCCTTATGCCCTGCGATAGACGATGCCGCGCTCGATATGCTCTTCCCGACCGATGATGCGACGCTCGATGCGGCACTTGCGGCCTTCGAGAGAGCCGAGAAAAGGGCATTCACGGCATCGATCACCGGCTTTATGAAGCCGAGTACCGCATCAAAAACGCCTTTAGCGGTTTCCCCGAAGCCCTCTACGGCAAGGATCACGTTCGCAAAGAGGTCGATGAGGCCATTGAGCGCACCCGAAAACACCTTCACGATGAAGGTTGTGAGGTCGGTAAGCACTGTAAGGATGCCCGCGAGGATGAGAGCGAAGGCTTGAAGAAGGAGAATGAGCGCACCGAAGGCGATCACGAGTGCGCCACCGATCACTTCCGCGAGCACTTTGAGGAACGGCATGAGAGGTTGAAGAGCATCCCACAATTTGCGCAACGACGGCATCAGTGTTTCGTTGAAAACGAAAACGACGTTATCCCACGCTTCTTTGAAGAGTGTTACGAGGCCGGTTGCCGCGTCGAACTGTTGCATGAAGCCTCCGAAGATTGTTGCGATACCCTTTATGATCCCGCCTCCCTGTTCCATTTCCGCAAGCCACCCGGCGAACTCGACGACGAGGGGCAATACCTTTTCACCGAGCATTTGAAGTACCGGGATCAGTGCGCGACCGACGCTTTCCTGTACCTCGCCGAACTGATTTTTCAATATCTCCATTTGCCCGCCGAACGTCTTTGCGGCCGCCGTTGCCGATCCTCCGAACTCCTTATTGAGTTCCGCGAGAATGATCTTTTGAGCCTCGACCGTATGGCCGGTGTTCACCATTTGCGTAATCATGTCCTTCTGCTGTTGCGTGAAGGAAACGCCGACGCGAGAGAGTGCGGTGATGCCGTTGATCGGATCGTTGAGGGCTTTACCTACCTGTATCGACGACGATTTGAGGTCTTGGCCGAGAGCCGTAGACATGTCGAGGATCGTATTTGTAGCCTGTTGAAACACCCCACCCTTGATATTCGTGAAGGTAAGGAGTAGGGCTTGCGAAGAGTTCACCGCCTCATCGGTGTACGTCGTCATACGTTGAAGCGCGGCCGCTTGATCATTCAAATCCTGTTGCGAAAGTCCGGCCGCATTGCCGGTCGATTTGAGTACCGCGCCAAGCTGTGCCTGTGCCTTCGCGCTTTCGTTCGCCGCCTCGATCGATTGCTTTGCGAACACCGCGACACCGGCGAGGGCTACACCGGCCGCCGCGCCGACGGCAAGCAATCCGGCCTTCATCCCGCCGGTTGCATTCTCTACGCCCTTTATTGTCGCGCTCGCCTCATCCTTGGCGGTAATGACGACGTTGAGATTTGTTGATGCGCTCATGTTTACATTGTACCGCCTTTTTGTTGCGTTGCCCTATGATGTTCGTCGGCCGCCCACTTCATAAAAAGGATTTCGATAAACCAGTCCGGTTGCTGATCGTACTCTTCGAGCGTCCATTGCATTTTATCGCACACAATAGCCACACGTACTTCGTGCGGCAAGTTTGCTCCCTCGGTAGACGCGAGGAAAGTGCGATACTCGAAATCTAGCCCGTCGAGCCGTCTAAAAAATCGGTTGCCTTGGTGATGTCGTTCACCGCCTTTACGACCGCATCAAAGTCGTCGCCGTGCATATCCAGTACGGTATCGACGATTGAAAACGGTTCTTCCTTGCCCTCGATCATGTCGCCGTCCTTATGGCCTCCGATCGATACGATTACGGTCTTGAAGGTGAGGTCTTGTGCGGCCGCTACCACTTCGGCATCAAGCCCGGCAACGTTCGCGCCGTCGGGTGAGACGGTGAGGTTCTTTCCGAGGAATACGGACATGAGCGCACGCTTTTCGCGTCCGGTGAGGTAGGTCTTTACTTCGAGTTCGTATGCGCCGATCGTGATCTTCTTCGTTTCGCGTGTATCCATAAAGGGTGAGGGTTAGAAGGTTGTCGTCTGTGTATTGCGGAGAGTTGCCTTGATCATGAGGCTATCAGTGATCGAGTAGAACGCCTTGAACTTGATCGTTTGAAGCATGATGTCGTCGTTCTTGTTCGTGCGTGCGATCTCGGTGATCTTCACCTTTGCGAGATCGATCGTAAGAGTGGGGTTCGAGGTAACGCCGATCGTAACGCCGGTATTCTTGCAAAGAATACGCATACCGGTAAGGGTATCGCCGACCATGTAGGTATCGATCCACGAGCGATCCTGATACACGAGGGTCATTTCACCTTCAACTGCGAATTGATTGTTGTAGCGGTCGATAGCGGAGAGGTTGCCGACGGTCATATCGTCCTCGGTGTTCTTGTTGATCGTGAGCTTTAGGGAGCGAGTATTGATCGTCGCCGGAGTGAAGGTCATTGTGCCGACTGCACCCGTCGTTGCGAGTGAGAGAGTGAACGCGGTAGAAGATACGATCGCGGTGATCGTAGTACCGGCCTGTACGTTCGTACCCGTAACACCCATACCGACACGAAGGTTCGTTTGAGGGTTGATCGAGCAAGCCGTAACGTTCACGGTCGAAGCGGCCGTACCGGTTGCGGTGAGGGTTCCGGCAACGCCGGTGTAGGTAGGTGCTACCTGTACGACGCAATAGAGAGGATTGAAAAAGTTTTCGTTCGTGAATGCCGGAGTAGAGGATGCGGGCGTTCCGATGTTACCAGTGTACGAGGCCTTGAATGTAGCAAACTGCCCGACCGCAATGCTGATCTCCAAGGAAGCGAGCATTGCGAGGGTGTAATTGAGAGACGATGCGCCGGATGCGTTCGGCTCCGACACGACAATCGTGTATGAAGGATGCTGTGCGCTTTCGAGGATCGTAAAGACGTGATCCTTCACACCGGTTTCAACTGCGCCGACGGTATCAGTACCGAAAGCGGCCATGAGGAGATTGCCGAGGCGAATGTCGGAAGCAACGCCGGAGAGATCGAGCGTCGCGTACTTCTTCACGACCTCCTGTGTGATCGCATCCTCGATGATGCCCATGCTTTGATCGACGACGGCTACATCCACCTTCGCTTCAACTGCGAAATCGGTTTTCGGCATCCATGCGGTTGCGGCCACGGCCGTACCACGGGTGCTTTCCTTGCCCATGCCCACGTTGAGAAGTCGTCCGATGAATGCGCTCATAATTAAAGTTTAGCTCCTCCGAGCTTATTAGCAAGGAGTGTATCGGCTTCTTCCTGTGAAGAAGCGACGATCGTAACTCCATGATCCGGGTAAAAGTATTCGGTCGTTGCAACCGGCTCGACCACCTTCGTTTCGGTGTCGCCTTTCTTTATCATTTTGTCGGCCGGTGCTGTTTCCATACTTTCAGTATACTACAGGATCGACGATGCAATGTTCACCTTCAAGAGCAATTGCTGATAAAGGTAGTTTCCCTCCGGCGACCCCACTTGCTCGCGCTTCCCGATCACCGGCATCATCCAGTCGCACGCCCCGGAGAGGGTTTGATTATCCTTCTTTTCGAGCACGTTGATCACGTCCTTCGTCGTGCTATCGAGCAAGCCGGATGCGGCCTCGATCCCCTCGACCGGTATCTCGCACGCCACCCATACCTCGAAGGTCATGGTGCGTGTGTTCGTGATGTCGTCGAGCATTACGCCTTCTTCCTGTGAAAGCTCGAAGATCACGGCCGGGTACCCGTCGATCGTTGATTGCGCGAAATCGTATACGTTCGCAACGGAAGAGATCGCCGAAAGGAGAGTTTTGAGGTTCGTGCGAACTGCGGCCGGATCGTAAGTCGTGCTCATATTTTCATTGTATCACTCTAAATGTCGGAGAAGGTTGCGACCTCATCGAGAATATCGTTCAATGCCTTCTCGAAATCTTCCTGAATGCCGTCGCGGGACTTATCGACTGCCCGCTTCAAGAATGGATTTGCCTTCGTTCCTTTGCGTGCGATCGATCGAGCGAGTACGAACGGCGGGATGCCGTGCTTTATAGCCCACGGTGCGATCGCGTCGATCGGCGGGAAGTGGGGCGCGGTTCCTTCATGCACAAAGAGAGCGTACTGCGCACCGGCCTCGATCTTTCCCTCGAAGCGACCGGCTGTGATGCGCCAATTGTCGCGCATGATACCGGACATGCCGAACGGTGCTTCAAGTTTCTCGGCTCCCCATATACGAACGAGAGCGCGGTTGATCGCTTTATTGATGTGCTTCTCCGAGACGGCCGGATACTGTTCGGCGATCTTGATGAGCTTGTTGAGGCCGATTACTTTGACCTCTAGCATACCTAGGCCTTAATGAGTAGGAACTTGTAATACGCCGTGCGGCCTCCTCGATTGTGATCCGCGAACCCGCGCACCGTGAAATTGTTGCCGTCGATCGTGAGAACGTCGCCGACCTGAATATCCATATCGACTTCGGTGATGAGAGTATGTCCCTGTCCCCATTGCAAACCGTTTTGTGCCGCCTGATCCTCGGAAAGCGGTCGGAGATAGCCTGTTCCGGTTCCACCGGTTGCGGCGCGAGTACCTTTAGACGGCGTGCCGGAGTAAGTGAGGCGCGAGATCGAGGTGATCGCATTGTTTTTCGTGAAGGTTTGCATACATATTTACGGCATGATCCGGTTCATTTTGTACTTGTCGAGGATTTCCGAATGGTAATCGGAGAGACTATCGCGCTTTGTTGCGTAGGTAACGGATTGCCCCTCGGTGCTTTCGGAGACGATGCCCTGTGCGAACCGGGTATTAAATTGCTTTGCGACAATCTCGGTCGCTACTTGCGATAGATCGTAAGGGAGAGAGTGCAACGAACGATCGTTTTCGTCTGCCCAATCGATCAAATATCCGGCGTTGTACGAGATTTGAAATGCTTGCGGGAACGGCGACATCATCCCGAAGAAGCGGATATACCCTGCCTTTAGGTATGCGAGGTACGCATCGGGAGAATAGGTCGTCCACGTAGGATTTGAAGGCATACCGGATCGGTATTTGAGAGAAGCAACCGAGATCACGGGGCGTTGCGACATAAAGATCACGCGAGAAGCGGTCGTATCCTTCACCTCGACGTAATCGGTCGCAAGGAAACGTCGGCCGCCGCAATAGCTTTCGATGAAGTCGGAAGCCGCATTAATGAGGTTGTCGATCACCCCGTCGCGGGCAACGTCGAGGGAAGTGATGTTCAAGTATGCCTTTACTTTCTCCTTTGTTGTGAGTGCGTAATCGACTGTAGCCATACCTAAATGATAGCACAAGGCAAAAAGAAAACGCCCGGTGTTGAGCCGGGCGGTTTCTTTCAAGACGAGCGAACGCTTACGCGGCCGGTGCTTCCTCCGTAGAGGTAGGCTTCGGAACGCGAACGACATCACCTACATTGTGTCCCTCCTCCGTGAGTTCGGGATGATCAATGAAGTCCTGTTCGGTCAATGTGTGCTCGACCGTTTCATCGGTCGCGCCTTCAATAGCAGAAGCCCCGCCTTGATCACCAGCGTCCGAAGAAGCGGGTGCTGACTGCTCCTGCTCATTTTTTTCGCCGGGTGCTTGCGCATCGATTTCGGCGGCTTCGTCTGCGGGTGCAACCGGGGTTGCCTCCTCTACAGGTGCGGCCGTTGCCTCTTCCGAGACTTCAACGACATCCGATGCTTCGAGGCCGGATGCGGCAAACTCCTCATCGGAGATCACCTGATCCTTTACGAAATCGAAGTCGCCAATTGAACGATCTCCTATAAGTTTCTTTGACATGTCAAAAACTATTAAGGGTTAATAAATCCCCTTCGGGATACTTCAATCGTACCACGAGCATTCATGATGAACACCGTGTTATCCCCGAAACGAAAAACCGCCCCGTGGGGCGATCCTTCGAGCAATGAGCCGTACTTCTTACGAAGCGGCGACTGCGTTGCTATCCGATAGAACGCTCTGCTTAACCAAAAGCGTTGCCGCAAGTGGTACTGCCGGAGACGAACCGCCGGTGAACGCCATAGTTGCCTTCAAACGAAGGAACGGGCGAGCCGGATTGATGCGAACGGCCTTGTGAACCGTTTGCGCGCCGCCGGTATTCGTGATCGTGCCGACGGTTGTGTTCGTCGTGTACGTCCCGCCTACCGTGTCGCAATCTTCGACTACGCAAGCCGCCGAGTACGTCGTCGGGGTTCCCGTCGCCGCGCCCGCGTTCACGATAACCATTGCGTCGAAGTCTGCCGCTTCTCCCGGCGTTACTTGAAGGCCGGTTCCTTGGCCGGTTGCCGCAAGTGAGATCGACGGAAGGATCGCGTAAGCCTTTACTGAAGGTGCAAGTTGCATATAGAGAGAAAAATAAGGTTGAGTAAAACCGTCTCTTCGGCTCGTCGCACTCCCCGTAAAGGGAGTGAGCGAACCGGAGAACCGGCGACTTCGGTTAGGATGCCGAGGTCTTTAGGATTGCGAAGGCCGTAGGAAGGCCGACTGCAACCGCAAGGCGAGAAACTACGCGAACCGCGCTCATGTTCGTCTCGAACATGGATACGCCGCCGACCGTTCCCTCTTGCGAGATAGCGACCGCGAGTTCCTGACGCTTGCCGAGGAACATGTGCGCGAGGTTTCCGAACACGACGTACTTCGTCGAGACTGCGGTGCTTGAAGGCATCTTGTCCGAGAGAAGTACCGGGTATCCCCAAAGAGTACCCGCTACGCCGAGAGGGAAGCCCTGCAAGGTTCCCTGCGTCGTACCGGTCATGACCGGGTTGAACGTAGAGAGGAAGTAATCACCTGACGATGATGCCTTCGCTTGCTGGAACAAAGCCCAAACGGTGCGGTGCATAACGTACACCGCGCCCTGCAATGCCCAAGGCTTCACCTTGGATTGAAGGGTACGCGCATTGTCCGGGGTAGAACAAAGCGTGAAGGTGCTGTTACCGGTTGCCGGGGTGTAGATCGTAACACCCGTGTCGTTGAGAAGCCCGGTGAAAGGCGATCCCGAACCGGCAAGCCCCTGATTGTCGATTTCGCCCGCGATTGCCTCTGCGAAGAGGGTCGTGAGGAGATTGATCACCGATACGTTAGCATCGGCAAGAAGCTCGTTCGACATAGGGGTAATACCGACGACCGTCTTTGCGAGGAGTTGCACCTGCTCGAAGGTAGGCTGTGAGCCAGTTCCGGCGGTTGCTTCACCCGGCCAATAGACGGAGACGGAAGCGGAAAGGCGAGGCACGTTGAGCGTGTCGCTGTTCATCGGGAAGCTCGTTGCGAGCTTTGCGATGAGGCCGAAATCTTCGACCACACGATACACTTCTGCCGCCCATTCCTCCGGCACAACGAAGCCACCGGCCGAGTTCGTACCTTCGGTCATGGCCTTGAAAGCCGTGAGCGATCCGGTGTCCTTACGGAACACCGCCTTGATAAACTCTGCCGCCTTCGCCTTTGCGTCGAGAGCCGCGTATGCTTCGCCGGACTTCTCGCCCGCGACAAATCGCTTTGCCGCTACGTCGAGGCCGTTTTCTTGTGCATACTTCGCAACTGCTTCGGTTGCGGCCTTCTCGCCTACCTCATTCATGAGTTCGACGAGTTCGGACTTTTCTAGTTCAATTTTGCTCATAGCAAATAAAGTTACCTATAAAGAGAACGGATAAAGCGAACCTTTATTTTGAGCCGCGTGCTTCTAGGTGTCGATTGATGATCGTGAGTACGGACTGATCGCCGCCGGTTGCTTCACGTAGGATGCCCCGTGTGATGAGCAATGCGCGTACTTCCGATACACCTCCCTCTTCCTCTTCGCCCGTTGCTTCGCTAGGAGTAGGTTCAACCTCCGGTGCGATTTCGCCGTCCTCGATTGAAGGGCTTTCGCCGCCTTCGAGCACCGCTTTACCCGCAACCTTTCGGGAACCGATCTTGCTTGCGATCACCGCAAGTCCCTTCTCGGCATCCTCGCCAAGAGAGAGCTTGATCGTCTTTGCGATCGCCTTTGCTCCTTCATCATCGTCGGCTCCGGTTCCTGCATCCGCGAGTTGCTTGATGAGATCGCTTACTTCATTCAAAAGGGTCGAGAAGGCATCGACTGACGTGCCTTCGTCCATGTATACATCGCAAAATGCGCCCATGATCTCCCATAGAGCGTCCATGTTCGCCCACTTCTGCTCCATTACTTCATCGGCGGCGATCTCGTCGGCTACTGCGCCCTTCTCTTCGGTCGTCTCTTCGACATCCGCGAGTGCGGCATCAAGCTCGCCGTCGGTAACTTCATCCGTTTCCTCGCCTTCCTTCATTGCGGTCATGAACTTCGAGACTGCATCCTCGGCAAAACCGTGAGACTTTAGAGACTTTGCGGCAAGCATAAGTGCTTCCTGATTTGCGGGAACGGGTACAAAAGAGATTTCAAGAAGCTCGGATCGGGTGATCACGTTGCCTTGACGTTCCTTCGGGATGAAGCCGACGGAGAGTGCGCTTACAAAGCCTTCTTCCACCATGATTTTAAGCTGTTCCGCAAAAGGGTTACCGGCGGCCGGTGCAAACTCCGCTTCACCGATCAACCCCTTCGTAGGATCGATTGAGAGATTGATTGCGCGGGCAACGGGAAGCTGTGTGTAGTCATGCGCCCAAAGCATCACCGGGTTTTTCATGTACGATCCGAGTTCCCACCCGTTTTGTGCAACGCTATCGCCCTGACGGTCGATCGTTGCTGTTGAAGCGATGAATGAGAAGCCGCTATCGGTTGCTTTCTCGATGAGGGCTTTGATGAAACGCTTTTCCATAGGTTTATTGTAGCATCGGTGAATAAAAATAGTGCAACCCCTTACTGGATAGGGAGCTTCGGCGCGGCGATGATGAGGATGTTCGGGAACGTCAAAACCTCCGTCGAGGCGAAGGTGATCACGATCTCCGCGTAATACTGCCCTTCCTCGTCGAAGTCCGTCGGTTGCACGATGTAATGACACGTACCCGAAGCCGCTACGTCGATCACCATTGCCCCGGTGAACTTAATCGCGGCCTCTTCCTGTTTCTGTACCTTCAAAGCGAGAGTTGCACCGGAGAGATTGATCGCAACGCCCGCGTTGTTTTGAAGCGTGAAGTTGAGGTTGTAGAGGCTATCACTCTGCACGATGTTCAACGTAGTCGGGTTCATATCATTGATTTAATTTTATTGTAGCATCCTTTTTCGTGTCCTCGATCACATTCTCGGTCGCTTCCGGTGCTCGAAGGATCGCCGAGAACGTCGGGAATAGGAGTGTGAATGCCGTCGCGCTCTTTTTGAGTACGGCTTGCGTCGCGTAGATCGACGTGAGCACCGCCATTTTCATAACCGGTACGAACGATTTGAGGAACGTATCGGTAAGGGTGATCACTTCGGTAAGGGTTTTCGGGATGCGCTTGTTGAGCGTATCGGCGAAAGTAAGGACTTCATTGAGCAATACGGAGATCACAACCGTTACATTCGACGCGAGAACGGTATCGATGAGGGTCAATGTCTCGGTGAACCGCTTTGAAATCTGCCGCAAGAATGTGTCCGAGAGTGTGATCGTATCCGAAAGGAACTTCCCGCCTCGTTTGAGTAGCGTGTCGGTATAGGTAATGACCTCGGAGAACGTGCGTGCCGGGAGTTTGAGAAGAGTATCGGAGAGTGTAAGCGTTTCCGACATCGTGCGGGAGAGACGCTTCAAAAGAGTATCGGTGTATGTGATCACTTCCGAGAATGTTCGGGTCGTCTGCTTAATGAACGTATCCGTGAAGGTGAGAGTATCCGAGAGCGTCCGGGTGAGGCGTTTTGTGAGCGTATCGGTATAGGTGATCACCTCCGAGAAGGTACGCGACATCGATTTGAGGAACGTATCGGAGAATGTGATCGTCTCGGTGAGTTGCTTTACGGCCACCTTGAAAGCGGTGAGAGTGTCCGAGTACGTGATTGTTTCGGTAAGCGTGCGAACCGTTTGCTTCACGAGCGTATCGGTATACGTGATGATGTCGGAAAGCACCTTTGCGCCCTGTTTTAGCAGGGTATCGGTGAACGTAATCGTCTCGGTAAGGAGCTTCAAAGTAACCTTCGAGGCGGTAAGAGTGTCCGTATACGTGATCGTATCCGCTAGGATGCGCGTGAGTTGCTTAATGAGGGTATCAGTGAGGGTCGCTGTATCCGAAAGTACCTTCGTCGCTTTCTTTAGGAGCGTATCGGTATAGGTGATCGTGTCGGAGAGAAACTTGCCCCCTTGCTTCAATAGAGTGTCCGTATAGGTGATCGTCTCCGAGAACGTCCGGCTTGCTTGCTTCAAAAGAGTGTCGGTGAGCGTAGCTGTGTCGGAGAGTACCTTCGTTGCCTTTCGGATGAGAGTGTCGGTGTACGTTACGGTGTCGGCAAGGAGCTTCACACCCTGCTTCAAAAGGGTATCGGTAAATGTAACGGTATCGGTGAGGACTGAAAAACGAAGCCGGGATGCAATGAGTGTATCGGTATAAGTTATCGTCTCGGTAAGGATGCGAACGAGTTGCTTCAGTAGCGTGTCGGTAAACGTGATCGTTTCCGAGAGCTTTTTCGTTGCCTGTTTGAGCAATGTGTCGGTGAAGGTGATCGTCTCCGATAGCGTACTCGTATATGCCGTACCGGATGCGGCAACCCACTTTGCAAGGATACGTGATGCGGAAAGCGTACCGGTTCCGGTTACGTTCACGTCGAGCGTAGCGGATGCTCCCGGCATCGTCATTGTCGAAGATTGCTCGCGTTGAATAGTGTCCGTGATCGTTGAGTTTGTAACGTCTGCCGGTGTACCGTTCGGATCACTTTGAAGTTTGATGTCGCCTGTACCGGCCGCCGCACCGTCGCCTTCGTGAATGAACGTCATTGTCCCCGCCCATTCTGCGGGATCGTATAGAGTATCGAAGTCCTTTAGCCCGGTGGAACCTCCGAATGATGTATTCGCAAGAAGGTACTCCGCTTGTATCTTCGTGAGGGCGGTTGCCGGAGTGATCTCGATATACGGGATATTGCCCGACACATTCTCTTTCGAGTTGAACTGCCCGTTGTTTTGATTGCTCGTTACGGTCGGATTGAGCTTCAAGCCGTTGTTCGTATACGTGCCGTCGAGCCATTTAGAAACGAGAGAGGTTATAGTTGCCGCGACCCAACGAGCCGAACCGCCTCCGACGGATGCGAGACTGCCCCAGTTTGTAGCATCGTCCGTCGGGTGAGAGGCACGAGTAAGCGTCGATCCACTCCACGACGCGGTGATGCGGTTCACCTGTATAACGGCATCGTTTACCGAGGGATTGCCGTCGTAAATGTTGAATGTAGCGGATGCGATTTTGTACCATGCCGGAGCACTCGAAAGATCGAAAGCGAGGAAGTTATATTGAGCATCACCCCACCCGCCGTATTGAAGTATTGTGTCGGTGTCATTCGGGCCGGGGTAAAAGGATGTTCCGTAGTAGGTATCATCCGTCGTTTGATACTGCGTTTTATTTCCGGCATCGGGTGCTCCGTCCTGTTGAATGACCACTTTTGCGCTGTATACGTTCAACGAACCCATTGAAGAGCTATCGACCGTCGTGATGCGGTAATTACGCCCGTCGGTGAGAGTGAGCGCGACGCGAGTGCGTGTCGGTGAAGCGGCTGAGGATGCGCTTACGATCGTCGTATCGTCGGCGAAGGTGAAGTTATCCGACCCCCCGTCCTTCTGTATTTTGATCGTGCCGTTACCGGTTCCGGTATACGACCATACGACCTCCGCATACGCCGTGATCGTGCCGTCCCAATCGGCGGCGTTGTACTTGAAGTATTTAGGGTTATTGAGCGCGGCGGCGGTTGTGTTCGTCTTTGCAAGCTCTTCGTTGCCGATCTCGATTTGCGTCTCCATGCCGTAGATACCGGTCGTATCCGAAACGAGCACGACGACACGGGCGGCGATGATGCTCGGAGTTGTACCGCCGGAAATGTTTATGAAATAGCTCGTCTGCCCGGCCGGAGGTGTGAACGATGAAGATCGGAAACGAATGTATGTCGTCGATCCGGTGAGTGAGATCGTTGCATCATCGGTTGTTGTACCGTTACGGCGAAGCGTTACCGTTGAGGTTCCGCTTGCGATCTTTGCGACGATCTCGAAATAGTAAGCGACCGTCCCGGCGAGGAATTGAGTAGTATCAATCTGTGCTCGTGCTCCGCTTTGCGACGCTGTTATGACCGCATTGAGAAGGTTGATTTCCTGACGGACTTTTTGAGTAGCCATGTCATTGCATCAATGCCGAGTATGCGTCCCGTACCGTGTCCCGTTCGGCTTCGGTAAGCACACGATCGGCATGAAGTTCGATCATATCCACGTCCCCCGACCCCGGTACGCTTTCCGAATAATAGATCGAGAGATTAAGCCCTGTCGCCTTGTTGAAAGCGTCGAGGTGATTGTAAATATCTTTGATCTTGAACACCGTCGGGCTTTCCGGTGCAATCGCCGGATCGTCGGCCATGATTGCTTCGAGTTGCACGTATTCCTCCTTCGTGAGATCGCGGTCGAACTCGATAGCCGTTTGCTTCACTTCGTCCACGTCCACATCGCACGTCGAAATAGGCTCGATACCGATCGTCTCCTTGATGCGGTTGATCATGTTCCACCGATACCCGCCTTGCACCTGTGAGAAGTAGTACGTCATACCTTCATTGTAACGCAAAAACGCCCCGTGAGAGGCGTTTTGTGCGTAAGAAAAGGTGCTTTACGCGGCCTTGATCTTCCAAGTGAACTGCAAGCTATCGCCTGACACGACGTTTACGGCTGTGAAAACCTGACGAGCGAGAAGAGTACCGTTAGTCGTTGCGTTGAACACACCGCTTTCGGTAACTGCAATCGTAGCCGTCTCGGAGATCGTACCGACGAACTGTGCCGTGTCGTTCGTGGTAGTCGTGGTAACGAGTGTCGCGGTTGCGGATGCAACGGCGTGAACGCCGGATGCGGCCGTACCGTCTGCCTTCACTTCGGTTTGAAGTGCGGTATCACCGGCGGCGGCGGCGGTTGCACCTGTTCCCTGTCCGATCGATACGAAGGTCGGAACGGAACCCACACCGTTGATCAACCCTGCGACTGCGGCTTTACCGACGGTCGTGATGAGGTTGTGTGCGTTCTTCTCATAGCCCCATGATCCGAGGATGCCGAGGTGAGAAACGATCTTGCCGATCGTTGAATTGATCCAGTGTGAGGAAAGGAGGCCACGATCGAGGAGAGCAATGCAAATGTTGTTCTCCTGAAAGATCGGCTTCGCTTTGCCGTTGCGGTCTAGGAGGCGCATCACGACGTTCGTATCGAGTGTCATGACCCCTGCTGTAAGTTGCATTGCTTTCATAAGTTAATTGTAAGGCTAAATAATAATATCGCCACTCGTTAGAGCTTCGATAGTCTCGTCGGCGACCGAGTTTGCGGCATCGAACTCCGCATTCTTCTCGGCTCGCTCCTTGTTCGCCGCGTAGTTTGCTTTGAACTCGCCGAGGTATGCTTCGATCTCTTCTTTTGAGGTGTTGAGAGGGAAGCCGTGATTGTACGAAACAACCGTCTTTCCCTCTTCGAGCACATCAAACCCGACCGCAAGCATTGTTGAACCGTCGGACTGAACCGTGATCTTTTCTGCGCTCGTGATTTGTATGCCGTAAGTCATATCTTTAATATACCACCCCTACGAAAAAACAGGGATAGTCGTACACTCGCAATTCGGATGTGGATCGGGAGGCTGTGTCGCGCCGGAAGGGAACGCATCACCGATCTTCACGGTCGCCCCGTCATTCTCTAGGCAATCGGTATCTTCCGGTGAAACGACTGCCCATGACCACTGATCAACGCCCGCTTGCTGATATGCGCTCTTTGCTCCCTCGTTCGACGCGGCCGAAACTTCGGTACGCGCGATCATATTCGTTCGGCTACCGGTTGCGATGTCATAGATACCGGCAATACGGCTTTCAATGTCGGCCAATCCCTCGCCGTTATCCAGTCCCTCTTTGATCGATGAGAGAAGTGCGGTGCTCGTCGTCTCGGTAACGCTCTTTGCGAAATACTTTGCGCGGTTTGCGATGAAGTTTTGAAGCACCTCTGTACCCGGATCGAACGTAGTGCCGAGGAGATTACCGGCATTCGTACCGGATGTCTTAATGTAATCGGAAATGAACGGGGTGATGAGGCTTATACCGGCCTCGATTGCATCATCCTCGTCGAATAGGAAGTCGCTTGCACCCTTCTCTTTGAGAGCCTTCATGCTCTTGCGCTTCATTTGATGTCGAGCATTCGTGATCACCTCCTTTTCCTGTGTATTGAAATACGCCTTCATCGCCTTCTCTAGCGGTTCGGTGTGATTGTGGATCGTCTTAACCCATAGCGTGAGGTACGCCGCCTTTGCATTCGCGGTGATCTCCTTCACGGTGTAGGTCTTTTCAACGACGGGCAATGATCCCTTCGTTGCTTTCTTTTTAAGCAAATCCTCGACGGCTTTCTCGGCAATCGACTTCGTGCGCTTCTTTGCCTTCTTTGCGACTGCCTTTGCACCGCGAGCCTTGCTTAAACGCGCCGCCGCACTCTTCGGTTTATTCTCCGATGCCGGTACTTCCCCGATCGGAACCATTTGAAGAGGCATAAAGAGAGCGTCGCCACCCGGAACCGGTGCAAGTCCCTCGATCTCGCGTACCTCGTTAGGTGAACGCCACCCGCCCGCGATCGATGCGGTGTATTCGTCGATGCTTTCCTTGCGATCCTCGGATACCGGAGACTTGAAATCGAAGGTAAGCCCCTCGCCGTATTCCGGCAAAAGCATCTCGGTAAGGTGATCCGCGAGTGATTGCATGAGAGGCTTGATCGTTCGGAGTGCGAAAACGTAGATTGCCGCATCCGCATTTGCACGGTTCACGTCGTCGGTGATACCGATGATGCTCTTCGGTGTGCGGAAAAGGGCAAGTATCTCGTCGCGTGAGAATGTTCGTTGCGCAACGAAGTCCATATCTTTCTGCGAGCGCGAAATCTCCGTCCATGAGAGGCCACCGGCAAGGATCGCAACCTTCGATGCGTTTGCGCTTCCCTGATACGTCGCATCCCATTCGGCACGAATGCGTTGAAGCTCATCGGGATCGAGTGAGCCGTCGCCTGACATGGTAAGCACTCCGTCGGGCTTCGCGGAGTTCTTGAAGAAGTTGTAATTCCACGCACGGCTTTCGTTGTCGGTGTTGATCGACCATAGTGCCGCCTCGACGATACCCATACCGCGATGAGGGAACGGATGATACCCGGTCGGGTTGAAGTTCTTAAAGTGCAAAATCTCCTCCGGCTTGAAGGGGATGCGCGCGCCGTCCGGTTGTGTGAAAACGTATCCGTCTACGGCAAGCGGGTTCGTCTTTGAGGGAACGATCGTTACGCGATCCGGGCGAAGTAGGTAGATTTCCTGTACTGCGCCCTTGCCTTCATTCTTGCGAGCGAGATACCAAAATGAATTACCTTCGAGATCGAGAAACGCCTGATGCGCCATGAAGAGATCGTGCTTCGTCATGTACGGGTTCGGCTTGTTGAGGAGATCAAGTATTTCACTCGTCTCGACGATCTCCCCGTTGCTGTATAGTTCTAGCTCGATATTGCCGACCTCTTCCGATCGCGCTTGCACACATGCAAAAGGCCAATTGCGATATTCGTCGAGGAACGCACGGTTGAAGCTCATGCCGTTCAAAGCCGTGAAGCGTGTCGCTACGGATGCAATGAAGGGTGATGAACTACCGGCCGCCGCCTTCAAGATACCTTGCGCCGCTTTTGAGAAGAATGATTGCTTCGCCATATTTCAATGATAGCACTTATTGACCGCGTTCAAATGCCGTAAGCGGTCGAACTGCGGGTGCGGGTACATCCGTTTTCGTAACGGTAGGCGCGGTCGCTGTCGGTGCGCTGATCGAGTACACCGCCGGTACTGCCGAAAACTCGAACCACATGCGCATCATGAGATTGTCGGCGATGTCGGGTGAGCGACCGATCTTTTCCTTGATCTCTTCCTTCGGAATGACGAGGAGCTTGCCGTCGCGGTCGTGATTTTTCGCTTTGATCTGTTCCAATTCTCCGACGAGGAGATCGCGCAATTTGTGATCCTCGAAGGGAGCCGAGATCATTCGGTTGTTCACGTACTCCGCGAGCTTATACGAGCATTGAGCGCGAAGGTTAGCGAAGTTCTGCGGTATCTTGCGGTTCTTCGGCATCGGGAACGGCTTACGACCGCCCATGAAGCCCTTGCAATGAAGATAATCGACTACACCGCCACCTACGCCGTCCTCGTCCACGAGTGTATGCGATAGAGGCACACCGTAGAACTCGCGCCACTCGTTGATGATCCCGGCAACGCTCTTCTTCGTCGGATCGAGAGGATCGGGTACGGTCGGGAGCTTCGTGTATACGGCCATGCGTCGGCACGATAGGCCTTCCCAATAGGAGATTGTCGTGCGGTCGGCTCCGAAACGTGCAACGTCGCAAATGATGAACTTGTCGGAGGCCGATACTTTGCCCGTACCGGGATCACGCTTCGGTGAAACGATGTTCGTAAAAATATCCTGAATGGCCTCGTACCGCATGAGTGCCGCCGGGTCGTCGTCGTATTCCCAGTTTCCATATAGCAATCGTTCCTGCGTTGCGAGATCAAGCCCTCGAAGGTTGTCGAGGTACGACGGATCGATGAACATGTTGTCGCTTGCGAGGGCTTGAATAAACTTCTTCGTCGGCGGTAGCGTGCCTTCCTTTGCGGGCTTATAGAACTCGCCGTATAGAAAGTTCTTCGTCGGGTTGCACGTAAGCATGAGTTTCGGGATCAGTCCGTTCTCCGCGAGCTTGTATCGAATACGAGAGCGCACCGTATCTTTCGCCTTCTTGGTGATCTGTTGCGCCTCATCAAGCCCGCCCCATGTGTACTCCGTCGAGCCGAGACGGTCATAGTTCGGATCGCCGGGCAACCACCCGACCTCCTTCAAATAGATCGTCGAGCCGGTCTGCAAAAACGTGATCGTGCTTTCCTGCTGATTGTAAACGTAGTCGTATCCCTCGATCAGTCCGTACTCCGAGCACACGTCGAAGAAAGTGAGCAACGTACTTTCCTTCAAGCCTTTAAGTGTCGCTCGACCGATGATGCCGCGCACCCCTTCGTATGAAAGCGAAACGTCGATGCCCCACATACAAAGCAACCGAGACTTGCCGCCACCCGCGCCACCTCCGAAAAGTAGCTCGATCGTCTCCGTATCTTTTAGGATTTGAAGCGCGTCGGCTTGCTTTGCGGTTAGCGACGGCGTGATGTCGATCTCTCTCATGCCGGTATTTGTTCGAGCACGGTTGCCTCGACCTCCCTTGTGCGCTGATCAACGATCTCGTATCGGATCGTGCGCACCGTGCGCTTCGTGAGGTCGATCTGCATTTTCTCCGACCATTGAGCGAATACCTTAAACCATAGGGCGTAATGCTCCGGCAAGCCTCCCCGGATCGTTTTGTTATAGAGCGAAAGCATCACGTTCTTGTGAAGCGGTAGAGCAAACTCGCGGAGGTCGGCGAATAGGTCGCGTTCCTTCACCTTCGCATTCCAGTCCGTGAGTGTGTCGGGGTGAATGTCGTACTTCTCTGCGAACTCGCTTTGCGTGCGGATCATCAAGAGCGCAGTTTGCTCCGGGTCGTCGATACCGAGTGAGGCGGCAAACTCCTCCATATCCGGGGTCGTGCCGTCCTTGTTTTTAGGCGGGCGACGGAGAAGCGACGGCATAGTTTTCCATGCAACATACTTCGCAAACGTCTCTTGATTTTCTTCACGGATGCCGGGAACGATAGGCGGCAAGATTGCCGTTTCCTTATGGGGCGCAATTTCGGTTTCAATCGGCTTTTTTTCCTCCATGACATTTATCATATAACCGTTTTACTACCTTGCCCACACGAGAAAGTGCGCGAAAAGTGTCTCGTTCCGATTTTCGTACCCCTTCCCTTCCCTCCCCCGATGTAATATCTGCCCATTCCGCACGTAATATCTACCCATTGAGAAGGGTAGGGAAGTGGGGAAGTGCCTATCGTCTAGCCGAGAAATGAGAGGATGTGTGCGATCACGTCTGCATTGAAAGCATTGCCGAGGGTCGTATACCTTTGCGTCATACTGATACCTTCGGTATATCCGTCCGGTACACCCTGCAAGCGTTCACACTCGATAGGAGTGAGCTTGCGCACGTAGTACCCGTTCTCTTCGAGCCATACGAGGAAGTTATTACGATCCCACCCCGACGAAGTGAGTGTCGGTGTTTTCTCTGCATCCACGTATCCGGGGTTCCTCCCGCGAGGTTTCCCTACTAGGTAAAGGCCAGTCTTTGCACCTGATCCACCACCGAGAGCCTTCAAAGCAACGCTCTTGCCGTTGATGAGATATACCCGGCCGGACATTCCTTTCGCTACTTCACCGATCTGTACCGGCTTATTGAAAACCATTTGCCCCGAAGCATACCCGAAATAGTCTCGTGCATTCTTCTTCGCATACGTAGCGGTGAGCACATACGATTTTTCGTCCGGTGTGTATCCTTCGTCAATGATGTCCTTCAAATAAATATGCCGATCTTCCGGCAACTGCACTCCGGGTATGTTCGTCCAAAAGAGGCGTTTGCGCCGTTGTGCTGATACAAGCGATGCGTCGATCATGATCGGCTCTACTCCGAGGGTATCGGTGATCACTTGCTTCGCATCGGCCGACATGCTCGCTACGTTTTCGAGTATGAAATATCGCGGGTTCGTCTCTTTGAGGATGCGCACGTATTCCCAAAAGAGGCCGGATCGTTCACCGGCAAGCCCCTTACGACCGATCTTTGCGATCGATAAGTCCTGACACGGGCTTCCTCCGATGAGTAGATCGATACCCGAAATACACTTCACCGTCCGAACATCCCCCAAATGAACAGTGTCCGGCCAATTCTTCTTTGCGATTTCAATCGCATATTTATCAACCTCGCTTGCGAAGTATTGCTCTACGGATATACCCGCACGTTCGAGAGCAACACGAGCGCAACTTATTCCGTCGAAGAGTGAGAGGACTTTCATACTCCCTCGTAAGGCTTCAAATCCCTCTTCGTGAAGATATGCTCCGTGCCGCATTCGCCGCATGTATATACCCACCGTTGATCCTCATCAATCCCCCCGGCCGAACTATTTGCTTTGCCGAGGTTCTTTTCGCCGAAAGCGTCGAGGTCGTAGCCCCATGAAGCAAGTTCCTCCGTCTCGAAATCCGCACCGAGAATATCGTGATCCCAAATGCCGTTTTGTATATTGTCGCGGATCATCAATTCTCGAACCTTTGCATCCGGTATGTCCATTACGGCCACCGGAACTTCGGTCATGCCGAGAGCGACCGCCGCACGTAGGCGCATGTTGCCCGCGAATACCACGCCGTCGGGCGTACATAGGATCGGGCGCACTTCAAAATACTCCTTGTTCGTCGCAATGCTTTCTTTGAGTACGGCAAAATCCGCATCCTCGATCTTCCGAGGGTTGCGGCTGTGTGTCTTTAGAAAAGAGATCGGTTTGTATTCTACAGTGATCATGCCTTTTTCATGCGTGCGGTAAGCTCGCGCTTCAATTCCGGCGACTGCGTGAACTTCAAACGGCTATATGCCGGGAAGGATCGTACCTTGCCGGAGAAGTTGTGAAAATGCTTCGTCCCCTTGATATGCACGATCTTGAACGTACCGAAGCCCGGAACCTCGACTACACCCGCCTCATAGAGACGTGCGAGCAACGCGCCCTTGAAGGTGCGAGGGGCTTTAACGGTCTTTACGATGTTGATGCGGGGTCTAGCCATAGGGTTTTAGAATAAGTCTTTAATGTCGTCGATGCTTTGAGCGATCCGATATACTCCTCCGTTCTGCGTCATGTCGAACTCGAATAATCGTTGCCCTTCGGTTTGCTTGCCTCCGGGTCGCTTCACCTCGATCCCGTATAGAATGCCTTTGTGAAGAGCAAATATATCCGGGGAACCGAGCGTGCCGTATTTCACGAACCGCGTTTTGCCGTTGTGCTCCCCTTTGAACGCTCCGGTATTGTTGCGCCAATGGAACACACGTTTGAGAGCCAAGTAATCGAGGATTGAACGCTGTATATCCTTTTCAAGTATGACGACGTTCACCGTTTAATTGTAGCATTCCGACAAGCCCGGCAAGGTCGTTCTTCACACATTCGAGGAAGCCGAGATCGTAATCAGTGAGCCGGTATCCTTGCGGAGAAACGTGCTCGATCGTCTTACGCATGAACCCGCATCGTTCCTCCGGCGTGTCCTTCACTTTGTCATGACACGATCGGCCAAGAGGTGCGGCATTTAAGACGGAGTGCGATATGCGTCCCCAAATATGATGTAGTTCGAGTTGCCCGCCGTGATTGCCTCCGCACATCCAGCACGAGAAGTTATACAGGAAGAGCAAGCGTACCTCTTGCGGGAACGGGTTTTGAAGGCCGAGACTATCCTTGCTTGCCGACATCGCGGTATCTCGCCGCAATAGGCGCAATGATCTCTTTTGCACGATCCTCCCCGACCTCTTCGATGAGTGCTTGCATCATTTCGTGATCAACCTTGCGTGCTTCGGTCATACCGAGAAGAGCAAGGATCGGCGTGATGAACTTTGTGCGATCAAGCCAATCGGCAAATGCCTTCACCATGTCGGTACTTGCGAGCGTGCCGCCACTTTCACTTTCACGCAATGCTTTCCACTCTTTGAAAGCTGATGCAAAAGTCTTTCCGAAATCAAAATCTTTATCCATACGTTACGCGGGTGTTCCTTCGTCCTCGCCCTCTTCTTCTGCCTCCGATTGTTCACGCTCGATCCCCGCCCAATCATCAAAGCAATTCATGATCTCGTCATATATCGTCGTTTGAGCGACCGTGAGGCGTGTTTCAAGCGTCTCTAGGATGTTGCGCACACGAGAGAAATCGACGTACTGCTCACCGGTGCATGGAACGGCAAGGGTGCGTTGCGTAAGCTCTTCAAACGCCTTCGTAAATGCTTCCTTGTCGGTCATTTCGTAATGGCCGTCTGTACCGACTTTGAGATCGCCGGTCGTCTCATCCTTTACACCGTACTCTTGAAGCAAACGCTGACGCTCGCTTTCGATATGCGTAGCCGTCTCGTTGAAAAGCATGATGAAGCGATTGCGAGATCGAGCGACGTTCGCTTGAAGCGGTATGCCCAATAGCTCGATGAGCGTATTGACCATGTAATTTTTAAGAATGAGGGGTTTGTGTTGAAGAGCCATAAAGTTAAATGATGTTTATCGGTTAATTATACAGTACCGGGAGAGAGGCGTGATCGCATTTCCACACCTAGCCAATACTTGCGGCACTTCTCATATATGGCTTTGAGCTTCGGATCACGGATCATGTTCGGGTGTGCGTCGTCGGCGATGCGATAGCCGTAATACTTCGCTCCCGATTTGCCGGTGATCATATCTCGATAGAAGAGGCCGGGATTGTCCCCGTAGAGTTCCGAGATACGTGCGCCGACCTCATACGAAACGTACCCCCATAGATCAAGCTCCTCGGCATAGATTTCACCCATGAAGCCATGCACCGGTATCAATTCTTTGAGAGGAAACGGTGTGCGTTGCTTATCCTTCCGATGCTCCGAATACATGCGGTAGAAAACGGCTTCGGTCTGCGTAAGTTTCTTCTTCATATCAATTTGCGGCCGAGGATCGTTTCGATCTGTTCGACTTGCTCGCGCCATGTTGCCGGCACTTGAAGGCCGGAAAGTTGTTCGGCAAGATTATCGGCTTCATCGACGGTAACGACTGATGCGAGTACAAGGAATGAGACGAATTGTGCGGTGTTCATACGGTTATTTTTTATCGGCTAAGGGTAGGTTGATGAAGGGAAGTTCCTTGCGTTCGGTCGATGCAAGCAATATCTCTTCGGCCTTCGGTGGTACGACCATTGAGGAATTGCGGATCACGTCGCCTACCACGCGAAGCGTCATACAAATCTCGTTATTGAGTATGCGTGCGACCTCGCTTCCGGGTGCGTGAAGGTTGTACGCGCCCTCGTAGAACATCACTTCGTATATTGTCCCTTCATCATCGGCAAGGAGATCGCCGTGATGTATCGGCTTCGCGTCCCGATCGAACTCCCCCGTGAATTGAAGAAGGAAGGCGTAGAGAGGGTGAAGCTGAATGCCGCGACCGGAGACGGTTTTCGCCTGATCGTAATCCGATCCTCCGATCGAGAAACGTAGCTCCGCAACGCGCTCGCGCTCGAAGCCACCTTGCACCTGATAAACGACATCAAACCCGATTTTGCGTGTAAGCATATTTAGAAAGGTAAGTCCTCATCCCGTATCGGTTCGTCCTCTACGGCGGCCGCGACGGGTTTGAGCTTTTGATAATAATGATTTGTGTTCTCCGAGTACGTTGCCCATTCGAGATTTGCAAGCATGTTGTTCGATCGGTTGCCGTCGATGTGATTGACGACATCCTTTCCCTCCGGGTTCGGTAGAAAGGCCTCGGCGACCAATCGATGCACCCGGTACTTCTTATGCTCGCCGGGATTGCGTAGCCATACTTGCATATACCCTTTCCACTCGTGAAGTACCATGCACACTTCGGGGATCACGCGGCAAACCTTTCGATCTTTGTTCATCCCGCAAATCTTCCGTTCGAGCGACATCACGCGACCGTAAGAAGAGACGGCATATTGCCCCTCGTATCCCCTGATCTCGATCCATTGCTCTACGGGTGAAGGGATCATGACTTTTTCGGTTTACGCCTCCTGATATCCCTCATGTGTAGGTTCGTCCTTACGCCTATCGTACCGTCGGTGTAAGTAAACACTTCGGTATACGTCGTGCGAAATTGTGAACCGGCAACCCGTCGAGTGATCTCCTCATGGATGATCTCTTCGGCTTCACCTTTCGTAAGAAGTATTTTCATACCTTCGGTGCGTTTACCTCCCGATACTTTTTCATCCGGGCGTTCACGATCATCCCCGGCTTCTCGTGCTTGCCCGCTTCATGCGTCCATTGCCGCAAGTAGGAAAGTACGGTATCCGGGGAAGTGCGCGGGAGAAACGTACCTTCGATGCGCTTGTGCATCACGATATATTTCATCCCTACCATTTTCGCCGCTTGACGAATAAGGTCGGAGTATTCTGTAATCTGTTTCGATGAGCCGGTGAACGTGAAGCGATCCATTGCTCCCTTCATCAAATCGCTGATCGGCTTTGCCTTCGATGAGGTTGCTTCGTCGTCTGCGTAAGCTGATCTTTCCATACCATGATTATACGGTGAACGCCGTATAACTCATAGGGTCGTTATCCACACCTACTCTGCCGCACCGCCGGGGAAGAAATCGCCCCGGCGCGTAGGGCTATAGAGAGAGGTAATCACGCTATCGAACTTGTTTTTTGTGATGTAGAACTCGCATTGCTCCGACGTATATTTGCCCTTGTTGCACCTGTAGCCCGATCCGTTCGAGACTTCGAGCATCCCACCGCAACCTTCCTTCGGGCATATCATTGATTTGAGATTGTCCCACTTCATGAAGGTTTGCGGATGATCACGACCGGAAGGCCGTACATCGTACCGATCACTTGCTCGCGCCTTTGAAGGGCGAAAAAGAGGCCGATATAGTCCGGCGGTACTTCCGAGATCGCTCCGGTACTACCCTTATCGGCTTCTGCCGATCGGCAATAGGCTACCCATGCGCGAAGCATTGCCGTCGTAGAAAGCGTTGCGTCTTGGTACATCGAAGGCGGTGTATGCCCTCGCATTTCTTCTATGAGTTCCGTGCGGTTCATGTGCATCAAGTCTTTCATGTTCAATTTTTTAGTGAGTAATTTTCTCGCCCTCTATCCCGCCCCGATCGTGGAGAGGTGTGCAACTTCTTTTTATTGATCGAGGGGGGAGAGAGGGCGCGATGCCCCTCTTGCGTCTTACTTTAAGACGCTGATCAACGCCGAAATGCCGAGGAATACGAACGCAAGGCCGAAACCTAGCTGTATATCGCTCGCCTGATGAGCGAGAAATAATGCTCCGGCTCCGATCTCGACGATACCAAGGATGATGCGTAATGGCTTTTTCATTTTTAATTGCTAACGAATAATTTGCGCGGCGGGTACGGTTACATAAGCCCGTTGCGCCTTAAAAACTCTTCATCGTAATCGGCCGCGAACGAAGGGAAGGGAATGTGAATGCCGAACTTGGCGATGTGCCGGTTGAAATCTTCAAATACCTCTTGCAATTCCTTCGTCGTGAAGTCGGCCGTGCTATCTTTCCCGAACTTCTTTTTTGCGATCGTGCGCCATATATTCTTGATCGTCTCCTTCGTGTAATCGACTTCGAGATCGGCCATGAATGCGGCTTGCGAGATACCGGCTTCGTTGAGTTCGTTCGCTACTTCCTCGAAGTATTTGTGCATCGCCTTATTCTGTTGCGGCGTGCGCGGGCGAACCTCCTTTCCGAAAGCATCGGTGCTCATACGTTAGAAGGGTATATCCTCCGGGTTCGCTTCGTCGGCCGGTGCTTGATTAAACTCATCCTCTAACGGATCGCGTGCGTGCGGCTCATCGGTATCAATGCCGCGATCTTCACGATCGTTACGAGTGTCCGTGCTTCCGGCCGGTTTGTTGCCGAACTGGAAATTATCGACGACGACCTCCGTGCGGTATTGCTTCTTGCCCTCGCTATCCCACGATCGCGTTTGAAGGCGACCGGTGATGAGGATTTGATGCCCCTTCTTGATGTACTGCCCGATCACCTCGGCCGTGCGTCCGAAGGCAACGCAATTGTGATACTCGACCGCTTCTTGCTTCTTGCCCTCCTTATCTTTCCACGTCCGATTTGTTGCGACGGAAAAGTTTGCTACCTGTTGCCCCGACGGGAGTGCCTTGATCTCCGGGTCGCGTGTGAGGTTGCCGATCAGTTTTACTTCGTTGAGATACATATCAGTCGAGATTATTTTTAATTTTGAACTCGTCCATGCTCATACCGTCGATCGTGATCGAGAAATGCTTTACGCTTTTCTCTTTCCAAAAGTGCGATATTCCCTTCATGGCCGCATTCACAAAGCCGAGCATACTTTGTTCGTGGAAAGGCGTAAGGCCGCTTTCAATGACGATTGTGATCTTTCGCATACCTACTTCGTGAACATCCCGATCTTCTTGTAAAGGATCACGTCGCCGTTCGGTTGCACCTCTTCCTTGAAGTCGGAAGCGGTTTCGGCCGTCCACCCGTGATCTGCCCGGAACTTGCGATACGCCTCTTGCTTCTCGCGCTTCGCTTTTTCTGCGGCGGCCTCCTTCTCGGCTTGTGCCTTTGCTTCCGCTTCGGCCTTCGCCTTCTCTTCGGCCTCCCGCTTCAAGCGATCCTCCGTCTCCTTCTTCGCACGCTCCTCCGCTTCCTTCACTTCCTTCTCATGCGCGGCCTTGCGCTCTGCGTCCTTCACCGCATCCTCGCGGGCTTTAAGCTCTGCGTCCTTCGCATCCTGTTCCGCTTTCTTTGCGGCATCGGCTTTCTCTTGCGCCTCGCGTTTCTTCTTATCCTCCGCTTCAATGCGCTCGCGCTCGATACGCGCATCCTCGATACGCTTCTCTTCGGCTTTGCGTGCCTCTTCCTCCGCGTCTGCCTTCTCGCGTTCGAGAGAGTGCGCGGTCATTGCGTTGAAGTACGCCTCGAATTGAACGCCGTCCATATCGAGCAATGCTTCATCGGTGATCGGAGAATTGTATTTGATAGCGGCGAGACGATCCTTACGCGCCGGGAGTTTAAGCAAACGCTCTTCGCGGATCGCAAGGGCTTTCGCCTCTTCCTCGATCGCGGCAAGTCGCTTCTCTTCCGGTTCTATGATGCCGATCAGTTCATTCTCCTTTGCGAGTACCGCTTTGTTGAAAGCGTTTGCCTCGTCGCGCATTCCCTTCCCGATCTTCTCGATGTTCACTCGTGCCTTCTTAAACTCGATACGCTTCGCACGCACGATCTCTAGTTGCTTCGGGTCTTTGAGATCGGTTGCGGTGAGGCCTTTCGTCGCCTCGACCATTTTCGTTAGTTCCGCTTTCGTCGGATCAAACTTTTCGATGTCTGCTGTGTTCATAAGCAATTAAAAATCGGTTGGTAATACGAGTTCCTTGTATCGCATCCACCTTTCGCGGAATGAGATCAAGCCCGCTTCGGCCTCGGCGATCGCTTCTTGAAGCACCTCATTCTCCCGCGAGAGAGTAACGACGGCTAGCTTTGCCTTCGGATCGATGAAGCGTGCGTCATGTATCACGAAATGGAGCTTTTGAAGTTTGCGATTAACGAGGAACGAATTGATGCACTGGTACTTATACTCCGGCGGCACGCCTAGGAAGGGGATTTTCGACTTCGTAAGCCCCAATTCTTCGGGCGGTAGGAGATTTGCGAGGCGTGCGAAGATCATCGTTTTGCTGTCCGGGGTCTTCACCTCGACCGCTTCAAGCCCGGCTCCGTTCGCCTCGATCTCGTATGCGGC
>ERZ1292640.269-Hain-H43-02um-R1-269-length-41910-cov-7_pt2 | contig 34480 bp, 41 predicted proteins | sample MGYA00564404_ERZ1292640 | MGnify/ENA primary metagenome ERZ1292640 (study PRJEB36523, sample SAMEA6512636) | groundwater metagenome | collected 2019-01-08 | study: AquaDiva: Metagenomics assemblies of 32 groundwater samples | reverse complement strand
GCAGGGTGCCCTTTTCGCTCGATCCGACCTTGTTGCCGTTGCGATCGTAGGCGTAAGCGAGGGCGATGTTGATGGTTGAGAGTTGAGGGTTGAGGGATGAGTAACTCAAGCCGGTGATTCGTCCGGCGGTGTCGAACGAGTTGGTTTGGACGACGCCGTTCGGATAGGCGCGGCGGATGAGGCGTCCGGCTTTGTCGTAGTCGTAGCTCATCTGGCGCGTGGCCCAATCCATCTGGTTGGTCAGGCGGCCCAGTGGGTCGTAGATGTTCGTCAGCGTTTTGCTGCCGGGATAGGTGACGCTTGTGACGCGGCCCAGCGGATCGTAGCCGTAGAGAACGGTCTGAGCGTGGGCGTCGGTTTGCTCGATGGGGCGGTCCAGCGCGTCATAGACGAAGCGCGTCGCGGTGGTGAGGCCGCCGAAGCGGCGGGAAATGGTGCGCGGGTTGTCGTTGTCGTCGTAGTCGAAGGTGTCGCGGCGGAGAGTGCTGAAATCCACCAGGCGCACACGTCCGGCGGGGTCGTAATCCGGTGTGCGCGTGGTCCCGTTGGGATCGGTCTGGCGCTGGAGGCGGAGGAGTTCGTCGTAGTCGTAACGCCACTCGAAGTTGTCCTGGTTGCGCTCCAGCATGCGCTCGTTGCGCGGGCCATAGGCCATCACGTAATGGCCGTGCAGCGCGTCCTCGATGTCCACGATGTTCCCATTGCCATCGTAGGTGTAAAGCCAGTCAAAGCCCTCGGCGTCTTTCCACTTCGTCAGGCGTCCACGTCCGTCATAGAAGTGGATTGATGGATACCCGTTTGGAGTAATGGATTGTTGGAGCCTCCCGGCGACGTCGTAAGCGGCCTGGCGGGTGTTGCCGAGCGGATCGGTGTCGGCGATTACGCGGTTGAGGCGGTCGTAGGTCTTGGACCAGCGCTGGCCGAGTTTGTCGAACCAGGCGACGAGGTTGCCGTTGGCGTCGTAGAGGTTCGTGCTCGTCTGACCCAACGGGTTGGAAATCCGTTCCACACGGTTGGCGGCGTCGTAGATGTTGGTGACGGTGTGTCCGAGGGGATCGGTCACGCGCTCCACCTTTCCGCGAGTGGTGTAGAACGTGAGCCATTTGTTCGTGCCAGTGCGATCCGTGGTGTTCGTGCGCTGGTTGGCGGCGTCGTAGGCGTGCGTCGTCAACTGGCCCATGCCGTCGGTGGTGGAAAGGAGGTTGCCGTTGGGGTCGTAGGCGCGGCGGAAGACGCGGCCCAGCACGTCCTGGACACGGACGGGATTGCCGTTGAGGTCGTAGGCGTAAGCGGTGGCGTCGCCGAGGGCGTTGGTCTCGCAGAGCCGCCAGCCAACTTCGTTGACGACGTAGGTGGTGGTGACGGTGTTGTTGGTCGTGAATGGCTCGGTGCGAGCGATGAGGAAGCCATTCGTGTCGTAGGCGAAACGGGTCGTGTTGCCGTTGGCGTCGGTGGAAGTTTCGACCAGGCCGTTGGTGCGGTAAGTGTAGCGGACGAGCGGGCCGAGGGCGTCCGAGTGGTTGGTGAGATTGCCAACGGCGTCATAGGCGTAGAAGTTCGTCCAGGTGGTCCAGCCGTTGGTGTCGGCAGGCTGGGGCGTGATTTGCTGGATCACTTTGTTGAAGAAGGCATGGAAGTCCCAGCGAGTGACTTCGTCGAGCGCATTGGTGCGGGCGACCACGTTGGCACGGTCGTCGTAGCCGAAGACGGTCTTCCAACCGAGCGGTTCGGTGATCGAGGTGCGGTTGCCCCGGTCGTTGTAGGTGTAGGTGGTGATGTTGGTGAGCGGGTCTTGCTGGGCAAGGATGCGGCCCTTGCGGTCATAGGTTTCGACCCATTGCTGGCCGCCGGGGTCGGTGTGGCGAAGCTGGCGTTTGGCGGGCATGCCGTATTCGGTGCGAGTGGCGCGGCCCAAGGCGTCCACGGCATTGGTCTTGCGCCCGTATTGGTCGTACTGAATGAAGACGTTGGTGTGGCCAAGGGGGTCAAGGATGCGAGCGAGGAGGCCATTGGTGCCGTAGGCAAATTGCCAGGTGGTGAGGACGTTCGTGTAAAAGCCCGAGGTATTCGTGATGGATTTGGAAACGAGGCGGTTGGTGGTGTCGTAAGCGAAGTTCGCCTGCCAAGGGCCGAAGGTGACATTCGTGAGGAGATCGAAGTTGCCCTGGTATCTGAAGTCCCAAGTGCCTGAGACAGTGTCAACCACTTGGGTCAGGACGCCGCGGATTTCGTTATAGAGGAGCTTCACCACGTTGCTCTGGAAGTCGCGAATCTCCATCAGGCGACCGCGCATCACATCGTTGTCTTCGTCGAAAGGATCGCGGAAGCGATAAACCAGCCTTTCGGGCGTCCGCCACTCTACCAGGCCGTTGGTCACGTAAAGCTCGCCGCGATACTCTTGTGAGCGCGTCCGATAGGTGCCATCGCGCCCGCCATTCACCCGATGGGCGTCCCACGTCTCCGCCGCGCCGTCCCAGCTCAGGAGAACGATGGTGTTCAAAGTGCCACCGGGCTGCAGGTATTGGCTGGGGACGAGACGGACCTCAAAGCTGTGCCGCCAGCCTGAGCCGAAGGAACTGTCTTTCAAAGGGTCGTCGGTGCCAAACTTGGCGCCGTTGAAGTAGTTGGCGCTGCTGTAGCCCAACCGGAGGTCGAAAGCGATGCCGGGCGTGGGGCGTGACAGGGCAGTTTGTTGCCAGGAGAAGCTGCCAGACAGCGGGGTGATCGAGTCGCGACTGCCATTCCGGCGCGAGTCGAAAGTGGACTGTTCGCCAGCTTGATTGACCTCTTCAAACTCAACCACCCCATTGGTGCTGGCCATCTCCGTGCCAGACGGCACGGGTGCAGGGGCAAAGTTCTTGAGCCGGTCGGCGACGTTGGCAGAGAAAGCCAGCTTGAAATAGCCTTTGAGCGCCAAGTCATTTGTTGGCTGGTCGGCGAAGAGATATTGCCGGATGAATTCGGGCTTCGACGCGGCCTGGTAGATGGCCACCTCCTGAACTTCACCCATCAAATAACGACCGCTGCCCCAGCCGCCAACGGACACGCCGTCCTTGGTCGAAGTGTCCCCCACACTGGTTCCCTCGCTGAACACCTCCCGACCATCCACATAGCCGGTGAACACGTTGCCGCGACGCACAACCGCCACGTGATACCAGCGCTCGAGATACGGCCGTTCAATGAGCGCCTTCGTGAAGGGGCTGGAACTGCCGCTGCCCCGTGCAGCAAACTCGACATTACCTGTGCTGGAATTGAACTGAATGAGGTAGGCGTAGCGCCCGGTATCTGGATAAGTGCGCTGGTTAACCAGAATGGCGAGGTTCGTGCCGCCCAGGTCAGCGTCGCTGGGAATGCTGAGTTTGAACCAGCAGGAGATAGTGAGACCGCCAACTGAGTTGCTCCACGAAAGGCCACCGGTAGGATCGCTGATTTCGACCCGGGCGTTACCCGGGAAAGTGGCGGCGCCACAGACGAGAGCGGAACGAAGTAGGCAAAACGCCAAGCACAGAACCGCAAGGAGTTGAACTGCCGATTTCGCGGATAACGCGGCGGTCGATGTTCTCCCGGCTCTCATTGCCAGTATGCTCCTTCAAGGCGACGGAGAAAGCAATCGTAAATCGGGGACGGTCGGGGACGGCCCATCGGTTTGCATGAATGGCGAGTCCAAACGCCTGGTCTGGAATTGGAGGCTTAGAGCCTGTCTGTAAATCCGCCCGGTGAGGGCACCGGGCCTACAGGAGCGCGACTTTTCGGCGGCAACTTGTAGGCCGTGTGCCTTCACGCGGCGGCTCTGGGTGATTTTCAAACAGATCTTAACTGCTTGACCTCTGTGATTTCAGAAGGCTGAGCACCTCTTCATCGGTGGTTTGCGCGAAGACTCGATAATATTGGCCCACGGCTTCAAACCGCGGATCGACCTCCAAGACCTTGACCTCGTCTGCGACCTTGGCCAGCCGGTTCACCGCTGTATCCGAGGCCACCGGAGCAGAAACGATCACCTTGTTCGCTCCTTGTTTGCGCGCGGAAAGCACCGCTGCTTCGGTGGTGGCGCCGGTGGCCAGGCCGTCATCGACAATCAGCGCCGTTTTGTTCTTCAGCCCCAGCTTGCCATGATGGAATTTTTCACGATAAGCCTTCAGCCGGGCGGTTTCCTCCACAATCACTTCTTCCAGGTCCGCCCGGTCCACGTGGCTTCGCACCAGAACGGCCTCATCCAGCAGAACCACTTCTTCTTCGGCCAAAGCGCCGACGGCAAATTCACGAAAGATGGGATGGCCAATTTTACGAACGACCAGCACATCCAGCGGCCGTTTGAGGATTTTGGCCACTTCGGCGGCGACAACGACACCCCCGCGAGGCAAGCCCAGGACAAGGTCTGCCTGAACGCCGGCGCTCATCAGGAACTGCCCTAATTTGCGCCCGGCTTCTTCGCGTGAGGCAAATATCATTCGGTCTGATTAGCTCAGCATCCCGGCGGCAAAACACAATCCAAAAATCGAATGAGCCGGCGAATCCCCATTGACTTTCAACCGGCTTCTCGCAAGCTCATTGCCCGATCGGAAAACGAGCAGCAACATTCAGGAATTGATGTTTTATGGCCACGATGCACGAAGTTGATTACAAGATTTTCGGCGACGACATGCAATTTGTCGAAGTCGAACTCGATCCCCAGGAAGCCGCCGTCGCCGAAGCCGGCGGCATGATGTACATGGAGGATGGGATTGAGATGGAAACCATTTTTGGCGATGGCTCGCAACAGAACAGCGGGTTTCTGGGCGCGCTCATGGGTGCCGGCAAGCGGTTGATCACCGGCGAATCGCTGTTCATGACGGTTTTCCAGAATCGCGGCGCCGGCAAGAAATGCGTGGCGTTCGGCGCGCCTTACCCCGGCAAAATCATCGCCATTCACCTGGCGGAGATCGGCGGGGAACTGATCGCGCAAAAGGATTCGTTTCTCTGTGCCGCCAAAGGGGTGAGCATCGGCATCGCCTTCCAGAAGCGGATCGGGGTGGGCTTGTTCGGCGGCGAGGGATTTATCATGCAGCGTTTGCAGGGCGATGGCTGGGCTTTTATTCATGCGGGAGGGACACTCCTGCAACGCGACTTGGCTCCGGGCGAAACCCTCCGGGTTGATACCGGCTGCATTGTTGGGTTCCAACCTTCGGTCAGTTACGACATTCAATTTGTGGGCAAGATCAAATCCGCATTGTTCGGCGGCGAAGGACTCTTCTTTGCCACGCTGCGCGGTCCGGGCCGCATCTGGCTGCAATCGCTGCCGCTGAGCCGCTTGGCCGACCGGCTTTACTCCGCGGCTCCCAAGGCCGGCGGCCGGGGCCGCGAGGAGGGTTCAGTTCTGGGCGGCCTGGGCCGGTTGATCGATGGCGATTCGTGATTCTCAGTCATTGAATCGGAGGCCAGGCCTGTTATCTTCAGGCTTCAGTGAAGAAGCTATTGGCCTTTTTTTCCGGAATACTGATCCTCGGACTGGCTCTGGCCGCCGCGTGGTACCTGCAGCGGGGCACTTCCTCACCCCAACACGTTTCGGGCACCATCGAAACCGATGAAACGCACGTGGCTTCGCGCTATGGCGGGCGAGTCGCGCAAATCCTCGCGGCGGAAGGCAACCTCCTGCACTCCGGCCAGGTCATCATGGAATTGGAAGCTCCCGAATTGGCGGCTCAACGCGCTCAGACCGCCGCGCTCCTCGAGGAACTCGTCGCCGGCCCCCGCCCGGAAGAACTGCTGGCGGCCCAACACGATTGGGAATCGATGACGGCGGAATTGGAGTTCGCCCGCGCCGAAGACAAACGCACCCAGGATTTGTTCCGCCAAAACACGCTTTCCGAAACGGAGCGGGATCGGGCCGCCAGCCGGGCGCGCGTGCTGGAGAAAAGCGTCGCCGCCGCCAAGAGCCGCTATGACTTGTTGCTGGCCGGCACCCGGCCGGAGCGGATTGCCCAGGTCAAAGCGCAACTGGCGGAAATCGAAACCAGACGGAGCGAACTGCGCATCGTGGCTCCCACCAATTCCATCTTGGAAGTGCTGCACGTGAAAGTGGGTGACGTGCTGGCGCCCAACCGCGCCGTAGCGACGCTCCTTTTGCCAGACCACCTTTGGGTGCGCGTTTACGCGCCGGAACCGTGGCTCGGCTTCATCAAACTGGGGCAGGCGGTCAAGGTCCGGGTGGACTCCTTTCCCGAGCGCGAGTTCCAAGGCCAGGTCGAGCAAATCAATCGGACGGCTGAATTCACGCCGCGCAACGTGCAGACCGTCGAGGAACGGATCAAACAAGTCATCGGCGTCAAAGTGCGCCTTCCCGCACCGGAGGGCCTGTTGCGCGCCGGGATGGCCGCCGAGGTTGTCTTTCGCGACGCGCCGAAGTGAAAGCACGAATCCCACCTGGTGGGACCAATTGGCCCGTTGCATGTTGTGTGGATTGCAGTCTTGCCTGACTTCCGCGCCGGCGGTAGTTTCCCGATGTGAAATGGACCGAGACCATCCAATGCTGGCGTCGGCTCAACGCCGAATCCCGGCAAGAGATTTGTTGGCGGCGGATTCCGCGCCAAGTCGCTCTGTCCATGGCGTTCGAGAGAGAGGCCGTTGACCAATCATGGCTGGAGAAACTACACCGCCAGGCGGGGCCACCCGCTTCATTCAAACCACCCGCGGCCTCCTGAGCTATTCGCAGTTGGCGCCGCTGCTGGCGGAGCGCGTGCTTCGCGTGGAAGCGGCCATTGCTTCCGGCGCGTTCGCCTCGCAGGATCTTAGTGGTGAACTCCTCCTTCGCCTGCATTCTGAAATCGCCGGTGATCTTGTGCCCGATTGGGCGGGACGGTGGCGCGATGGCGAAGTTCGAGTCGGTGAGCACCACCCGCCGCCGCCCTATCGCGTGCCCACGCTAATGCGCGACTATGGTGAGGACCTCCGCGCACGCCTGGAAAATGGCAGCGGCCAGATGGGCGAACTTCTGCTGGAATTGCTCGCCTTTGCTGAGGGTCGCCTTCTTTCGATCCATCCGTTCAACGACTTCAATGGCCGCGTCACCCGTCTCTTCCTGCGTGAGATGCTCAGGCGGTTGGAGCTTCCGCCGGTTGACCTTGTTCCCACGGACGAAGCGGCGGAAGCGGATTATTTCTTCGCACTCCGGGCAGGCGATCACAATGACTGGCATCCGCTGATGAAAATCTGGGAGCAGCGGTTCGAGCAGTTTGGTGATTTGGCACTTTGAGCCAGACCATGCCCGCCGACACCATGATCGAATGCGAGAAACTGACCAAACGTTTCGGCCATTTCACGGCCGTGGACCATGTTTCGTTTTCGGTCGCAAAGGGTTCGATCTTCGGTTTCCTCGGCCCCAACGGTTCGGGCAAATCCACGGTCATTCGCATGTTGTGCGGGTTGCTCGAACCGAGCGACGGGCAGGCGAGCATCGCGGGCTTCGACGTGGCGCGGCAGACGGAGCAGATCAAGAATCTGATCGGTTACATGTCGCAGAAATTTTCGCTCTACGACGAGCTGACTGTCCACGAGAACCTGACTTTCTACAGCCGGCTTTACGGATTACGCGGTGCGGCACTGGCGAAGCGGCGCGATGAATTGATCGCGCTCACGCATCTTGAGCCGTATCTGGAACGACGGGCCGGGTTGTTGTCCGGCGGCTGGCGACAGCGGCTGGCGATGGCATGTTCGCTCGTGCACAAGCCGAGCGTGCTGTTTCTTGACGAGCCGACGGCGGGGATTGATCCGGTGGCGCGGCGCGAGCTGTGGGACCTGCTGTTCGAGTTCTCCGGCCAAGGCATGACCTTGTTCGTGACCACGCATTACATGGATGAAGCCGAGCGCTGCTCGCAGATCGGTTACATTCATCTCTCGAAACTGATCGTCTGCGGGTTGCCGGACGATCTGAAACTGATGCCCGAGGTCAACCCCTCCGGCATGAAACGGCTGGACATCACTTGCGATCACGTCACGGTCGGACTGCAGGCGTTGCGCCATTTGCCCGGTGTCAAAAGCGCCACGGTTTTTGGCCAGTCCATGCATTTGCTGGTGTCGGAGACGGTTATGGAAGAGACCCTCCAGGAGCGATTGGCGGAGGCCGGGATTCCGAACGCGGACATCCGGCCCATCGCTCCCTCGCTGGAGGACGTATTTGTAGCCTTAACCGATAAGCATGGGAATGGAATCTTTTGAAATTGATTTATGAACGGCCTTTTTCGCGGCTTTAACGCCATTCTATACAAGGAGTCGATTGTCGTGCTCCGCGATCCGTTGACGCTTTTTTTCATGCTCTTCCCGCCGTTGATCCAAATGATCGCGTTCGGCTACGCGCTGGATAATGACGTGAAACACATGGCGATGGTGGTGCTAAACGAGGATCGCACCGTGGAAAGCCGCCAACTCCTGGACAGTTTCGTCAACACCCAGACCTTTCGCGTGGCTCAGGAAGTGGGGAGCCTCGAGGAGCTGGTGGCCGTCATCCGGCGCGGCCAAGCTTACGTGGGTCTGCAAATCCCGCCCGGTTTCACGCGCAACCTGCGGGCGGGGCGGACGGCTTATGTGCAAGTGTTGATTGACGGCTCGAACTCGACGACGGCGCTGCAAGCCTTGAACACCTCGCTGGGCGTGACGTTGCGCCAGTCGGCCATGATGCTGCTGGGAGAAACGGAACGGCACGGCCTGCCGATCGAAGTGCGGCCGCAAATGCTCTACAACCCGGCCATGAAAAGCCCGAATTTTTTTGTGCCGGGCGTGATCGGGGTGGTTTTGCAGATTGCGACGACGATTGCCACCGCCATGTCCATCGTGCGCGAGCGAGAGCGCGGCACCCTCGAACAACTGCTCGTCAGCCCGCTTTCGCGCTGGGGTCTGATGCTCGGAAAGCTGGTTCCCTATCTATGCCTTGGCACCGCCATGGCCGTCTTTCTCATTGCCATCATGCGGTTTCTGTTTCATGTGCCCATCGCAGGCAGTTTAACGGCCTTGCTGGCTTCGACCTTGATTTACGTTTTCTCGCTCTTGAGCCTGGGCCTGCTCATTTCCACCAAAGCCCAGAACCAGATGCAGGCGCTGCAAATGTGCATGACCCTCATCATGCCCACCGTTTTCTTTTCCGGCTTCATTTTCCCGCGCGAAACGATGCCCTGGATTTTCTATGCCATCGGCGCAATGCTGCCCACCACCTATTACATCGAACTGCTGAGGGCGATTATCTTGCGAGGAGCCAGCCTGGCCGATTTTGGGCTTAACCTCGTCATGCTGGCCGGCATGGGGCTGGCGCTGTTCTCGCTGTGCGCGCTGCGGTTTAAGAAGAGATTGGCCTAACCGGGATGTTTCTCGTGTATTCCGAAAGGCCAGGCAGTCTCTCATTAACACCCTGCTTTAGCTGGGTGTTTGCGAGCCAAAGGGATCGGAACCGTTTCAACGGTTTTCCGCTATCTGTCGAAACCGTTGAAACGGTTACGAACTTCATTCATCCGCCCATCACCCAGCTAAAGCAGGGTGTTAATGAGAGGGCCGCGGGAGTGGGCTGGAGACTTTGTGAAATTTCCGAGTTAGCAGTTGACGGACCTTGGCGCCACGTGCGGCATTCTTTCAAGAAGGCCCGCCGCCAGCCTTATGCGGACCAGCCAAATCGGGCTGACACACTGCGAGATTGATTATTTTGCAGAGAAACCCAATTCCTTGGGCGTTTTGAAGGTGAGGCCGAAAATGAAACGTTGTCCTTCATGAAAGCGTTCCCGAAGCTCGAAATTCTCGAAGGCAACGCCCCCCGGTATCGGCCGGACGGATTGCCAGTAAGTAAACCGCGCGTTCACCGCGACGAGCAGATCCTCGCGAAACCCGCCTTTCTGCTTCTTCCAAAACTGCGTCACTCTCGACCCGCCGTAATACCAAAGGTTCGAGTTGGGAAAGGGTCGCACGGCAGCGGGATTCTCTTCGTCGGTGGTGATGGCGACCAGAATGTCCCCCGGCGGAGTCACGTGCAACCGGCTCAGAGGATAGAGGGTGTGCTCCGCGAAGCCAGTCCCGGTATAATCCGGGTAGAGCTTCAGACTGCTGACCATTTCGTCTTTCAACCAAAGCTGCCGCGCGCGCGCCATATTGCCCATGGTCGCGGTTAAAATGCAGTAATCCATGGGCGCGCCGCCCGGCTCGGAATGGATGGTGAACTGGATTTCGTCAGGCGCATCGCTCCGTTGCGAAACCACCAGATAAACATGCGCGCCGTTGTCGAACTTCTCCACGCGCAGGATGACATCCAACTGGTCCACCCCGGCCGTTGGGCGCGAAATCGTGCCTGGTTGCAGGCTCGCCGCAGGCTTTTCCTCGTTGGTGGCTGCGCCCGCCCAGATGCGTTTGCCTTTGGTCTGATCGAGAGAACTTTGTTCCAACTCGCTGAAGCCTTTCCTCCCCTTCACAACGGGTTCAACGGCAATGAAATTGACCAGGTCGTACCGGCCCTGAGCCAGAACGGGGGAACCGATTCGGATGAGGCCCCGGGGCCCGCCCGTGGCCCCGCGAAAGCCGGCGGGATGAATGGCGAATTGCAGGCCGCCGTGGAGGCCCCAGAGCGGCTGGTTGGTGTTGAGGCCGGCTTGCCACCATTCGGCGGCGGACGCTCTCGAAGGACAGCACAGCAGAAGGGCGGCTATGAAACCAAGGTGTTTCACACTCTTTGCACACGCAGCTTGACACGAGTTTGTCATCTTTCGGAGAATGCGCCGTGCCATACCCATTCGCAATGCGCCAACAGCAGGCAAAATAACGGAAGGAAAATCATGCAGACATCAGTAACGCAAAATGAAAGCACAAAGGAAAGCGTAACGTTGTATCATTGGCTCGTGGTGGTGATTGCTTCCTGCGGCTGGCTGTTTGACTGCATGGACCAGCGCTTCTTCATCCTGGCCCGCGAATCGGCGTTGAAGGAACTGTTGGGCAGCGATGCCGCTGCGCTGGCGGAAATCAAGAAGTACATCGGTTATGCCACCACTTCGATGATCGTGGGCTGGGCCACCGGCGGCATCATTTTTGGCATGTTAAGCGACAAATGGGGGCGGGTGAAAACCATGGTCGCCACTCTGCTGGTGTATTCGGGATTCACCGGGCTGTCCGGCTTCGCTCAAAGCTGGCAGGATTTTACAGCTTACCGGTTCCTGGTGGGCCTGGGCGTCGGAGGCATGTTTGGCGCCGCGACCACGCTCGTGGCTGAAAGTGTGCCCGGCCATATTCGTTCGGTGGCCCTGGGGTCTTTGCAGGCCCTCTCCGCGACGGGCAACATTCTTGGATCGCTGATCAGCTTGCAGATTCCGCCGGGCGCAGAGCATTTCCTGGGCAATTTTGCCGGTTGGCGCGTTCTCTTCTTTGTCGGCATTTTGCCGTCCATTCTGGTCGTGCCGATCCTCTTTGTCTTGCGCGAACCGGCGGCCTGGAAAAAGGCCAAGGAAGAAGCCGCGCTGGGCCGCGGACACAAGAACGTCGGTTCGCCTCGCGAACTTTTCCGGGAACGACGCTGGCGGCGCAACACGCTGGTCGGGCTGATGCTGGGCCTTTCCGGAATGATCGGGCTTTGGGGCATTGGCTTCTTTTCGCCCGAGCTGATTTCCACGGCGTTAAAGGGAGCGCCGCAAGCGACGATTGACACGGTCCGGGGCTGGGGCACCGCGCTGCAGGACGTGGGCGCGTTTCTGGGCATGTTCACCTTCACGATGGTCGCTTCCTACATGAGCCGGCGGATTGCTTTCTTTGGCTCGTTTCTGCTCTGCTTGGTGGTAACCATGTTCGTGTTCAATTCGCTTAAGACGGCGACAGACGCTTACTGGATGCTGCCGATGATGGGCTTTGCGCAACTGGCGGTGTTCGCCGGTTACTCGATTTATTTCCCGGAACTTTTCCCGACCCGCCTGCGGGGCACCGGCGTCGGCTTTTGCTACAACACGGTGCGTTATCTGGCGGCTCCCGCTCCCATGTTGCTGGGGTATCTCAGCACGGTTCTTTCCTTTCGCACGGCGGCCATGGTCATGTCCTCCATATACCTCCTGGGCATGATTGCGCTGATTTGGGCGCCGGAAACCAAAGGCCAGCCGCTGCCGGAGGATTGATCTTGGGGCATCCCCTCGCCTTCGACCCTGCGCGAGCTTGGCAAAAAGAAAAAGGCCCGTCCGGAATGAACGGGCCCTTGGTGAGGATTTGGTTGTTGAAAGAAACGCTTACTTCGCTTCGGACTCCGTTTTTGCCTCTGACTCCGGTTTCGCGGCTGACTCCGGTTTGGCCTCGGCTTCGGGCTTCGGCGCGCTCTCGGCCGCCGCCGCCGGGGAAGTTTCGGACGGCGCCAGCGGAGCAGGACCTAAATCGGTCCATTCCAGGATGGCCAGATGGGCGGCGTCACCCGTCCGCTGGTGCAGTTTGACGATGCGGGTATATCCGCCCCGGCGCTCTTTCTGAGTGGGGGCGATTTCATTGAATAGAACGCGCACGGCATCTTCCTGGTGCAAGCGGGCCACCGCGAGCCGCCGGTCGTGAATCGTTCCGCTCTTGCCCAGCGTCACCATCTTCTCCGCCACGGAACGGGCGGCTTTGGCTTTGGCCAGCGTGGTGGTGATCCGTTTGTGTTTGATCAGACTGCAGACCAGGTTGGCCAGCATGGCATTGCGGTGGGAACCGGTCCGGCCCAATTTGGCCGTTCTCTTGAGATGTCGCATAACGTTCCAGTTTTAGAGGACCTTGGCTTCTTCTTTGGGCGCCTCGAGCAGGGTGGCATCGATGTTCATGCCCAGGGTCAAACCGAGGCCGGCCAGTTTCTCCTTGATTTCGTTGAGCGACTTTTTTCCGAAATTGCGGTACTTGAGCATTTCGGCTTCGGTCTTCATGGCCAGTTGCCCCACGGTGGTGATATTGGCGTTGTTCAAGCAATTGGCGGCGCGCACGCTCAACTCGATCTCGTTCACACTCATGTTGTACAATTTCTTGTTGCGCGCCTTTTCATCATCCTGCTTGTCGGTCACCTCTTCGAATTCAACGGCGTTCTTATCGTAGCCGACGAACACATCGAGGTGGTGTTGCAGAATGGCCGAAGCCTGGGTCAAAGCGTCGTCCGGTGAAATACGGCCGTCGGTCCAGATTTCCATGATCAGCCGGTCATAGTCGGTGCGCTGTCCGACACGGGCGCTTTCCACGGCATACCGCACACGGGTCACAGGCGAGAACAAGGAGTCGATGGCGACGACGCCGATCGGCTGGTCAGCTTTCTTGTTTTCGTCTCCCGGGCAAAAACCGCGCCCGACTTTGACTTCCAGCTCCATTTCAAGCTTCTTCTTTTTGTCGAGGGTGCAGATGATCTGTTTGGGATTGGCCAATTCCAGGTTTTGGTTGAGCTTGATGTCGCCCGCGGTCACCGGACCCTCTTTGTTGACCGACAAAAGGAGCGCCTGCGTTTCGCGGCTGTGGGCTTTAAACAGAATCTTCTTCAGATTCAGGATGATGTCGGTGACATCTTCGACCACGCCCTCAATGGTGGTGAACTCGTGCATGGCGCCGTCGATCTTGATGGAAGTAATGGCCGCCCCTTCGAGGGAGGAGAGGAGCACCCGGCGGAGCGAATTGCCGATGGTATGGCCGTAACCGGTTTCAAACGGCTCGGCAATGAATTTGGCATAAGTCTCCGTGGCGGTTGCCTCTTCTTTGATCAACCGCTTGGGCATTTCAAAACGACCTAAACGTACTGGCATAGTTCTTCTTTCTGGCAATTTTAATCTGGTCCGGCTTGTGTTTTCCCGCCGCAAGCCGGGCCCGTATAATCGCCTTGCTCTCCTGCGAGAGCGGGTTAATTAGCGGGAATAAAACTCGACCACAGCCTGTTCATTGGCAATGGGTTGGATTTCCTGACGGGTCGGAATCCGCATGACGGTTCCCTTGAACGTTTCCTTGTTGAAGGCCAGCCAATCCGGCACCGCCCGGCTGGTGGCCCCCTCCAGATTGCGCGTGGCCATCTGGCGGGAAACGCTGGTGTCCTTGACCTCGATGACGTCATTCACCTTCAGGCCGTAGGAGGGGATATTGACCTTGCGCCCATTCACCCTGATATGGCCGTGGCAGACCATCTGGCGAGCCCCCGCGCGCGTGGTGCCAATGCCGAGATGGAAGACGACGTTGTCCAGGCGCGTTTCCAGAAGCTGCAGCAGGGTTTCGCCCGTCACCCCGCGGCGCTTGAGGGCGCGCTCATACACGCCCCGGAACTGGCGTTCCATCAGTCCGTAGTAATAGCGGAGCTTCTGTTTTTCGATCAAGCCCAGCGCGTAATCGGTGTTCTTGCGGCGGGATTTCGGGCCGTGCATGCCCGGTCCGTAATTCTTGCGCTCGAGATATTTCGAGGGCCCAAAGATCGGAGTGCCAAAACGGCGGCTGATGCGAGTGCGAGGTCCAGTGTAACGAGCCATACCTTAAATTTGAAACTTGAGATTCGTGATTTGAGATTCCAGCCGATCAGACGCGGCGTTTCTTGCGCGGACGACACCCGTTGTGCGGCACCGGCGTGACATCCTTGATGCAAGAGATTTCCAGCCCGATGGCCTGCAAGGCGCGAATGGCCGACTCGCGTCCGGAACCGGGTCCTTTGACTTTGATTTCCACTTCGCGCATGCCATGGGACATGGCCTGGCGCGCGGCATCCTGGGCCACCTGCTGGGCGGCAAAAGCCGTGCTTTTGCGCGAACCTCTGAAGCCAACCCGGCCCGCGCTGGACCAGCCGAGGATGTTGCCATGCATGTCGGTGATGCTGACGATGGTGTTGTTGAACGTGGCCAGGATGTTGGCGATGCCAACGGCAATGTTCTTGGACCCTTTGGCCCTGATGATCTTCTTGGCGCCGGCATCTTCGGAGAGCAATTCAGCCGCCGTCGGCGCGGCCGCAGCCACCACGACCGCCGGCTTCGGCGCCTCGGCAGGCTCAGCGCCGGGCTCGACTTTTTTGGGGGTGGCCTTGGCGGGACGGGCCTCCGCGCCGGGTTTGGCGGCGGCTTCGGGAGACGGCGGCCGAGCGCCCTCGGCCTTGGTTTCCTTTTTCGGAGCGGTTTTCTTGGGTTTGGTTTCGTCAGCCATAAAGGACTCTTAATGGATGCCTGTCTTGGCATTGGGGTTGCGCTGCACGCCGACAGTCTTGCGCGGACCTTTGCGCGTGCGCGCGTTGGTGGAAGTGCGCTGGCCTCGGACGGGCAGGCCGCGCAAGTGGCGGATGCCGCGATAGCATTTGATGCTTTGGATGCGTTTCAGGTTCATGCCGAGTTCGCGGCGCAGGTCGCCTTCGATCACGTACTTGCCATCCTGAATGGCATGAACGATTTGAGAGAGTTGCTGTTCGTCCAGACTTTTGGCCCGGATACTGGGATCGATTTTGGCTTTTTCCAAAATGACCTTCGAGTTGGTCGGACCAATGCCGTAAATGTAACGGAGCGCAATGTCGATCCGTTTTTCGCCGGGGATGTCAACGCCTAAAATACGTGCCATAAGCTTCTTATAATTTAACCTTGCCGTTGTTTGTGCCGCGCATTGGAACAGATAACGCGGATGATGCCTTTGCGTCGAACGATCTTGCAGTGCTCGCAAAGTTTCTTGACGGATGCGCGGACTTTCATGTTTTTATGTTTTCTGCTTTGAGAGTGATGCACCCTTTCGATAAATCGTAGGGCGACATTTCAACGGTTACTTTGTCCCCAGGCGCAATGCGGATGAAATCCAACCGCATCTTGCCCGAAGTGTGCGCCAGAATGCGATGGCCATTCGGCAGTTCCACTCGAAACACTCTGTTCGGAAGTGCTTCGACTACAGTGCCTTCAATCGCAATTGCCTCTTCTCCGCGCACGTTAATATTTCCGGTTCCGACTCTGTTACCAGCACCGTGTGCTCAAAATGGGCGGAAGGCAGACCGTCTTTCGTGACGACCGTCCATCCATCTCTCAAGATTTCCACGGCGGCGGCTCCGGCATTGACCATGGGTTCGATGGCCAGGGTCATGCCGGGCCGCAATTTGGGCGATGATTTGCCATCGACATAGTTGGGCACCTGCGGCTCTTCATGCACGGTGCGCCCCACCCCATGGCCCACGAACTCGCGCACAACGCTGAATCCGTTGCTTTCCACGTAGTCCTGGATCGCCCGTGAAATATCCACGACGCGGTTCCCGGCCACAGCCCGGCCAATACCTTCATACAAGGCTTTTTCGGTGACATCAATTAATTTCTGCGCCAAAAGATCACAGCCGCCTACGGCTACGGTTCGCGCCGTGTCGCCGATGTAGCCGTTGTAACTGACGCCCACATCCAAACTGACAATGTCGCCAAATTGCACCCGGCGGTCGCTGGCCAAGCCATGTACAACTGCTTCATTGACCGAGATACAGATATGCCCCGGGTACTTGCGATAGCCGAGAAAAGCGCTCCGCGCGCCGTGCTGCTTCATGGAGGCGGCGGCATAGCTGTCGATTTCCCGTGTCGTCCGGCCAGGCACAATCCACGCCGAGACTTCATCCAACACTGCGCAGGCGATGGCGCCTGCGGCGCGCATGGCTTCCACGTCCCGCTCGTTTTTCAAAATAATCATGCGTCAAGCGCTCGGCCGCGCCGGCCTGAGTTGGCCGGAATCATTGGGCCGGGCGAATGCGGGCTTCGGTGCGACATGATCTGCCCGCCGCGGCCAGGCCATCCCGGCTTCTAAAAGCGCCCTCGGAGCCGCCCTTTCTTCAGAAATCCGTCATAATGCCGCATCAACAGATGAGTTTCCATCTGGCGCATCGTATCCAGAAGCACCCCGACTGTAATGAGCATGCTCGTGCCGCCAAAGAACTGGGACACATAAGGATTGATGTTAAAGAAATTCCCCAACAACTGCGGGATGACCGCAATGACCGTGAGGAAGATGGCTCCCGCCAGGGTAATGCGGCTCATGGTGCGGTGCAGGAAATCACTCGTCGCCTGCCCGGGCCGGACCCCTGGAATGTACCCGCCATATTTCTTCAAATCATCGGAAATTTGCAGCTCGTTGAACTGGGTTGCCACCCAGAAATACGAGAAAAACATGATCATCGAGCTGTAGAGAAAATAGTAGATAAAATGGCCCCGGTCGATTTGGCGTCCGATCTCGGTAAAAAAGGAAATGCTGGTCAACTCACCCAGTTTCATCAGCACAATGGCTGGAAACATGAGGATGGCTTGGGCGAAAATGATGGGCATCACCCCGGCATAATTGACCCGCAAAGGCATGAAGGAACTGCCGCCCGCATAAACCTTGCGGCCCACCGCGCGCTGGGCGTACTGAACCGGGATCTTCCGCTGGGCCTGGGTGACCGCCACCACGCCGGCCACCACCGCCAGCAACAGCAAAACCAACGCGACAGCATGAAAGAGATTGAACTGCGATTCGATTCCTTCCGGCGGAAAGAACATTTCATACAAGGCTTGGCTGGCCACGGGCAAATCCCCCACGATGCCGATGGTAATGATCAGCGAAATGCCGTTCCCGATGCCCCGTTCGGTGATCTGTTCACCCAGCCACATCAGCATCATCGTGCCCGTGGTGAGGATCAACACCGTTTGAATGCGGTACCACCAGCCCGGATCCGCCACCAGTGGGCCGCTGAAACCGGGAAACACCTTCTCCGGATTCTCCCAGCCCAGCGACATGAGAGTCCCATGCCCCAGGCACAGCAACACCGTCAAATAGCGGCCATACTGGATGATCTTGGCGCGCCCGCCCTCCTCCCGCGCCAGCTTGCTCAGCGTCGGAATGACGGCGCTCAGCAACTGGATAATGATCGTCGCCGTGATGTAAGGCATAATGCCCAAGGCGCCGATGGCGCACTTTTGCAGCGCCCCACCGGTGAACAGACTGTACATGCCGAGCACCGAATTGCCCATTTGCTGGGCGTTGGCATCGAACCAGGCCTTCAAAGCCGATCCGTCCAAGCCCGGCACCGGCACCCAGGCCACCACCCGGCAAATCGCCAATACCATCAAGGTAAAGAAAATGCGCGACTTCAATTCCGGAATCTTGAAGCAATTTGAAAATGTATCGGCGATATTCTTTAACATGTGAGAAGCGGGCCGGCGGAATGATTAAGCCTGGGGGCTTTCAGCTTTCCTGGCGCCGGCGATTTCACAAACGCCGCCCAGCCCTTCGATTTTAGCCCGCGCAGAGCCGCTGAAGGCGTGCGCGCTGACCGTCAATTTTTTCGTCAATTCTCCCTGGCCCAGGATTTTGATCCCACTCGCCCGGCCGTTGGCCAGGCCGGTGGCGCGCAAGGCCGCTTCATCGACCCGCGCCCCTTCTTCAAAACGATTGAGGGCTTCCAGGTTCACCGGCACGTACCGGGTGGCATGCCGGGCATTGCTGAAGCCGCGCTTGGGAATGCGGCGAATGAGCGGCATCTGGCCGCCCTCGAAGCCGGGCCGGATGGAACTGCCCGAGCGGGCGCTTTGGCCTTTGCCACCGCGGCCGCTGGTTTTTCCGTGCCCGCTCGATTCGCCCTGGCCGAGCCGCTTGCGGCGGTGCTTGGCTCCAGGACGAGGTTTAAGATCATGTAAACGCATAAATTCTAAGCTGTGACAGGCGCCGCGCGGGCTGGCCGCACTTGCAGGCCGCGGACCCGGTAAATCTCATCTCGCAAACGCAGGATTCGCAGGCCCGCCAGCGTGGCCTTGGCGACGTTGGCCGCATTCTTTGAGCCGAGCGATTTGCTCAAAACATCTTTCACTCCTGCTGCTTCAACCACAGCGCGGACGGTCTTGCCGGCAATGATGCCGGTTCCGGGCGAGGCCGGGCGAAGCAGAATGCGCGCGCCTCCAAACCTGGAAAGCACTTCATGAGGGATGGTGGCCTCTTTCAGGGAAACGCTGACCATGCGGCGTCTGGCATCATCGCCTCCCTTGCGAATCGCGTCGGCCACTTCCCCGGCCTTGCCCAGGCCGATGCCGACCCGGCCATGCTTGTCGCCGACGACCACCAGCGCACTAAAGCTGAAGCGGCGTCCGCCTTTGACCACCTTGGCCGAGCGATTGATAAAAACAACTTTCTCGGTCAACTCATTGCCTTCCTTGCCTTCCAGCAAGGGATCGGTCGATTCCCCGGAGGGACGGCCCGGGGGGGGGCGGGGGCGGGGGCCGCGTCCGCCCCGGCCTGCGTCTTGAGTGCTTCTGGTTGGTTCAGCCACGATAGTTTTCTCCTGATTTCATTTAGAATTGCAGTCCGGCCTGGCGCGCCGCGTCGGCCAGCGCTTTGATTTTGCCATGATACCGGGCGCTGCCGCGATCAAAGACCACTTTTTGAATTCCGGCGTTCTTGGCGGCTTCGGCCGCCAGCAGGCCGAGGCGCTGGGCGCTGATCTTATTCGCGGCCAGCTTGTCGCGGTCCGGGATCGTTTTGCTCAACGTGGACGCGGCCGCCAGGGTGACACCCGCCCCGTCATCAATGAACTGCACGTAGATGTTTTTTCCGGAGAAACAAACGCTCATGCGCGGGCGTTCCCGGGTCCCGATGACTTTCTTGCGCACCCGCCAGTGGCGGAGCAGCCGCAATTTTTGTAGTTGTTCAGTTCTCATTTCCGATCAGCCACGGATGGGGCCGTGTGCTGCAATTGGCCATTCTTTATTGAACGGTCTTGCCTTCCTTGCGCAGGACCTTCTCGCCCACGTAACGGACCCCTTTGCCCTTGTAGGGCTCGGGCGGGTAGAAACTGCGCAGTTCTGCCGCAACCCGGCCCACCGTTTCCTTGCTGGGCCCTTCGATGGTCACCTTGGTATTCTCTTCCACGGTCACTTTGATCTGGTCCGGAATCGGGTAGAGAATGGGATGCGAATATCCCAGACTCATGTTGACATTTTTACCTTGCACCGCCGCTTTGAAACCGACCCCTTGGATTTCCAGCTTTTTGACGAAGCCTTCATTCACCCCTTTGACCATGTTATGAAGAATCGCCCGGCTGAGGCCGTGCAGGGACTTGGCTTTGGCATCATCCCCTTCGCGGCTGACCAGCAGTTGGTTTTCCTTGAGCAGCACGGACGTCCGCTTGGGCAACTCAAAGTCGAGCTTGCCTTTGGGACCTTCCACAAACACTTTCTGCCCCTCCACCGCCACCTTGACTTTGTCGGGGATTGGCACGGGCATTCTTCCTATTCTTGACATAAAAAGTCCTGCAATGATTACCAGACGAAGCAGAGCACTTCTCCGCCCAGATTCTGTTTGCGCGCCTCGACGCCGGTCATGACTCCGCGCGGCGTGGACATCACCACCGTGCCCATGCCGCCGAGGACACGGGGAATCTCCGTTGCTCCCACGTAGCGCCTGAGGCCGGGAGTGCTCACCCGGCGCAAGCCGGCAATGATTCCTTTGCGGCCCTGGTACTTGAGTTTCAGCTTCAGTTTCTTCTTGATCGCTTTGCCTTCCACGTTGTAATCCGCCAGATACCCTTCCCGCTTCAGGATGTGGGCGATGCTCTCCTTGATCTGGGAGTGGCTCAACTCGACCTCGGGCAGCAAGGCCTGGGCGGCATTGCGAATCCGCGTCAGCATGTCGGAGATAGGATCGGTCATAACTTACCAACTGGCTTTGGTTACTCCGGGGATCAATCCGTTCAAGGCCGCCTCCCGAAAGGTTAATCGCGAGCAGGCAAATTTGCGCAAATAGCCGTGCCGGCGCCCGGTCATGCTGCAACGATTGGCCACCCGCACCGGGCTGGCATTGCGCGGCAGTTTGGCCAAACCCGCGTAATCGCGTTTGGCCTTCAATTCGGCGCGCTGCGCCGCATATTTTTTGACTGTTTCGCGCTTTTTCTTCACGCGCTCAATCCATGATTTCTTAGCCATATTATGTTCCTTCAGCGAACGGCATGCCCATCATCTTCAGCAAGTCCAGCGCCTCTCCATCCGTGGGGGCCGTGGTCACGATGGTGATGTCCATGCCTTGTTGCCGTTTAATCTTGTCCAGATCCACTTCCGGGAAAATGGTTTGATCGGCAATCCCCAGCGAATAACTGCCCCGCCCGTCGAACGACCGGGTGGACAAGCCGCGAAAATCGCGAATGCTCGGCAGCGCCGCCGCCACCAGACGGTCAAAGAACTCGTACATCACTTCGCGGCGGAGCGTCACGTGGCAGCCGATCAGTTGGCCCTGGCGCAATTTGAAATTGGCAATGCTCTTGCGGGACTTGTTCAAAACCGGTTTGCGCCCCGTGATCAGGCTCAAGTCCCGCGCCGCGTCATCCACCGCCGCCTTTTCCAGCGAGGCGCTCACGCCCATGTTGATGACAATTTTCTCCATCCGCGGCGCCTGATGGATGTTTTTGTATTTTCTCTTTTCCATCAAAGCCGGCCGGATGGACTCAAGATACTTTTGATAAAGTCGCGGTTTCATAACGGTCACAGGTTAAGCCGGGGCGGCGGCGGTCCCCCGTTGGGCGGCGCGGGCGTCGAATTTCTCGGCCAGCATCACGTTGGAAATGTGAATGGACCCCTCGCGCTGGATGATGGCGCCTTGGGGATTCTGCTGGTTCTTGCGCGTGTGTTTCTTGATCATCTTGACGCCTTCCACGATCACCCGATTCTTCTTGGTCAGGACCATGATGATCTTGCCGCGCTTGCCGCGCTCGGTGCCGGCAATGACCACGACCTCACTCCCTTTTTTGACATGAAATTTCGGCATAAACCTCAAATAACCTCCGGGGCCAGTGAAATGATTTTCATAAACTTCAAATCCCGCAGCTCGCGCGCGACCGGGCCGAAAATGCGGGTGCCGCGGGGATTGTTTTCCTTGTCGATAATGACGATGGCATTGGAGTCAAAGCGCAAGTACGACCCGTCGCTGCGGCGGATGGGCTGGCGGGTGCGGACGACCACGGCGTTGACCACCTCACCCTTTTTCACCGTCCCTTCCGGCGCGGCTTCTTTGATGTGCGCTTTGATCACATCCCCCACCCGGGCATACCGCTGGTTGCGGCCGATGACCCCGATGGCCGCCGCCCGTTTGGCGCCGGTGTTATCGGCCACATCCAGAATGGATCGGATCTGTAACATAAGTTTCTCCGGTTAGCCCGCCACGACGGCGACGCCCGTGTGGCGATCCACTATTTCAATCAATCGCCAGCACTTGGTTTTGGAAATGGGGCGCGTTTCCGCAATGCGCACGCGATCGCCGGTTTTCGCCTCGCCCTTTTCGTCATGCGCATACAACTTGTGGTAGCGCGTCACGACTTTCTTGTACTTGGGATGTTGAAACCGCCGCTCCACGCGCACGATGATCGTCTTGTTCATCTTATTCGAGATCACGTCTCCCAAGCGCTCTTTGCGATGATGACGGGCTAAATTCGTGTCAGACATTTCAGACATAAAAGCAATTAGGCTGGCTGGCTGCGGAGCAGGGAGATCTGGGTTTCCACGCGGGCAATATCATGGCGCAGCAACCGCAGGCGCGCCGGCTTTTCCAACTGGCTGCTGGCCTGTTGCAGGCGCAAGTTGAACAACTCCTGCCGCAAATCCCGGTTCTTGGCCGTCAATTCCACCAGGGTCAAATCTTTGATTTCAGACATTTTCATATTCCGTGTGCGCGCTAACCCATGCGGTGCCGCGAGATGAATTTGGTTCGAATCGGGAGCTTGTTGGCCGCCAGACGCATGGCCTCGCGCGCCAGGGCTTCCGGCACGCCGTCCACCTCGAACAGCACGCTGGCCGGCCGAATCACCGCCACCCACGACTCGACCCCGCCTTTGCCCGTGCCCATGCGCACTTCCAGCGGTTTCTTCGTAAACGATTTGTCCGGAAAGATCCGAATCCAGACTTTGCCCCGGCGTTTCATGAACCGGGTGACAGCCACGCGAGCCGCTTCAATCTGCTTGGTATGGAGCCAGCACCGCTCCAGGGATTGCAGTCCATACTCGCCAAAAGCCACGGTCGCGCCCCGGGAAGCAATTCCGGTCCGGCTGCCGCGCTGCATTTTGCGGTACTTTACTCTTGCGGGCATCATGGCCATAACGTGTCCTCGATCAAATCTCTGTTCCTAGGAGCCGGCGGTTGACCCCGAGGTCGAAGCCGACTCCGGTTTTTCATTCTTGGTTTCGCCTTTGCAAATCCAGCATTTGACGCCCAATTTGCCGTAAACCGTGTTGGCTTCGGCAAAACCATAATCGATATTGGCCCGCAAGGTGTGCAAGGGCACGCTCCCTGCGTGATACGATTCGACGCGGGCCAATTCCGCGCCGCCCAGCCGGCCCGCGCATCGGACTTTGATGCCGTCGGCCTTGAAGTCCATGGCCACCTGCATGGCCTTTTTCATGGCGCGACGGAAGGAAATGCGCCGCTCCAATTGCAGCGCGATATTCTCGGCCACCAGTTGGGCATCCAGCTCGGGCGTTTTCACTTCCTGGATGTCCACATAAATCTCCTTGCCGGTCATCCGGCTCAATTCTTCTTTGAGTTTGTCGATTTCGGCCCCTTTCCGGCCAATGACCACCCCGGGACGCGCGGTAAAAATCGTAATCCGGCAGCGGGTCGCCGCCCGTTCGATCAGGATTTTCGGCACGGAGGCCGATTCCAGCTTTTTCTTCAGGATCTCGCGGATTTTTCGGTCCTCCGTCAGCAGCTTGCCGAATTCTTTCTTTTCGGCGTACCACTTCGAGCGCCAGTCCTTGGTGACAGCGATGCGCAGGCCAATCGGATTTGTTTTTTGTCCCATATAATAATCAACCGTCGGATAGTACGATCTTGATGTGGCAGTTTCGTTTCAGAATCGGTCCGGCCGAACCGCGCGCTTTGGGCCTCATCCGCTTCATGGTGGTGGCCGTTCCCGCCACGGCTTCCTTGATCCACAACGTTTCCGGCTTCAAGCCGTTATTATTCTCCGCGTTAGCCAGAGCCGACTTCAGGGTCTTGGCGACCAGCCGGGCCGATTTGCGCGGCACCACGGCCAGGACAGCCGCCGCCTGAGAGGCGCGCAAGCCCTGGATTTGCCGCACGACCTCACGGACTTTTTGCGCGGACATGCGGACGTTGCGAGTGATGGCTTGAACTTCCATAGACAATTACTTGGCTTCGGCTTTGGCCGTGTGAGCACCGTGCTTCTTAAAGGTCCGCGTCAAGGAAAACTCGCCCAGCCGGTGCCCGACCATGTTCTCCGTGATGAAGACCGAATGAAAGATCTTTCCATTGTGCACGTTGAACGTATGGCCGACGAAATCCGGCGTGATCATGGACCGGCGCGACCAGGTTTTGATCGGCTTTTTGGCGCCGCTGGCGTTCATTTTGGTGATTTTTTCCAGCAAATGGGCCTCAACAAAAGGCCCTTTCTTAATCGAGCGTCCCATAGGTTACTTCAGTTTCATTGGCCGGCCGTCACGGCGCACGACGATAAAACGGCTGGATTGTTTGAACCGCTTGCGGGTCCTGTATCCCTTGGTAATGACTCCCCAAGGAGTCACGGGATGGCCGCCGCCGGAGGTTTTGCCCGCTCCGCCGCCCATCGGATGATCCACCGGGTTCTTGGCCACGCCCCGGCTGAGGGGACGTCTCCCGCGATGGCGGCTGCGTCCGGCCTTGCCCAGGACGACGTTTTCATGTTCGACGTTGCCCACCTGTCCGATGGTCGCGAGACACTGCTCGTGCATCTTGCGTATCTCACCCGACGGCAGGCGGACCTGGGCGTAGCCTTCATCGCGTGACATCAAGGTCGCCGACCCGCCGGCCGAGCGCACCATCTGGCCGCCCTTGCCGGGAATCATCTCCAGATTGTGAATGGCCATGCCGATGGGAACGTTCTTCAAGAACAGCGCATTCCCGATTTCCGGCGGTGCGGCTGAACCGCTCACGACCTTCCGGCCAACTTCCAGGCCGTTGGGCGCAATGATGTATCGCCTCTCGCCATCGCTGTACTCCAGCAGAGCCAGGCGGGCGCTGCGAATCGGGTCGTACTCAATCGCCAGCACTTTGGCTTCCAGGCCATGCTTGCTCCGCTTAAAATCAACGGTGCGAATTTTCTGTTTATGGCCCTGGCCGCGCCCGCGGCTGGTGATCCGCCCATAGCAGTTGCGCCCCCCCGTCTTCTTGCGTGTAAAGACCAGGCTTTTTTCAGGCTTGGTCTTGGTAATCTCCTCGAAGGACGCTATCGTAATGTAGCGGCCTGACGGAGTGAGCGGTCTAAAAGTTTTAACTGGCATACCTTAAAATGCGTTACGTCAGGATGATCTTGTCCCCATCTTTGAGGGTGACGACGGCCTTTTTCCAATCGGGCGCCGTGCCGGCTTGCCAGGTGCGCTTGCGGCGCGCCTTGCCTCGCACGCCCATCGTGTTCACCTTGGTCACCTTGACTTTGAAAAGCTCCTGCACCGCCTGCCGGATTTGAATCTTGTTGGCCCGCCGGTCGGCCACCACGGTGTACTGGTTGTATTTTTCGCCCTGCCGCGTCCCTTTTTCGGTCAAGCGAACGGTTTTGATGACTTCAAATGTGTTCATGAGTCCGTGGTCCGGTGTGCGCCTCAGGCCTGATTCAACCGCTGCTCCAGTTTTTCCAGGGCGCTGCGTGTAAAAAGCAGCTTGTCATGCCGCAACACCTGGTAGGTGTTCAGCGCATCGCTGGTGGTCAGTTCGACCTGCTGAATGTTGCGCGAGGCCAGGGTCAGATTCTGATCGGGCACCGTCGCAACTACCAGCGCAGTCCCCTCCAACTGCAGCGCGGACAGCATGCCCAAGAACTCTTTGGTTTTGTGCGATTCCAGTTTGATCTCATCGACCAGAAGAATGTCGCCGGCTTTCAACCGCTCCGTCAGCGCCTTGCGCAAGGCCAGTTGCTTGGTCGTCTTTGAAACTTTCTTTCTGAAATCCCGCGGCTTGGGGCCGAAGACAACTCCACCACCCCGCCACAAGGGCGAGGCAAACGAACCGGCGCGGGCGCGTCCGGTGCCTTTCTGGCGCCACGGCTTGCGGCCGGTGCCGGCCACTTCGCCCATGGTCTTGGTGCAGGCGGTCCCATTGCGCTGGGCCGAATTATAAGCCGCGATGACGTCGTGGACGGCTTGGAGGCCTTTGCCGGTTTCCACTAAGGGCAAATTAACCTCCACTTCCCCCTGGTTATTCCCTTTAATGTCTTTGATTGTCAGCTTCATGTCGTGCTCCCATTACTTGGGGATGTCTTCTTGGGAAGCTTCTTCGATTCGCGGATCACCACGTAGTCGCCTCTGGCGCCGGGCACCGGCCCTTTGATCAGCAGAAGATTCTCGGCCTCGCGCACTTGAATGACTTCCAGATTCTGGACCGTCCGGCGCACCTGGCCCATGTGGCCCGGCATTTTCATGCCCCGCATGACGGTGCCGGGGAACAGACGCTGCCCGATGGCTCCGGACCGGCGGTGCCAGCCTTTGGCGCCGTGCGTCATGTCGCCTCCCCGGAAATGATGCCGCTTGACCACTCCTTCGAAACCCCGGCCTTTGGTAATGCCAATGGCATCCACGTAATCACCTTGGGCAAAGATGTTTGGCCCCAGGACGTCGCCCGGCTTGACCTCCAGCGAAAAATCGCGAAATTCACGCAGCCGTTTCACCGCCGGCGTGCTGTGTTTCTTGAGGTGGCCCAGCAGCGGCTTCGTGACCCGCTGTTCCTTTTGGTCATCGAACCCAAGCTGCACCGCTTTGTAGCCGTCCTTTTCGATGGTTTTGCATTGCACGACGCGGTTGGGACCCGCCAACACCACCGTGACCGGGATGGCGTTTCCCTTGGCGTCATAGACGCGGGTCTGTCCAAGTTTTTTTCCGAGCAAGCCAATCATAGCTTTAAATCTTAATGGTGATATCGACGCCCGCCGGCAGGTTCAATTTCTTTAATTCATCCACCGTTTTAGCCGTTGGATCGATAATGTCCAGCAACCGTTTATGGGTGCGCTGTTCAAAGGTTTCATGAGACTTCTTGTCCGCATGAGGGGACCGTTGCACCGTAAACCGTTCAATGCGAGTCGGCAGTGGGATGGGCCCGGCCACACGCGCGCCTGTGCGTTTGACAGTTTCCACAATGTCGTGGGCGGACTGGTCGATGACCCGGTGGTCATAGGCCTTGAGGCGAATACGAATGCGTTGTCCTGCCATATAAAAAGAACAATTAAATAAGTTTTTACTCTGCTAACTTCGAGGAGCCGGCTTGGATTTGGCCGTATCCATGATTGTCGCCACGATGCTGCTCGGCACCTGATCAAAGCGCAGCGGTTCCATCGAATAGGCCGCCCGGCCTTTCGAGAGCGACCGGATCGCTGTGGCGTAGCCAAATAATTCCGCCAGAGGCACTTCGGCAAACAGACTCGTCGAGTTGTTCTTGGCTTCGATGCTCTGAATCTTGCCGCGGCGGCGATTCAAGTCGCCCAACAGATCGCCTTGATACTCTTCCGGCGTCGTCACTTCAACCTTCATGATCGGCTCCAACAAAATCGGATGCGCCTTTTTTACGGCATCCTTCAAGGCAAAAATGCCGGCCATCTTGAACGCCAATTCACTCGAATCTACTTCGTGGAAGGTGCCATCGACAATGGCAATCTTCAGGTCCACCATCGGATATCCCGCCAGCACGCCGCCGCCGATGGCCTCGTTAATGCCGTCTTCTATGGCCGGGATATACTCTCGCGGGATGGCGCCACCCACGATTTTATTCTCAATCTCCACGCCTTTGCTCCGCCCATTGGGCTCGATGGTCACGACCGCGTGGCCGTACTGGCCGCGCCCGCCGGATTGACGGATGAATTTTCCTTCGCCTTCGGCCGATTTGGTGATGGTCTCGCGATAGGCGATTTGGGGCGCGCCGGCGCTGGCTTCTACTTTGAATTCGCGGAACAGCCGATCCCGGATGATCTCCAGGTGCAACTCGCCCATGCCGGCGATGATGAGCTGCCCAGTATCTTCATTGGTAAAACAACGGAAGGTCGGGTCTTCCTCCGCCAGCCGTTGCAAACCTTCACCCAGCTTTTCGCGATCCGCTTTGGTCTTGGGCTCCACGGCCATGGAAATAACCGGCTCCGGAAAAGTGGGCGGCTCGAGCAATACCTCAAAATCCTCGTCGCACAGCGTGTCTCCGGTGGTAATGTTCCTCAATCCAACCAAGGCAGCGATGTCGCCCGCGAAAGTTGTTCCCACCTCGATCCGCTTGTCCGCTTGTATCATCATGACGCGGCTGACGCGGTCCCGCTTGCGGGTGCGGGGATTGTAAATAATATCGCCCTTCTTGAGCTGGCCGCTATAAACACGAAAGAAAACCAGCTTGCCCACGAACGGATCTGTCCAAAGCTTGAAAGCCAGGGAACAGAATTTCCCGTTGTCATCGGAAGGCACTTCAACATGGATGTCGGGATTGGTTGGGTCCAAGCCGACCGCGGGGGGTATTTCCAGCGGTGATGGGAGGTAATCGACCACGGCATCGATCAGCGGTTGAACCCCCTTCTTCTTAAAGGCAGACCCGCACAGCACCGGCACCAACTCGATCTTGCAGGTCAAACGGCGGATGGCCTGTTTCAGAACCAACGGTTCGATCGGTTTCTCCTCTATGACCAGCTCGGCAATCAGGTCATCCTTGTTGGAAACCGCATCGATCAATTCGGCCAAGGCCAACTCCGCGCGGTCTTTATCTTCGTCGGGAATCTCGGTGACGCTGTATTTGAGGCCGACTTCATCCTTTTCATCATAAATGACGGCCTTCTGATTGACGACATCGATGACTCCCCGGAAGTAATCTTCCTTGCCGACGGGGATGAAGACCGGGTAGGCGTAGGCCCCCAGCTTCTTGCGCATTTCGTTGACCGCATTCTCAAAATTCGCGCCGGTGCGGTCCATCTTGTTGACAAACGCGATGCGCGGCACCTTGTATTTGATGGCCTGCCGCCAAACGGTTTCCGACTGCGGCTGAACGCCGGCCACGCCGCAGAACACCGCGACGGCTCCATCCAGCACGCGCATGGACCGCTCCACTTCCGCGGTAAAATCGACATGCCCGGGCGTGTCAATGATGTTGATGCGGTGCGCGATGCCGGTGAACAGCTTCTCGGTGCCGTCCTCTTTGGGCGTCCAGTAACAGGTCGTGGCGGCCGAGGTGATGGTGATGCCCCGTTCCCGTTCCTGCTCCATCCAGTCGGTGACCGTATTCCCATCATCGACATCTCCCATCTTATGGATGAGGCCGGTGTAAAAGAGAATGCGCTCCGTCGTCGTGGTTTTGCCGGCGTCAATATGCGCGGCAATCCCGATGTTGCGCGTACACTCCATCGTGTACCGCCGCTGCGGCGAATTCACAGACTGTTTGCTTTCGATCACTGCTTCCATCTATTGATTCAGAGAATAAAAACGCCCCGCTATGCTTCGGCCTACGGGGCGTACTAAACGGTCGTTTAACTACCAGCGGAAATGGGCAAAAGCCTTGTTGGCCTGCGCCATCTTATGCACTTCGTCGCGCTTGCGAATGGCGTTGCCTTGCCCTTGATAGGCTTCCATGATCTCCGCCGCCAGGGCTTCTTTCATGGGAATGCCTTTGCGGGCATCCGCAAAATCCACCAGCCAGCGCAAGGCCAGCGACAGTTGCCGGTCCGGCGAGGCTTCTATCGGCACCTGGTAGGTCGCGCCTCCCACCCGCCGCGCTTTCACTTCCAGGCGGGGTTTGGCATTGTCAACGGCCCGCTGCAGGATTTCCATCGGGTTCGCATTCGGACTCTTCTCGGCAATGTGGTCGAAACTGCCATAGACGATCCGTTGCGCGAGACTTTTCTTGCCCCGCAGCATGACCATGTTCACCAGGCGTGAAACCAGGGTGCTGTCATACTTCGCATCCTCGGACACGCGTTTCTTGATGGCTCGGCGGCGACGCGACATAAAATTCTTACTTGGCGGCGGCCGCAGCGGCCGGTTTGGCTGCTTTCGGCCGTTTCACGCCATACTTGGACCGGCTGACCCGGCGTTTCTCGACTCCAGCGGCGTCCAAGGTCCCGCGCACAATATGGTAGCGCACTCCCGGCAGGTCTTTGACACGCCCTCCGCGGACCAGCACGATCGAGTGTTCCTGGAGGTTGTGCCCCTCGTCCGGGATGTAGGCGATCACTTCGTAGCCATTGGTTAACCGCACCTTGGCCACTTTGCGCATCGCCGAATTCGGCTTCTTCGGCGTGCGGGTCATGACCTGCACACAGACGCCGCGACGAAAAGGCGCCGTGCCCAAGGCTGGCGACTTGGACTTGTACTTTAATTTGTTACGTCCTTTTCGGACGAGTTGGTTGATGGTCGGCATCGCGACTTTCTAAATCTTCCCAAATTACTCGGTTTCCCGCAGTTTCCAAGGAAACGGAGCGCGAATATTAACAAAGGAACTCCCCCATGCAACTAGTTTTTCAAAGTTTCTTCTAGCAGCGCGCAAGCCCCTTCTGCCGCCCCTTCCCCCTTATTTCTCACCTGCGTCGCGGCGTTTCTTTGCGGCCAGGTTCCGGCAACCGGACCGCCTGAGAAAGGCCGCCGGCTCTCGCAGGAAGCCCGTCGGCCCAAAGTCCGCCTCCTGCCGGGCAGATCCAACCGCTGTCTTGACCGTCTTTTCTTCCACTGATTGGCGTTCTCAGCTTCACCCTAAGTCCGGCAGTTGGGGAACGAGAAAACCGCAGATGGACGCAGATAGACGCAGATAAAACAAGGAAAACAGTGCTCACCCAGGACGTGAATCCTTGCCGGTATTCAACTGGTTCGTATCTGCGTTCATCTGCGTTCATCTGCGGTTGAATTGCTCTTTTTAGGTTCACTCAATGTGCGTTGGCGAACAACTTCACTTCCGCCCACGCCAGCATCACGTCGCGCAACGATTCCAGGTAACTCAGTTGCACCGCCGCCCAATCGCGGCGCACGGGCAGGATTTCGGTCAGACTGATGTCTCCGGCGGCGTAGCGCGCTTCGGCGCTTTTCAGAACCGTCTCGGCCCGCGCGAGGATTTCCGTCTTCAACGTGCGGCTGTTGGCCAGCGCAGCGGCGAGTTGCAGATAGGACTCGCACAGCCGCGTGGTCAGCTCGTTTTGCGTCAGGCGCGACCGGGCTTCGGCCGCCGCCACTTCGGCGCGGGCTTCGCGGAGGCGGCCTTGATTGCGGTTGAACAGCGGCAGTGGGATGCTGAGGCCCACATCGAAGGCATTCTCCTTGCTGGCCTGCAAACGACGATAGAGCAAGTCCACCTTCACGTCGGGAATCCGCTCGGCTTTCGCCAAGTCAACGCGGGCGTTGCGGGCGCGAACATCGGCGTCGGCCATCGCCATTTCCGGGTGCGCAGACAGGTTCGCGGCGAGGGATTCCAGGGTCGGAATCTCGAAGGTCACGTCAAGACTCCCGGCGAGAGACCTCACGGACAAGGCCGAGTCGCCGATGGCCAAGGCCAGCGCAGCCAGCGATTGTTCGCGCAGAGACTCGGCGCGTTTCAACTCGACTTTGGCACGGGCTAGCTCCATTTCCACCCGCGCCACGTCTTCCCGCAAGGCGTCGCCGACCTCGAGACGAGCGTGGGTGGTGGCAACAGCTTTCTCGGTATTTTGCAGAATTTCGGTTTGGGCTTGGCAAGCCTTCTCCTGATACAGCGCCGTGGCGAAGGCGCTGTGGACGCGCTGGCGGATGTCGCGCTGCTTCACTTCCAGGCCCCGGGCCCAGAGTTCGCGTTCGAGTTGCTCAGCCTGACGCGCTTTGCTGAGCCGGCTGCCAAGGGGTACGGATTGCGACAGGCCGACGGGGTATTCCGCCTGGCCGGTACGGTCACGGAACCGGGCCGATTCCATGCGGGCAACGGCGTCGGGGTTCGGGAACAAGCCCGCCTGCCGGACGCGGCCTTCGGCGGCCTCGACCCTCGCCTTGGCTTCGGCGAGTTCCGGTTGGAGCCGTTCCGCCATGTCCAAGGCTTGGTCCAGCGTGAGTGCTTCGATGAAATTCGTCCCGGACGTGGCTCCGTGACCGATGAAGGCGAAGATGAACAGAGAGAGCAGTGAGAGTGGTTTCATAGTAATCTCCTGAAAGTGAGGTTTCATGCGGATTGGGAATTGGCTATGTGGTGGCGGAATAGCCGCGCCGAGTTGAGGATGAACGCCAGTTCAGAACCGACGTGGATAAGGGCAGCGGCGATCGGGGACAACAGTCCGAAGAACGCAAGCAGGATGCCCGCGGTGTCCACGACGATGGTGCCCCAGAAGTTGAACATGATGACGCCGTAACAGCGTTTGCTGATGGCCAACACTTCGACTAGGCGGGACAGGTCGCTGGTCATGAGCGTGACATCGGCACTTTCCAGGGCGACATCCGTGCCTTGGCCCATCGCGATGCCGACAGTCGCTTCCACCAACGCTGGCGCGTCATTCACGCCGTCGCCCACCATCGCCACTTTGCGTCCCTGCCCGAGCAACTTCCGAATTGTTTCGAGCTTTTGTTCCGGCAAGAGGCCGCCGATGGCCTCGCGCACACCCAATTCCTTGCCGACGGCCTTGGCGATCTCGTCCGCGTCGCCGGTGAGCAGTATCGTATCGTAACCGCTCCGTTTTAGTTCGGCGACCGCCTCCTTGGCCTCCGCGCGCAACTGGTCGGCCAGCAGGATGGTTCCAAGCCGCCTCCCCTCCCGCGCGACACACACCGTGGTCGCACCAGCATGCCCGCGATTGGCGGCTGTATCTGGTGCCCCGGCAGACAGGGGAATGCCGTGCTCTTCCAGCAGGACGCGGGTGCCGACCACAATCTGGCTGGGGCCTTCGAAGCACCTCAACCCCTTGCCGGGGAAATAACGCAGGCCGGAGTATTCCCCCAGTGCCAGCCTGCGCTCCCGCGCCAGGGTCAGGATGGCTTCGCCCAAGGGATGCTCGGAGTGCTGTTCGGCGAGAGCGGCAGTTCGAAGCAGTTCATCTTCGCCAAGCCCATCGGCGGGATTCAGCGCCACGACACGGGGCACGCCCAGAGTGAGAGTGCCTGTCTTGTCGAGCACAATGGTGTCAATGCGGCGGAGCTGCTCCAGGTAGAGCCCGCCTTTAATGATGATGCCGCGCCGCGCCGCGCTGCCGACGCCCGCCAGGATAGCGAGCGGGGTTCCGGCGGCCACACCGCATGCGCCTGCCACGATGATGACAGCGATGGTGGAAGTGACGTTGCGCGTGACGAGGAACGTCAAGACCGCTGCAGCGAGGGCGAAATAGACCAACCCCGCTGCGAGCCGGTCAGCGATGCGCTCGACGGGCGCTTTGGATTTCTCGGCTTGCTCGACGATGGCGATGATTTTACCGAACGTGGTGTCGCGTCCGATTCTCTCGACGCAAACTTCCAGCACCCCGTCTTTGTTGATGGTGCCCGCAAAGACCTTGCTCCCCTCGACTTTCTCCACGGGCAACGACTCGCCGGTGATGGAAGCCTGGTCCACGAAACTGTGACCTTTGCTCACGGCGCCGTCAGCAGGGATACGCTCGCCCGGCCGGACGATGATGGTCTCGCCGCTCGCCACGTCATCGGTGCTTGTCTCCCGCTCTTGTCCGTCGCGGCGCACCGTCACGGAGCGCGGCAGGGAGTTGATAAGTTTCTCAATCGCTTTGCGTCCGCTCCCCACGGTGAAGCCTTCCAGCAACTCCGCGAACAAGACAAAGAACGCGATGACCAACGCGGTCAGGAACTGGCCGATGAGCAGGGCGCCAACGAGCGCAATGGACATGGACAGCTCCATCGTCATGCGGCGTTTGCGGAGGTTCGCCCAGGCTTCAGCGTAGATGGGAAACCCGCCGACCAGCGTGGCTGCAAACGCGAGCCAGTCGCGGCTCATCCAGGGCTTCCACCAACCCGTGAGGCTGGCGACAATCACCAGCGCGAGCAGGCCCAGCCGGACATACTCGACCGCTCCAGCGGGATGCTCGTGGCCATGACCATGCTCCTCGTCATGGTGGTGGTCGTGGTCATGCCCGTGGTGGTGATGACTGCCGTGATGGGCATCGTGGTTGTGGTTCTTCATAGTCAGATCCTTCACTCAACTTCCACCGGCCGTCCGAAGCGTAGGTAGAGCGCCGGGACGACAATCATGTTCAACAGCATCGAAGTCAGCAGGCCAAACAGGATGACAATCGCCATCGGCGTCTGAATCTCGCTGCCCGGTTTGTGCCCGCCGAGCGCCAGCGGAATCAGCGCCAGCCCGGCCGCCAGCGCCGTCATCAGGATGGGCGCCAGCCGTTCCATTGCGCCGCGGAAGACGGCCTCACGGAAGTCAGTCACCCCTTCGTGTTCCTCGAGGTGCTTGATGTGCGACACGAGCATGATGCCGTTGCGCGTGGCGATGCCGAACACGGTGATGAAGCCGATGAGCGACGCCACACTCAGCACGCCACCGGATACGAACACACCCACCACGCCGCCAATCAGGGCCAGCGGCAGGTTGAGCATGATGAGCGCCGCGTCGCGTGCCGAACCGAACGCCAGGTGCAACAGAAAGCCGATGCCGATGACTACCGCGATGCCCAG
>ERZ1292640.418-Hain-H43-02um-R1-418-length-34543-cov-7_pt1 | contig 34543 bp, 30 predicted proteins | sample MGYA00564404_ERZ1292640 | MGnify/ENA primary metagenome ERZ1292640 (study PRJEB36523, sample SAMEA6512636) | groundwater metagenome | collected 2019-01-08 | study: AquaDiva: Metagenomics assemblies of 32 groundwater samples | reverse complement strand
TGGCTCGGGCCGTTCCACGCAAATCGCGCGGCTGGTGCCATGGCTGGAAGGCAGCGGCCATGCCACCATTCAAGTGGGCTTGAAGCGGTCCACCCTCGTCAGCGATGAGTTGAATCAGGCGCAACAAGGCAATATTCTCAGCCGCATCACGTTGAGTCTGTTCTATGCCACGGACTTTGCCGACCAGTTGGAAAACATCATTCTGCCGGCGCTCAAGGCCGGTTTCATGGTTTTGGCCGACCGTTATATTTACACCTTGATGGTGCGCGACATGGTGCGGGGCATGGATGAGAACTGGCTGAGGAATCTGTATGGCATCGCCCTGGTTCCCGAGGCGGTTTTTTACCTGAACGTCTCGCCCGAAGAACTGGTCCAGCGCAATTTCGCCAAGAACCATGCCTTGGATTACTGGGAAAGCGGGATGGACCTGGGCTTGTCGCGCGACATGTTCGACAGCTTTTTGCAGTACCAGGCCCTGGTCGAAAAACAGTTTAAGCGGCTCCAAGCCACCTATGGCTTCACCATCGTCGATGGCCATCGGTCGGCGAACGAGATCAACGCTGAACTGCAAAAGAATATCGAATCGGTCCTGGCTGCCAAACAGTTGGAATGACCTGACCACGCCCAGTTTTATGTCTGAAACCAGCAGCAAACAGGAGTGCCTCGTCGGAGTCGATCTCGGCGGCACGAAGATTCTGGCCGGCGTCTTTTCGACCCAGTTGCGGTGTCTGGGCCGGACCAAGGCCAGCACCAAAGCGCAGCGCGGGCCGGACGCCGTCATCGAGCGGATTGGCCGCTGCGTGCAAGACGCGGTCGATGAATGCGATCTTGATATGAAGCAGGTCAAAGGGGTGGGCATCGGCGCCCCAGGCTCGGTTGATTTTGAATCGGGCAAGGTGATCATGGCCCCGAATCTTGGCTGGCAGAATGTGCCTCTGAAAAAGGACCTGGAGAAGATCATTGGCTTGCCCGTGTTTGTGGAGAACGACGGGACCATGTGCACGTTGGGCGTGCACACCTGCGAACTGGAATCCAAACCCCGAAGCATGATCGGCATCTTCATCGGCACGGGCATCGGCGCCGGATTAATCATCGAGGGAAAGTTGTACTCCGGGTTCAACGGGACCGCGGGCGAGATTGGGCACATGATTCTGGAAGTGGGCGGTCCCAAGTGCAACTGCGGCAATCAAGGCTGTTTTGAAGCCTTGGCCGGACGCCAGGCCATCTTTCGCAAAATCCAAAGCGCGGTCAAAGACGGCCAAAAAACCATCCTGACCGAAATGTTGGGCAACGACCTGAGCGACATGCGGAGCAATGACTTGCGCAAAGCCATCCGGCGCGGAGACAAACTCGTGGAGCGGATTGTGGAAGAAGCGGCCGAGTATATAGGCATCGCGGTTGCCAACGTGATCAACCTCCTGAATCCGGAAGTGGTCGTCCTGGGGGGCGGCCTCGTGGAAGCGCTGGAAGACGAAATGATGGCCATCATTGTGGAAACGGCGCACGATTATTCCTTGGGCGGCACCGACAAAGGCATTGACATTCGCGCCTCCAAACTGGGCGATGACGCCGGCATCAGCGGCGCAGCCGTCCTGGCCCGGCGCCATGCCAAGTGAGGTTTTCAACCGATCGGCGCGCCGTTTCATTCATCGCCCGGCACAGCCGCAGGACCCGCGCTTAGCCGGCGGTTTTAGAGAGAATCATTGGACAGGTTAGTCAATCCTCATACCACACTGAATATGCCTGGCCTCCGTCGCGCCGCCATCGACATCGGCACTAATTCCGTCAAGCTTTTGGTGGCTGAAGTTAATGGAGACACCGTCCGCCCGTTGCTGGAACGGAGCGAACAAACGCGGCTGGGGCGCGGCTTTTACGAGACGCACCGCCTGCAACCGGATGCCATCAGGCAAACGGCGCAGGTGGCAGCCGAATTTGCCGTGGCGGCGGCGGAATGGAAACCCGACTCGACCTGCGTCATTGCCACCAGCGCCGCGCGCGACGCGCTGAATCCATCGGATTTGCTGGAAGCGGTTCGGTGCGCCACCGGCCTGACCGTCCTCATCATTTCGGGCGAAGAAGAAGCTGACTGGGTCTTTCGCGGAGTGATCACGGATCCGGCTCTGGCACATCATCCGGTCTTGATCGTCGATGTGGGCGGCGGCAGCTCCGAGTTCATCCTCGGCACCAAATCCGTGCAATATTCCCGCCATAGTTTTCGTCTCGGAACCGTGCGGCTCCTGGAGCACCTCCAACCGGCGGACCCGCCCACGGCCGGAGATTGGGGGAAATGCGAGGCGTTCTTGGGCCGATTCCTCGACAAACAGATTCGTCCGCTCCTGGCCCCGGCCCTGCGCGCGCGCTCCGGCGAGCAGGTCCAGTTGGTTGCGACCGGCGGCACCAGCACGATTTTGGCCGGAATTCAACTGGCTTTGAGAGACTTCGACCGCGACCGGTTGGATGGCGCTGGGCTCACTCGAGAACAAGTCCGGCAACACCGGGCGCACCTTTGGAGCCTGCCCTTGTCCGAACGGAAGAAAATCATCGGACTCCCGGCCAAGCGAGCCGATGTCATCCTGATGGGCAGCGCCATTTTTGAGGCGGTCATGGAGCACCTGGATTTCTCCCGTCTGCGCGTCAGCACCCGCGGCCTGCGCTACGCCGCCGTGATGCAATGAACAGCCGTGGCGCGTTGGTTTCCGAAGCCGTCGGGACTGCTCCAAAGCTTTGATACTCCGGCCGGCCTTGGCCAAGGCGGCAAAGCTCATTGTTTTCTTCCTTGGGAACGGTTAGGGTCGCCGGCATGAAATTTCTGATTCTGATCGCGGCCTGCTGGGTTGTCTTGTTTTCGGCGCGGGCCGCGGAGCGGCGCGCTCGAAAGTGGACCTCACTGCAACGGCTGGAAAAGGAGCGCCTGCGAGCGGTGCACGAGGCGCGCGCGCGATTCGCGGCCGCACGGCAGACCCTCCCCGCTTCGGGTGTTTATGAAGATTTTCGGGCGCTGTTGCATGTTCATGCCGAGGACGCCGATCACACGAAAGGCACGCGGCCGGAAGTGCTCGCCGCCGCCAAGAAGACCGGCGTGCAGGTTGTCCTGTGGACCGACCATCGCGGTCCGAAGCCGGAGACCTGGCGCGGGCTGCGCGAGGGTGTGCTGTTCATTGCCGGGTCCGAGGATGGCAACGGGGCCTTGCGTTTCCCGGATTTCAATGAGCAAGGCCAGGCGCAATCCGAAGGCGGGTTGCGGTTTCTCTCGCACATCGAGGAACGTTATGACGCCTCCACGGAAGGCTTTGCCGGCATGGAAATCTGCAATCGCCACACCGATGCCGTCGTCGATAAAGGGCTGCAACTGTACCTCCTCGCCGCCGTCAGCAATCCCGACCTTTGGCGGACGGCGGTGGAAAACTTTCGAGCCTACCCGGATGAGTTCTTTGGCGCCGGCACCGATTATCGGGAGGAAATCTTCGCGAAATGGGACCAGGAAATTCAGCAAAAGTCGTTCACCGGCATTGCGGCCAATGACGCGCATCAGAACCAGATTTTTCAGGACGTGACCTTTGATCCTTACGAAGTCAGCTTTCGCAATCTGAGCACGCACCTCCTGGCGCGGGAACTGACCGAGCCCGAGATTCGCCAGGCCTTGAAAGAGGGCCACGCTTATGTGGCGCACGATTGGCTGTGCGATCCGACGGGTTTCGCGTTCGGGGCCGGCAATAACCTGGGGGTCTTTGCCATGGGCGATCCGGTGCCGTTTGTCGGAACGACCCGCCTGGTCGGCCTCACCCCGCTGGCCGCCAAATTGCGGCTGATTCACAAGGGCAAGGTGGTTGAGGAAACCACGGGCACGAACTTGACCTTCACCGCCAAGGAATCCGGGGCTTACCGGCTGGAAGCGTGGCTCGAGGTGGACGGCGAGGAGCGGCCCTGGATTTACTCGAATCCGGTTTACCTCCAAACGCCCTCTCCGGAATCATTGCGGCTGCCCTCCAGCGAACTGGCGCCCAATGTCGAGGTGAAAAAAGACCTCGTTTATGCTCAGGGCAAACCGGAAGATGAGGCCAAACACAAGCTGGACCTGTACCTGCCCAAAGACAAAAAGCCGGCGCCGGTTTTCTTTTTTGTGCATGGCGGGGCCTGGAAATACGGGGATCGGTCTCAATACGTGCCGATCGGCAATCGCTTTGCCAAGGAAGGCCTCCTGACGGTCGTGCCCAGCTATCGGCTGGCTCCGCAGAACCCGCATCCGGCGCAGATCGAAGACGTGGCGGCGGCGCTCGCGTGGACCGCGCGGCACATAGCGGAAGAGGGCGGCGACACCAACCGCATCTTTGTCGGCGGACACTCGGCGGGAGGCCATTTGTCGGCCTTGCTGACGTTGGACGAGCGCTACCTGAAGGCGCACCAGCTCTCGACCAGGATTATCCGGGGGACGATTGCTCTGAGCGGCGTCTTCAATCTGACGATCGGCGACAGCCAGGCCTCGGTGTTTGGAAAAGACGAGAGCGTTCGCCGGGAAGCCTCACCGTTGTTTCAGATCAAGGATGCTGCGCCGCCTTTTCTCATCACGTACTGTCAGTGGGATTACCTGACGCTGCCCGTACAAGCGCGGCAATTTCACGCGGCTTTGCGCCGGGCCGGGACCGCGGCGGACCTGGTTTACATTCCGCGCCAAGGCCACATCTCGGAGATGCTCAATGTCCCAAGGGACGACGACCCCACGGCCAGGGCGGTTCTGAATTTTGTCCGACCATAACCGGTTCAGCCGTGATTATTCAGTGGGAGACCACCAATGGACACGAATAGACGCGAATCAGCCGCAGCATGGTTCGTTCTCGCGGTCAGGGTTGGCGGTCACTGATTAGTGAACGCTTCCCGCAGGCTGCAAAAGCTGAATCAGCCCTGTTTTCATTGGTTTTCATTGGTGTTCATTAGTGGTTGCATTGCATGGACACGGCTCAAAGCCGCAGTAATTCCTCGGCAATCTGGACGGCGTTCAGCGCGGCGCCTTTGAGTAATTGATCGCCCGACACCCAGAAGCACAGGCCGTTGTCCAGGGCGCAATCCTTGCGGATGCGGCCGACCTGGCAATTATCTTTTTCGGCCGCGTAGAGGGGCAGGGGATACTCGGCCTTTTCCGGCGTGTCCACGACGTCAAGTCCCGGGGCTTTCTTTAGCACTTCGCGCGCGGCCTCCACCGTGACCGGCTTTTCAAATTCAGCGCTGACCGCGATGGAATGGGCGCGATAAACCGGGACGCGGACGCAGGTGACGCTGGCGCGGAACTGAGGATGATGCATGATTTTGCGTCCCTCGTTTTCCATCTTCATTTCTTCCTTGGTGTAGCCGGACGGCAGGAAGGAATCGACCTGCGGCAAGACGTTGAAAGCAATCTGATGCGGATAGACCTCCCTCGTGACGGGCTGGCCGGAGACAATCTGGCTGACCTGCCGCTTGAGTTCTGCAATGGCCTTGGCGCCCGTGCCGGACACAGCCTGATAGCTGGAGGCAAAAATTCGTTTCACTCCGAAGGCCTGATGCAGCGGATACAACGCCATGAGGGTGATGGCCGTAGTGCAGTTGGGATTGGCGATGATTCCTCGGTGCCACTTGACATCCGCCGCATTGATTTCCGGAACGACCAGGGGAACAGCGTCATCCATCCGGAACGCGCTGGAATTATCAACCACCACACAACCGGCCTGGGCGGCCACCGGGGCAAATTCCCTGGAGATGCTGCCCCCGGCGCTGAACAGGGCCACGTCAATGCCAGGAAAGGAATCCTTGGTCAGTTCTTTGACCGTGATGTCTTGTCCCTCATACTTCAATTTCTTGCCCACGGAACGCGCCGAGGCCAGCAAGGTCAACTGCCGCACCGGGAAATGGCGTTTCTCCAGAGTCTTGATCATCTCGATGCCGACGGCGCCCGTCGCACCGACCACAGCTACATGCGGATTACGATTCATAAAAGGCAGGCAATATAACCAGGGATTGCCCAGTGTCAAACCGACTGAAAGAGAATGCCCACCGCCGCGCTTCGGGGGGCGCTGCTTAGGCAGCCTCCTTGTCAGCGTCGGGCATGGCCACCCTGCCGAAAGGAAAAGAACAGAACTGAGGATTCGGAATCGAATCAGAGCAAGAACCGCTCGATTCGCAGCACGGCAGAACCGTAACCAAAAGCTGGTAGGGCGAGACTCGGCGAGCCGTGACTTCCTGGCAGACGGGATTCCACGGCTCGAGTCTCGCCCCACCGCTTTGCCTACGGCTGCGCTGCGCTGTACCTCCTTGAACAAGCTCATTTGAGGTTGGCAATCGCCGCAGGATTGTGGTCTGATCGGGCTCGCAGTCCGACCAACTGTGAGACGAGTCTTCCGGCGGGCCGGGGGGCTTGAGTCAGTGTGATTTGTTGGTTTAGCCGAAGGCGAGACCGCTATGATCCCGGACGATTCCCGGCAGGAGTCGGCAGCGCAAACCGCCGGCCAGTTCACGACCACGCACTGGAGCGTCGTGCTGGCGGCGGGCGATCCACGCTCGCCGCAGGCCGGTGAGGCGCTGGAGACGCTCTGCCGCGCTTATTGGTATCCCCTCTACGTTTACGTCCGGCGCCGCGGCTACGGCGTGGAGGACGCGCAGGACCTCACGCAGACGTTCTTCGCGCGTTTTGTGGAGAAGGGGAGCTTTGAGTTGGCCGACCCTGCCCGCGGCCGCTTCCGCACGTTCCTGCTGCATGCGCTCGAGCATTTCCTGATCAACGAATGGAAACGCGCCCACCGCCTCAAGCGGGGCGGGGGGACGCCCAGCCTCTCGCTGGATGCCGATGACGCCGAACATCGTTATGCGAGCGAGCCCGCGGCGAGGCTGACGCCGGAGCGGGCTTATGAGAAGCGTTGGGCGATGACGCTCCTGGAGCAGGTGCTGGCGGCGCTGCGGCAGGAATACACCGAGGCCGGCAACGGACGCGTGTTCGAGGAACTGGCTGAGCTGCTCTGGGGCAAGGACGCCTCGACTTCTTACGCCCTCATCGGCGAGCGCCTGGCCATGACGGAAGGGGCCGCCCGCGGGGCGATGCATCGGCTGCGCGAACGTTATCGGGAGCGGTTGCGCGCCGCGGTGGCTCACACTGTGGCTCACGCGGATGAGGTTGAGGACGAGTTGCGGTATCTGGTCACGGTGGTCAGCCAGCGAGACTGATTACACGAGCAGTCTTGAGTAACGGCCCGCCGGAGAACCGGCGTCCAGCGCGTAACGCCCGGCGGTTATCGTTGTAGAAGCAGGTGAATATTGGACGACGAAAACGGATCGCTTATGACCCCTAATCCAGTCTGTCGTCGCTGTGGAATCGGGTTGACCGAGTCCACTGTCCATGGCTATTGCCCGAGCTGCCTTCTCCGGGACGGCCTGGCCGGGGAGAGTGATCAGAAGGCAGAGGACGGACGTCAGAGATCAGAGGGCAGAGATCAGAAGACAGAAGACGGAGGACGGAAGTCGGAGGACAGAGGGCACAGGTCAGAAGCCGGAATCCGCCACTCATCACTCGTCACCCACCACTTGTCACTTCCCGCTCCCTTTGGCGACTACGAGCTGCTGGAAGTGATCGCCCGGGGCGGGATGGGCGTGGTCTATAAAGCCCGGCAGAAGAGCCTGAACCGGATCGTCGCAGTCAAAATGCTGCTCTCCGGCCAGTTCGCCCAACCGCAGTTCGTGCAACGCTTCCGGGCCGAGGCCGAGGTGGTTGCTCAACTCCAACACCCGAACATCGTTGCCATCCACGAAGTGGGCGAACACGACGGCCAGCCGTACTTCTCGATGGACTGCGTCGAGGGGAAGAACCTGGCCCAGATGATTTCGGATTTCGGATTTCGGATTTCGGATTTCCGGCAGTGTGCGCGCTGGTTGAAGACGATCGCCGAGGCGGTGCACTACGCCCACCAACGCGGCATCATCCATCGCGATCTCAAGCCCTCCAATGTCCTGATCGACGCCTTCGACCAGCCGCGGATCACGGATTTTGGCTTGGCGAAGCGCCTGAATGCTGAACACCGATCACTGGTTACTGATCACTCGAAAGGAGCTGGGCGGAGTGATCAGTCTTCAGTCATCAGTGATCAGTTGTCAGACCTCACGGTCTCGGGCCAAGTCCTGGGTTCGCCCAACTACCTGCCGCCCGAGCAGGCCGAGGGTAGGCACGGCCGGGTGGGGCCGCCGAGCGACATCTATTCGCTGGGGGCCATCCTCTATCACCTGCTGACGGGTCGGCCGCCGTTCCAAGCGGAATCATTGACCACGCTCTTGAAGCAAGTCGTCGAGACCGAGCCAGTGGCGCCGCGGTTGCTGAATCCGGGCATTCCCCGCGACCTTGAGACCATCTGCCTGAAGTGCCTGGAGAAGGATGTCCCTCGCCGATACCCGACCGCCCAGGAACTGGCGGATGAGTTGGGCCGGTTCTTGGAAGACAAACCCATCCAGGCACGGCCCGTCGGCCCCGCAGGGAAGGCATGGAAATGGTGCCGGCGGCGACCGGCTCTGGCCGGTATGAGCACGGCCTTGGTGCTGACCGTCGTGCTGGGCTTGGCGGGTGTGCTCTGGCAATGGCAACAGGCGAGGCAAAACGCCCAGGCAGAACTTCGGCAACGCGAGCGAGCCGAAGCCGGCGAATACGCCGCCGACATGCACCTCGCGCAACTTGCCCTCGCCGACAACAACCGTGGGCTCGCGGTGAGCTTGCTGGACAAACATCGCCCCAAGGGGAAATCCGAAATCCGAAATTGATTTGCGCCATTGGGAGTGGCGCTACCTGTGGCAGCTTTGCCAGGGTGACGAGTTGTTCACACTGCACCGGTATCCGCGTGCTGTCCGCGCAGTCGCGGTCTCGAAGGATGGAAAGGTGCTGGCGCTGGCGTGCGGGGACCAAGTCGCGCTCTGGGAGTTGACCACCAAACGGCCGTTGACTGCGTTTCCGATCTCCACCACGGAAGCCCTGGCCCTCTCCCCCACTGGCAGCCTTTTGGCCGTGGGCACCTGGAATGCGACCGGACAACCGGGGGTTGATTTGTGGGACGTAAGCGCAAGCAAGGTAACCAAAACGCTCACGCACGAGGCTGAAGTCCGATCCGTGGCCTTTTCGCCGGACGGCAAACTGCTGTCCACGTTCGACAATCGGGGGAACATCAAGGTGGCGGACTGGGCGTCGGGCCAAACCCTCACCAACTTCACGGTGCGGCCCCCACGACGCCGGCCCACAGGCGTCGTGATTTTCTCACCCGAGGGAAACCGGTTGGCCATCGGGGAAGATTACGGGCATGTCCAGCTCCTCGACTTGCGGACGGGAACCGTGGTGCCTTTCCAGACGCAAAGCAGTGAAGGCGTCACCGCACTCGTCTTTTCGGCGGACGCGAGACTGCTCGCCGCGGCCCTTGGCACCGCTGTTCGCCTCTGGGATGCCAACTCCGGGATACCCCGGGGGCAACTGACCAACCACACGGAACGGGTGCGCGCACTCGCTTTCATGCCGGATGGCCGGCAATTGGCCTCGGCGACCGATGTTGGAACGATTCGGATCTGGAGCGTCGCTGACCGCACCGAGCCTCGCTGTTTGCGGAGTTCCGGGGAGGGGCTGACGGCCTTGGCCATGCTGCCCGATGGCCGCACTCTGGTGACTGCAGGCTATGGGGGTTCGGTTTGCCTTTGGGACACCACCGCCAGCAGCCGAGCTTCCGCCCACACCAATTGGGCCATCGCCTTCGGGTTTGACTCGTTCGCGGAGCTTGAGGCCCCGCAGTTCGGGCTCAAGACGCCCGACCCGAGGGCAGCACGCCGATTTGGCTTCGCGTTTACGCCGGACAGCCGCGGCTTCATCACGACCGACTGCTACGGTTCACTCGCGCTCTGGGATGTCCGGTCGGTCCGGGTTACGGAAGACCTGCCCGCGTTGGGCAGCAACCACTGGGGTGTAGCCCTGTCACCAGATGGCCGTTGGCTGGCGGCCGGCAAGAGTTCGGGAATACTCACCCTCTGGGATTGGGCGGCTCGCCGTGCGGTCACCAACTTCACCTTCCCCTGCGAGTTTCTCGGCAAGCTCCATTTTTCCCGCAGTGGTAACTTCCTCTTCGCCGTCGCTCACAACAATGAGTGGGTGGCCAGCACCCGAATCTGGCAAACCGGCGACTGGAAGGAGGTCGCCCTGACGGGAAACCAATTTGCCGGTATCTTGTCGGTGGACCTTTCGGCGGACGATCGGTTCCTCGCCGCTGGATATGTTAATGGCCCAGTGAAGCTGTTCCGCTTTCCCTCTGGACAGCACGAGACCACGTTCACCGACCATCAAGCACCGGTGACGGGGGTGCTCTTCTCGCTGGATGGCCGGGAGCTGGTTTCAACAGGCTTCGACGGTTCTGCTCGGCTTTGGGATGTGTCTGCCCGGCGGGAACTGGCGACTTTGCGGGGCCATTTCGGCATGGTTTGCAGCGCCGCCTTGTCCCCCGATGGCCGACGAGCGGCCACGGGCGGCTCGAGTTCAAGAGATGCCGTGAAACTGTGGGATCTGGTGGCGCACCGGGAACTGCTGACCTTGCAGGGCGAGGGGCAGCATTTCCTGTACGTTGCCTTTTCTCCTGACGGGAACGCGTTGGCCGCCGTATCGCCCGGTGGTATCGCCCATCTCTGGCGCGCGCCCTCGTGGGAGGAAATCGAGGCGGCGGAGAAAGGACAGGTGGCGCCATGAACCCTTACAGAAGGCAACGAAGGGAACGGGGAGCGCACGCGCCACGCGTGCTGTGGTCGGCGCCCTCGCCGACCACAGCGGGTGCGAAAGGGATTCGCCGTTTGGTAAGAAGCTTCGACGACCGAACCGACCGGCGAGGGCGCCGGTTGGAACACGCGAAGGCGCGTGTGCTCCCCCTTTCTGCCGATTCCCTATTCCACGCCCGGCCGCACCCCAAATTTTCCGCAACTGGCCCATAACGTTCGGCGCGATTTGTTGTAGAACGAGGGTGAAGACGACCAGGTGTTCCGCCGGTGATCGCGGGAGCCTCCAGGCCGCGCCGAAGCTTGAAACCGCTGCGACCTGCGGCCGAGGCTCCAACGGCGTGAGGCATCAGATGGCCGCCAAACCAACAAAAACGAAAAGACAAAACCAATGAAACCACTACTCCACCGATTGGCTGGCCGCCGAGCTTTCGCCTCCGGTCTGCCCACCGCAGCCACACTGCTGCTGCTGGCCGCTCTGCCAGCCACAGCCCAAACCAGCACCCCCTACACGGGCACCGGCTGGGTCATCGGGGTTCCCGTGCTGCCCGTGGTATGCACCAACGGTGCCGGTCAGGTCCTCTTGCGGGCCAACGTCCAGACCCTGCGGGTGGACGGCACCGACGCGCGGTTCCCTGGCAGACGCTCGGTGTTCACGGACGGCGCTTACCAAGCTGACGGTTCGGCCCTGATTTACGGCACCTGCTATCACGAAGTCGGCACCTGGGATGCGACCGGGACCAACTTCACGGCCACCGGCGGGATATGGGAGATCAATTGGCGCGGCGTGATGCAGACCGACTACAGTCTGCAACTCAGCCTCGCGGGCTACGGTTCCGGCGGGAGCATCGACGGCCTGCGCATGGCGGAGACGGCGACCCGGGCGGCGGCATCGGCTCCCATTGACCCGACCGTTCCGCTCCTCTACACCGGGACCATCAAACCGCCACCGGTGAATGCCAGCGAGATCGTGGACAACTTCGACGACAACCTCTTCACCGGGACCCTCTGGGGGATGGGCACCGTCACCGAGAGCAACCAGCAGTTCATCGCTCGCGGGTCTTTCGCTGGCGTACACACCACTTCTATTCTGGACTCCTGGGTGGGGGGCAAGCTCAAACCGAACACGACCTGGATCGTTCCCGACGGTATGACCAAGGAATGGCGAGCGGACTTGGTCAGTCTCGATGAGAACGCCACCAACGCGGCCATATTGCTGGTCGGCAACGAGGGGGTCGGCGGGTATAACTTCATGAAAGGCCGGGATTTCGCGTCCTTGAACAAATGGTCCTCGGACCTCCGCATCAGCATGTTGGCTTGCGAAAAAGTGGCGCTCAGGAACACGAACGTTGTCCTTGCCTTGGCCCTGACGCGGGTGAACCCAAACTTGGTGATTACGATCCGCGTGCTCGACAAGGCCGATCCTAACACCGTGCTCTATCAACACAGCGTCGTGGACTCACCCAGCGCTGACCCAACGCTCACCACGGCCCAGTTTCAAGCCTTGACCGGTATGCGCTGGCTGGACTTGGGCCCCGACGGCAAGGCAGCGCCCTACACCTCATTCGGCGTGGTCTTAGGCGTGTTCCAATACACGGACGGCGAACAGCCGGCGCCAACCGCCATCTTCGACAACCTCGAACTGCGGACGTCGGAGGTCCCTGGTATCGGCATCGAGCGAGCCGTGCGCCTGGCTTGGCCCGCGTCAGCTACGATCAACTACGCCGTCGAAGGGGCACCCACCGTGCAAGGCCCGTGGCTGCCGGTCCAAGAGTTGCCCATGCCCGGGATGCAGCAGGTGACTGTCCCGACCAGCGAGGCGGCCAAGTTCTTCCGCCTGCGGCAGGCACCGTGAGGCGGCTTCGGCACCGCGAAGGATGCGAAGATCACGCAGCAGGCATTTGGTACTGTCTCGGCGCATTCCTTCGCGTCCTTCGGTTCTTCGTCGTTCATGGGAGTCGCGAGCACGACGTTCAACACAGCCTGACCGTCGTCTGTACGCGGATCCGCGTGACCCTGGCCGTGCGCGGGCCGGGTGTAATTCTGAAACTGGAGTGGGGCATAGACCCTACTCCGTCCAACGGGCAACCGATCTTGGCCTCGGTGATTGGATCGACTTCGCGACAAACGCTGTGGCGCCGGTGACTCTGCCCGTGGAGGGGAACGCCAGGTTCTATCGCGTCCTGGGGCAATGGCCCAGCAGAGAGGTGAGCCGCGAAGGGTAAAAAGACAGCGCGCGCCGTCCGTATCACTCCGGCGGCAAACCTTCCTGCAAGCGCCGCAGGATGTCCCAGTACGCGCCGCGGCAGCCGCGCCGCAGCGCGTCCACGAGCACGTCGTTGCCGCTGTAGTTGTAGTTGCGATCCGCGGCGGTCGGGTTGGAGAAAAAGAAGCGGCGGTCGGTGCCGACGATGGAGCTCACGAGCGGGAAGATGCCTTCGCCGAGCGCGGGCGACAGAAAAAACGTTGGTTCGAAGAACTCAGCCGAACGCGCGCCTGGTCCGTGCAGTGCCTGCGGCTCGCGCGCGGCGAGTTGCGCCAGCGGCGTGCCGGGATAGACGCGCACGCCCACGGACAGACCGATGCGCTCCGGCGAAATTTGGCGCATGAATTCCAGCGAGCGGCGCACGCTTGGCTCGGTTTCGCCGGGTCCGCCCAGCAGCAGGTCGCACATGCAAAGCAGGCCGTGGCGGCGACAGCGTTCCACCGCAAGCCGCACGTCTTCGGGACTGAAATCGCGGCCCAACCGTCGCAGCATCTCGTCATCGCCGCTGTCCGCGCCGAAGTCGATGCCCGCGCAGCCGGCCCGGCGCAGGGCGCGCGCGAGTTCATCGGGGAACGGCGTGGGGGCACAGTAGGCGTACCAGCGCAGGCGCTCGCCCAACTCACGCCGGCTGATCGCCTCGCACACCGCCAACGCGTGGTCGAGCGGGCGGTTGAACTCGGCATCGCAAGTGTGCAAATGGATGAGGCCTTGAGCGGCGAGGCCCGCGAGTTCGCCGGCGACCGCTTCGGGCGGGCGCACGCGCACGGTGCGGCCCTTGGCCACCGGGTCTGCGCAGTAGAGGCAATGCGCCGCGCAGCCGCGCTTGGTCTCGAAACCGAGCTGGCCGCCCTCGCGGTGATAGCGCGCGTTGTCCACGAAGTCGCGGCGCATAGGCGGCAGGCTCGCGAGGTCGGCGGGTTGCGGGGGCGCGGCCCGCCATTGACCGTCTGCGCGCCAGATCACGCCGGGCGCGGCGGTGTCGCCGTTGGCCAGCCGCAGCAGCGCGAACTCGCCTTCGCCCATCACGCCGCCGTCCGCGTTGACCGCCCGGAGGATTTCCCGCGGCATGATGGAGAAGCCCACGCCGCCCAGCACGAGCGGCGCTTGGCTGCCTTGGCGCAACCGCCGCACCACGGACGCCAACTCCGGCACAAACCAGCCGCGGCCCGGATAGTAGCAGTCGTCCGTGTTGCGGAAGGTGACGCCGATCAGGCCGTATTCGGCGCGCGCCAGTTGGCGGTCGATCGCCGCCGGCGGGTCGGTCGCAAAGCACAGGTCGAGCAGGTCCACCGCGTGCCCGGCGGCTTGCAGGGCGGCCGCGCAATAGTCCAGGCCCACCGGTGCGATGGGCGGCTGCATGCGGTTGGTGTTGACGAGCAGGACGCGCATGGTCGGTTTCGCAAAACGATCTGGCGCGGAGGCTAACAAGCGCGGCGCGCTTCTGGCAAAGCAGAACCGGTGGTGCAACTCCGATTCAGTCGCCCCTTCAGTGGTCGCGCAAAGGGGTCGCAAAGGGTTTCTTGATATTGACATATCCTTCGTACGTGAGGGCTTTGGCTTGGAGGCAGCCAGCCACGGGCGTAAAGTTCTTGGCATTGGCCATTGTTGGCCCAAGTCTCACACATTTGGGGCGGGTCGAGCGGAGCCGCGACTTGATGCACTGGGAACCGTTCGCGACGGCACCGATCCCGGCCAATGGCCAGACACTGGTCGATCCGGCAGCCACCGCGGAACCGTTCCTGTTCGACCGGGCGGTGACGGTGCCGTGACACGGCGGCGGCGTGGCGACGATCGGGCCGGCGGCGTCTGGCCATCGGACAAATCGACTTTTGCGGCGAACGCCATCGCCGACCCTGCCAAACTCAGCGCCGCGGAGCCGCAACCAAAAGCTGGCAGGGCAAGACTCCGTCGAGCCGTGACCCTTAAATCTTGAGTTTAAACCACGAAATACACGAAACACACGAAAACAGAACAGCTTAGGCAAAGGCTCTTTCTCACCTGCCGGGTGAATGATCCGCTGGTTCCAAGTCTTTCCCATTTCGTGTTTTTCGTGGTTGCAACTGCTTTTTCCAGGGTGACTTCTGGGTGGACGGGATTCCACGGCTCGACGGAGCCTCGCCCTGCCAGGAGGGAAAAAACTCACGCAAGCTGCGCAGACTTTTATGGATAGTAGTTCGACGCGGCTGCGGGCTTGCTCGATGAGGTCGTCGATCCGGCCGCCGAACGCCTTGAGCGTGATCTTCCGAGCGTGATCTTCCGATTTGGCAATAATTGGCATCCAATGAAAAGTCGGCTCATGGCGCACGCACAAACCTACCATACGAGGATGTGATCAACCGGCTGATTCAGGCTGGACGTTTCGCCCGCCCACCGTCGGGCGATTGTCTCCCGCATCATTCAGAGCTTCGCTTGGAACGAACTTTGAGGCATCGGGCCATGGATGTTTTGTCTGGCCAGACAGATCGGGAATTGATTTTTGACGCTCTGCGGGGTAAACGCCCGGCCCGTCGGCGTCATCTTGATGACGCGCGCCTCGGAAGTTATTCCGAAAACAGCCGGAAGAGCGCGTAAGCGAGCAGGATGCCAGCGGCTAGTAATACGCGTTTCTTCAACGGGCTGACCGCCAAGCTGTCGTTGAACTGCCGCGTCCGGCGCAGGGCCGCTCGGGCGAGCGTCCATCGCGCTTCGTCCTCAGCGATTTGCTGCACGCGCAGTTGCAGATAGCGCGCTTCGGCAGCCACCTTGTCTCCGTCCGTGTCGGCCAATGCCTGAAGCCAGATGGGCTTGCGCAAATTGCCGCTTTGGATTTCGTGCGTGGCGGCATGGGAATACCGCTCGATTTGAATTGCGGACGGGGGTTTCCTTTCTGACGCTACGCGAGGCACGGAGAATTTGTTCTCGGCCCAGTTCATGACCAGAAAGTTGCTCTCCCAGCGGGGCGGCGTCAAGTTGGAGTTTTTTTGTTGCCGAACTGGGTCTTGTTTCATCGCGCGTCTTCGGTTAGACTGGAACGAAACCGGGAAAAAAGACTAAGCGGTTTTTTGCCAGAAAGAATAACTTGACTATGAAACGAGCGCTATTTGTGTTGGCCATCTGGGCAGGAGTGGTTGGTTCGGCGGCTCTCGCCGAAGGCACCCCAAAGATTCAATTTGACAAGACCGAACATGATTTCGGCGTCGTCACCGAGGCTGGGTCCGTCACCGGCACCTTTGCTTTCAAGAACACCGGCGACGCGATCTTGAAGCTGGACAAGCCGACCACCACCTGCGGCTGCACCGTGGCCAGTGTCAAACCCGAAATGTTGCCGCCCGGCGAAAAAGGAGAACTGACGTTTACTCTCACTATTCCCACTTACGGCGGGGCGCTCCATAAACAAATCTTTGTCAACTCGAATGATCCGCAGAATCCCCGCGTGGCCTTGTCGATCAAAGCGACTCATCAGCCGCTCTACCAAGTCAGCCCGGCGACGTTCAACCTGGTGGTCCGGCAAGGAATAGAGACCAACGTGACCGTGCAAGTGAAACGAACGGACGGCAAAGAACTGCAGATCGCCAAGGTGCTGTCGAATACGCCCTGGATCACGGCCCAAGTGGAGAAGCCGGAAGCGGCCAATCCGAGTCAAGGCCGCATTGTGCTCAAAATGAAAGCGGAGGGGAGCCGGCGCTGGTTTTCCGATAACGTGCGCATTTATTCCGGCACGTCTGACAACCCGGTCTGTTCCTTCTGGATCAGCGGGCGCATCATGGGTGATGTGAGCTGGAACCCGGAAATACTTTATTGGAACATCAATGATCCCGCCCAGGCCAGAGCCGCCAACCTCGAGGCAGTGCTCACCAAGCGCGTGATTGTCTCCACCACCCTGGCGGGACAGTCGCTGGAACTGCACAATGCGAAGAGCAGCTTGAAAGAGGTCAGCATCGAACTGGTGCCCAATGATCAAGCCAAGAACTGCCAGGTGGTGGCCCGATTGAGCGAAGTGCCCAATCAAACCCTTTCCGGGACGCTCAGCTTTGAGACCAATATCCCGAGCCAGCCCAGGGTGGAAGTGCCCATGACCATCGCGGTGCTCAAGCGGTGATTGCGCGCATGCGATCCAGTCTCCAACAAGCGCTCCTGATTGTGTTGCTGGGCCTGGGGTTGGGCGTGCTTTTTAACGCCGCTTCTCCCAAAGGCATTCCGTTCATCACTCCGCCCAAGGCCCCCCTCAATCCGGAGGAGTTGATCACTCTCGAACAGGCCAAAGAAGTGTGGCAGGCTGGCGCGACGTTTTTCCTCGATGCGCGCGCGCCGGCCGATTTTGCGGCCGGCCACATCGCCAATGCGTTCAATCTGCCGGCCGATGCGTTCGAAGAGCATTGGCCGCGGATCGCACCGATGCTGAGCGTGGACGCGCCTCTGGTTATTTATTGCGACGGTGAAGAATGCGAGCTAAGCCATCGGCTGAAGGACAAGCTGGGCCAGGCGGGCTACAGGAAGGTAAAGATACTGCATAACGGCTGGACCCTCTGGCACAAGGCGGGGCTCGCGACCCAATCAGGCTCCGGCCCATGAAACCGCTGACCCCGCCTCGGGAACGAGTCCTGAAGTTTGCCGTGAGCTGGTTGCTGGGCGGCCTATTCCTTTGGGCAGGCTCCTTGAAGATTCTCGATCCGAAAGAATTCGCCACGTCGGTCGCCAATTACCGGCTGGTGCCTTATCCTCTGATCAACCTGGTCGCCATCACTGTTCCGTGGGTTGAGGTGGTGGCCGGTCTTTTCCTGGTCCTGCAAAGATGGGTTCGAGCCAGCGCCTTGGTTATGACGGGAATGACAGCGGCCTTCTTTGTCTTCATCGTTTCGGCCCTGGCGCGCGGATTAAACATAGAATGTGGCTGCTTTGGGACCGTTGGAGGGCACAACATCGGTCTCAGCAATCTGGTGATTGATTCCGCGATGCTGGCGATGGCCCTGTGGTTGAGCGGCGGGACGCGCCATGCCCGGTGAGAGACATGGGGTCACATCTCAACATTCAACAATTGGCTCCCTCTTACCGCACAGCAATGGGCCGCAAGGTGAAGCCGGCCGCCGTCCCTTTGATCTTGGCGGTGCAGCAGATGTAGCAGAACTCGTAAACTTTGTCGCGGGCCAGTTCTTCCAGGTTATGGAACTCGCCAATATGCACGCCCTGTTCGATGAGCAGGAAATTGTGTACGGGCATGAATGACTTGTATTTGGCGCGGTAAGCCTCTGTCTCTTCGGGCTTGGGACTGTATTCCAAACCGCTGGTGTCGCTGCCGACCAGCATCGCCCCCGGCTCTTTCACCAGCCACTGCGCGGCTTCCAGGTTGATCCCGGCCGAATCGTGTTCTTTGATCAGTCCCTTTTCGTCGGAGCCCGTCTCGGCCCAGTAACGCAGGGTTCCCGTGCGAATCAGGATCACGTCGCCGGGCCGGAGCAGCGTCTTCTGTTTGCGCAAGGCGTTTTGCAGGTCCTCGACCGTGATGCTGTAATGGCCGGGAAGCGCATCGACCCCTTTGGAGCCGGCCACGTCGATTAACACGCCGCGCGCAATGATAGGCGGAATGGTGGCCGCGTCGCACTTGCGCAGACCCCAGTTGCCGCCCCAATCCTTCTCCTGGAAACCGTTGTACCAATGGTCGTCGCCGCCTTCCGTGGCGTGGCCCAGACCGTCAATCTGGGTGGCCACGTTGTCATTGATGAAGAGGGCGCAACTGTGCCAGGCGGTCTTCGAGGGATTGTCCATCACCAGCGCCGGCAAGTCACCCTGGCGTTTCACTCCTTCGGGCGTGCGGAACGAGATAATCTCGCCAGGGCTGTGGCCGGGCCACTTGTATGAAGTCCGATCATACAGCACGCCAAGATCATACACGTTGCCTTGCTGGGGAATCCGCAGAGCGGCCAGACGCGAGGCATCGGTCATCTCGTTGAGCGCGCCGACTTCGTCCTCCTGGCCCCAGACCCAGCCCCAGCCTTTTCCCTGCTGCCATTTCTGCAAACGCATTTGCTGCGCGGCCACGGTCCATATCACGATGATTCCAGCCGCCACCCCAGAAATGATGAGAAAGAAATGCTTGTTGCGCATGAATCCATAGCCTCTCTGCGGCCGGTTTCTGTCAAGCAGATTTAGGCGGGCTTCCAAGTGTCGCCACGCATTTTTGCTCTCGACTCGGGGCCGTTGAACTTCGACATTTTGCGGGCGTGCGCGCGTGCGTTATTTTCAATCCCACGGCCCAGGGCGAAAAGGCCCGGCGCTTTCGGCGCATCCTGGATGCCTTGGGAACTCATTGCGTGCTCAAGCCCACCAGCGCGGTGGGCGCCGCCCGGACTTTGGCCGCCGCCGCGGTGCGCGAAGGGTATGAGACCATTGTGGCCGCCGGCGGCGACGGCACATTGAACGAAGTGCTGAATGGCCTGGGCGACGAACCGGAAGGATTCGCGCGCGCGCGGTTGGGCGTGCTCCCCCTTGGGACTGTGAACGTTTTTGCCAAGGAACTCGGCTTGCCGATGGCTTTGGCCAAAGCCTGGAAAACCATTGAGCGGGGACACGAAATTCTGATCGATTTGCCGGAAGTTGAATTCACCGGGGACGGGCCGTCGCGCCGCCGCTATTTTGCCCAGATGGCCGGCGCCGGACTGGATGCCCGTGCCATTCAACTGGTCGATTGGGAATTGAAGAAGAAAATCGGCCAGTTTGCCTACATTTTGGCCGGGATAAAGGCGCTGCACGGCCCGCAAGCCCGGATACTCGCGACGCACGGCGCCGGGACGGTCGAGGGAGAGTTGGTGTTGATTGGCAACGGGCGGTACTACGGCGGCAAGCTGCCCCTGTTTCACCGGGCCGATCTGCGTGATGGACTGGTGGATGTCTGTGTTTTTCCAAAGGTGACCTGGAGCATTCTGCCCCGCTATGCCTGGGGATTCCTCTCCGAAAAGCTGTTCCGGCCCGGAGGCACTCATTATTTCCAGACGGATTCCTTGCAACTGTCCAGCCCTTCCCCGGTGCCGGTGGAAGTCGAGGGCGAAGTCGTCGGCCAATTGCCGGCCAAGATTACTTTGCGGAGAAAAATCTTGCGGGTGATTGTGCCGCAGTTGAATGATCCCTGAAGGCCCGGCGTCTATGCTGAATATGTCATTACTTCAAAAAGGCAGTTGTTTCTTAGGCGTCGGCACCTTGGCCTTGCTGGCCAGCATCAGCGTCCAGGCGGAAGTGAAAATCCCCGACGAATACAAAATCGGCGGTTATGCCATTGGCTGTCAGGCTTACAGTTTCAACAGGTTCAGCGCCTTTGAAGCCATCGAAAAAACCGCGCAAGCCGGCGGGCGGGTCATCGAGTTCTATCCGGGGCAACGCTTTAGCAAGGAAGAGCCGGATGCGAAGCTGGACCACAATATGTCCGACGAGCAGCTCGAAAAGCTCAAGGCCAAGCTCAAACAGCACCACATCATGGCGGTCAACTATGGCGTGGTCGGCCTGCCCAACGACGAGCAGGAATGCCGGAAAGTCTTCGGCTTCGCCAAGAAACTCGGGCTGCGCGCCGTCACGTCCGAGCCCAGCGCCGCGGCCATGGACCTGATTGAAAAACTGGTCAAGGAATATGACATCGCCATGGCCGTTCACAATCACCCCAAACGCGCCAACGATCCCAACTACAAGTTCTGGGACCCCAAATACGTGCTTTCCCTGGTTAAAGACCGCGATCCCCGGCTGGGTTCCTGCGCTGACACCGGCCATTTTGTACGGTCAGGCATCAAGCCGGTGGAGGCGCTCAAGACGCTGAAAGGCCGCATCATCAGCAGCCACCTTAAAGACCTGCACCAGTTCAGTCCGGGCGGACATGATGTCCCCTTCGGCACGGGCGTTTCCGACATCCCGGCCGTTTTGGATGAACTGAAGCAACAAGGCTTCGAAGGCAATATTTCCATCGAATACGAATACAACTGGGACAACTCCGTTCCCGACATTGCCCAATGCATTGGGTTTGTCTGCGGTTACACGACAGGAAAGAAGTAACTTCCGAGCTGCCGGCCAGGGGAACGTGAACGGACACACCCGGTCCGGTGGGAGTGAGAACAGAAACGCGCGACGAAAGCGCGCGACGAAAAGCTTTACAAGTTTGGAACTCGCGCTAGGCTTTTGTCCATAAAAGAATTCATTATGCGAATTTCATTCTCCTTGCTGGTATCGTTGGCTGCCTTGGGTCTGCTGTCTGCCGGCTGTGCCGGGCCGGAACAGAAATTAGGCCGGGGCATCAATAACGTCACGGAATTTGCGCGCCTGGGCGAACTGCGCCGTTCCATGGAGGAATCGGCGCTTTGGGATGGCCCTGAAGTCGCTTATACGACGGGTTTTATTCGCGGACTTAACCGGACCCTGGCGCGCACGGCTGTGGGCGCTTATGAGGTTATCACGTTCCCAATTCCCAAGTATGATCCGTATATGCTCCCTGCGAATCCGGTTTTTCCCGATAGCTACAAGCCGCATCGCTTTGCTGACCCGACTTTCGCTCCTGATGCGGCCCTGGGCTTCAGCGGGGGAGATATCGCTCCCATGATCCCGGGCAGCCGCTTCCGCATCTTCGATTATTAGAATCCGTTCCTCTTGCCGCGCCAACATCCGAGGGTGTTGGCGCTTTTTTGTTCATGCCCCTCCAACGGAAATCCCCCTGCAAAGTCAATTTCCTGCTCAACGTTCTGGACAAGCGGCCGGACGGCTATCATGAGCTGGAAACGATCCTCCATCCCGTTGCGCTCTACGATCTCCTGACTTTTGCGCGCACCGCTTCCGGTCTGGAGCTGACCTGCAGTGACCCGGCTCTGCCAACAGATGCAAGCAATCTCGTGCATCGCGCGGCGACGAAGTTTCTGAGCACCGCCCGGATCAAAGATGGTGTGCGCATCCACCTGGAAAAGAAAATCCCTCTGGCTGCGGGCTTGGGGGGCGGCAGCAGCAACGCCGCCCATACGTTGCTGGCTTTGAATGAGCTTTTCGGCCAGCCGCTCACGGCCGGCCAATTGCACAATCTCGCTGCTGAACTGGGCTCGGATGTGCCCTTTTTTCTGCAAACTCAGCCCGCGTTAGCCACCGGCCGAGGCGAACGCATCATTCCCTTGGAACCTTTCCCGGCGTTGCAGGAGGCCTTTATTCTGTTGATTCATCCCGGCTTCGGCATCTCCACAGCTTGGGCTTACCAACAACTGGCCCATTTCCCGGAGGCTTGGCAGGGCGCACCCGGACGTGCGGAGCAGTTGATCGCCCTGTTACAGACCTCGGACCTGCCGGCAGCCGGGCCAGCGTTTTATAATGCGCTCGAAGCTCCGGCCCTCCGTAAGTATCCGCTGTTGGCCTTGTTTCAAGAGTTTCTGCGGGCCAACGGGGCTTCCGCTGCTCTAATGTCAGGCAGCGGCTCGGCCACCTTCGCATTGATTCACGGCCAAACGGCCGCCGAACGCCTGGCCGAACAATTCAGAGTCAAGTTTGGTGACTCTTATTGGCTGGCTGTGCTGGCACTTTAAAGGGTCTCCTTCTCATTCGAGATCGCTTTCAAAATGATTCATGAAAACAACTCCTGCCAAACAGTCCTGTGCTTTGTTTGTCCATTTTTTCCTGGTCGCCGCTTCCAGCGCCCTCGCTGAGAATGATTTGGCGCTGTGGTATCGACAGCCGGCCTCGGTGCCGGGACAGGCGGGCAGCAATTGGGGCTGGGCCAACTCCGCCGCCTGGCTCCAGGCACTGCCCGTCGGCAATGGCCGGCTCGGCGCCATGGTCTTCGGCGGCCTGCAACAGGAGCGCATTCAGCTCAACGAAGACAGTCTTTGGTCGGGCGGACCGCAGGAGGCGGACAATCCGGAAGCTCTGAAGCACCTGCCGGAGATTCGGCGGCTGTTGTTTGAAGGCAAATACGCCGAGGCGCAGAAACTGACCTACGAGAACCTGGTCTGCAAAGGGGCCGGGTCGGGCTACGGCAACGGCGCCAAGGTTCCCTTTGGCTGTTACCAAACGCTCGGCGATCTGAAGCTGAGCTTTGGCAGCGCCGGTGCGAACTCCCCCGCCGCCGCTCAAGAGTACCGGCGCGAGTTGGATTTGAACACCGCCCTCGCGCGCGTCAGCTTTGTGATGAATGGCGTGCGGTTCGAGCGGGAGGTTTTTGCCAGCCATCCTGACCAGGTTCTGGTCATGCGGCTGACAGCGGACAAACCGGGCCGGATCAACTTCACGGCCACGCTGAGCCGCCCGGAACGCGCGGCCACCCAGGCGGAAGGTTCCGACGCCGTGGTCATGCGCGGCCAGATGTTCGACGGCAAAACCACCAACGGGATGCGATTCATCGCGCGCTTGCGGGCCTTGCCAGAGGGCGGAAGCGTCAGCACCACCACCGATACCGTGCGCGTCGTAGGCGCCAACGCCGTCACCCTGTTGCTGACGGCAGCGACCGACTATCGCGGTCAGGCATACGAGAGGATCAGCACAGAACAATTGCGCGCGGCTGCCTCGAAGTCATATCAGGCGTTGCGCGAGGCGCACGTCGCCGATCATCAAAAGCTGTTCCGGCGCGTGGAGATTGACCTGGGCTCGTCCGACGCGGCGCGCCTGCCCACGGACCAACGCCTGGAAGCCGTGAAGAAAGGCGCTGACGACCCGCAGCTTGCGGCACTCTATTTTCAATATGGCCGCTATCTGCTGATCGGCAGTTCGCGTCCGGGCGATTTGGCCGCCAACCTGCAAGGCGTATGGGCCGAGGGAATTCAGACGCCGTGGAACTGCGATTACCATAACAACATCAATGTGCAGATGAACTATTGGCCGGCGGAAGTGGCGAACCTGGCCGAATGCCACGAACCGCTCTTCGATCTGATCGAGTTGCTGCGCGCCCCCGGACGAAAGACAGCCAAGACCCATTATGACGCCCGGGGCTGGGTGGTGCATACCATTGCCAATATCTGGGGCTTCACTTCACCCGGCGAGCATCCGTCGTGGGGCCAATTCCCGGCCGCCGGCGGCTGGCTTTGCCAGCATCTGTGGGAGCGCTATGCCTTCAGCGGCGACCGCGAGTTTCTGCGCAAGGTGTACCCGGCCATGAAGGAGTCGGCTGAATTCTACCTCGATTTTCTGGTGGAAGAACCCAAGCATCATTGGCTGGTGACCGCGCCGTCGAACTCGCCGGAAAACGCCTTCAAGACCGCCGACGGCCAGGTGGCCGGCGTTTGCTTCGGCCCCAGCATGGACATGCAGATCATTCACGACCTCTTCAGCCATTGCCTCGAAGCCGGCCAACTCCTGGGCATCGACACGGAATTTCGCGCGCGACTGGAGAAAGCCCGGTCGCGCTTGGCGCCGCCGCAGATCGGCCGGCACGGGCAGTTACAGGAATGGCTGGAGGATTTTGACGAGCCGGAGCCGGGTCATCGGCACCTGTCTCACCTGTTCGCGCTTCATCCGGGCCACCAGATCACGCTGCGCGGCACGCCCGATCTGGCCAAGGCGGCGCGCGTGTCACTGGAACGCCGCTTGGCGCATGGTGGCGGGCACACCGGCTGGAGCCGCGCTTGGGTCATCAACTTCTGGGCGCGCCTGGAGGATGGCGAAAAAGCTTATGAGAATGTCAAGGCGCTCCTGGCCAAGTCCACCTTGCCGAATCTGTTCGATACTCATCCGCCGTTTCAGATTGACGGCAACTTTGGCGGCACGGCGGGCATTGCCGAGATGCTGCTGCAAAGCCACGCCGGCGAGATTCACTTGCTGCCGGCGCTGCCCAAAGCGTGGCCGAGTGGCCGCGTCAAGGGCTTGCGCGCCCGCGGCGGCTACGAAGTCGATATGGCGTGGAAGAACGGGCGGCTGACCGAGGCAGCCATTCGCTCGACCCTGGGCGGCCCTTGCCGTGTGCGCGTGACGGTGCCGATCACCATCAAAGAAGGAACTACCAGTGTTCAAGTGCAGCGTCCGGAAAAGCTCGTGGTTGAGTTTGCCACCGCAGCCGGTCGCAGCTACGCGCTTTCGCCAGTGGCGGAGTGAGGGAAAGCGGAACGGCATCGTTATAGCTGCGGCCTCTTCAGGCGCCGACCGCAGGCTGTTCACTCCAACTCGATTGCGGCCCGTCCAACAGCAGCGCAAGGTGATTGAGGATCGAAGGAAAAGGCACGATCCAGCGAGACGTTGAGTTGAAGGACGCTGGGCAGCGGGACCAACGTTACATCCGCACCTGAATCGAGCAACATCGGCACGCCCGACACTGTGATCCCGTTGGCGGCGTTACGAAGCGCGACCAGTGCCATTGGCGCCGGCGGCGTAAACCGCATGGTGTCATACGCTGGCATGCGACGTTCCTTCAACCAGTTCCATCTCGAAATCTTTCGCTTGATCAGGCTGCGCCAATCGTGGGCTGCCGATGTAAGCAGGGCGCGGAATCACAGCGTCGGGGATGACCACATACACTCTCGCCTTATCAGGAAGACGCACGTCCGTGGGCAGCCGAATCTTGCCGTCTTCTACGACACCTTCAAAAGTCGTCACGCTCATATCTGTTCTCGGTCGTCACGCGCACGAAAAGCGTTCCAGGTCAGTCAGGCCTTTTGCGCCCATGCCTGGCAGTCTATCTTCCCCCCGCCAGAGGGCAAGCGTGGATTTTCGCAACGGGAGAATCCTCGATCTGGTCTGTCCTTGGGCGTCGCTGTCCGCCGCAAGATTGGCTGCTCCAAATCCGTGAAAACGCGGGCGCGCAAAGAAGTCTTGATTCCCACTTGGCAGCTTGGGCCGGTTTGCCCAGGCTTTGGAGAGGCTGACAAAATGTTCGCATGCCTCGCGGATGCGCTACCGCCACGAACCACCGCAACTGCCGTCAGACCATCCTCCAGGCAGGCCTTATCGCCACTTCAGATAGCGCCCGACACGCGCGCAGTACTCGCGGTAGGCGTCGCCATAAAACCCGGTGAGAAAGCGCTCCTCCCGGCGAATCTGGATGTGGAGCATCACTCCGAGTCCCAGCGCGAGCATAAGGAAAATCAGCCGTCCCTGCATCAGGAACGTGCCGGCAGCCAGGAGATCGAAGCTGGCGTAGATTGGATTGCGGGTCCAGGCGTAGATGCCGCAAGTCACAAGGGGACCCGGGCTTTTGCGATCGATCCCCCCGCGCCACGAGTCGCCCAATGCCCTCAGCGCCAGTCCGTAACTCAGCAACCCCGCCAGCATCATCACCGCGCCCGCCGCCTTGACCATGGCAGCGTCCATCAGCACGGTCCGCAGCGGCTGCGGAACGAAATGAATGGGCAGCGGCCACGCCTGCGCGACGGTCTCGCCAAACCAGGCCAGCAGACACATCACCGTCAGGAGGTCCCCCATCTTATGCTCCGGGGTGCGCTGCCAGTCGATGGCGATCACGCGGACCCCGCGAGCGCGCAGGACCAGGGCGCGTCCGATTCCAAGGCACGCCAGGCACCCCAGAACCGCAAGCTGAAACCAATCGAAAAATCGAGCCATGGTCACGGCGACTCTGAATTCTGCTGGAGGCGCAAACTGAGCCGCAGGATAACGATCCCGAAGGCCGTGACAAACGGTCCTTCCCCAAGGCGCCAGAAGCGGGGCAGACCTTCAAGCCAATCGATGCCAAAGAGCGTCAGGCCGAAGCAAATGAACGCGACACCGAGATAACACAGCACGATGCGATGCCGGCGCGGGTCAAAAGAAAGCGTCCAGAGCAACCCACCCAGGAACGCGTAAAACGCCGAGGTGGACCGCGCCAGATACCCGACGATGGGCTCGGCAGGAAGCTGCCCCAGGCCAAGCCACTGATGGATCGCGTTCATCCAGGAGTACGGCATCACCACGGCGAACACCGCGAGAAGAGATGTGCTGCCGATGATGCGGAGGAACAGTCGGAGGAAATATTCGTGGTTCGTCATGGTTTATGTCCTTTGCCATTGTGCGCGACAATCGACTCGGTTTTGCCAGAATCGTTGGAGTTAATGACCGGCGCGCTGTATTCGTAGGCGCCAAGGTCGGTTTGGCCATCATCGGAGCGGGTCCGGTGTCGCAGAAGGTTCACATACTCAAACATCGGCAGGCCGGAATGGGAAGCGCCCGTGCCATCCAGAAAGGTGAGAACGTTCAAACCTCGGTTGCGGCAGGCCGAGGTGGCGGTCAAACGAAAGTCGCGCGCGAGGCGGTTGGCAAAACCCGGATCGATTCCTTTCGTGGTCGCGAAAAAGGCGGCGGGAACGGTGGCAGTGGACTGCACCCAATTGTTCGAGCCGCTGATCCCGCCGCCGACCGTGCCCACGATCTTGTCGCTGCCATGGAAGATGTTGTTCTCAGCCACGATGGTGGCGCCGGCGGCGTTGGCGCTCAGAAACTGAATGCGGCCATCGCCCGCTATGAAAGTGTTGTTGAACGCGAAGAGCATGCCGTTATGCGGGCCGCCGAGGTCCTGGCCAAACTGAATGAACCGCCCCGAGTTGTACCCGCTCAGGCGCGGTTTGCTGATGACGAGGTTGCCGATCATCACCGCGTGGCTGTGCGCGGCCGCAGTCTCCGAGGCATCGACCAGGCCCACTTCGCCGTCCTGCGAATCGGCGATGGTGCTGTAAAGCAGTTCGGTGTAGTGCCCGCGCGTTTTGAAATTTTGCCCGTGGAGCGCGTCGTGGATGGAGCAGAACCGGACCGTAGCGTTGTTGCCGCCCAGATAGAGGTTATGGCTGTAACCGTCATGCGACGCGGTGCCATTGAAGGCAATTTCCGAGGCTTCGATCAAGAAGTTGCTGTTGTGGTCGCACATGACGCCCATATCGCAGGCCGTGATCTTGCAGTTGCGCACAGTGACGTTGTCGCCGGAGGTGACGCGGATGCCGGCGCCGTTGTTGCCATTGCGCGCATTCTTGAATTCCAGGTTTTCCAGGGTGATAAAGTCTGCTTCGATCTGGAACACGGCGCGCGGACGCGGGAGCACGCCGTCCACGGTCTGGCCGGCGGCATCGAAGACGGGACGGGAAGCGCCCATGCCGCGAATGAGGATGGGCTGGGCGGCCGTGCCCGGATTCGTCCAGCGCTTGACCTCGGTATAGGTCGCCGGGTCGATTTCCACGACATCACCGGGGTTGAGCGCCGGCAGACTGCCTACGGTGCGATAGGCGCGAGCCGGTCCGACCTGATAGGTCGCCGCCTTTGCGCTCGTGCTCGACGCCAGCCACGCTGCGGCGAAAAGAGCAGATAAAGGAAGAATGGCGTGGCGCGGAATAATTGCTCCCGCACCCGCGTGGACCCATTGCCTGAAGTAAAGGTTCATTTCTTTGCCGGGTTGATCCAAAAGGCCTGACCGCCTCCGCTGCTCAGCCGTATCCACGCAAAAGGAGCGCGGGCACCCAGGCCTGGGCATTGGCGCAAATCCTGGCCTTGCGGCCCGCTCGAGTCAGTTTCCAATCGGCGAACAACTTACTAAAAGGCGAAGGACGCTTCAAGCAGGAGCTCTTCGCAAAACGCGGCTCCAGCCAATCGCTTGCGGCCCGCGCAGGCCGGCGCCCGCGCTCCGATTGAATCCGCGCTGCCAAGATGCGCCGGCCGCAACCAAGCGAATGGTTCTGGGGCGAGGAAGGCAGGCCGCAAATCTCCAATGGCGGAGGCATATTCAGAAGTTATAGCCGGTCAGGCTGACGAATCGGGAACTGGGCCTCTGCCGGAACTGTCCTTCCGACTTGCGCAGGATGAAAAGCGCCGCCGCGTTCGTCCAGGATTCGATGAACTTCAGCCCTTCCTCGGGGCCGAGCACAAACAGCGTGGTCGCCAGCGCGTCCGCCGTCATGCTGTCTGGCGCCACCACCGAGACGCCGCCGACATTGTGCTGCACCGGCCAGCCGGTTTTCGGATCAAGGATATGGCAGAGACGGCGGCCCTGCGCGTCGGTGAAGAATTTCTGATAATCCCCGGAAGTGGAGATCGCCTGGTCCGACAGCGACACCACCGCGGCCATCGGGTCATTCTCCGTCCAATGCGCCAGGGGCGCGGAGATGCCCACCTGCCAGTTTGTTCCCTTGGGATTGTGGCCTCGCACTGCCACTTCGCCCGCGATGGCAACGTAGAGATTGGTGAGGCTGTGCCCGCGCAACACCCGCGCCATTTCGTCCGCGCCAAAGCCTTTCGCGACGGCGCTGAGGTTGATGGTCAGCTCCGGGATGTCCTTGACCAGTTCGTCGCGGGCCGTCACCGAGAGATGCTGCCAGCCGGTCTTTTTCATTGCCTCCCGGAGTTCCGCAGCCGTCGGCACGGCCTGCCGGTCGGTCTTCTCGCCAAAACCCCAAAGGTTGATTACCGGCGATAGGGTGGGATCAAACGCGCCGTGAGAACGGCGGGCCATTTCCAACGAGAAGCGGACGACGCCGGCAAACTCCGGCGAGACTTTGAAGCGTGTATGAGCCGGGGCGCGGTTGAATCGGGAGAGCTCGCTGTCCGGTTGGTAGTGCGACATCTGGCGGTTCACCTCTTGCAGGCGTAGTTCCACCTCGGTTTGCAGCGCATCGATCTGTGCCTGGGCCAGATTGGCGCCGACGATCTGGACGGTGTAAGGACTGCCCATCGTCCTCCCCTCCCACCGGATGACTGGCCACTCCGCGCCGTGGCAGGTGTTGGCCATTACAGCCAGGACCGCGCTCACAGACCAAAGAGCCAAAGAAGCGCTACGGTTCATCGTGTAATGTCCGAGATGACAAACGTTTGGGCAAGGCCGGTGAAGCCGTCTCACGCTCGCCGCGGCTACGGCACGCGCAGCCGATAGAATCTCTGCGGCAAGTTCGGGTCCAGCCTGTTGGTGAGCGCAAAATTGCCCTGACTGTCAAAAGAGTTCGTCGCCATCGGCGTCCACTGGGCCGCCAACGGGCTGATGTTCGTCGAGATCAGCACCGCGTAAGTTCCATTGGCCGGGCCTGTGCCGCTCAGGACCAGGTCGTTGTCATCAGTCCTGACGGAAACGATGCTCACTGGCACCACGTTGATGATAATGGAGAAGGGCTGCGTGGCGTTCGGCAGCGTGCCGTTGGCGGCGGTGATCGTTCCATTGAAGGTGCCGGCCAGGATCGGCCTACCGGAGATCACGCCTGCGGTGCTGATGGTCAAGCCTGTCGGCAAACCCGAGGCCGCAAACAAAATCGGCGCCGTGCCCGTTGCCGTGCAGGCAAAGTTGTACGCGACCCCGACGATGCCGCTGGCCGTCGGCGGAGCGCTGGTGACCGTCGGGGCCACCGTCGGCGGGGCGCTGGGGGTCCAAGTGACCCGCATGTTCGAGAAGTTGGCGCCTTGATTTGCGTAGTTGTTGGTGGCTCCTGTCGGCCCTTTGGTCCAGAGCAACCCGGTGGTGGTGTAAGGTCCTTGACCGTTGTCCTCCGCGTATTGAATCCAAAACTTGAAGGCCCCGTCGGCCGCCAGGTTATTATTCGCGTCGCGGCAGTTCCAGGTCAAGATGACCGGGCTGTTGGTCCCGGTGTAATTCTGGGCCGTGGCGCTGGTGTATCCGTCCAGCGCCGTGCGGCCCGCTTTGGCGGCGTACCACTGACTGCAATGGTTGTTCCAATGGGATGCTGTTATCGATGGCCCCTGCTTCCACAGGGACTTGATGAACGTGCCGGATGCGGTGGTGATCCAGACGACGGTCCAATGTTTGGCGCCCGAACCGTTGTAATCCAAAAGCGTGGCCTGGAGTCTGGCCCCTCCATCCGTCTGGGCAAACAAGTTCGCGCCAGCCAACGCCAAGCCTATCAGGGCGGCGGACGGGAATTTCAGGATGGTCTTCATTTTCAGTTCCATTTGCCGGTTCAAGAACAGGTTCGGCCTTTCATCGGCGGCTGCCAGACGAGCCGTTCGTTCAAGCAGCAGTTTTCTCCGGCGTTCGGTCGCGATCGGTCTGGCCAGGGTGATTTCCCGTGCCGACGTCCGCCAGAACGCCGCCAGCAGCCGTGTTCCTCTCGGACTGGCCTATCCCTGCGATTCACTATGGGGCTAACATTAGGAGGGGCCACGATCGCCCGGCATTACGGAAATTGTCCAAAATCAATCATTAATTGGCGTGGCGTGCGGAGGAGAAAGGAGGTCAAAAAAGGGCTCGTCCATGGCACGAATGGCTGCTGCGGCTGCGGCTCCGTCCACAGCCACGCTCCGAAAGTGCTCCGAAAGCGCTCCGAAAGCGCTCCGAAAGCGCTCCGAAAGTGCCTTGACCGTGACTTTATCCGAATGCACCGTGACCGGCTCGGTTCCGCATTTTTTTCTGGTCAAAGCTGTCCCGGAAAGGCAAACACTGGCACTCTTGTTTCTTAATGAACGAACAACTTGTCATTCTCGATTTTGGTTCTCAATACACCCAGGTGATTGCGCGCCGCATTCGCGAGTGCCAAGTCTATTCCACCATTCTGCGCTTCGACACTCCCGCCGCCCAGATCGCCGCTCTGCGACCCAGGGGCCTCATCCTGTCCGGGGGGCCTTCCAGCGTCTATGCGGCCGACGCGCCGCTGCCCGATCCCCGCATTTTCGATTTGAAAATACCGATCTTGGGCATCTGCTTTGGCATTCAGATCATGGCCCAGTACCTGGGCGGCAAGGTGGAGCCCGGCCAGAGGCGTGAATATGGAAAAGCGCGGTTGCAGGTGACGGACCGCTCCTGCCCGCTATTCCGGAGCTTGCCCAGAACGCTCCAAGTCTGGAATTCGCACGGGGATAAGCTGTCGCGAATGCCGGCGGGCTTCAAATCGGTGGCGGTGACGGAGAACTCCTCTTATGCCGCCATTGAACTTCGTGCCAAACGCTTTTACGGCTTGCTCTTTCATCCTGAAGTCGTTCACACCACCCGCGGCCACGAGATCATCCGCAACTTTGTCCATCGCGTCTGCGGTTGCGGACGCACTTGGACGATGCGGCACTATATCACTCAGGCCGTGGAAGAAATTCGCGCGCAAGTCGGCAGGGACCAAGTCATCCTGGGCTTGAGCGGAGGCGTGGATTCCAGCGTGGCGGCGGCCTTGCTGCACAAGGCCATCGGCGAGCAATTGACCTGCATCTTCGTCAATAACGGCCTTTTGCGGGCGCGCGAGCCGGAGATCGTGCAGGAAGTGTTTGGACGCCATTTCAAAATCAAGCTCCGTTACGAGAATGCCTCCAAGCTCTTCCTGAAGCGGCTCCAGGGCGTCACGGACCCCGAACGCAAGCGGAAGATCATCGGCAAAACGTTCATTGAAGTATTCCAGGCGGCCACCCAGCGCGCCGGCCAGGCCAGGTTTCTGGCCCAAGGCACTCTTTACCCGGATGTGATCGAATCCGTGCCCATTGGAGGCAACCCCGCGGCCTTGATCAAGAGCCATCACAACGTGGGCGGGCTGCCCAAGAAGATGAAATTCCAACTGGTCGAACCGCTCAAATGCTTGTTCAAAGACGAGGTGCGCCGGCTCGGACTCGAATTGGGCCTGCCCAAAGAAATCGTCCTGCGACAGCCGTTTCCCGGACCGGGCCTGGCCGTGCGGATTCTGGGAGCAGTGACTCCCAGCCGCTGCCACCTGTTGCGCAAGGCCGATTCCATCGTGGTCGAAGAAATGAAGGCCAGCGGCTGGTACTACCGGATTTGGCAAAGCTTTGCCGTGCTGCTGCCCATCCGCAGCGTCGGCGTGATGGGTGATGAGCGGACCTACGATTACACAGTCGCGCTCCGCATGGTCGAGTCTCAGGATGGCATGACGGCTGACTGGGTGAAACTGCCTTACGACCTGCTGGAAAAAATCTCCAATCGCATCATTAACGAGGTCAAAGGCGTCAATCGCGTCTGCCTCGATATCTCGAGCAAGCCGCCGGCGACCATTGAATGGGAATAGACTTGCGCCCCTGATCTCCCCAGCGCGAGTCTCGCCTACCGGATCGGCGCATGGAATTCGTCGGTCCCGCGAAAGAAACTGTGGAGATACTTCTTTTGCGGAACCCATTCGGCATGGCCGTCACAAAAGATGATGTTCCCGCCGGCGACGCCGTGATTATCGCCCGGGTCAGGATAATCCTCGTTCTGCCGCGTGGCATCGGCGGCATCCCGGTCGTCCGCATCGTAAATCAGCCAGATATCCGATGGCCCGCCCGCCTGGCTCCGGTAATTGTATTGCGGGAAGGATAGATTGAACAAGTTGTAGGTGTAACGGCTGACGCTGCTCTGGGTTTTGCGGATGTTGGTGCCCAGGGAGCCGGTTCCGGTTCGGGCGTTCAAGAAGCCGGCCATTTCATAGCTGTGCCCGTTGGTTCCTTTGCGTCCGATGGCGGCGTTGTTCCAAAGATCGGCAATGACAAATTCATTGTCATGGAGCCTCCGCTGGTACGGCACGCCGGTATCGTTGACCGCGTCAGACCCGTTGGGGCCGGGCGCTGGCGGCTGGATGCGCACATCGGTAACCGCGTTCCTGGTGCTCGGACAAATAAAGCTGCGCAGGTTGGAAACGTAGCGCGGGAAAAGCCAGTTCAAGTCGTCATCGGCATAATTCGCCACGCCGGCGAGCGCCCCCTTGTCATCTTCGTCGGCATACAACTGGCTGCCCAGGCCCATTTGGCGGCCATTATTCAAACAAGACGTCCGCCGGCTGCGCTCTCGTGCTTTGCCCAGGGCCGGCAAGAGCAGGCTGGCCAGGATCGCGATGATCGCGATCACTACCAGCAGCTCAATCAAAGTGAATCCTCTGTGGCCACGCATCGGCCCAGATTAGGGGCATTATTCAAACCTGGCAATGGGTCTTCGCAATGGTTAGTGCGGAATGCGGAATGCGGAGTAGGGAGCAGCGCGCGTCGTGGTCCGCCCGCAGCGGCTAAAGCAGGATTTAAATCGGCCATCGGCAATGGCTTGAATTCCCTTTGCCATTTCAAATCCGCAATCTGCAATTAAGCGAAGTGAGGCGCCTTTCGGCGTCTTCCCACTTTCGGCCAACTTCAGAATTCGACATTCGGACTTCGAACTTGTCCCGTCTCCCTTGCCTTTCGGCGTCCACTCCGCTTCCGACCTTATGCACGGCGGAGGCACCCAGCGCGGCCCAGCCGCAACCGAATCCAGTCAAGAAGATTGAGTCAAAAATATTTTGACCCCAATCTTTTTGACCTTAACCGGCTTCCAGAAATCTTGTCGGCCTGCGAAGATTCGGCGGAATAGTAGTGCAAAGCACGGACCTGAAAACCGGGATGCCGAATGCGGAGTGAAAGAAGTTGTCGTCGTTGCCCGCACACATCTGCTGAATGGGAATTTAAACCGGCCATGGGCAAGGCTGGGATCTCTTTTGCCATTTGAGATCTCCAATCTGCAATCAAGCGAAGCGTGGCGCCTTTCGGTTTTCACCCCGCTTCTGACGACAAGGCTAAGGGCTTAATGCTAAAGGCTAAAGATGTCTTCATTGCCATTCGGCATTCAGCCCGCTTCCGACTCATCTTTTAGCCTTCAGCCTTCAGCCTTTGCACCAAAGTCTCCCTTGCCTTTCGGCGTTCACTGCTTTCCCGACCAATTCTGCATTCTGCATTCTGCATTCTGCATTCTGCATTCTGCATTCTGCATTCTGCATT
>ERZ1292640.416-Hain-H43-02um-R1-416-length-34576-cov-7_pt1 | contig 34576 bp, 34 predicted proteins | sample MGYA00564404_ERZ1292640 | MGnify/ENA primary metagenome ERZ1292640 (study PRJEB36523, sample SAMEA6512636) | groundwater metagenome | collected 2019-01-08 | study: AquaDiva: Metagenomics assemblies of 32 groundwater samples | reverse complement strand
TGTCAACTTTTTAGTCATTTTTTAAAAATAAAAAGAAAACGCCTCTTTTGCTTTCGCAAAAAGGCGTTCATTCTCATACATAAAAATAATTTTTTTCTCCATACTCAAGTCGCCGCAACCATTCTCCCGTTAACGATATGCGCGATACCGGCAACAAACTCAACTCCCGTTCTATAATTTCTTCTCCCAGTTTTCGCGTTTTATCGCTGGCATAATTTAATAAATATTCCTTCAAGGTAATTAAAGCATTGGGCTGACAAAAATTCTTTATGTTCCCGGATTTGGCAAACGGCATAAAATCCTTACCCATTCGTCCTTGAAACTCGCAAGCCGTGCAATGACTAGGAATAAACCCATTCATCAATAATTCGTAAGTAATTTCATCCAAACTGCGCCCGTCATGCAATTCAAATTGTTTCAGCATATTCTTTCCTTTGTTTGGGCAAGTATAACCCCCGGGAACAGTGGAGGAACCGGCTGATGTCTGCGAAATCCCAATCTTAAAAGCCCTTAATCTTATTGCCGGATTTTCTCTTGTTGATATTACCATACCGGCGTAAGGAATTGCCATTCTAATAATAGCGATGATCTTTAAAAAATCATCGTCTGAAACAGGATAAGATGGCGTAAATTCTACGCCATTCGCCTGTTGTATCCTTGGAAATGAAATGGCATGCGGTCCAACACCAAAAGTTCCGTCAAGATATTGCGCATGACTGATTATGGCCAATACCTCAAACCGCCAATCGTAAAGACCATAAAGAACGCCCATACCCAAATCTCCCAATCCGCCTTCTATGGCGTGATTCATCGCAAAAAGTTGTCGTTCGTAATCGCCCTTTGGCGTATTGTGAGAATGCACTTTTTCATAAGTAGGACGATGATAAGTTTCCTGGAAAAGATTATATGTTCCAATTCCGGCTTCCGTTAATCTTTTATAATCTTCAACGCTTCCCGCCGCAATATTAACATTAACCCTGCGCATAGAATCACCTTTGCTATTTTTTACTCCATAAATCTGCTTTATGGCATCTAAAACATATTCCATTGGATTATTGACGGAATCTTCGCCGCATTCCAAAAGCAATCTTTTATGACCCATATCCAGCAATGCTTCAGTTTCAAATTTTATTCTGGTCGGATTTAATTTCGTTCTCGGTTGTTGATTTTGCGCCTGGAAACCGCAGTAAGAGCACCTGTTAACGCAATAACTTGAAATATACAAAGGCGCGAATAAAACCATTCTGTTTCCATAAATTTCTCTTCTAATCCAACTCGATGCTTTAAAAAGATAGTCTGACATTTCTCGTGGAGCCGCTATTAAAACCGCGACTTCTTCAAGCGACAAACCATTTTTTTCTTTCGCTTTTTCGATAATATCAAAAAACTTTTTTTCGTCAAAAACGGTTTTATCGAGCATCGCTTCTATTTTTCGCGAATCAACAATATCTTGAATTTTAACATTCATTTTATCTCTCCATATTGCAAAGCGAAGCAAAGTTTTTCTTATTCAAAGTAAAATCAGTCCCCCATCCGCGGCAAATTTTACGGCCGCATGACTTGATTATCCCATCCAATTCATCAATAGACTCCTTGGAATGAATATGCGATTTCAGTTGATTCTTGCCGTCATAAATAACATAAGAATCCCTATATTGCGTAGGCGTTAAATTCAACATAAAAGCGTTCCCTCCGCCGTTTAAAGCCGCGATTCGCGCCTTATTCCCGCCTATTTTTTCTAACGCGGTAGCAATAGGAATCCTTGCCTTAGGATAGATAATCCGCGTCAATGCTATCATCTTTAATGTTAAATCCGCGGTCCCGCCAATTTCGTTTTCCAACGGAGTATCGCTTGTTGGAATAAAGGGCCCCATGGAAGACATAGTGATTTTTAGTTCTTTCATTAAATAAATATCATCCAATAAAGATTCTATTGTCTGTCCCGGAAGGCCTATGATTGGACCCGAAGCCGTCAAGTAACCTATTTCCTGCATAAATTTAAGTTGTTCTATTCTTTCGGCAAAAGAACAATCGGGATGCAGCTTCTTATATAACGATTCGTCGGAAGTTTCAAAACGAAAAAGCACGCCCCTGGCGCCGGCTTTATAAAGATTTTCATAGGTATCATAATCCCTGTCGCCAATACTTAAAAACAAAAGGCAACGGCGACATTTTTTATGTATGGTTTTTATAAGCCACGCGAGCTTATCGGCGTCATACCACAAATCTTCTCCGGATTGCAAAACAAGCATTTTATATCCTAAATTATTAGAAGCGTTAACTGCCGTTTTTTTCACTTCTTCAAGCGACATTCTGTATCTTTGTATTTTTTCATTCGGCGCTCTTATGCCACAATAAGCGCAAAGCGAACGGCAATAATTGGAAAATTCGATTATTCCATGTATGCATACCTGATCGCCAACGGTTTCCGCTCTTATCAGATTAGCTAATCCAAGCAAAGCTTCCAGTTTTTCAATATTATTGTTTTTTAACAAACTCAAAAGATTTTCACGCAAAATATCCATAAAGCAATTCCTCCCAATAAACATAGTCATCTTTATAATCTATTAAATTTTCAATGTTCAATTTCTTGAAAATTTACCATATTTCATGGTAAATGTCAATAAAAAGCAGGGGTACTTTTCCCTGCTTTGTTGCATTACCGGGTATATTTTTTTATTCCATTTTCATACGCGTCTCCGCCGTAAATGTCGTTCACCACAACGGCTGGAAAATTTTTAACGCATATTTTGCAAATCGCTTCCGGACCCAATTCCGGAAAAGCGATTACTTCGCATTCCTTAATACGCTCGGCAATCAACGCTCCGCAACCGCCGAGAGCCGCGAAATAAACCGCCCTGTACTCTATAATCGCTTTTTTAACTTCCATAGAACGAAATCCTTTGCCGATCATTCCTTTTAATCCGCGCCGCAAAAGTTCCGGCGCGTATTTATCCATCCGTCCGCTAGTCGTCGGACCGGCGGAACCAATAACCGCATTTAGTCTTGTGGGCGAAGGGCCCATATAATAAACAGTCGCGCCTTTCAATTCAAACGGTAATTTTTCTTCTTTAGCAAGCGCTTCAACGATTTTTTTATGCGCCGAATCGCGCGCCACATAAATAATCCCATTCAACAAAACCCAATCTCCTGCGCGAAGATCAATGATACTTTTCTCATCAAGCGGCAAATCAATCGTTTTCATAAAACCGCCTCCGCGTATCTGGCGCTATGGCACTGTAAATTCACCGCAACTGGCAAACTGGCGATATGGCATGGTTCCATTTCAACATAAACGACAAGCGCCGTTACGCTTCCGCCGAATCCCTGCGACCCTATACCCAAAGCATTAACTTTTTCCAAAAGTTCTTTTTCAAATTCCGCTATTTCCTTATCGCTATTAACAGTGGTTCTTAAAAGAGCTCTCTTCGCTAAAAACATCGCCCTTTCCGCCGTTCCTCCGCCGATACCGACACCGACAATAATCGGCGGGCATGGATTACTCCCGGCGTCGCTGACGCTTTTTACGACAAAATTCGCAATACTTTCTTTTCCGTCCGACGGCTTCAGCATCGTCAATTTCGCCATATTTTCCGCGCCACCGCCTTTTGGCATAACCACCATTTTCAAATTATTGCCGTGAACTATATCAATATGTATTACCGCCGGAGTATTATCGCCAGTATTCTTTCTTGTTAATGGATGACATATTGACTTACGCAGACAACCTTCTTTGTAACCTTTTGCAACCCCTTGATTTATGGCATCGATTAAATTTCCGCCTTTAATTGAAACATTTTGCCCTAATTCAACAAAAACAACCGCTGTTCCGCAATCCTGGCAAAGGGGAAATCGACCGCCCAAAGCAATATCGGCGTTATCCAAAATATTTTTTAATATTTCTTTCCCTTGCGGAGAAACTTCCTGTTCGCAAGCTTTTCCCAACAAACCCGCGACATCATGGGGCAAGTAATAATTCGCATCATTACAAAGCCGTTTAATATTGCAAACAATCTGGCGAACGGTTATTCTTTTTCTCTTCATTTCCTCCTCCAAAATCTTGCCAGCCATTCCTTTAGCAATATTTTCAATGTTTCTTTTCTTGCCAATGCCAATTGCCGGCTAAGCGATATTTCTTTTGGACAAAAGTTCTCGCACGCCTCAATAGCATGACAACCCCAAAGACCTTCGTCGGAAAATAAAATATCAATCAATTTTTCGCGGGCCCTTGAATCTTCATTCCGCGGATCCTGCAAGAATCTGTGCGCCGCAATACAACCGCTGGCGCCGATAAATTTCCCGAAACTTGCCGCGGCGCAAGCGGAAACGCAAATCCCGCATTTAACGCATCGTTCGTTTTCGTAAAGCGTGTCGGCCAATTCCGAAACAATCAAATCCTCTTTTTCCGGATTAAATTCTTTTTGGCGATGCACCCATGCCTCTATTTTTTGTTCAAACCGATTGAAAAATTCCGATTTATCCACCACTAAATCCTTGATAATGGGAAAAAAATCCAACGGCTCTAAAACAATTTCATAGGGCAAATCGGATGTCTGCGTTTTGCATGCCAATTTCGGCCGACCGTTTATTTTTATGGCGCAAATGCCGCAATTAGCGCAACCGCACTGACCTTCATAATAAATACTTGAATCCCGACTAGCCTGTATTTCGTCTAAAAGCGCTAAAACGCTCATTCCTTTTTGTTCATCAACAAAAAAATCGTCAAAATATTCTTTTCTTATTTGCCCACCGATTCTCTTTATTTTTACAATTAATTTTCTGCTCATTTTTTCTCTCCGTATCCGCGATCCCCGGGCGGAAGTAATGTGATTTTTATCGGCTCGTAATTTATCTTTGGCTCCGAGGCGTCAATTGGAAAATAAGCCAGTGTCCGTTTCAGCCAATTCTTGTCATCTCTTTGGGGATAATCATCGCGCCAATGACTCCCCCGACTTTCTGTCCGCAAAAAAGCGGATTTCATAACACAAAGTGCTATTTTTACCATTCCAGAAAGACGCAAAGCAAGCTGAAGCTCTAAATTCGGGCCCATTATCTTACAATTAACCGCGACATTCGCGCTTCTTTCAAAAATTGTTTTTAAGGCCGCGATTCCTAATTCCGCGTCTTGCCCGTTCCTGAAAATTCCCGCTTTTCGCGCCACGATTTCCCGCATTTCGAAAAATACCGAATAAACATTTTCTCCGCCTTTTTTATCCAATATTTTTTTAATTCGCGATTCCTGACGCCCAATTTCTTCTTTCGCCAAAATATCGCTAAAACCAACACCCGCCGCTCCTTTTTTATCAAGATTCCCCAGAATTACTTGTCCGGCAATATAACCAGCGGCAATTGTTTCCAGTAAACTGTTCCCGCCAAGACGATTCGCGCCGTGCATATCCCAACAAGCGCATTCACCAATAGCGTAAAGTCCCTGAACGCCGTAAGATTCGCAATACTTATCAGTCTTCACGCCAAACATCGTATAATGTTGGGCCGGACGCACCGGAATATATTCTTTGGTCGGATCAACGCCGATAAAATTCCGGCATAAAAAATAAACATCTCGCAATTTTGTAATGACATGTTCGTATCCCAATCTTTTTATATCCAACCAAAGATGTTTAGTGCCAAAACCATCAACACCTCTTTCAGCGGCGATTTCCCGCATCATCGCCCTGGAAACAACATCCCGTGAAGCTAAATTACCTTTTGTCGGACTGTAATCCCACATAAATTCCTTGCCTTCGCTATTTAACAAAACTCCGCCATCCCCCCTGCATCCTTCGGTAGCCAAAATATTCGGAGGGGGCATAGGCGTCGGATGAAATTGCACGAATTCCGGATTACCTAACGGAATCAACCCCGTTTCCAAAGCAATCGCCATACCGTCGCCAAAACAAGTCCGCGCGTTGGTAGTATCTTTATACAGAAGTCCGGCGCCGCCTGTCGCTAAAATAACAGTATTTCCTAAAAACGCTTCAATATCTCCGTTAATCAAATTAAGAGCCGTAACGCCGATAACCTTATTTCCGTCTAAAATCAAAGAAAGCGTTTGTCGTCTAGAAAAAACCGGAATTTTAAGAAAAGCCGCCCGTGATTCAATTAAATTCATCAAAATGTGACCAGTCCCATCGGATGCAAACGCGCATCTCGGATGAGTAGTCCCGCCGAATTGCCGCTGGTTTATCAAGCCATTGTCAGTTCGGCTAAAAACAGCTCCCCAATAATCCAATTGACGAACGAGAAAAGGCGCTAATCTGACAACTCCTTCAACAATATCCTGATCAGCCAGCCAATCAGAACCCTTAACGGTATCGTCAAAATGCGCGCGCCAATTATCCTTAACGCTTTCAATCGTATTGGCAAGCGACGCCTGAATACCGCCTTGAGCTGCGTTGGAATGCGATCTTATCAATTTATCCAATAATGTCAAAAGGCAAACCTTGTAGCCCTTGGATACGATTTCAACTGCCGCCCTAACGCCGGCAAGACCGCCTCCGACAATCACAGAATCAAATTTATAAATTTTCATTATTTATTTCCTCCACCGCATTACGCCCAAAGAAGCAAAAAAATATTTAAAATCCCGAAAGACAAAACATTCGCGCCAATTGCGATTAAAATAAAATTTACAATTCCGCGCTTTCCAAACAAAATACCGTATTTTGTTAAAATACTCTTAATCCCGCACAAGGAATGGATAAACGCAAAAATCAACAAGGCAATTAACGATCCAAAATAAAAACTATTCCGCAAATGCTCCGCGACCATCGCCGCAGTAGTAACATTATGTCCCCAGCAAGCAATGTATAAATGGACTATTCCCAACACAAACACGCAAATCCCCGACAAAAAATGAATGTACCACAGCCATGAACCGCGATAATTCGTATCTATCAAATATTTATGCACTTTTGGCGTTTTTAAAAAATAACTCCAAGAGATCCTGAAACCATTAACGGCATGCGCCAAAAATATTCCGAAAATCAGAAAAACAGCGGCTTTGATAAAAAAATTATTCTTATCAAGATGCGCCGTGTACCAATCAAACCATCCGGAACCGCCCCAAATAGTTGATACGCCCAAAAAATGGACAAATAAAAAGCTTGCGAGAAATAAACCGGTAATTGTCTGCAAAAAATACAAAATCGTCTGCCAGCATGCTTTCTTACTTAAAATCAAATATCCTTCTTTTCTCATAACAATTCCTCCATTTTTTTCTTTTAATTTAATTTTCAAACAACAATCATTTAATATTAATCCAGAACCTAAAAAAGTCAATCAAGAAAAAATGACGGAAAAATCGACATAATAAATACGAGTCCCGCGATATCGCGGAGCTCGTATTTATTTTAACGCAAATCTTAATTCCTCTCCCTTGAAATCGCGAGAATATTTATAATCTTCCCATCTTCATCCTTCATTGGCGAAAGAGATAAATTACATTGCTCCCGAGTCGATAAAGTTTTGATATGCCTAATGTTAATGGTAGCGGATTTCCCTTGAAGGCATTTTTCAAGCAATTTCAAAACTTCTCCCCTTTGCTCCTCAACAATAGAACTCAACCAGTCCCATCCGATCGCTTCTTTTTCCGTTTTAAATCCATGTTCCACCATCCCACCTTTATTTAAATAAACAAGGCGCCCGTTAGTGTCTAAAATTTTAACGCAATCAGGCGAAGAATCAAGAATAGTCCTAATGCCTTTTTTATCTTTATAAAACTCTCTTTGCGTTTTTGCTTTATAAACCGCCCTGTGAATTGATCTCAACCATGGCAATGCCCTTTTTAACAATTGGACATTTCTTTCGGCTATATGTAAAAGATTGATAGGATCTCCGGTGGAATAATATTTGCCTCTTTTCTTTTTTCGCGCCATTACTAATTTTCTTTCAACTAAATATTCAACAACATTATAAACCGTTGTTCTTGGAAGACCGGTTTTTTGCGCAATATCCGTGACGGTCGCTTCGCCCAATTCCAAAACAGCAAACCATGTCTTTGCTTCATTGGCTTCCTTGCCGGTAAGCCCAAGTTTCATTAAAAAATTAAAAATAACGCTGTTTATGCTCATAATATTAATCCGCTGTTTTATTTCTACATTAACTTTCGGTAATTTTTACTTATTTTAACGCAAGAAATTCGGCAGATTTTTTAACAAAATAAATTATAACATTTATTTATAATATACTCCTTTTAACGAATATTGTCAATGTAGTTTTATTAATTAAACTAATGACGAAAAAATGGACATTATTTATTTTAATTTAATGCTGAATACCGCTACTTTTATCTTAAAATAAGCCTGTTTGCTAAAAAGTCAAAGTGACTAAATACTTGACATTTTTATAAAAACGCCTAAAATTACAACGATAAACTGTTATTTAACAATCTAATCGTAGCATAAATTTCAATAAAGGAAAGGAGAGAATTATGCGTTTTGCATCCATAAACAAAGAAAAGCTTTTTGAATTAATTAATTTCCTTATAAAAGAAAAAAGAGGAAGAATTATTGGGGTTGTTAAAAAAAATGACGATTATGTTTTTGAAGAATTGGAAAATGCCAATAACCTATACCTTGCCTACGACAAACCGACATTATTGCCTCCTGGGAAAAAATACTTGCTCCCCCATAAAGAAACACTGCTGAAATTCCAAAATGCTTCAAGCGAAATAATAAATGAAGCTAAGCCGACAATGCTTATCGGCGTTCATCCTTACGACTTATGGGCAATAAAAGTTATGGACGCGGTGTTTATGTCGGAACCGGTTGATCAAAACTATGCCGAAAAAAGAAAAAATACATTTATTATCGGCGTGGATTATCTAAACCCTCATCCAAATTCATTTTGCGCCAGCATGGATACGGATGAAATAAATAACGGTTTTGATTTATTACTGACTGACATCGGTAAAAAATATATAGTAACTGTCGAATCGGAAAAAGGCGAAAAATTCATTGACGAATATATTGAATACATAGAAGAAACGACTGCTATTGATCAAATTTTCCTTGATAACGCGATGAGTAAAGCAAAAGAAAAATACGAACTCGCGATGCCCATTAAAAAAAATAATTTGCCGGATTTTCTTGAAAAAAAATACGACAATCCTCTTTGGGCAGAACTCGCGAAAAAATGTTTTTCTTGCGGAAAATGCAATCTAGTTTGCCCGACTTGCGTCTGTTTCAATATTGAAGACAAGGCGGAATTAAACTTGCGAGAAGGCGTTCGCGAACGAGAATGGCAAGCCTGCGCGCTGACAGAATTTGCTCAAGTGGCTCTTGGACATAATTTCAGAGGGAAAACCGAACAACGACTGCGCCATAGAATATACAGAAAATTATCTTATACGATAACGAAATACGGCGTTTACGGCTGTGTCGGCTGTGGAAGGTGCATTAACTCCTGCAAAGCGGAAATCGCCAGTCCGGTGGAAATTATTAAAAAACTGGGGGAAAAAAATGATTAAAGAAAAAAATTATATGGAGCCGAAGCCAGCAAAAATAATAAGAATATCACAACTGGGAGAGTACGAAAAACTTTTCCGATTGGAATTAAAATCCGGAAAAAACATAGGGCATAAACCGCTCCAATTCATTAAAGTTTCCATTCCGCTTATCGGCGAAGCGCCGATAAGCGTCTGTAATTGGCAAGATGGATTTTTTGAGATAGCGGTTCGCAAAGTCGGGGATGTGACGAATAAAATTCATACTATGAAAATAAATGAAACTGTCGGAATAAGAGGGCCTCTGGGCAACGGATTTCCGATTGACGAAATGCGCGGCAAAGATTTATTGATTATCGCCGGTGGCATTGGCTTATTTCCGGCGCGTTCTCTTATCCATTACGCATTAATGCGCAGAGAAAATTTTGGCAGAATTATCATTCTTTTCGGAACAAAATCTTTTGATGAAAGATATTTTCCGGAAGAATTGCTAAATTGGCAATACAGAGGCGATCTTGAACTTTATCAAACGCTTGATAAAAACGATTCAAGGTGGAGCGGGTATGTGGGACTAATTACCGCAATTATTCCGCCGGTTCAAATTAACGCCGAAAATACTTGCGCCGTGATTATAGGACCTCCAATTATGTACAGATTTGTTCTGCCCGAACTTCGCAAAAAAAATATTCCCGACACGCAAATTCTTATGTCTTTTGAAAGACGAATGGAATGTGGCGTGGGAAAATGCGGCCGCTGTCAAATTAACGGACCAAAAACCGTCTGGTATACCTGCAAAGACGGCCCGGTTATCAGTTATGCCGATATACTGCGATACGAATTAAAGGAGGCGATCTAATATGGCAAAACCAAAAGTAGCGATATTCAGTATGGCTTGCTGCGCCGGATGCGCTCTGCAAATCGTAAATCTTGAAGAAAAAATTCTTGATTTGGTCGGAGCCGTTGATGTAGTGGAATGGCAGGAAGGATTAAGCGAAAAATCTGGCGGTAATTACGATATTGCAATTATTGAAGGCAGCGTTATTACGGAAAAAGAAGCCGAAGAATTAAAAGAAATTCGTAAAACGGCAAAAATCGTGATTGCTATCGGCGCCTGCGCCCATACGGGAGGAATAAACTGTTTGGGCAACCACATAAGCGTTGAAGAAAAAAAATCAATCGTCTATGGCAATGACGCCGAAAAAATTGACGGATTAAAAGACGCTATTCAACCGCGTCCGCTAAGCGCAGTTATAAAGATTAATGCCACTGTTCCAGGTTGTCCGATAAACAAAAACGAATTGGTTGAAGCGGTAAAATGCTTGCTTTTGGGCAAAGCATTTCGTTTGCCGAATTATCCGGTTTGCTTTGAATGCGCGCTAAAAGAAAATGGCTGTTTATTTGATTTAAATATTGTTTGCCTGGGACCGATAACACGCGCCGGCTGTGAAGCGGCTTGCCCTTCAATGAACAAAGAATGCAACGGTTGCCGCGGATGGATTGATGATCCAAATCAAAACGCGGCAAAAGATATTCTAGAAAAATATGGATTAAATATTGAGGATATGAAAAATAAATTTACATTATTTAATTCATATATCAAGGAAGGAGAATGAAAATGCATAATAATAAAGATATGAAAATTCACGTAGAAAATGTGACCCGAGTAGAAGGTCATGGAATTATTGATATTGAAATAAAAAATGGCGAAGTAACGAAATGTCTCTGGAAAATACCGGAAACAGCAAGATACTTTGAAGCGATGGTGCGAGGAAGACGCTACGACGAAATTGCCGGCATAACTTCCCGTGTTTGCGGCATTTGCTCCATAGGACACCACACGGCAAGTCAAAAAGCGACGGAAAACGCTTTTGGCATAACGATTTCTCCGCAAACGGAAAAATTCCGCAAATTATTAATGCACGCGGAAAATTTCCAAAGCCATATTCTTCATACTCTTTATTTAGTGCTTCCTGACCTTTTAGGAATGAAAAGCGTCGTGGAAGTCGCAATGGCTTGTTCAAACGAAACGAAAATCGTCACGCGTCTCCACGGATTAGGTAATGAAATGTCCGCTTTGATAGGCGGACGCACGACCCATCCCATTACATCAATATTGGGCGGCTTCACAAAATTGCCGAGCGAAAAAGAATTAGAAGATATGCGAAAAAAATTACTCGCCTCTTTAAACGATTATTTCGCGGTCGTTGAATTATTAGAAAAACTAGCGACAAAAATCCCTATTTTCACAAGAGAAACAGAATATATTTCTTTAAAAGATAACACGGATTATGCCATTTTAAACGGCAACTTATATTCAAGCGATAACGGATTTTATAGCAATACGGTATACCGAAACGTAATGAACGAATTTTGCGTTCCACATTCCACGGCGAAATTTACAAAAAATACGCGCGATTCATTCATGGTCGGAGCTTTAGCAAGATTCAACAATAACCATGATACGCTTCGCCCATTAGCCCTGAAAGTCGCGGAAAAACTTGAATTAAAAGCGCCATGCCATAATCCATTCATGAATAGCGTGGCGCAAGTAATTGAAATCGCGCATTCCATTGAAGACAGTATTTTTCTTATTCAAGAAATATTGGACGAAGGAATACAAAAAGAACATCTAAAAGATATTTACAATAGAGCTGATTCGGCAATCAAGGCGGGAGAAGGAATAGGTATAGTTGAGGTGCCGAGAGGATTGCTTATTCATAATTATAAATATGATGAAAAAGGCCTGGTTATTGAAGCGAATTGCGTAATCCCGACAAATATGAATCACTGGAACATTCAGTATGATTTGGAAAAACTGATTCCGGAGTTACTGAAACAAGGAAAAACCAAAGAAGAAATCCAACTCACCTGCGAAATGAATGTCCGGGCTTATGACCCGTGTATTTCTTGCTCCGTTCATGAAATGCGTTTAGTGAATATGGATTGGAAATAAAAATGAAAAAAACACTAATTCTGGGCATCGGCAATCCGCTTTTCAGCGACGAAGGAATCGGACCGTATGCCGTCGAAGAATTAAAAAAATACGCCTTACCGGTCAATGTTGATGTAATTGACGGCGGAACCGGCGGCTTCGGTCTTATCCGATATTTTCAGCAATACGACAATATTATAGTAATAGACGCGGTTGATATGAATACTGCGCCTGGAACAATCAGAAAATTAAAATTAAGCGATGTTGAAGGAAAAACGCACACCTGTCATTCTCTGCATCAGACAAGTTTTACGGAAATCGTGCAATTGGCGAATACGCTCGGCAATTTCCCGGAAATCACGATTTTCGGCGTCCAACCGGAAAATACGAAAAATTTGGGAGGATTAACGCCGGAAATTAAAAAATCCATGCCGGCACTAATTGCTTGGCTGATGGAAGAAATAAAAAAATTAAATAGTTTCCTTACGCAAAAATAAAAAATGCAAAATGCCTTACCGTATAACACAGTAAGGCATTTTTAATTTAAATTTAATTTTTTAACTAATCTACCAGCGGCGTTCTGGTAAAAATATCGTAAAGCGCCGCCGCGTCAACCCACTTGCCGCATTTCGGACAAATAGTTTTAAACTTCAATTGCAGAAAAGCAATCTTGTCTGGCTCTGGTTCAAATACATCACCGCAATCTTTGCAAATAAGATTCCGGCTAATTTCAAATGTAAGTTCCCAGTCGGAAGCAAAATAATCTACAAATTCCGTATTCGCGATCAAAAAAATGCATTCTCGCAAATTCGCCACCTCCTGAAACCTAAATTTGCCGATTATGACAAATAATTTTTTTATAACGGGTGTTCTCCCGCCGAGATCAAAATGTTTTTCCGCTGAATCAATAGCGGTTCTAATAATAGATCTTGCAAAATCAACTTGATGCATTTTTTCTCCTTTCATTCCTCCATTAATAATACAACCTTGCCGCAATCCTTTGTTTTCATCATTAAATCAAATCCTTTTTGCCATTCGGCAAACGGCAATTTATGGGTAACAATAGATTCCATTATTTTTACAAAATCAGAATCGTTCAGTAAAATTTTTACAAGATCCCAACTGCTCCACATCTGCCTGCCATATATACCTTGCGCCGTTATGCCCTTTAACGCAATTTTATTATATGGCACAGTGGCTAAACTATCCTTTGCCAAACCGAAAACCATAATTTTTCCACCCGGATGACAAGCGTTAATCGCAGTATTTATGCCCGGCTCACTGCCGGTCATTTCAAAAACGACATCAAATAAACCGCCGTCGTTCTCCCCGATAAATTCATTTATAAAATCAACGCAATTTTTATCGCTGTTAATTGAAGATGCGCCAATTTTTTCAGCGATCTGCAAACGATACTCATTATATCCAAATATGGTTATATCGGACGCTCTGAATATTTTAGAAACAGCCACGACGAACAAAGCCGCCGGACCATCGCCAATAATCAATATATTTTTACCCTTCACATTTGCTTCGTTAACACAATAAACAGCATTGCCCAATGGTTCTTGTATTGATGCTAAATATAATGGTAAAAAAATATTATTACGATTCAAAACTTTCTCCGGAACCGCGATATATTCCGCAAAACATCCATTACAATCAACGCCTAAAAGTTTTAAATTCGGGCACAAATGATTATCTCCGCGCTCGCAAGTCGGACAATTTCCGCAATAAATATGCGTCTCAGCGGAAATATAATCGCCAATTTTCCATTTAACAACATTACTCCCAATATCTACTATATACCCCGCAAACTCATGCCCTAAAATATGCGGAAATTCTTTAATCCTATTCCGCATTGACGAAATGTAATTTGCCACACTAATATCGGTTCCGCAAATTGATACGGCTTTTACCTCAACCAAAACTTCATCCGGCGCGATTTTCGGAATCGGCATATCGCGCATTCCAACAATCGGTTTACCGTCTGCTAAATCCAGCGTTATCGCTTTCATCTTCTCTCCTTTATTTAAAATTTTCAAAAAACAAAATTCTCTTTACAATACCAGCGAAAATAAACTTAGTCAAGAAAAAATTGGCGCAAAAAAAACTTTGCAAAATTAATGCAAAATTTTTATTTAATTTAACTTATTATAGTACCGATAAATTCTTGCCCCGCGATGCTTTTTTCCAAATTTTTTAAATCAGTGCCGCGCAAAACAATTGCTTCTATCCCGTTTTTCTGCGCGAATTTCGCCGCTATCGGATCAACAGGAGAGGGCATACCCGGGGTCCATTCATCACTTATAAGCTTTCTATAATTTTTCCAAGATATAACGAAAAGTGGCTTCACGGTCGGATCTTTTTTCATATCTCCCGTGTAAACATAATCAATATTGCTTGCCACAATCACTTTCTTTACTCCGACTTTTTTCGCAAGCCGCATAGAAACATAATCCGTTGACCAACCGGGCTTTGTTCCGGACGCAATAACAATTTTCCAACCACCATCAATTCTCTTGCGAAAATTGTCAATAATTCCATCTGAAGCATATTTATAAAATAAACTTCTGATTAAATAAGCGTTAATATGCGTAGCATGAATGCCTATTAAATCCAAGTCTTCGCAAGAAATAATGCCAATTTTCCGCGCGGCTTCCTGATAAATTCTCGCGGTCTTGCCTCCTCCCACAACGATAATAAATCTAAATTCTTGTTTCAACATTTTCAAAATAAAAGCGCGAAAATCTTTCAAAAATTCAACATTAATTTCTCCGGCGACAGGAACAACAATTGACCCGCCAAGATCTATGATTATTGTTTTGTTGTTTTTATATTTCATAATAAGTGGACTCGCCGAGAATTGAACTCGGGACTGTACAATGCGAATGTACCGGTATACCACTTACCTACGAGCCCGTTTACATAAATAATTCTACGGCTTCCAAATAACAATTACAATAGAATATTTAAATTAAAATCAATACGACGCGGAGAACCCGCGTCGTATTGTGAAATATAAATAATAATTATATTCATTACTCCTCTTGTTCGTCCGTCTGTTCTTCTTTATTTTCAGTTAAAATTTTCAACTTTTGCTCCAATTCTTTAATTGCATCCGTTAAAATCAAAAATTCTTTTTCTTTTTTATCGCGATAAAAACGATGACGATAAAAAATAACTATCAATAAGCCTGAAAGCGCGATTATACTTATCAAAGCGATAATATTCGGCAAAATTTTATTTTCAATTATCGCCGCCATCAAATTTATAAAATCTTTATCAACAATGCTTTCGGCGACGACGGTTAAAATCTCTTCATTTGAAGAAAGATTTTTTTGATATTTTATTGTCACGAAAACGATAAGCGTTTTTTCATTTTTTGCCAATTCCGATACAACCGCGGTAAATTGAACGGTATCTTCTTGACCGGGCTTTATTTCGCCTACTTTTAAACTCAGCACATTGTCTTTTTCCAGAAATTCCCTGTCGCTTTCTTTAAATTTTAATTCTTCCGGCAAAACGATTTGCAAATCAGCATTAATCAGAGAAATTTCCGCTTCATTGCGATAATAAATTTCATATTCGCTTATGCCGCCTGGCGGAATTTTTTTGTTTTTAGATTGAAAAATAAGCTCAAGCGGTGAATTATTCAAAAGAATGCTCGTTTTTTTAGAATCCGTGGAAAAATCTTTATTTACGACCGTGGCATTATTTTCTATTACGATATTCTCTGAAAATTTCTTTCCCCTAACCTTAATTCCGAGCTCTAAACGCGCTCTGGACGCAAGCTTTGGAATTTCCCAATAAACTTCATTTTGAGAATCATTGCTATATTTATAATTCGGCGAAGCATCAACAAGTTCAAGGAAAATTGAAAGTTTATCCGAAACGCGCAAATTATAAATCGGCTTATCACTTATATTTTCTATGCTTATTAAAAATTCAAAAGCATCCCCCGCTTTTCCGGCAACTATCGATTCGGCGCCATTGGGAAAAGATAAATTAGCAACAGTATGCTTGATCGTCAAGGGCAATGCGATGGGAGCAACAGCGGTAACTTGCATTTCGATCTTTGATTGCGAATTTGAAAATGATTTGGAATCAACCGTTTCGCTGGACACCTTAAATAACATTATTTGCCCGTATTCTTTGCCTTCATAATTTTGAATAACAGCTCTAAAAAAGTAATTCACGGCGGGATCCGGCAATGTAATTCGTTCTGAAATTGAACGAGAAGCAGTGGTGCGAACAGTTCTTGGATAGGTAAAATTACCTAACGCGTCTGTTCGCCCCCATTCAAACCAATAATTGGCAGGGAGCGACAAATCGGACGGATCAAGAAATCCATTTAATTGAACTCTCGTTTTGCTCAAAAATAAAGCCGGCGTTGTTTCAATCGCAGATGTCTCGGCGGCCACCTGAAAAAAAGGCGCAAGTAAAAACAAAGACAAAACTGCCGTAACAACAATACTTATAAATAATGTATTTTTATTTTTCATATGTGTTATTATAAATCCGATTAATTATAAATCTTAATTTATATTAATAACACTAATTGATATATTTTGTCAATAGTCCTCACCTGCATTCTACTCCAAACTGCAACATCAGAATAAATTAAGGGGGCACCTATTGTCAGTTAAAATAGTTAGTCAAGAATTACTTGGAAATTTAAGATCAAAAATAATTTATAAAGACAAAACTCTCACGCTGATAGCCGAATAAAAATAAAAACAGCGACTAAAAAGTCGTTGTTTTTATTTGCAATTTTTATCAGGTAGTTTCGCCTTCGCTAAAACTACGGACGAGCAAACAGATCACGGCTTTATCGCTATTACTCAAGTCTGCACGATAAAAAATTGTCTTGGCGGTGGGAGAGGGATTTGAACCCCCGATACCCTTGCGAGTATGCCGCATTTCGAATGCGGTGCTTTCAACCGCTCAGCCATCCCACCATTTTTTTACTCATTTTCAAGATTATTCCTGCTAATAAAAATGTTCTTTTCCGCGACATCTCATTTATGCTTTATGGCATAAATGAGTGCGCGGATCCGCTCACGCCATGAGCGATGAGCGGACAACCGCTCAGCCATCCCACCGACTAAACTTATTTATTTTTTTGTTAAAACTATAATTTCCTGATCCATAGATTCACCGCCTCGATTATCTTTCTCAATAAAATTCTTCCAATCGCCTATAAAAATATTAAAACCGAAAAAATCGGCGAGTTGTTTTATTTTTTCAGCAGAATGAAAATATTTCACAGTTTCAGCTCCCTTAAGATAACCAGAATTTTGGTCGCCAGATATCTTGAAAAACTTAACCGTAAAACTATCGCCATCTTTTAATATTCTAATTTCATTATCGGGAAATGGTTTGCCATTATACAAATAACGGGCGTTTGTAGAAAAACTTTTCAATTCAGGATTCGTGCTTCCAATAGTGGCGATAAGCTTGCCGTTTCTTTTCAATTTTGACGCAAGCAGATTGAATAATTCGTTGATATTGTTTATGTGATCAATTGTATATTTCATTATCGCAAGATCAAGTTTTTCGTTTTCAAGACTTCGCAAGTAGTCTAATATTTCGCTTTTGATAAACACTATAACTTCTTTTCGATTTTGATATTTCTCATTAGTAATGTATTTTTTCGCCAATTCAAGCATATAAAGCGAAATATCTACCCAGTCCATATGACCGCGCGGTTCTTTAGTCAATTTATTAAAAAATGCATGATATCTATCGGGGTGAGCGCCGCCACCCAGTTCAGCGGCATAAATTGGATCGGGTATGTGTTTTGTTTCTTGCATAATAACTTGGTCAACGATTTCGGCTACTCGAAAGTTTTTGTCATTCTGTTCAAGTTCGGCAAATCTTTTGGTAATTTTTGGAGAAAAATACATTTTTAGTTCTTTATAATTATTAAGAAAATCTTGCGCTTCTTTTTTATACTTCATAAATTACGAAGGTCTTACCTAAATATTAAAAAATTTCCAGATAAGACCATTATTTTACCAATTAAGTTCAAAATACTACTCCAACGGATTTTTATCAACAGGGTAAAGAGAAGGAGACTTATAATTAGAGTAAAATGTGTCCTTTTGAATAATCTTTCCCTGGGAATCATAAACCTCCTGAACCAATACCGCCTTCATTGATCCATCCGGTTTTATATCATATTGGGTTGGACCGATAACCTTAACCTTCCTTCCGTCATCCGTGCCATACAATTCAAAAATTAAATTATTATCAATTATTTTTGTCTGCGCTAAAATGTATCCTGGAGTATTATTGATAAAACGAAAATCCGGATGCGGCGGATATATTGTCGCGTCAAAACCCGGAGAACCGTAATAAGTTATAGGAAAAGCGTGGGCAAAGCGTTCAGTAATTTTCAAACCGGCGTTTATCGCCGCTCGAAATACCGTTGTAGAAACTTGACACAGACCTCCGCCATATTCCTGTATTAATTTTTTATCTTTTATCACTAATGCCGGCAAATACCCCGTTTGCGCGCCCACTTCGCCCAATATTTTATTGAAAGAAAATTCCTCGTTGGGTTTTATTAAAACTCCGTGAAATTTGGCCGCGCCAATTTTTATATTATGTTTTCTTGATTCCGGCGAACCCCAAAAATTTGATTCGCCTTTGCTCAAAAGAGCGACGATCCCTAAATTATCTATATCGCTTGTTCTTATATTTGGCTCAATTTCCCGATAAACCAACTCAATATTATCACCTCCGGTTTTTATGGATTTAATCATATTTTTCGCGCTTTTTTCCACATCAATTCGCAGACCGTTTTGCGAAAGAATAAAAACGACAACGCGTCCGTTTTCAAAACGCAATTGAGCATCCATCGGTTCTCTGTTAATACCTGTTGATAAAACAGTTAAATAATCAGCAACTTTCTTTTCGTTCAAATTCACTCCCATAATCCGATTATTTTTATTATAATATTGTAACTTTGCCGATAAAAAATATCTTTCTATTTCTCCCGGATACTCTGCCGAAAATTCCAAAAAATCAATTAAATCATCTTCTGTTATTTCCCACTTCTTGCCATTTAAAATCAAAGAAAATGGAATACTTTCCGCCATATTTTTTATAATTTCCATCGCTATTGCGCTTTCCGAACTGGTCGCTTCCGGATTATCCGTAATTATTCCCATTTCTATAGGCAAATTTGATAAAAATACCGCCTTATCCCCTATTTCTTGTATTAATTTTTCTTTATCTATTATTTTTCCCCACTCTTCTTTAACTACGATAAAATTATCTAAACTTCCCTTAAACGCCAAGGAGGCGTTGCGCGCAGGTCTATCCAAATAAACTAAATTTTTTTGATAAAATACTGCGAAAACCGAACGATCAAAATCAATTTCCAACGGCAAATTATAACCGCGAAAAACCGCTTTTATCTGTTGACCAATGCCGGACAAAATATTACCTTTCCGACCGATACTCCGATACTTTTCCAACGATCGCGAAATATCAAAATTGACGCCTAATTCTTCCGGCAACGCTTCCCACGTTAAATCATTATGGACAATGGTTATTTTTTGCGCGTAAAATTTTCCCGCTTCCGCTTCCAATAATTCGCGCGCCTGATCATTACTTTTCAATCCCAAAAAAATATTACCAGCCTTTACGCCAATTATTATTTTATTAAAATTAACTACCCATAAAATAGTAATAAAAAATATTCCGACCAACAGAAAAATTACGCTTATTTTTAAAATATTTTTTATTACCATACATTAAACATTTGAAATAATAATTTAACAACTAAAATAACATTTATTTTATTATAGCACTTTTAAAAGCCGTTTAGTAAGACGGCTTTTAAAAGTTAAATAAGACCATATTTTATTTTGACATCCTCTTAAATATTTTTTACTTTTATTTTCTTAGTCCTTAATTGCTCCGCCTTGGGCAATACAATCGTCAATATGCCATTTTTCATACTTGCTTCCGCTTTTTCCGAAATTACATCAACGGGCAAAATAACAGAACGAGAAAATTTTCCCCAATAACATTCCTGGTAATAATAATCTTCTTCCTTGATAATTTCTTCATTTTTCCGTTCACCCTTAATTGTCACCGTATCATTTGTTATCGTAATATCCACATCATCCGACTGAACTCCGGCAATAGTAGACTGAATAATTATGTTTGCCGGCGTCTGAAAAACATCAATAGTCAACTGACCCTCGGATTCAGAAAGCCATGATTCATCCTTTTTCGCTTCAATATCAATATTTTCTTTCACAACGGATATTTCTTCCTTTTCTTTGTTTTTATTTTTTATTATTTTTTTTTCTTCTTGATAATCTTGTTTTATTTCTTCCGTTTCCGGCACACTGCTTGTCAATGGCACCGCTTGTTCGTCTTCTTCGGCAACAGCGCCAGTCAATCGCTGTAAAAATGATGGTTTATTTTTTAGCATTTATATTGATTCTAATATACGAATTGATGCCAATAAATAATGAATTAATATTAGTATGTCTCCCTACGGGAGATGTCCCGAAGGGACACATTGGTATATTAGTATCGCGTTTATATTTCACATATTGATAATTTTTTCTTTAAAATTTTTATTTGCCTGAGAACAAAAAAAGCGGACAATAACATTAAAACGGGTATTATATAAAAAACTAAATTATCAGCTTTAATCAAGATATAATTATAAACTCCGTGAATAATAATCGCTATAATAAAGCCTCTCAGTATAAAAATTTTTGATTTCCAAAATTTTTTACGCATTGAAAGAGCAAGATGGTAACCAATGACTCCCGAAGCCAATGTATGCAAAAAAGTAGCTCCCCAAAAACGCAAAATACTGATAATGGCAACATCGCGCATAGTATCCAATGTAATGAGCGTTACAATATTTTCAGCCGCCGCAAATCCAAGCGCCACTATAATTAAATATAACATAGCGTCAATGGGTTCGTCAAATTCGGGATTTTTCAAAATTGCCAGTCGCACCGCCAAATATTTCAACAATTCTTCCGTTAAAGCGATTGTTAAAAATATGGTAATCAACGATTTCAAAAAATCATTAAGCGATAAATTTAGAACAAATTTACCAAAATAATATTCAATGAACACGACGATCGGCGCGATAAAAATACCCAAAAAAAACATCAGCAAAACCATAGAATTCGGCTCCGGATGACAATCTTTTCTTAAATAAAAAAATAACCAGATAACGCTGGGCAAAATACCGATAAATATTGTAACAATTTCAAACAAAGTATTCTATGTTAAACACTGCTAAAAAACCACTATTGTTAGTTTAACATATTTAATCAAAAAAACCGATATTATCGTTGTCCCGGCCACCTTTCAATCATTAACAAATTTTTATTTTTTTGTGGCATTGTCTGCCAGATATTTTCCGTAATAAACGGCATAAATGGATGCAGTAAAATCAAAGTTTTTTTCAATATTTCCAACAAAACATATTGGGCGGCTAATTTATCTTTCGTATCTTTACCGATTAGGCGCGGTTTTGATGATTCAATTATTTTATCGGCAAAAATATGCCAAAAATAATGATACAAACATTCGCTAGCGGAATAAAATTTGAAATTCTCCATATCTTTCGTTGTTTTTTTTGCCATTGCCGCCAACTCCTTCAGAACTTTTTTATCTTCCGCTTTTAATACATTGCTTTTTTCAGCTTTTTTCGCAAACGCGTCCATATCTTGTAAATTTTCAGGTAAATTCATCATAACGAACCTTGCCGCGTTCCAAATCTTATTGGCAAAATTGCGGTAACCTCTTATTTTATCTTCGGAAACAACAGGATCGCTACCCGGCGTATTGCCGACAATAAGGGACATCCGAACGGCATCCGTGCCGTATTTTTCGCTCATCTCTATCGGACTGATAACATTCCCTTTGCTTTTGCTCATTTTTTGCTTATTCGTGTCCCGCACAAGCCCATGTAAATAAACGGTTTTAAAAGGCGCCTTACCCGTAGCATAAAGACCAAGCATTATCATTCTTGCGACCCAGAAAGAAATAATATCGGAACCGGTTTCCATTACGTCGGTCGGATAAAATTTTTGAAAATCATCTTTTTTAACTGACATCAATGCGGCAAACGGCCATTGTCCCGATGAAAACCAAGTGTCAAAAACATCTGTCGTATCTTTATCGGGAATTTTAATTCCCCAAGCGATCTGGCGAGAAATATTCCAATCTTTAATATTTGCCATCCAATGAAAAAATATTTTATCAAAGCGTTTTGGAATAAATTTAATCTTACCGCTTTTTACCGCTTTGATTGCCAAATCCCTCAAAGAAAATTTTCCGGTTTTCGGTTTTTCAGTCATCTTCACGAACCATTGGTTCGCCAAATTCAAAGGTTCAATCTGCGATCCGCACTTATAACATAAAGCGGCGTTATTTATATAATTTTCGTCAATTCCTTCCGGCGCAAATTCAGCGTTAAAGCGATTATTATTCCTTAAAATTTCCATCGCTTTTTGTCTGGCTTCAAAAATTTTCAATCCCAGAAGCTCCACGGGCATATTTGCGCCTTCCATTTTTCCGAAAAAATTGATTACCGGTTTTGACTCTTTTTTTATTTCCGGATGCCGGTTAAAAATCTCTTCGTCCGCCTTATCATGATCAGGCGTAATTTTCAACGCGCCGGTGCCAAAATCCTTATCAACCGCTTTATCGGAAATTATCAAAATCCTTTCATTATTTAACGGGTTTACGGCGTATTTCCCGATAAAATTTTTATAACGATTATCGGCGGGATTTACGGCTATGGCAACATCGGCCGGGATTGTTTCCGGTCTTGTTGTCGCGACCGTAATAAACAAATGCAATTCCGGCACATCATATTTCACATAATAAAGAGGGCTTTTTCTTTCTTCATATTTCAATTCCACATCAGATAGCGAAGTTTGATGTTTTACGCACCAATTAACTACGCGTTTTCCCTTGTAAAGTAAACCGTCTTTTTTTAATTTTTCAAAAGTTTGATAAACGATTTTTATAATATCCTCATCAAGCGTAAATTTCTCTCTTGACCAATCGCAAGAAGCTCCAAGCCGTTTAAGTTGATTTTCCATCACTTTTTTATTAACAAGAGTAAATGCCATAATTTCTTGATAAAGCTGTTCCCGCGGAATCTGAAATCGCGACCGGCCTTCTTTTTCCAATTTTTTTTCAAATACCACTTGCGTTTCAAATCCGGCATGATCGGCGCCCGGAAGCCATAATGCTTTATATCCTTTCATTCTTTTGTAACGAATCATTATATCTTGCAATGTGACGAAAATCGCGTGACCAAGATGCAATGGCCCATTGGCGTTAGGCGGCGGCATTATAATTGTGAATGGTTTTTTATGCCTTTTCGGAAGTTTATCCGGATTAAAAAACCCCGACTTTTCCCAAAGACGGTAAATTTCCGATTCTGTTTTTTGAGGTTCATACTGAGGCATTTATTTTTTATAAATATCTTTGCGATTCGCCACGCGCAAAAGATTTATTGTTTCAACGCCGCTGAATTGAAAAATCACCCGCCAATCGCGAGTAATCCGAAAAGATAATAATCCAAGCAATTGTCCGCTAAGATTTTTAGTGTGCAAACGATTATCAAATGGCTTACTTCGAAGAATACATAAGAGATTGGCTAATTTTATCTGCGTTTTTTTAGGAAGCTTCTCGACGGATTTTAAAAAATTAACGCCATAAATTATCTGAAACATTATTTTTTAAATAAAGAAAGGAAATCCTGTTTACTCTTAAATGATCGTGTCGGCCTTTCCTTTAAAGCCGAAAATATTTCTTGAACAAATTTATGGTTGTATTGACCTTCTTCGTCTTTGACGATATTGCCAATAACCAAAGAACGCAAAGATTGAACCTCGCGTTTCAGGTTAACTATTTGAATATTAAATTTATTAATAGTCGCTTGGGTCATATTTATAATATATCATACAAAAAAATATTCACAATCCTTTTTTATCTATAATTTCAGATTCCCGTCCGCTTTTATTTCACTTATTTTGTCCGCTCCGTCCCGCAAAAACTTGTAATATCCGGCAATGCCCGTCATCACGGCGTTATCGGTGCAAAGTTCAATCGGCGGAATACGCAAAACAACATCCGGCAATTCATCTTGAATTGCCGTTTTTAATTGCGCGCGCAATTCCTTATTCGCCATTACTCCGCCACCGCACAAAATGTTTTTTACGCCGTATTCTTTTGCCGCACGCAATGTTTTTTTTATCAAAACATCAATAACCGCTTGCTGAAATTCGGCGCAAATCATAGGAATTAAATTTTTCGTTATTTTAACGCCTAAATCTTTAACCAAATACAAAACAGCGGTTTTAAGGCCACTAAAACTAAAATCATAATCTTTCGTATTTATCATCGGTCGCGGCAATATAATTTTGAATTTTGAATTTTGTGTCCCTTCGGGACATCTCCCGCAGGGAGAAATTTTGAATTTGTTTGAAAATTGGAAATTGAAAATTGGAAATTTCGCGGCTTCAGCCGCGACGACTGGACCGCCCGGATAACCCAATCCTAATAATTTCGCTACTTTATCAAAAGCTTCGCCCGCCGCATCGTCGCGTGTTTCGCCAAGAAGTTCATATTTACCAAAATCTTTCATTAAAATTAATTGCGTATGCCCGCCGCTTACCACAAGGCAAAGGGCTGGAAATTTAATATTTTTATTATTCAAAAAATTAGCCAATATATGTCCCTCGATGTGATTTACACCGATAATCGGAATTTGTGAAACAAACGCAAGCGATTTCGCAAAACCAATACCCGCCCATAAACTTGGTTCCAATCCCGGACAGACAGTCACGGCGATTAAATCAACTTTACTTTTCAGTTTAGCTTCATTTAAAGATTTTTCCAAAACATACGGTAAATTCCTCTGATGCGCCCGCGCCGCCAAATGCGGAACGATCCCGCCAAACGGCGCGTGAATTTCCATCTGCGACGAAACGATATTTGCGAGAATATTAAAAGAAGCCCGTTTTTTACCGCGAGCTTCCAAAATGGCGATTGATGTATCGTCGCAAGATGTTTCTATTGATAAAATCAACATAGGAAATTTTATGTAACCCCATCGGGATTTTCCTCCCCCAGCCCAAGGCGGGCACAGCAAGGCGGATTGACCTGCCTGCCGGCAGGCAGGCGGGTCTTGGGCCCAGAACCGGAATTAATTAAACTATACCGCCAAGGGGAATTGAACCCCTGTTTAGAGGATGAAAACCTCTTGTCCTACCACTAGACGATGGCGGCATACAACTCAAATTTTAACCAATAATCGCTAAAAAAACAAGGAAAAATATTTTTATTTGCGTATTTAAAAGCCCAACTGCTTACGCTAATCGGGCTTTTTTATAATTTTAATCTATTGTTAAATACCATTTTTTTTGAATCTCGCCAGCAAGCCTATTAACATTCAATTCATATTCATCAGTTAATAAACTTATATTTTTCAAAACTTTCGTATCCAATGAAAACTCATTACAGATATGTTTCAAGCATTGCCAGGGTCTAAATTCTTTTAAAATACATCCGAAACCGCTTAAAAAAACACAACAATTTTTATCATTTAAAAAATTCCAATCCGATTCCGGCAACCCTAAACCGTTCTGCGAAAGAAAAAGCAGTAAATCTTTTTTGTACAACCTAATGGAACCCTCGCAACATATCCCCTTACATTGACAGCATATTTCTCCGCAATGCTTATAAAATATGCCGCTTATTTTTTTTCGCAATTCCATTTGTTGTTTAAAAAATAACCGTATTTCTTCGCTTTCTAAAACTGAATTAAAACTTACAGCCAAAGCATTCATTCTTTGTCTATAATTTCCATAAATTTCCCGATATTTATCACTATTCATTATATTTCCTTTCCAATAAAAATTTTCAATGTTCTGATTTTAGAATAAAATTCTAACATAAAAACTTATTTTAGTCAATTTTCTTATGTTTTTTAGAAAAAATCCTATGGCTTTTTACCGCTTTTTAAGTTAAGCTACTGATATGATTTCTTCAATATCCGGAAAAATTATCCATAAAAACGATAAATTCGTCGTTATTGAAAATAATGGCATTGGTTATAAAATTTTTGCTTCAGAAAATACGCTTTCTGAATTAAATACGGATAATGAAGCAAAAATACATACCTATCTTCATGTGCGAGAAGGGTTAATGGATCTTTACGGTTTTTTAAATTCAGAAGATAAAGAATTTTTTGAAATGCTGATTTCCGTGTCCGGCATTGGCCCGAAAGGAGCTTTAAATATTTTGGCGATTGCTCCGGTAAAAATGGTAAAATCAGCAATTCTTGCCGGTGATGCCAGTATCTTGACCAAAGTTTCCGGCATAGGTCAAAAAACGGCCGCAAAAATAGTTTTGGAATTGAAATCAAAAATTAAAAATACGCTATCCGAAGAAGATATCGCTTCTTATGCCGGCGAAGATTTCAAGAAAAATATGGATGTTCTTGATGTCTTAGTAACGCTCGGCTACAATCAAACGCAAGCGCGCGAAATATTGAAACAAATTCCGACCAATCTAAGCACGGAAGAAAAAATAAAACAAGGGCTAAAACTTTTAGGAAAATGAGCTTCCTGCAAACCGAAAAATGGGGTGAATTCCAAAAAGCGCTTGGCGCCGATTATTTTAAAATTGGCGATATTTTTATTTTTAAATATAAATTGCCGTTTAATAAATATTATTTTTATATTCCGCGCGCCGATTTTAACGCGGATAATTTAAAAAACATAATCAGCGCAATTCAAACGATGAATCCGATATTTTTGAGAGTTGAGCCGGAAGAAAAAGACCAAAAAGATATTTTGGCAAAAATTTTGATAAATGCGGGATTTAAAAAAACGCGTCAGGAAAGTCAACCGTCAAAAACATTGATTCTGAATATTGAGAAACCGGAAAAAGAAATTTTAGACGCTATGCATTATAAAACAAGATATAATATCAGGGTGGCGGAAAAAAATGGCGTAAAAATTGAAATTAAAAAATATTTAAATAAAGAAGAGTTTGAAATTTTCCGGGGATTGATTGAAAAAACGGCTAAACGAGATAATTTTACGATATTTTCCAAAATATATTACGAAAAATTACTGCATATTTTTGCTTTATCTTCGCCGGAATTCGCTTCAAGCGAAATGCCACGGACAAAAATTTTTTTGGCTGAATTTCATAATGAAATCATAGCGGTCGCCATTGTTATATTTTATGACAAAACCGCTACCTATTTACATGGCGCGTCCGATTATAATTTCAGAAAAGTAATGGCGCCTCATTTATTACAGTGGGGTATAATTTCCGACGCCAAAAAATCCGGCTTTCGCTATTATGATTTTTGGGGGATCAATGAAAACAGATGGCCCGGGGTCACAAGATTCAAGAAAGGTTTCAATGGCAAAGAAATTGAATATGCTGGAACTTGGGACTATGTTTTCAAGCCATTTTGGTACCAAATGTATAATATGGGACAAAGAATTAAAAATAGCTTATAAATTTTAATAATTTACAATTTTTCCGCCAACGGGCGGATCAGCCAACGGGCTGACAATTTCCAATTTTAATTCAATTTTTAATGATTTAATTTTAAAATTTTGTCATTTAAAATTCATTCAAAATTCAAAATTAGAAATTAAAAATTTAAGAATACTTGATGATTTTGAAACAATTTATTAAAAAATTTTTGCCCTCATTTTTTTTAAGCGCATACCATTATTTTTTAGCTACGCTTGCAAATGTTTACTACCGCCACCCATCGGAAAAAATGATTATTATCGGCGTTACCGGAACTAACGGCAAAACCACGGTTACGCATTTAATTTCCGCTTTGCTGGAAAAAGCGGGTTATAAAGTCGGACTAACATCTTCTGTTAATTTTAAAGTTGGCGCGAATATTCAAAAAAATTCTCTTAAAATGACAATGCCCGGCCGATTTTTTCTCCAAAAATTATTGCGAAAAATGGCAAATGCCGGCTGTGATTACGCCATAATTGAAGTTACCTCCGAGGGTATTCGGCAATTTCGCCACAAAGGAATTAATTTTGATATTGGAATTTTTACCAATTTAACTCCGGAACATATTGAATCTCATGGCGGTTTTGAAAATTATAAAAAAGCAAAGCTGGAATTTTTTAATCATTTAAGCAAAAACGGGCACAAAACAATTAACGGAAAAATAGTAAATAAAGTTTTGATCGTAAACAACGACGATAAATATACCGAAGAATTTCTCAAGTTTAATATTGAACAAAAATATGTTTATGGCCTCAAACCGCGCGACAATCAACAAAACGCCATAATTGCAACAAACTGTGAATTATCAAACGGCAAAACATCATTTTCCATAAAAAACCATATTTTTAATTTAAAACTTTTAGGTGAATTCAATGTATATAATGCCCTTGCGGCGATTACAGCCGGAGTATCTCAAAATATTGATATGGAAATTATCAAAAAAACCATAGCGGAAATCCAAAATATTCCAGGTAGAATGGAATTTATTGAAATCGGGCAACCATTTAAAGTTATAGTTGATTATGCCCATACTCCGGACGCGCTTTGCAAAGTTTACGAAACTTTGCAAAGCGCCAATTCTCAATTAATCTGCGTTTTGGGTTCCGCAGGCGGAGGCCGCGACAGATGGAAACGACCGGAAATGGGAAAAATCGCGGCTCAATATTGTAATCAAATAATACTCACTAACGAAGATCCATATAATGAAAATCCTGAAAAAATAATAGATGAAATTAATTCAAAAATTCCGCAAAATTCCATGCCTACCGGCAGGCAGGCAAACTATCAAAAAATATTAGACAGAAGAGAAGCCGTAAAAACAGCGTTGATGTCGGCGCGCCCAAATGATACGGTTATAATTACCGGTAAGGGCGCGGAAAATAAAATGATGGTAAAAAACGGCTGGATCCAATGGGACGACCGTGAAGTTGTAAAAGAAGAATTAAAAAAAATCTATTCTCATTTATTGCCTTGATTTGTTAAATATTTTATATTAAGATAGCAAAGAATGAAAACTTTAAAATACGCGCCGGTAGCTTCCGCCAATGGGCGGACAGGCAGTTGGTAGATCCGCCAGCTGGCGGACTTTTAAGCTGATGGTCGCGCAACATTTATATAATTGGGAGATTTTTAGAAACAGATTAGATGCTATAAAAAGAGAAAAAGAATTAAAAAGTTTTAGGGGAAGAGAATTTATTAGAAACATTATTAATAATACGCGCCGGTAGCTCAGTTGGTAGAGCAACAGCCTTTTAAGCTGATGGTCGGGGGTTCAATTCCCTCCCGGCGCACTATTGATTTACGCTGTAAAAACTGATATTATTATTTTATAAAATAAAAAGATGCTATTGCTATGGAGAAAAAAACTTTAGAAAAATTTAAAAAACTATTGGAAGGGGAAAAGAAAAAACTTAAAAAACAGCTCCAGTCTTTTGCCAAACCAAATGCAAGCGTAAGGGACGATTATGAAACGAAAATGCCACAAATAGGAGATTCCGCCGATGATAACGCCATTGAAATTGCGATGTACGACAATGCCCTTTCGCTGGAACGCAATTTTGAATCAAGAATTAAGAATATAAACGCGGCTTTGAAAAAAATAGAAAAGGACAAATACGGAATCTGTGAAGAATGTAAAAAAAATATAAGCGATGCGCGGCTAAAACTTTATCCGGAAGCAAGGCATTGTATGAGGTGCCATAAAAACAATAAAGTTAATTAAATTATTTATTAACAAGTAATCTAAAAATATGATTTACGAAATATTAGGTTGGGCTGGCACAATTTTAGTAGTAATGGCTTATTTTTTAGTTTCCAATGATGTAATAAGTAGTCAAAGCCTAATTTATCAAATAATGAATGCATCGGGAGCCGTATTTTTGGGAATAAGTGTTTTCAAGAAAAAAGCGTGGGCATCATTCGGATTACAAGTCATATGGTTTATCATAGGTATAATAGCAATCGCAAATATTGTATTCTAAATAAATTCATTTAATAAATCTATAGTGCCGGCAAAAATTTTCTCATCAGCGATTTTAGGATTGGACGCTGTTCCAATAGAAGTGGAAGTGGATCTCACCAGAGGGCTCCACTGTTTTAATATTGTGGGACTTCCGGATAAAGCGGTGGAAGAATCAAAGGAACGCGTATCGGCCGCCATAAAAAACAGCGAATATGACGCCCCCAATAAAACCAACAGACGAATAATTGTAAACCTGGCGCCGGCTAATATAAAAAAAGAAGGAAGTTATTATGATTTGCCCATCGCCGTGGGTTTTTTAATTGCCTCGGAGCAAATAAAAACCGACACGAGTAATAAAATTTTTGTCGGCGAATTGGCGCTTGACGGATCATTAAGAAAAGTAAATGGGATTCTGCCAACTGTTATTATGGCCAAAAAACAAGGTTTTAAAACGGTATTTGTGCCCAGCGATAACGCCAAAGAAGCCAGTATTATAGAAGGAGTCTCCATAATTCCGCTTAAAAATTTAAAAGAATTAATGCTTCATCTTAATGGATCCGACGAAATACCGTCTCACCCTATTTCAAAAATAGAGGACTATATTTGCGAAGAAAAAATAATCTGCGATTTCGCTTACATAAAAGGCCAGGAAAGCGCTAAAAGAGCGCTGGAAATCGCGGCGGCCGGCGCTCACAATATACTAATGTCCGGTCCGCCTGGTTCTGGAAAAACCTTACTTGCCAAAGCGTTTGCTTCTGTTCTTCCGCAAATGACTTTTGATGAAATATTAGAAGTAACGAAAATTTACAGTATAGCCGGACGACTTGGTCCAAACAATCCTTTAATTACCGTAAGACCATTTAGAAGTCCCCATCATACCGCTTCGGGCATAAGTTTAATCGGAGGCGGCGCATATCCAAAACCGGGAGAAGTAAGCTTAAGCCACAGGGGCGTTTTATTTCTTGACGAATTTTCGGAATTCCAGCGCAATGTTCTGGAAAATCTCCGTCAACCACTTGAAGACGGAACAGTTACGGTTTCTCGCGCCAAAGAAACAGTCACTTTTCCGGCTCGCTTTACTTTAGCCGCCGCGACCAATCCCTGCCCGTGCGGAAATTACAACGATCATCAAAAAGAATGTTATTGCTCGCCATCAATAGTATCAAAATACCAACGAAAAATTTCCGGTCCGCTTATGGATAGAATTGACATACATATAGAAGTCCCCAGAATAAAATACGAAAAATTAACTTCCGAACAAATGGCGGAATCGTCATTGGAAATAAGAAAACGGGTGCAAAGAGCCCGAAACTTGCAACAAAAAAGATATGCCAGCGAAAATATACAAACAAATAGTGAAATGAATGTGAGGCAAATGCAAAAATACTGCAAAATAGACCATGAAACAGATTCTATGTTACGCGCCGCGGCAAATCAAATGCAACTTTCGGGACGATCCGTGCATAAAATACTTAAACTCGCCCGCACAATTGCCGACCTTGCCGCAAGTGAAGATATAAAACGCGATTTTATCGCTGAAGCTCTGCAATACCGGCCAAAAGATAATTTTTAAACTAACTACCTTGAATTACTACGGGAAACCCGGTCTCTTTCAATTCGGGAGACCGGGTTTCAAATCACAAAAACAATCCCGATTTTAATCAGGATTGTTTTTTTAAATACAAAATATGATATTAATGATTAATACCTTATAAACGGATTTTTCGCTCCTCTGACTTCAAAATGCACATGACAGCCGGTTGAACGGCCGGTTGTCCCCATTAAAGCGATAAGCTGTCCCTGCTCCACGAATTCTCCGACTGAAACTAAATTTCGACTGTTATGAGAATAAAGAGTATCGATTCCATTTGGATGACGAATTTTTATGTATATACCGTATCCTCCGTTCCAACCAACAGCATCTGAAATAGTAACCGAACCAGCCGCCGCCGCATAAATCGGAGTTCCGCAAGAATTAGCAATATCTACCGCGTTATTTGGATGCAACCGTCCCCAATTTCTACCGGTAGTAGGAGCGATAAAATATCCGTCAATCGTTTTTAAACTTCCGGAATAATTCGGAGCGGAAACATAAACACTCACGGGAATATAGATTTCTCCATCGGGGATAATCAATACATCTCCCGCAGTAATAGCGCCATCCGCCGGCAAAGCGTTAAACTCAATAATACGATTTGCTTCCGCTTTGTATTTTTTAGCGATTGACAAAATAGTATCGCCAGATTTAATTTTATGCGATACGCCACTAACTGGTAAAATAATCAATTCGTTGCCGGGTCGAATAATGCTTCTGGCATTTAATTTATTCGCCCAAAGAAGAGTATTGACCGTGATGCCGAACGAAGCCGCGATTGATGAGGCATTATCTCCCGAATTAACAACATACTTGATAATTTCGTTGCGTTTATTTGCAGAAGTCATTGTGGTTATTGGCGAACGCGCAACTAAAAGAGAATCGCCGTAAAGAGTGGTAAGGCCAATACTGTCTTCGATGTCGTCTTGCCCCGTTTCTTGCGTCATTGAAATAGTAGAAACGATGGAGCCACCCATCAATAAACCCAATGTTACTCCTGTTCTGTTTTTTTCAACTCCGATATTTTGACCAACATAATTAAAATCAACCTCTTCTGTAATGTATTCTTCGTTAAAAATTTCACTAAAATAAAGCTTACTGTGAATACCGCTTTCCATGAACACATTAACTAAAATTATAACCGAAATTATGATAAAAATTCCTGAAAAAACTAAATTCTCCTTACATTGACCAAGGAGATTTTTACTTAATTTTCCGATATAATCCATATTTTTTGTGAAAAAAACACGGAACTTTATAATGATAGCACTAATAATTCGTTTGTACATTTACAAATTAATCGCGAGAACTATCGATTTTAATAATAGCGCATTTTTAGCCCGAAGTCAATAAAATGTATAACGCCACCCAATTTTGGACTCCAAAGGCAAATTAAAACTGTTAAGAATCGGATTGGCAGCAACCAGTCGTTCTTTCTGCCATTGTATCATAAATTGCACCGGAGACAATTTGTTTTGAAAAGCGTAGTGGACTCTTTCGGTATTATAGAAAATCAAATAATCAATAAGTGAACGGTTGAAGGCGTCGGGATCCATTAACCCGCAGAGATGCCAGTCAATCCAATCATCTTGTATTGTGCGGTTAAACCGTTCAACATGCGCGTTCATTTTGGGCATCTTGGGATAGGTATGGTAATGGATTAAATGCAGTTCTTTCAATTTTTCAGAAAAGTGTTTTTTGAATTCAGAACCGTTGTCCGTAAGCACATATAGGAAATTAAACGAATACGGGAATACTTTAAGGCACAGTTCAAAGAATTCTTCGGCTGCCTTGGAAGCGTGAGATTTGGTTGCCCAGGCGAAGCTGAAACGAGTATATATATCCTCAAATGTTATTATGTATCGCCGTGTGCCGTTAATAAACTTTTCAATGGTGTCCAAAGCGATTAAATGGCCGGGATATTCGGGTTTTATGCCCTTAGGCTTGCGCAATGCTTTTTTACGGTTGGCTTTCTTGATTTTGCCTAAATGCGATATCTTTTGAGGGAATATACGCATCTTCTCCAGATCATCGGCAATTATACGGGTTATTGTTCTGATTTCGGGACATTTGAAACCGTTGTTTTTACAAAATATTTTAAGCAAAGGATAAATCTTGTCCGGCCCCAGATTGGGATGTAATGGATCATATCTGATTTGCTTGATTTTCTGTCTTATCTCAAATGGCCATTCCCGTCTGCGCGTGGTTTTGGGAATCCGCTTCTTGTTATTCAATAATTCTATTTTGCCGCCGTTTTCTTTGAATATCTTTTTCCAAAGAAACAGAGTCGATCTTTTAACTTCGGGAAAAGCGTCTAATGTAGCCAAAAGGCCATGCTTTTCCCAAAATACCAATATTCTGGCCTTTTCTTTGGCTTTATCTGTAATCATATACGCATACTTTAACGCATCATGATAAACAGTCAAAAAACCTTTAATGCCGGTGTATTTACAATGAATATGATTAAAAAACTCCATAAGACCTAAGGCCTTACAGAGTCCAATATGTATCTGGCGTTATGCATGTTTTCTGGGCGATAAATATGTGCTAATATACCTTTATGAATATATTAGAGAT
>ERZ1292640.414-Hain-H43-02um-R1-414-length-34645-cov-8_pt1 | contig 34645 bp, 21 predicted proteins | sample MGYA00564404_ERZ1292640 | MGnify/ENA primary metagenome ERZ1292640 (study PRJEB36523, sample SAMEA6512636) | groundwater metagenome | collected 2019-01-08 | study: AquaDiva: Metagenomics assemblies of 32 groundwater samples | reverse complement strand
CTGTCTGGACTTGGTGAACGCGGCGACGGAGCGCGGCTTGGTGGTGTCCATCCCCATTCGCGTGGAGGACAATCGCAATCGGAGTTGGCTGGTGAACGTGCCGGACGTGCCGCTGGACGAAATCGTCGCGCTGGTGAAAGCTTGTCCCAAGGCGCGGTTCATGTTGCTGAACGGCCTCGGCTACGCGAACTCGCCGCTCGGGAGCAAAGACAATGGCCTCCCCGCGAATTACGTCATCGAAATCTCGCGCCTCAGCGCCCTGCTGGGCAACGAAATTGGGAAACTCATCACGAACTTGGGCGCCGAGCGGGTGATGTTGGGGAGCGGGATGCCGTTCAACTACCCCGACCCGGCGCTGCTGAAGTTGGACGTGCTGGACGCGAGCGAGCCAGACAAGGAAAAAATCCGCTGGCAGAACGCGGCGAAGTGGCTGCGGTTGTAGCGCAGGCCAATCGCCGGGTGGTATGGAGTTTCGTTCGGCGCCGGCGACACCCTTATGCCAGCACGCAATCCATGGCGGGCCTCGCCGGAGGTGTGGCCACGGCCAACCAGCCTCCACTGCGCGGTTGCAGCAGCGCCCACGGCGGGTCACGCGACCGTGCGCATGCTGTGCCTGCATTGAGGGACAATTCCAAGAAACAGGAGAATCCGAAGCCGCGGAAGCTGTGAGAGGCTGGGTTGACACAACGCGGTGTTGCAACCGGGCAATCGGCTTCGCCGACAGGGACAACTCCAGGGGAAGCCCAGACCTGCTGCTCCCTCCTCGATTCCATCTCGGCGAAAGAATTTTCCGTGGCTGCTAAATACTTTCTCTGCATTCGGACTAGGGTGGAAGCAATTGCATGTGAATGAAGGGATGAACGAATGAAAGACAGAACGCATCAGCAGAAACCACTGGAAACGCGGCGGGCGTTTCTGAAGTCAACAGGCGCGCTGGTCGGCGGCCTCTGCCTGGCAGGAGCGGCCGGCGCGCGCGCAACCGCAGAGGGCCAGGGAAGCAAGGAAACCCTGGCCCAGTTCGGCGGGGCCAAAGCCGTCACGCACCCGCACGGTGACGCCACGCGCTGGCCGCTTTACGGGGCGGAGGAGGAAGGGGAGATTGTCAAGCTGATCAGGGATCCCAACTACGCCCCGATTGATCAACTGGAAAAAGACTGGAAGGAACGCTTCCAAGTCCCGCATGTCCGGGCGTATTGCAACGGCACCAGTGCCTTGACGACGATGTTCTTTGCCCTGGATCTGCCGCCGGGCAGCGAGATCATGGTGCCCAGCTACACCTTCTTTGCCACGATCACACCGATGCGGTTTTTCGGGCTGGTGCCGGTGTTTGTCGATATCAACCCGCGCACGCTCAACTTCGACGTGGAGGACGCGAAACGCCGCCTGACCAAAAACACCAAGGCGCTGCTGCCGGTGCATTGGATCGGGCTGCCTTGCGAAATGGATCGCATTTGTGAATTCGCGAAGGAGAAGGGCCTCATCGTTCTGGAAGATGCCTGTCACGCGCACGGCGCCTCGATGCAGGGCAAGAACATGGGCTCGTGGGGCCGGATGGCTGCGTTCAGTTTTCAGACCACCAAACCGTTGCCCGCCATCGAGGGAGGCCTGGCCGTCTATCAGGAGCGCGCGGACTACGAACGGGGTTCGACGTTGGGGCATTACGACAAGCCAAAGGACTACCCCGAAACGAGTCCGTATCGGAAGTATCAAGGCTCGGGCTTGGGCCTGAAGCTGCGGATGCATCCAATGGCCGCTGTGCTGGCTCGCTGCCAATTGCGGGGGTTGGACGAACGCAACACCAAGGCGGCCGCGCAGGTGCGCCGGCTCAACGACCGCATCCTGCACTTGCCGGGTCTCTCCGAGCAAGCCGCGCGACCGGACATGAAACGCCTCTACTATGCCCACAACATGTTGTTCCTTGACGAAGCGCAAGCGGGCATGTCGCGGGAAGCGTGTGTCAAAGCCCTGCAAGCGGAAGGCGTGCAAGCCAAGGCGAACAGCTACACCCTGCAGCACAAGCTGGCGCTGTATGCCGAGGCGCAATGGTGGCACCACGCGCCGGTCATCCCGGAGTTGCCCGGCTCGGAGCAAGCCAACCGCACCGCGATCGCGCTGCCCATGTTCACCTCCGAAGTGCCGGAACTGGTGGACCAGTACGCCAAAGCGTTCAAGAAAGTTTGGGCGCACCGCAAGGAACTGGGCAAAAGCTGAACGCTGGAACTTCACAAACCATGGGACTAGGAAATACGAAACGAACACCGGTGCGATTGTTCATTTCGATTTCCCAGCGAGTTTTCCTTTTTGCCACGCTTGGTTTCTTCGCCGTCGGGGCGGGCGCGACCGAGCCTGACGCCGGTGCGGCGAAACGCGACGGTGTGTGGAAGGCCGGCACCGCGAAGGCGATCATCACGCCGGACAGCCCACTTTGGATGGCTGGTTTTGGTGCGCGCACCAACGTTTCGCGCGGTAAACTGCAGGAACTGTACGCCAAGGCCCTCGCGCTGGAAGACCAGGACGGTCGGCGCTCGGTCCTTGTCACCACTGACTTGGTGGGTTTCCCGGCGCCCATCGCCAAGACGATCGCGGATCGGGTCAACCAGCAACACGGCCTGGCGCGCGAACGCCTGATTTTGAATTCCTCCCATACGCACTCTGGGCCGCAAGTGTCCGATCGGCTGATCTTCTGGAACGACTGGCGCATGAGTCCGGCGCAAGTGCGCGATATCGAGGACTACACCCGCGGACTGGAGGACAAGGTGGTCGGCGTCATCGGCACTGCGCTGAGCAATCTGCAACCGGCCCGCCTCAACTTCGGGCGGACGGCCATGCGCTTCGCTGTGAACCGGCGACTGAAGACAGAGACGGGTTATTATGCTTCGTTCGTTCCTAACCCGGCTGGGCCGGTGGACCACGACGTGCCTTTACTTCGGATCGATTCTGACGGAGGACTGCTTCGCGGAGTGGTCTTCGGCTACGCCTGCCACACCTCGACGCTGCTCTCGGACAACCATCACTTCAGTGGAGACTATGCCGGCTTTGCGCAGGCGTGGCTGGAACAGCATCATCCTGACGCGACGGCCTTCTTTGTGCAGGGCTGCGGCGGCGACATCATGGTCTCGCCGCGGGGCACGGTCGAGTTGGCGCAGAAGTACGGGGAACTGCTGGCTGCCGCGGTGGAGCAGGCCGTTCACGGCGCGACGCGGCCGATTCGAGGTTCGTTGCACTGTGGTTTTGAGGTGGTTCCGGTTGCCTTCGCTCCGCCGCCCAGCCGCGCGGAACTCGAGGCCCGCGCACAGGGCAAAGGCACCGAATCGGCGCGGCAGGCGCGTGAGTTTCTGCGGGCCAGCGCCGACGAGTTGCAAAGCCACGCGCAGGAGCTGCTGAAAGTCCTGGACCGGGACGGCCGTTTGCCGACCGAGTATCCGTACCCGCTTCAGGTTTGGCAATTCGGTCAGGACCTGACCTTTGTTGCGCTGGCCGGTGAGCCGGTGGCGGACTACGCGCTGAGGCTGAAAAAGGAGTTGGGCGCGGACAAGCTGTGGGTGGCGGGCTACTGCAACGACATGTTCGCCTACATCCCGTCGCGGCGCGTGCTGGAGGAGGGCGGTTATGAAGGTGGGGGCGCGATTGTGGGCGCCCGGCTGCCTGGCTCGTTCGCGCCGACCGTCGAAGAAACAATCATCCGCAAAGTGCATGAACTGGTCGAACGCACCCGTGTCCAATAGACATGCAATCGTTGCTTCGGGCTGCGTCGGTCATCGGCGCGCAAGGCACGGCCATGGTCGTCATTCGGAGCCTGGACTTGGCAGTGAATTGAATTACACCCCCGCGGCAAGTGAAGTCTCCGCACAGAATGAGACGTTGAAGTGTTACGGAGAAAGTTGTTCACTGAACCACACACCGATCCACCAGTCGTTACGGATTATGTCTCCACCCATCGGCCGTCATCTTGACGCAGGCGCGCGTCGCTCGGGCGCTGCGTCGCTCATCGTCGGCGCCCTCGTTTTCATCGCCGGGACGGTGCAGGCCGAAGGTCTGCGGCTGGCCGTGTTCGACGTGGACGCCACCCCGCCCATGGGCAGCATGATGGCCTACGACCCGGTCAAGGCGCGGGGTGAACTCGGTTTGCGCTGTCGCGGCGTTGTCTTGCTGGGTGCCGACGAACCGATCGTCTTGTGTGCCGTCGATTGGATTGGCATCAGCAACGAGGGCCACGATGTGTTCCGGCAAACGCTGGCCGAGGCCGCAGGAACGAAGCCGCAGCGTGTGGCCGTCCATGCCCTGCATCAGCATGACGCGCCGGAGTGTGACTTTGGGACCGAAAAACTGCTTTGCGAGAACGGCCTGCCGCTCGGTCGTTACGAAGGCACCTTCGCCCGCGAGGTGTTGGAGCGGCTCAAGGCGGTGGTTCGCACCGCGTTGGGCGAGAGCAAGCCCGTCACTCACTTCGGACTCGGGCAGGCAGAAGTGAAAGAGGTGGCGTCCAATCGCCGTATTCTCGGGCCGGACGGCAAGGTGCGCGCCACGCGCTGGACAGCCACTGTGGACCCGAAGATCCGCGCCGAGCCTGAAGGGGTCATTGACCCGATGGTTTCGCTCATGAGCTTTTGGAATGGCGAGCGGCCCGTGGCGGTCTTGAGTTACTACGCCACGCACCCGCAGAGTTATTATCGCACCGGCATCCCGAACCCGGATTTCCCCGGCCTCGCCCGCTTTCTCCGACAGCAGCAGGTTCTGGACGCGCTGCATGTGCATTTCACCGGCGCGGGCGGCAACGTGGGCGCGGGCAAATACAACGATGGCTCACACGAAACGCGGTGGGTGCTGGCCCAGCGTCTTGCCGATGGAATGAAACGCGCGTGGGAGACGACGGAGAAGTTCCCTCTCACGCCGAAGGACGTCGGCTGGCAGGTCGAACCCGTGGCGCTGCCGCCGGCCGCTCATCTCAAGGAAGCGGAACTGGAAGCCACGCTGCGCGGAACGAACGGCGTTGACGCGGCGGCGCCGCTCGTCTGGTTGAAGCGCTGCCAGGCCGGGCACCGCATTGACCTGACCTGTCTCCGCCTCGGCAAAGCCCGCGTGCTCCACCTGCCGGGCGAACTGTTCGTCGAGTATCAACTCGCCGCCAAACAAATGCGGCGCGATCTGTTCATCGCGATGGCCGCCTACGGCGACTATGGCACCGAGTACATCGGCACCGCCATCGGCTACGAGCAGGGCGGCTACGAAACGGGCCCGCGCGCCTCCAACGTCGCCCCCAGCGTCGAGGCTGTCCTCGTGGACGGCATACGAAAACTGCTGCGCGACGATTGAACTGAGTTGATTCTGCAAGATGAACACGGGAATGACCCTCGTGCGCAGTTCAATTCTGGTTGTGGCACTATGGATCTTCGTGCTCGACGTTGCCGCGCCCTCCAGTTTTGCAGAGGAACGAACTTCATCGAAAGCCGGCTTGGCCAAAACCCGCATCACGCCGGACAAACCTCTTTGGATGGGGGGGCTTCGGCGACCGGACCAACATCTCGAGTGGCACCCTGCAGGAGCTGTGGGCCAAGGCGCTGGCCTTGGAAGACCGATCCGGCCAGCGAGCGGTGATGGTCACTACGGAGCTGGTTGGTTTTCATGCTTCGGTCGCCGACACCATCGCGGAACAGGTCGAGAAGCAACATGGCCTTTCGCGCGCGCGTCTGGTTTTGAATTCCTCCCACACGCACTCCGGGCCGGACTTGTTGTGCGACCGACTCGTCTTCTGGACCTGGCGCCTGAGCGCCGAGCAACTGCGCGATATTGAGGACTACACCCGCCAACTGGAGGACCAAGTGGTGGCCGTCGTTGGAGCCGCGCTCAAAGACCTTCGCCCAGCCAGGCTCAGCTTTGGCCATGGCGAAGCGAATTTCGGCGTGAACCGGCGGCGCAAACCCGAGCAGAGCGGTGCCGTCTCGTTTGTGCCGAACCCGCTCGGCCCGGTGGATTCCGATGTGCCCGTGTTGCGCATGGAGTCGGAACCGGGGCAACTCCGTGCGGTGGTGTTCGGCTAGGCCTGCCATCCCTCGACGCTGCTCAACGACAACTATCGCTTCAGTGGCGACTACGCCGGTTTTGCCCAGGAGTGGCTGGAGCAGCAGCATCCAGATGCCGTCGCCTTTTTCGTCCAGGGTTGTGGCGGTGACATCATGGCTTCGCCGCGCGGCACAATGGAACTGGCCCGCAAGTACGGAGAGGGGCTGGCCGCTGGCGTGGACAAAGTCATCAGCGGGCCCATGCAGCCCGTTCGAGGCCCGCTCAAGTGCGCCTTCGAGATGGTTTCGCTCGCGTTCGCTCCGCCGCCGAGCCGGGAGGAACTCGAGGCGCGGTTGCAGGGCAAGGAGACGGAGTCGCGGCGGCCTGCGCAAGAGTTGCTCGAAATCCTGAACGGAGGTGGCCACCTGCCGGCGGAGTATCCGTACCCGCTCCAAGTCTGGCAGTTCGGCCAGGACTTGACCTTGCTTGCCATGGCGGGCGAGCCGGTGGTAGATTACGTGTGGCGGCTGAAAAAGGAATTGGGCAGGGAACAACTTTGGGCGGCTGGCTACTGCAACGAGGCGAACCTTGCGTACATCCCGTCGCTGCGCGTGTTGCAGGAAGGAGGTTATGAGGGAGGAGGGGCGATGGTCGAAACTCGGTTGCCCGGCCCGTTCGCGCCGAGCGTTGAGGAAACAATTGTTCGGAAGGTGCATGAACTGGTCGCACGTGTCCGAACCAGATAGGCAGCCGTGGACGGGCGCAGGGCTGTCGGGGCCAAGCCATAGCATTACGAGTCAGTTGACATCGGCGTGAGCCGGGAGTCCCACCCATGCGGTTTCCGTGCTTAACTCGCAGGCACGGCAGCGGCTGGCCCGCTGAGCTGCGACCGGACGGCACCAATCTCGACCTGAGCGATCCCGAGTTTCTGGCTCTCACAGCAATTCCGTGTGCGCCAAACAATTTTCCGTGGCCGCTAAATACTCCATATGAGTTCCCGCTATAGTGGAGACATTGCTTGTGAACAGATTTGGCTAGAGCAACCCGATTGAAACCAAAGCACGTTTTATGAACTCGACCCTGACCCAGGCCGCCAGCCCCGGCGAAACTCGCCGGACCTTCATCAAACAAGCCGCCACCGTCACCGCAGCCATCGGCGCCAGCGGCTTGTTCAAGACCGCCGTTTACGGCCAGAACCAGGCCCCTTCGCCGGGCAGCGTCCTTGGTGCCAATAACCGCATCAACGTCGCCTACGTCGGCACGGGCAAACAGGGCATGGAGCACGTTCGCCTGCAAAAAGAGTATGCGCGGCAGAACAACATCGCGCAGGTGGCGGCCTGCGATCTGTACCAGAAGCACTTGGACGCGGCGAAAAAGGTCATGGGCCTGGGCGATGCTGACGGCTTCCGCGACCACCGCAACTTGCTCGAACGCAAGGAAATTGATGCGGTGGTAGTGGCAACGGTGGATAATTGGCACGCGCAGGTGACCATGGACGCGCTGGAAGCGGGCAAGCATGTCTTTTGCGAGAAACCAATGACCCGCTATCTGGGCGAGGCTTTCGAGGTTTACGATACCGTTAAGAAAACGGGCAAAGTCTATGTCATCGGCTCACAGGGTTGCCTCGACCCCAAGTGGCACAAGGCCGCCGAGTGGATCAGGGCTGGCAAACTCGGTCCGTTGGTCTGGGGCCAGGGTTCTTATTGCCGCAACAATCCGAAAAACAGCGAGTGGACCTTCCCGGTCGATCCGAATGCCAATGAACAGAACCTCGACTGGAATCGCTGGCTGGGGCGGGCGCCGAGAATTCCGTTCAATCCCGAACACTACTTTTGCTGGCACAAATACTACGCCTATAACTCCGGCATTATCGGCAACCTGCTGCCGCACCGTTTCCTCCCGCTGCTGCTGGCCACCGGCAATCCGGAGTTTCCGCGCCGCGTCGTGGCCACCGGCACGCGCAAGGTCTCGACCGACCGCGAGATCACCGACACGACTCATCTGTTGGCCGAGTTTCCGAACGGCCTGACGCTCGCGGTTGTCGGGACCACGGTCAACGAACAGGGCTTGCCCGACGTGCTGCGCGGGCGCAAGGCCACCCTGCATTTCGCGTCCAGTCAGAACAAAGTTGAGTTGAGACCTGAGGCTATTTTCACGGAGGAAATGGACGCCGAAGAATTTGCTGATCCACACCCGACCGAACGCATTGAGGTGCTGGAGAAGGACTTTTTTGATTGCATCCGAAGCGGCAAAACACCCGTGGCGAACATCGGACTGGCCATTCGGGCGCAGACGGTTTTGTGCATGGCGGAAATGTCCGAACGGCTGGGCCTGGCCTTGTTCTTCGACGAGAAGACGCGCACACTCAAGACCGGCGATGGCAAAGTCATCCCGCCGCTGACTTACGACAGTGTGGTGCCGAAATTGATTTAGTTTAGAGAGTCATTGTCTGCGATTGAAAAGATGAATCAGCTAAACCCCGCGTATCACTAGCACCATGCGAAATAACATCTCGCGCCGGGATTTCCTGGCCGCCAGCCTCAAAACCACGCTGGGCGCTTGCTCGCTGGCCGCGCTCGACCCGCTGGGTTGGCCCGCGGCCGATGCCGCCGCCCGAGACGCCAAGGTCCGTTTTGGCTTCACCACCTACCAATGGGGCAAGGATTGGGACCTCCCGACGACAATCGCCAATTTGCAGAAAGCGCGGATGTTCGGCGTGGAACTGCGGACCAGTGCCGCTTATGCCCATGGTGTGGAACTGGCTCTGAGCGCAGAGAAAAGGCGGGAAGTCAAAAAACGGTTTGCCGACAGCCCGATCACCCTTGTTGGCATCGCCAGCGCCGAGCGCATGGATTGGCCTGAGCCGGCAAAACTGAAGGCCGCCATCGAAGCGGCCAAGGCACACGTGAAGCTGAGCCACGACGTGGGCGGTGGCGGAGTCCGGATCTTTCCGAATCAATGGCACCCGAACGTGCCGCATGAGAAAACCATCGAGCAAATCGCCAAGGCGCTGAACGAACTCGGCGCCTCCGCGGCGGATCACGGACAGGAAGTCCGGTTGGAAGCGCACGGTCCAGTGGGCGAACTGCCGACGCTGCGAGCCATCATGGACCAGGTGATTCAACCCAAAGTGCGTCTGAAGTTGAACAGCGAGGAGCGCGATACGGAGGGCAATGGGTTCGAGGCCAACTTTAACTTGGTGAAGGCTTTTCTCGGCCACACCCTTCACCTTCACGATCTCAAGGACCCGAAATTCCCGTACCAACTTCAAATTGACCTGCTGGTAAAGATGAATTGGGACGGCTGGGGCCTGCTGGAAGTTTCAGATCCTGTTGCCGATCGTGTCCAGGGACTAATCCAGTTCCGGCAGCTTTGGGAGCAAATGTTGGCAAAGGCTGAGCGCGGCTGATTGGATTTTCCATGAGGAGGCGTGGGGCATTTCCGCATCGCGTGGAGCCGTCCCGGACTGTGCTGTAGTCGGAATGCGACCTTCTTCTGCTGTGGCATTCCGCGATTCTGGCGCCGGCTACGGCTAAGCACCCGCAGCCACTTCCGCCTGCGCATGCAGTAACCACGGCCTTCCGGTCACGCCGCGCGCCCACTGGCCAACACCACCAAGAGTCCGTGAAAAGCCCCGCACCTCGGCGCTTGACGCTGAAAACGGCCGGACAGATGCGCCGCATGAACCCCGACGAGAACCAGTTCTTCGTCAACCGCGTGGCGGCTGCGGTGGGAGTTGGTGATGACGTTGGACTGGCTCGCCCGGCGGTTGCAGCCGGGCTGTCAGCACACGCTGGCGAATCACCTGAAAGCGGCGAAGACTCACCTGTAGCCGGGACTGCCCCTTTACCACGCAGTTGGCAGGGGCCGGCTAAGAACCAACTCTTGGGTCTCAGCGTCCCGACCGACTGCGCGGCCCTCGCTCTGTTTCGGCGAGGCGTTTCAGGTCCTCGTAAAGACTGCGCGCCAGCGACACGCGCTCGAGCAGCGCGTCGCCTTGCAGCGCGAGTTGTTTGCGGTAGCGATTGTTCTCCAACTTGCCCTCGGTGTTGTCGCGGCGCGCGTCGGCGACGATCTGCTCGATCTCGGCGAGACTGGCCAGCCGCTTCTCAAACAACGCCTCCAGTCCTTCAAACTTCCAAAAGCGAAACCCCTCGCGCACGACGTACACCGGGGTCGTGTGGGCGCTCGTGCCCTCACCGCCGCGAGCGCGGGCGGCGATCCAGCAGCCGTGCCCGGCGTCCACCGTGAAGTCGAGTTGCGCTTCCGGCTGCTTCGGATTGTTGGACTCGGTGGAACGAATGACCTCGCCGTGCCGAACGATTTCAAGCTTCACCGGCGCCATGCGCCTCGGATCGCCCCAGGCACGGGCGCGAATGCGGAGTTTGCGGTCGGACTTGAGCCGGAGTTCATCCCCTGGCAGGGCGTTGTCCACGCGAAATTCCAGCATGGGTCCGCTGGTGGTGAAGGTGCGCCCGCGGCGGAAGGCTTCGAACCAAGCATCGGCGGAGAACCTTTTCTTCTCCAAGCAGGCGTAGGCGCGGACCTCGCCAATTGTGCCGCCCCAAGGCACGTCCGAGCCTGAGGAGGCAGTGAGCTTGCAGCCGAGATTGAGGAAATCGTAGTACAGGTCGGTGCCGAGATTGTTGAACTGGAGGATCTCGACGAAATCCACCTTCTGCCGCGGCACGTTCATGCTCATGTCGCGGTGGACGTGAAACATGCCGGAGTTCACGTGCGCGTAACCCGACAAGCCTCCTTGCGCGTGGACGGCGTCGAAGACTTCGTCGTAAAGGAAGTAACGCTCCGGGTTGCGGACCATGCTGGTGATGTTCATGGCGAGCGTGTGCCCAATCTGATCGTGCGTGCGCGGACATTCCTGGCCCGGCGACAAAACGTATTCGGCGTCCACAACGCGATAGGCCGGGCCAAAGCCGCGTTGCTCGAAATAGGTGCGGTAGATGTCGCCCATCTTGACGACGTTCGCGAGGTGAATGTCCTCGGCCTGCACCCACGCCATCAGGTGACGGGCGTCTTCGTCGGAAAGAATTCGGCAGTGCACGTGATCATCCCCCGACCACCAGCCGCGCTTGCGCATGTCCACCCAGCGCTTGGGCCGGTAGGTCCGCTCCAAAATTTCGCCGGAACGAAGCTTGATATCCTCAAAAAGGACTTCGTGCTCGACGCCGCGGCGCACACCGATCCGCCAGTCGCCGGGTGCGAGGGTCATGTCGAACGGCCCCGGCACGCACCAGAACGAATCGGCGAGCGGACCCGGCAGGTTTGCGTTGCGCGCGCCGCTGGCCTGGCCTTGCTTGTCGAACTGCGGCGCGAACTCGATGCCGTTGGCGGGTTGGCGCGCCACGCCATCCGTGCGCCACACCAACCGCACCATCGCGGGCGCGGGTTTGCCGGAGTCGTCGGAAAGCACGGTCAGTTTCAGCCGTCCCGACGTCGGCATGGTGAGGTCGAGCGGAAAACGCACGGCGGGTTGGCCCGGCCGCCGGAACTCGACGCTCAAGGTGTTGCGGCCAATGGGAAGATGCTCGAAGCCCACCAAGGCGTAAGTCGTGCCGTCGGCGGCCACGTCCGCCGTGGCCACCACGCTCGCCTCCCCCGGCCGCATCGAAACGTCGAGTACGCTGGCGCTGTAGCTCAATCCTTCACGAACGGAAACCACTTCGAACAGCAGCGCGCCCGTGTCGCCGGGCAACTCGAACGGGCCGTCGGGCGCCAGCACCGGATGCGCGGCCGTCAGGTCCACACGAATGAGGCGCGGGCAGGCTTTTACGACCTCGAGCAACCGGGCGGCGGCGCCACTGCCGCGGTCCGTGGCCCGGCGGCGTGTATCGTCGTCCTTGCCCTTGTCCAGTTGCTGCTGGGCTTCGCGCACATCGCGGTTGATCGCTTCCAGGTCAGCGCGCTTCTCCGCTCCGAAGAGATACCAGTGGTTGCGCGCGGCACGCCCGGCGAATTCAACCACGCCCGGCGGCGACCACGTCGCGGCGTCAGCGCAACGGGCCGGTGGCGCGTGGAGAACCAGCGCGAGCGCGGTTGCCAGTAATGTCAGGGAACTGGAGAGTGGCCGTCGTGAGTTCATGAATCAGTTTGGTTGTAGCCGGTCGAAAACCTTGTCAGCGGACGAGTGGCTTCGATGCGGTTTGGGTTGAGTTGGTCACGGACAAGTTGGGCGTGCCAGGTCTCGCCATGGGCGGCTGCAGGCAGCGGACCTTGAAGAGTCGCGCTTCGCCCGGTCGCAAGGGCGCGAAGCCAGGGTCGCGCGGTTGTTGCGCTTCCAACGTGCCGCCGTCTCGTCCTTCCGCCGCCACAGTTGCGAGCGTCTTCGCCTCCGGCCAGAGGCGGTCTTCGATCACAAACTCGTCGTTGGCCCGCAGCGCCGCCGGCGTGGGCGCGAAGAAAAACAAACGAAGCCGGTGATGGCCCGGAATGGCCTTGTCGTTCCCGCGCAAGTCCAACTCGGGCTCGTAAAGCGGCGCCAGCAGCACCTCGCGCCCTGCGGCGCGCAACATCACCTGCTTTGGAAGCTCGGTCGCGAGGTTCTTCAGGTAGGATTCCACCTCGGATCGCGTGATGCGACCGTCGGCGTCGGCGTCCATCGTTTGGCGTTCCCGCGCAGACCACTCCTCGAAAAACGTCAGGTCCACCACGAGGTCAACATGTCGCGTTCCAACGCTCACGTGAACGCTGTGCTGGACGTAAGCTGTGAAGAGGTCGTGCGCGGCGGCGGTGCGCGGCATGCCGAGCTCGAGGCCGGCGAGCAGCGGCGAAATCGCGGACGCCACTCTCCGCCAATCACGCAGGGTCTGAAGGATGTTGCTCACGCGGAGATCTGTGTGCCGATCTTCTACTCCTTGCCCGAGTGGATGGCAATGGGCAAACAGGCAGTTTCATCGCGGGGTGGCTGAACACCAGAGCTGGAACATCGCGGCTAAACCCCAGACTATCGGCCGTTGCGTGGCAGCGCAGGCCAACCAGGTACGCGGACTGCAATCAGTCGGGGAACATCGTTCAGCTTCGAAGTGTGGAGATGTCAAACGCCGGACGCCATGAAATCGGGTTGACACCGCCGCGCGAAAAGTGAGCGGAGGGATGACTGACCTGAGTGTTCAGGTCAGCCGTTGGCGGATGGCTCGAATCCCGTTCGTGGCAGAAACGTTCTGAAGAAGGAATCGGAAAGGGCGCCAGCCCTGCCGGCCAGCGATTCCATAGTTGCGAAACAATTTTCCGTGGCTGCTAAATACTTCCCCTGAACTTGCACTAGAGTCGAAACCGAAACGGCAGTGGGCAGCCTGTAATGGACCGCGCGTCCAGAGCGGACCTGTCGTGGGGCGATCATTGCGCAGTGGCTGCGTTTTCAACCGGAGAATACGGATGAACCTACGAACGATGAAAGACAAGACGAACCAGCAAGAACCATTGGAAACGCGGCGAGCGTTCCTCAAGTCAACGGGCGCGTTGGTCGGCGGCCTCTGCCTGGCAGGTCAGGCTGCCGCGCGCGCAGCCGCAGAAGTCAGGGCAGGCAAGGAAACCTTGGCTTTGCTCGGCGGGCCTAAAGCCGTCACTCACCCGCACGGCAGCGCCGATCGCTGGCCGCTCTACGGGGCCGACGAAGAAAGGGAGATCGTGACGCTGCTTCGGGATCTCAACTACGCCCCGATCGAGCAACTGGAAAAGGACTGGAAGGAACATTTCCAAGTCCCCTATGTCCGGGCGTATTGCAACGGCACCAGTGCCTTGACGACGATGTTCTTTGCCCTGGATCTGCCGCCGGGCAGCGAGATCATGGTGCCCAGCTACACCTTCTTTGCCACGATCACACCGATGCGGTTTTTCGGGCTGGTGCCGGTGTTTGTCGATATCAACCCGCGCACGCTCAACTTCGACGTGGAGGACGCGCAACGCCGCCTGACCAAGAACACCAAGGCGCTGCTGCCGGTGCATTGGATCGGGCTTCCTTGCGAAATGGATCGCATTTGTGAATTTGCGAAGGAGAAGGGCCTCATCGTCCTGGAAGATGCCTGCCACGCGCACGGCGCCTCGATGCAGGGCAAGTATATGGGCTCGTGGGGCCGGATGGCCGCGTTCAGCTTTCAGGCCACCAAACCGCTGCCCGCGATCGAGGGCGGGATGGCTGTCTATCAAGAGCGAGCGGATTACGAACGGGGTTCGACGTTGGGACATTACGACAAGCCGCAGAGTTACCCCGAGGACAGTCCGTATCGCAAGTATCAAGGCTCGGGCCTGGGTCTGAAGCTGCGCATGCATCCGATGGCCGCCGTGCTGGCCCGCTGCCAATTGCGGGGGTTGGACGAACGCAACGCCAAGGCGGCCGCGCAGGTGCGCCGGCTCAACGACCGCATCCTGCACTTGCCGGGTCTCTCCGAGCAAGCCGCGCGACCGGACATGAAACGCCTCTACTATGCCCACAACATGTTGTTCCTTGACGAAGCGCAAGCGGGCATGTCGCGGGAAGCGTGTGTCAAAGCCCTGCAAGCGGAAGGAGTGCAAGCCAAGGCCCACACCTACACTCTGCAGCACAAGTTGGCGCTGTATGCCGAGGCGCAATGGTGGCACCACGCGCCGATCATCCCCGAGTTGCCCGGCTCGGAACAAGTCAACCGCACCGCGATCGCGCTGCCCATGTTCACCTCCGAAGTGCCGGAACTAGTGGACCAGTACGCTAAAGCATTCAAGAAAGTTTGGGCGCTCCGCAAGGAATTGGGGAAAGCCTGATGCCTGAATGCTCCCAGAAGCCTGCAGGTGATCTGACCAAGGCCCTGAACCCATGCGAGGTCTGATCGTCAAACGCGCCCGCCGGCTGGCATTCCTGCTAGCGGGCTGTGTTTTGATCGGTCGAGCCGCGCCGGGCAGAGACCTCACGCTCGTCACGCTCGACCCCGGGCATTTCCACGCGGCATTGTTCCAGCGGGAAATGTTGCCGGGTATCGCGGAGGAGGTGTTCGTTTACGCGCCGCTCGGGCCAGACCTGACCGCGCACCTCAATCGTGTCGCACAGTTCAACCTCCGCAAGGACCAGCGCACGACCGACGCCAAACATGTGATTGCCTGCGACGCGATGACTGACCACTTTGAGATTTCGAGCGTGCTCCAGCGTCAGCTCGTGAACGACCGCGGCATCTTTGGCGATAGCCTGAAGGGTTCTGTGGAAGAACCGGCTGTTTACATGGAGAGCCTGCACTGCCTGCTGAAGGCAGTCGGCGGCGTGCCGAACCTGCGTCCGGTTTGGTTTTTCGATATCCGTCAGCAAGGTGAGGGGCTGGCCGATGTGGGTACGCACCTCGTCGAGCGAGCGCAGTGGGCGCTTTTCCCCGACCAGGTCATTGACTACAAGCGCGACATCGAAGTGCTGATGGGCACGCGCTGGCCGACAACGCTCACGCGCCCTCAGTTCCAGCGCGCCAGTGGCGCGAGTGAATTTCCGGACTTTCTGCGGGATGCAGTTAAGAACGACCCGCTCGAGTATTTCTGCAACAACACATTGAACTACACCTTGCGCGGTATTCATGTGAAGCTCGACGTGAGATGGGCTTTTGAGGCGCAACCCGGTGACAAAGACACACACCGCGCCGTGTTTCGCGGGAACACGTCAAACATCGAGTTGCACCAGGGCAAAGACCAGCAATTCCGTCCTGAGTTGTTCGTCGTGCCGAGGAGTGCCGGCGCGAAGGCCACCGTGCGCGCGGCCCTGAAGAAGAGACTTGAGGCGCTGCAGGAATCCCATCCGGGCGTGGCGTTGGAAGAGCAGCCTGACCGCTTTCACGTCATCATTCCGGACATTCTTCGCACCGGACACGAAGCGCATTTCGCGTTGGTTGCGCAGCGGTTTTTGGATTACGTCAAGAACCCGCAGGCACTGCCGGCGTGGGAAAAGTCGAACATGCTCGCGAAGTATTACGTCACGACGAAAGGCGTCCAGGTCGCGCGCCGGAATTTGGCGAAGCCATAACCAACTGAATACAATTATGAAACAAAGCCGAACACTCGCGTTCTGCCTGCTGCCGGCGCTGGTGCTGGCCGCGGCCGCACACGCGCAACAACTCGTCGTCCCCGACGGCAAGGCTGACACGGGCAGGAAGATCACGGCCAGGACTTTCAACTCCGGCTTCGCGCTCGGCCACGACAGCTACAACACCATGGGCACGGCCAGCGACGGCAGGATTTTCTACTGCCTCAGCTCGGAGAACATTGACCAGGGCGCAAAGATGTTCAGCCTCGATCCCAAAACGCAGAAGGTCACCGAAGTCGGTGACCTGACGGAGGCTTGCGGCGAGAAAGGCACGAAGGCCATTCCGCAGGGCAAGAGCCACGTCAACTTCGTCGAGGCGAGCGGCAAGCTGTATTTCGGCACGCACGTGGGCGTTTACAGCATCGTGGAAGGCATGGAGACGATGGGCATTCCGCCCGCCGGCTACAAATCCTACCCGGGCGGACACCTGCTCGCCTACGATCTTAAGTCCGGCAAGTTCGAGGACTTTGGCATCGCGCCGGGCCGCGAGGGCGTTCTTTCGTTCAACATGGACACCAAGCGCGGCCGCCTGTTCGCGTTGACGTGGCCCAGCGGCATTTTCTACCGCTACGATCTCGCCAAGAAGGACCAGAAGAGCTTCGGCAAGCAATGCGCCGAAGGCGAGGCTGCGGTGGGTGCGAACTACCGCACCGTTTGCCGCTCCATCGCCGTGGACCTCGACGACGGCTCGGCTTACTTTACCACGTCAGAAGGCACGATCCTGAGTTACAGCGCCGCCACCGACTCCGTCGCACTGGTCGAAGGCGAGGACATGAAGAAAGATTACTTCGGCCTCTACGACCCGATCTCGCCCGGGCACATGGGCTACAACTGGCGGTCAACATTCTGGCGCGCGAAGGACAAGATGATCTACGGCGTCCATGGCAACTCCGGTTACCTGTTCCGCTTCGACCCCCGCGTGCCGCGCATCGAAGTACTCGACCGGATCACGTCCGAGCCGTCGAAGCGCTGCGGCATGTTCGACCAGTTCAGCTACGGCTATCTCGGCTTCTGCCTCGGGCCGGATGGCAAGACGATCCACTACCTCACGGGCGGGCCGATTTACATTGATGGCAAACGCCTCACCGGCAAATCCAAGACCGCGATGGGCGAAGCCAAGGGCCAGGAAGATTTGCACCTCGTCACCTACGACATCGAGAAGCTCCAATACACCGACAACGGCGCGGTGTTTTACGAAAACGGCGACCGCCCGCTTTACGTGAACGCGATCACCGTCGGTAAGGACGGCATGGTGTACACGCTCCCGCGCATCACGGAGAACGGCAAGACGCGCTCCGACCTTGTGGCGATTCCCGGCCCGTTGAAGCGTGCCTTGCTCAGAGGCCATTGAGGTTCACCAAGGCAAAATCCGAAGTCCGAAACTTGAAGTCCGAAACGAATTCGAAATGCCCGGCAACGGGGCAAAACAAAGTTTGAAACCTGACCGTTAACCAGGAACAAATCATCATGAATTTCTCAAACTTTACCCCAGCTTGGCTTTCCTTCTGGGTAGTGGCTTTGACGACCACCGGTGGGTTGGTTGCCGCCGAACCGGGCGCCAGCACCGCAAGCCTCGCTGTCGAAGGCGGCTGGAGAGCCGGTGTTGCACGGGTTGTCATCACACCGCGAGAACCTATGTGGATGGCCGGCTATGGTTTTCGGGACAAGCCGGCCGATGGCAAGCTGCAAGACCTCTTCGCCAAGGCCCTTGTTGTGGAGAGTCCCGTCGGGCAGCGGCTGGTGTTGGTGACGACCGATTTGATCGGCTTGCAGGCGACACTCACCAGTGCGGTCGCTGCGGAGCTGCGTGAAAAGCATGGCTTGGCCCGTGAACAAATCATGTTCACTTCCTCGCACACACATTGCGGCCCATTTCAACTGGGCGACGAATACCACATCTACCCCGTAACGGGCCTCCCGCCCGGGGAGGAGGAAAGAATCCGTCGCTACACGGGGCGACTTCAAGGTCAGCTTGTCCAAATCGTGGGGGAGGCCCTCGCGGGTCTGGCACCGGCCCGCCTGGCGTGGGGTATCGGCCGGGCCGACTTTGCGGTGAACCGTCGTGAGCCCACCCTCCAAGGCATCATCAACGGCACCAATCTGGTTGGAGTGGTGGACCACGACGTGCCCATGCTGCGGGTCGAGTCTCCGGAAGGCCGGCTGCGGGCCGTGGCGTTTGGTTATGCTTGCCACAACACAACGCTCAACTTCTACCAATGGTGCGGAGACTACGCGGGATTCGCTCAAGAGTGCTTGGAGGCTGCCCACCCCGGCGCGACGGCCCTTTTCTTCATGGGTTGCGGGGCGGATGCCAATCCTCTGCCTCGCCGGACGGTCGAGTTGTGCCAGAATTACGGGCGACAACTGGCGGATGCGGTAGAGGCCGTGCTGGGGGGCCAGATGCATACGATCACCGGTTCAGCCCGCGCCGCATACGCGCAGGTGGATCTCCCGCTGGACAAGCTGCCGCCGCGCGAAGAACTCACCGAACAGGCCAAGGGCAAACCTTCCGACGCGCAGCGGCGTGCCGTGCAGTTGCTCAAGGTGCTGGATGAGCGTGGCAAGTTCGACACGACCTATCCGTACCCCATTCAGGTTTGGCAACTTGGCCATGGTCTCACCTGGGTTGCGCTCGGTGGCGAGGCGGTTGTGGACTACTCGCAGCGGCTCAAACGAGAGCTGGGCCGATCCACCTGGATTGCTGCTTACGCCAACGACGTAATGGCCTACCTCCCGAGCCTCCGGGTGCTAAGGGAAGGCGGCTACGAGGCCACAATTACCTCCGGCCGTCTTGCTGGCTCCGCTTGGGCCCCGACGGTCGAGGAACTGATTGTCGGCAAAGTGCATGGACTGGTCGCTAAAGTGGGTCCAGCGGCAGAAACGCCGCGAGACCTGAAGAAGATCGAGGAGGAACGCACGGATGCCTACGCGCGACAATTGGAGTCTTATCTCCAGTGGCCGCTTGTGGAGGAATACCCGCAGCGCGCCGTACGAGCTTGGAATCGCGACTACAGCACCATGGAAAGATTTCTGAAGAGCGTCGAGTCAAACCGCGACCGCTGGCGCAACTTCCTCAAGCCGCCAGCGCTGGCTTGCACCGGCGAGTTGCAGCGCCGGCCGTATCCGCCGTTGGCCGACCTTCAGGGCGAGTGGCTGACCTTGCCGCTCGGCCCCATCACAGCCGAGGCGGTGTTGGTGCTGCCGGCTGGTGCCACGGCACAGAAGCCCGCGCCGTTGGTCATTGCCCAACACGGCATCGGCAGTTTCCCGGAGCGGACGTTCGGCCTGAATGATGAGGGCGACGCCTATCACAGTTACGCGCGGGAACTCGCGCGAGCCGGCTTCGCGGTGCTGGCTCCGATGAACCTGCAGTCGGTCGAGCGGCGCAACCGCATCGAGCGGCTCTGCCGTCTGGCCGACACGAGCCTGCCGGGCATCGAGTTTGCGCGCCTGCAACGGCTTCTCGACGCTGTGCTCAAAGAACCGCGGATCGCCAGCGAGCGCGTGGGCATCTGGGGCGTGTCGCTGGGCGGGCTGGCCGTAATGTTCTGGACACCGCTCGAACCACGCATCAAAGCCGCTATCTGCTGCGCGTGGTTCAACAATCGCTGCAACAAGATGGCCGTCCCCGACTCGCGTTACGTTTCCTTTCTCGAAACCAAGGAGGAACATGCGTTCTTCCAAGGTTGGCTGACCGAGTTCAGCGACGCTGACGTCGTGAGCCTGATCTGTCCCCGCCCGTTGCTGATTCAACATGGAAAGAAAGATCGGATCGCCGACTGGCAACAGGTGGTGGTGGAATTTCAAACCGCCCGCAAACACTACAAGAAGCTCGGTCTCGCCGAACGCATAGAACTCGACCTCCACGAAGGCGGCCACGAGGCCCGGATCGAAAGTGGCATTCGGTTCCTGACCCGCTGGCTGGGCGAACATCCATGAGCCGTTGGACCGCAGCAGAACCAAAATGCTCGTGGATTATGTCTGTTGTTCTTATGCAAATAAATTCAGTAAATCGTCGTGCGTTTCTGGCCGGCGCCACACGCGCCGTGGTCGGAACTGGCGGCATCCTTGTGGCGCTCCGGGGCTCACCTGGCCAGAGTGCGGAGCGGGTCGCCGCCGTCTCGAGGCAACCCATCCGCCTGCACCCTGACAACCCCCACTATTTCCTGTTTCGCGGCAAGTCAACGGTGCTCATTGGCGCCAACGAACATTACGGTGCCGTCTTGAACTTGGACTTCGACTACGTGAAATATCTGAACACGCTCCAGGCGCAAGGACTCAATTATACCCGCATTTTTTCTGGTAACTATATTGAGCCATACGTGAATATGGGAAGTCACTGGAATATTGAGGAAAATACTCTTGGCCCTGCCAGCACCCGCTTTATCTGTCCTTGGGCCAGAAGCCGTACTCCTGGATTCGAGGGCGGAGGCAATAAGTTCGACTTGTCACAGTTTGATCCGGAGTATTTCACGCGCCTCAAGGATTTTGTTTCGAAGGCTGGTGAGCGCGGAGTAGTGGTGGAACTGGTCTTTTTCTGCCTCTTTTGAGTAACTAGCGCCACTAAGCTTCCGAACAATGACATGTGGATGCGCTCTCCCATGAAGGCAAGTAATAATATTAACGGTGTGGGAAACATTCCATCTCACACCGCCGGTGGTTTAGGCAGTGTCTGGGATATTCACCATAATGACGGTTTGACGCCATATATGAATGCCATGGTGACGAAGATAGTCCATGAATTGAACGGCTTCGACAATGTGATTTATCAACCAAGCATTGAACCGACCTATGGCAAGGGTGCGGCGGGTACCGTCATTTCAAACACATTTGATAGTAACACCATTGCTAATATTGTCGCGGCAGAGGCAGACCTTTCGATAAAGCACCTTATTTCCCAAAACGAAGTCAAAGGCCCCCCGCTCGCGAATGTGACTGTCCTTTCCTGGGATGGTCCTTCACTCGATCTTATCCGAAGTTACCACAGTAAGAACAAACCTCTCTCATACGATGAGCTTACCTATAGCGGCATAACCGATTTCCCATATCGTCGTGCAGGATGGGAGTGGATCATTGCCGGCGGTGCAGTATATAACATGCTTGACCTAACCTTCACCCCGGATCAAGAAGATGGTTCAAAGATTATCCCTCCGAAGACCTCCCTCGGGAAAGAATCCATCGGAGGAGGCGGTCCCGCCTTGCGGAATCAATTGAGAATACTGAAGGACTTCATCCACGGCTTCGACTTTCTCCGGATGAAGCCGGACAACTCCGTCATAAAGGGCGGCGTGCCGGACAAGCATCGGGCGCACGCGCTGGTCGAGGCGGGCCGGCAGTATGCGATCTACATTGATGGCGGTGGGCAGGCCAATCTCGCGCTCGACCTTCCGGTGGGTGAGTACCGTGTGGAGTGGCTGTCCCCCCTGACGGGCGGGATCGCCAAACATGAGACGGTGAAACACCCCGGCGGCAGCGTGACGCTGGCGTCGCCGGCTGATGCGGAGGATGTCGCTTTGCGGATACGGAGGGTTTCCGGATTTTAGTAGAACAGCGGAGCGTGACATCAGGGACAACCTGAGCCACGGCTGGAGCGATTACCGATATGTCCATCTGTGGGAACAGAAATGAAACAACAAAGTCCACTGAAGAACTGCCTATGAACCCACGTTCGATTGCACTTATCGCAGGTTTCCTCCTCTGCGTCATCCCACGCGGCCAAGCCGAATGGGATTTTTCCTCGTTGCTGGCGCGCACGTGCGGCTTAGACCGACTTTACGAGCTACCCGGCCATCGCGCCAACATGGCGTCGAGCTACGACCGGCAGTTGATGAACGCCGATGCTAACGGGTACCTGCGCAAGGAGAACGGCCGCCTCCTGATGGCCGATATTCAAGGGCCGGGTGCAGTCGTGCGGCTCTGGTCGGCAAACCCAAGAGGGAAAATCTGGATTTATCTCGACGACGCCAAGGAACCGCTCCTCGAGGCGGACTTTCGCGATCTGTTTCTCGGCAAGGTGACGCCCTTTGTGGAGCCGTTTGTGTGTGTGGAGCGCAAGGGAGAGACAAACTGTTACCACTGGGCCTACGTGCCGATGCCATTCTCGAAATCGTGCCGCATCTATCTCGACAAGGTTGGATTCTTCCAAGCCACTTACGTGCAATTCCCGCCGAACACGAAGGTAGAAACACTCACACTTCCGCTGGCCCAACGGCATCGCGAAGCCCTGGGGCGTCTCGCGCCACAATTCGCTGCCGTGGGCGCCACGCCATCGGGCGTGCAGGGAGGCCAGCGGAAACTGGAAGGCTCGATCCAACCCGGCCAAACCGCTGGGTTGGCAACGCTGAAGGGTCCAGCCGTCATCCGTGCATTTCGGCTGAAATGGCCGGAACTTGACCCGCAGACTGGACGAACGGCGCTTCTGACCATGACGTGGGACGGCGAGGCGACGCCCAGTGTGCGTGTGCCGCTGGCGGACTTCTTCGGCAGTGGCTTCAAGACACTGCTGCTTGGAGTTGGAGAGGACCAGACGGCCTACTGCTATTTCCCCATGCCGTTCCAAAAGTCAGCGGAAATCAGCGTTGTGAACGAAGGCAAGGCGCCGCTGAAGTTCAGTGGCGAACTTGTCGTTGAGCAAAGTGAGGAACTGCCCTTGCCGCTGCGGACATTCCACACGATGTGGCGGCGCGACCTGGAAACGCGCCCGGCTCCGTCGCGCTCGAAAGAGAATCTCGGCAATCCTGTATGCGAACCGCAAAACAACTACCTCGTCGCGGATATCAAAGGCCGCGGCCACTATATTGCCACGATGCATCATCGCAACGGGCGCTCCGAGGGCGATGAGTATGTGTTTGTGGACGGCGAGGGGCCGCCCGGTTCCAGCCCCGGCACCGGCAACGAGGACTACTTCAACATGGCGTGGGGACCAAGAGCGATGGACGGTCCATTGGCCGGAGGCAAGTTCGTGATGGGAGTCGCCGGGTGTTTGCGTGTTCATCTGCCGGACGCGATCGCGTTCGAGAAATCCCTTCGTTTCACGTTTGAAGTTCTCTGCGGTAATAACGCCCGCTACGATTACGACTCGACCGCCTACTGGTATCAGGAGGAACCGCACGCGGCATTCCCCGCGTTGCTGCCCGCCCCTGCAAGAAGGTTCCGCACGCTACCGTACCCGCCCGATGCCCTCTACGTTTACACGCCAGACCCTAAAGCAACCGGGTGGTGGACCAGTCAACCAGTCTTGCCGCCTGAGGGCGAAGATCTGCAGGTCATTCGTTTTGTAGGCCCGCGCCCTGAACCCGTGGACATGCTCGTGGAAGGCCCTGACTGGTCGGGAGGCAAGCAGTTGCTCCAACGCGCCAAAGGACCCGGTGCGTCCTTCGCGGTAAAACTGCCTCCGGTGGACAGCGACGGTTGGCACACGCTGACACTCCGCTGGACGACTGGGCCGGAGTACGGCCAGGTTCGGCTGCGCTCAAACGGGCCAAGCGACCTGCACGACGTTGAATGCTATGCGCCCAAGCGCGGGGCCAAGGTAGTGCTTGCAGGCGCGGTCCAGCGGACGCGCGGTGACGATGCGGACCTGAAAGTCGAAGTTGTTGGCAAAGAAAAGGCGGCTGCATCCGCCTGGGTGGGGATTGACTGGCTGACGCAAGAGCCTGCGGTCCAGCCAATTACTGCCATCCAAATAAAACCCGCGGCAACGCCAGAATCCAGGTGGCAACCGTGTCCCAAGCTGCCTCTGCCGACGCCTGAAGAAAAGGCCGAGGCGAAACGCCGTCAGCGCGAACTTCCGCCGGTCGCAGCGTTAGAGCCGGCCGCTGGGTCCGTCACCGCGCAGGAATATTTGTTTCAGACAAGCGTCCGGGCTCCCGCCGACGGGCTGTATCAGCTCGATTATCGCGTCGGATGGGCGGCTGCACCGGCCAGCATCACCGTGAACGGCAAAGAAATCGCGATGGACCCGCGCCGGTTTGCCGTCACCCACCTCGGAGGCGAAAAACCACGGCGCTACTGGCTGCCGCTGAAGGCCGGCGACAATGAACTGGCGTGGCGCTCGCGGACGGGACCGAAGCAATGGATCGCGCCTTTCCTAATGGGTACTGCGTCACAGGTGCAAGGCGAGTCCGGAGCGGAGGGTCGGATTGCGAGGGACGACGCGCCGTGAGAGCAGTGCTGCGCACCACGCGGAGACTAACCGGCGAGGAGGCTGCCGATGCCTGATTCGTTGCCTACGGTGCAAAGCAGACGACCTCAGCATCGCTTCGGCGAGAAGTCAAGCCCCTCAGCCCCAGCAGTCGCACGGATTCAGGTGACTGACTTCGAGACAACAACCTATCGCAAAGTGACGTGGAGGCTGATCCCATTTCTTTTCCTCTGCTATATCCTCGCCTTGGCCCGGTCAGGATCGTTTGGGGCGCCATTTCCGCGGCAACGATGTTAGCGCGACCGTTGCGAAGGGAAAGCGCGCGCGGAATGTAGCTTCCCGGAAGCGCGGGAGCCCAAACGCCGACCCGGACGCGCCGAACTTCTTCCAGTCGGGGACAGGACCTTCGAGCACACGGGCCTTGTTCGGCTCGCCCTTCACACAGACGGCGGCGAACGTCACCGGTTCGTTGAACACCTCGGGCCCATGGCGCAGCGAGACATGCGAAAGCGCGCCGGTGCCTTCCAGACAAATCATGCCTGCGCCCATGCCGCCCATCGGAAACGCGACGCGGTTGAGCCGCGCGCCGGAATACTCGCCTTCGTATTTCGATTTGCCGCGTGAGGAATGCGGTTTTGCGCCTGATGGAGCTTTCGCCTGCGCTGGCGGTGTCACACCGACGCCAGCCGCGCCAACTGTGACGGCCGAAAGTTTGAGGAATTCTCGTCGCTTCATATCTGAGGCATTGGTTTGTTTACGCCTTGAGGTCTTGGTTTGTTCGCGCTTGCATCTTCACTTTCGGCTGAAGATCAGTTTGCCATCGAGGTAGGTCTTAAGCACTTGTGCGCGCTCGATGGCGTCCGCCGGGCAGGTCAGCAAATCCGAGTCCAGCACCACAAAATCCGCCAGCTTGCCGGGCTCCAGCGAACCGAGCCGGTCCTCCTTCCGCAGCACCCAGGCATTGTTGATGGTGTAAAAGCGGATGGCCTGTTCGCGAGTGAGCGCTTCTTCGGGATGCAACGCGCCGTCATACCATTTTGCCCGGCGCGTGATGGCCGTGGCCATGCCGAGGAAAGGGTTGTAAGGGTTCACCGAGCGCAGTGACCCGATCTTTTGCATGTGGTCCGTGCCACCGCCCGCAACGCCGCCCGCCTGGAAGATGCTCCGCAACGGCTGGAACCACCGCAACCGCTCGTATCCGAAGTGCTTCACCAACGTTCGGGTATCCAGGTAAAGCCATGCCGGCTGAATATCAACAGCCACGCCCAACTGCGACAGTCTGTTCACCGCCTCCCGACTCATGAAGTTTGAATGGGAAATGCACGGATGCGTCTTGCGCACCGGCGTTGTTTGGTTAATCTCCTCGTACACTTCCAGCAACGTGTGCACCGCGCCGTCGCCCACGCTGTGCGCGGTGAATTGCAGACCCGTCTCGACCGCCGCGCGCACGATGGCCAGGAGGCGTTCTTTGGGAACGAACAGCACGCCGCGATAGGTCGGGTCAGTGATCGCGTAGATGTCACTCACACCCCACGGCTCGCGCATGAAGGCGCTGCCAGTCAGCATGCCGCCATCCAGGTAGGTCTTGATGCCGATGATGCGGAGAAAATCGTCGCCCTCTGTGAACAGCGGGTCTGCCGCCACGCGCTGGATGTTGGCCTGAATGTCCGCCAGCGCGCCAATTGTCTCGATGTGTTGCGAGGCACACACCCGCACCGTCAAGTGGCCGTCCGCCCGAAGTTTCCTGTAAAGCCCCAACTCCGCGACGCTTGTATCGCGGTCGCCGATGCTGGTGAGGCCCACCGAGTTGTAGTCCTGAAACAACTCGACCACGCGGCGCGCGTGCTCCTCCTCCGTGGGTTGTTTGCCGGATGGCTGCACTTTTACGAAGCGCGTGCAATTGCGCAGAAGGCCCGTCGGCTCGCCGGTCTTGCGGTCTTTCTCCACAAAACCCGAACCGCCATCGGTGACTTTGAAATCCCGGTCAATGCCGCTCAGCTTCAAGGCCAGGCTGTTGAGCGCCACATCCGGCCCGGTGCGGAACATCACCGGATGCCGGGGGGCCACGCCATCCAGTTCAGTGCGCGTCGGAAAGCGTTGCTCGCGCAGGCGGGTAATGAACACCTGCTGCAACACGATCCACTCCCCCTCTTTGAGGACATGCGTCCGGCTCCGAATGTAATCGAGCACATCCTGGATCGTCTCCATTGGCGGGATGGGATGATCGAACTCCGTCAACACCGCCTCCATCGGATGCGTGTGCGAGTCGATCAAGCCTGGCATTACCATTCGGCCCCGCAAATCCATCACCTCCGTGCGCGGGCCTTTCAGCTTCATCACCTCCGCGTTCCCGCCCACCAGCAGAATACGATTGCCCTGAACGGCCATCGCCGGGTGAATGGAGAACTTCGAGTCAACGGTCACGATCTTGCCCTGGTGCAGGATCAGGTCGGCCTCCCCCGCAGGCGAAAGGAAGCTGGCGCACATGAGAACGACGCCGGAGACGATCGAAGCGGAGATTTTCATAACGTTGTGTTTTAAGTGTTGGTTTTAGGAAACATTCCCATGGCCGCCACGAGGTCGCTGTTGTAGAGCACGGTTGATCGCCTCGCCGGACAGCAGTCGCACTGGAACTGCCAATGAAAAGCCAGACAAGTTGTCGCGACAGGTCACGCCAGCCATGCAATGCCCAAAATCGTTGGCCCGGTTGTGGCCTTTCATATCCCCGCGCCCCTCGGACGTGTCGCCGCTTTGGAATCGTTCTCGCTCTTCTCAACGGCCCTCTGGCCAGGATTGCTCTGATGCCAGCGCCGGGCCAATTCGGAACACGTCACCCATTCCACCTGGTCACCGAACGTCTTCTTGATACGCTCCGCCAAAGCGCACAACCCCTCCAGTCCCAGGCCGGTGCCTTGGGTGTAAAGCGACTGCCAGTGCGTCACCAGTACTACCGGATGACCCGCCTCGATCAATTGCGGAGTCCGCCCCGTCCGGCCATCAGGCGACACCAGACGATCGATGCCGCCCTTGATGAACTCCAGTCGTTGCTCGCGTGTTTCCGGCCGCTGGCTGTCTGAAGATCGCCCCATCGACCAGAAGACATCGGGGCTGTTTGCCGGCACGCTGATCACCACCTGGCCGCGCGACGAATCTTCGTATCCCACCGAGCACTGCAGCGGGGTTCCCCAATACCCGCAGTGCAGAAAATACCACGTCAACTTCCTCTGGAACATCTTCCATTGCGCCTCCGCCAAGGCTTGTGCGTACTTCCTTTCCACATCCCTGCCCGAGGTCCATGGCGAGGTCATGCCCGTAGCTGTCAGCCCGACGTTCTTCAAAATCTGGAACGTCAATACGAAGTACTCAATAATTTCCTCCAACGGCGCCTGGGAGATCCAAACATCTTCGTAAATGTGCAGGTATCCCTTCGACTTGAGACTGTAGGCGTTCAAGTGAGTCAGGAACTCCGGCGTGATGTCAAACCGGGGCGCGATCCGCTCACGCACGACCTTCAGGAATTCCTCCAGGTGAGTCACCGGAACGCGCTCGAGCGACTCGTCGATGCGACCCAGGCAACTGGGCATCGGAATGACCGTGAACTTCCCCCGAAGGTCGAACCGATCAAAGGTGTCTGCCACCCGCTGCGTGAATTGGTGGGGAACCAGAAACGGCGTCTCGTAGCCGGGCAACTCGTAAAACAGCGGATCCACGGGCGAGCTATCGTCAATGATCAACGACATCGGGATCTTACTACCAGCCGAGGTGTTCGCCTCCGCTGGTTTCCCGCACCCCAGCGGCTCTCCAGCCAAGACCCGCGCGGCGCTGGCGGACACGATCCCTGCCGCCATTCCCATGCCGGCGTTCTTCAGGAATGCACGCCGGCTTTGACTTGAGCCAGCGTCAGGACGTTGCTCGCAAGTGGATTTCACGGCAACGAATCATAACGGAGACTCCCAAGCTGTATTTAGCCGCTGCGGAAAATCATTTCGCCAATACGGAATAGCCAGCCATCGGCACGCTTGGCAGCCTATTGTTTGTTGTGCGTGTTGGCCTAAACCACCTATTAAGCCCGCGAGGTCAATAATGTCACCGGACAGTCAAAAGGGACCGGGTCGGGCCGAAAATGGTCCCTTTAGGATGATTCAAGTTCCCCACTTTAAGGAGCCGATAGAGCTGGGCGGAGTGCTCGTTTGAGGGCATATCCGTCGGCTCTATGGCTATTATTCTTAAGTACACGTCATTTCCTCTCGCCAAGGTTGGGTCTGCAGTTCATGGCCTGGCGCGCCATGAGTGCTCGAGCGGTTGTCTGCGTCTCGTTGGCGGTGGATCTTCCACTGATCACCGGGGCGCAAACGTCCACGCTTTCAGCCAAAGTCTCCGTCGTCGATGCCATGGGCCCCCGGCTGCCAGACATGTTGGCCGACGACATGGCCGTTGATTCCCAAATGCCAATGGCCCGCCGTTTGGTTCAAGGACAAGCGGGTGACCACTTGGGAGTGAATTCTCTGGTTAGCGAGGCATGTCTGGCAACGGTATCACATGATACAATCAGACTGAAACCGTGATTGTGGATTTAAACCGTCCGTCGGACTCACAGCGGGACTTCCCGCGGACAAGAATCTAGGAATGCTGCAAATTTGATGAAGATATCCCCACTTCAACCCTTGGTAACAGGGATCGGGCGACATTCCGTAGAGGCGAAATAATTTTCCGTCCCCGCTAAATACAACAATGAACAGTTCGTCATGATGGGGCTATATGAAAGCGCGAATCTTGTTAAGCGCATATGGCTGTAAGTTTGTACGCGCCCTTGTGCGTGCGTGCTAGCCATGGGAAGTCGAGAAGCACTAGGTTCGGGTGAACGGTGTCCTACATTGACTGGAGAGTGTGAGGTCTAATGAGGCCATGGTCGCACGGAAGAGCGGCGTCCGTGCGTCGCCGTTTCGCTCGTCTCCGGATGGTCGCTTTTTGAAACAAACCCCGTAGAATGGCGTAGAAAGCCAACGAAGAGGCTTGACAAGGCCGGGAGATAAAAAATTTATTTTCAATGCCAATTACGCAAAATCCCACGACCGTCGACCAAGCTTTCTTTCAACCCCTCAACGGCTTGGCTGACGCCAGCCCGCACGCCCGGCCCTGCCCCGATTTTCCGGATGAGGACTGCATCCGCCTGGGAGTCCAGCGCGTGCTCGAAACCTCCGCCAGCGGACGCGGCTTTTTGCAGGAACACGGTCTGCGCTTCGAGAACACGCCCGGCCATTCGAATTACTTCGCCGCCCTCAACAGCCCGCGGCGCGGCGGGGTGATCCGGGAGGTGAACCTCGCGTTGCTCACCGCCGCCAATACCACGCTTCACGACCGTCTGGCCGAGATCCCCGAGTTGGCCGATTATGAGTGCTTCGCCCAAGATGGGCATTGGCACGAGGCCGCCGCGCACGATGCCCGGCACGACGGCACGAAGCTGGCGGTGGGCCATTTCTACAGCTTAAACCTGCGCACGCACACGCTGCGGCATCTGGCGGCGGGCCAGGGGTTACACGAGCACGACATGAGCGCGCTCAAGCGGATCAAACCCAAGGGACTACGGCCGGAAGTGCCCCAAGGCAAACGGGTGCTCATTGTCTACGACAAAGCCGGGATCGACTTGGCCTACTGGAAGCGCTGCCGCCAGGAGTGTGCCGTCTATTTCCTGAGCCGAGTCAAAGAAAACATGGTCTCCGATTGGATCGAGAGTGTCCCGTGGGACCCGTCGGACGCCCGCCACCACGGCGTGACCGAGGACCGGCGCGTGCGCACGCGCGAGGGACATCTGTTGCGCATCGTCTATTACACCGACCCGCAAACGGGTGAAAAGTATGAGTTTCTGACCAACGAACTGGATCTGCCCGCCGGAGTGATCGTGGAATTGTATCGGCGGCGCTGGGAAGCGGAGAAAGTGTTTGATGAGATCAAGAACAAGTTGGGCGAGAAGAAAGCCTGGGCCACGAGCCTCGTGGCCAAGGAGGCCCAAGCGCAGTTGATCGCGATGACGCACAATCTACTTCTGACCTATGAACAAAAACTGGAAATGAAGCACGGCGTGACCAACCAGGCGGAGGACCACCGCCGGGCCAAGCGGACCAAAGCGGCGGCCCAGAAGTGCGCGGCGGCGGGCCAACTCCTGTCGGCACTGGTTCAGCAAGCGCGGCGGGCCACCCAACGCAGCGTGAAGTTCGTACGCTGGGTCCCGCCAGTCGATCCGCGACCAAGCTGCGGAAGCCGTCGCCCTGCTCCGCCTCAAGGCCCTCTATGCCACTTTATAGAGCTTCACTATGAACACCAATCCCTTCTCCAACTCTGGTTCTCCTAGCCGTTGCCAGGCAGAGAGCGGGCGTTTGAAAAGTCTAACTCTGCCGGGTGCCAACTCCCAGCAGCCAGCCGGTTCATTGGGTATGCTGGCCGTTATCACGTTTGTCATGCTGGCGTGTTTGAGGGCCCAGGCGGCCGACGCCAGTTGGTGGAATTCAAGCTGGCGCTTTCGCGTCCCGATCCAGGTCAATGCCAACGGTGTCGAGCGGTTGGATAAACCGGCAGAGGTGGTCTTGAATCTGACCGCGTTGCTCCAAGAGCGCCAGGTAACTGATCGGGTCAATCAACAGACATTTCGCGTGGTTGAAGTGGATGCGCAAGGCAGCGTTGTCAACGAAGCTGTGTCGTTCCAATTCGATCCGGCAGCGGACTACCAGGCCGACACGAATGCGGCAGGGACGTTGGTGCTTCTGTTACCCGGGGCCACGGCCACCACGGCCACGCGGCGTTTCCTCCTCTACTTTGACTCGGGAGACGGACTGCCGCCAGCAGCGGTGACCAACCAAGTCTCCATCACCAACGTTTCCTGGCAAGACCAGTCCAGCTTTCAGATTACCACGCCCGGCGCCATCTACTACTACCACATCTACGGCGCTGGTTTTGCCTCCATGCTCGATCAGGATGGCAAAGACTGGATCAGCTACCGGCCCTCGGGCGGATCAGCGGGCAGCTACCGAGGCATCCCCAATCTGGTTCACCCCGAGGGTTTCTTTCACCACGGGAACACCAATTGTACCAGTTTGGTGGTCAGCGTCGGCCCGCTGAAGGTCAAGGTCTATTCCGAATCGAACGACAAGAAGTGGGCCTGTGCGTGGGAGTTCTATCCGTCCTACGCGAAAATGACGGTCCTCAAGACGAACGCCCCCTATTGGTTTCTCTATGAGGGGACCCCGGGAGGGGCGCTCGATGACGCTGATTTTGTGGTGCGGTCGCCCGCGCCCGGGACCCGCACGACCATCTGGCAGAGTTGGGTGGCCAACCTACCTGCGCCCGAGTGGATATGCTTTGGCGACACCAACAAGTCGCGAATGCTCTACCTGGTGCATCACGAAGACACCCTCGCATTTGATTCTTACTGGCAGATGGAAAACAACATGACCGTCTTCGGGTTTGGCCGCAGGGATCTCCTGAAATACCTGAAGCAGATCCCCGCCCATTTTACCATTGGATTTGCCAGAACGAATGACTTGGCGAACATCACCCGGATCATTGACGCAGCCTATCGTGACTTGGCAATTGCCGTCGGACCATTGGAGACCTTGCCGCCTCCCCGATTGGACGTGACGCCGGCTGGCAATCAGATTTCTCTTTCCTGGCCAACAACGGCGGAGGGATTCACTTTGGAGACCAGCGGGAATCTGAGCGCACCAAGTTGGACACCAGTGACCAATCTGCTCGGTGTAGTCGGCGACCGGTACACCGTCACATTCGGGGTGACCGATGCTGCCAAGTTTTATCGGCTACGGAAATGAACGGAACCCAACTGCACGCAAATGATTGAATTCACCACCAATACTTCCATGAGAATCAAAGATCTCACGCCAATCACGCTTCTGATGCTGAACGCCTGGCCCGCCGGGAAGATCAGCGCGTTGGCCGAAGTGCCCTTCGAACAAGTCAACGTGGGCACCTACCTCTCCAACCCCCACTGCAAGGCCCTGGGTGACCTTGATGGGGACAGCTACCCGGACCTCGCCGCGGCGGGCGGCTACGCCAACGGCGCGCTAATTTGGTACAGATATGTCAACCGCACAAACTGGAACCGCCATGTCATTGCCACAAATGCACCCACGACCTATGGGTTCACGACTTCCATGGAACTGGGCGACGTGGACGGCGACGGCGATCTGGACATCATTGTCCCAACGGGGGCGCGCTCAACCGGGGGGCATACAGGCGATCACGTCTGGTGGTTTGAGAATCCCCGGCCCAGCAGCGACCCGCGGACCAACGTCGGGATTAAGCACGACATTGGCGTGGCGGGTGCCCATGACCTGGTCGGCGGCGACGTGAACGGCGATGGCCGGTTGGACGTGGTTGCCCAGCTTCAGTCGGTTACCCTCTTCATCCAGGCTACAACGGGTGGTTGGACCAAGGTCACGGTCGCCACCACTGCCGATGAAGGCACCGCGCTGGGCGATATTGACCGGAATGGCGATTTGGACATCGTCGTCGGGGGTCGCTGGCTGGAAAACCCACTGCCGGCCGGTCCGGTGACAGGTCCTTGGACGCCGCGCAGCTATGACAATTCCATCGCGCCCAACACCACGAAATGGGCGTGCTGGGTCGCTGACCTGAACCGGGATGGCCGCCCGGACATTGTCTTGGCACCTGGGGATTTTGTGTATGATGGGCGGCTGCGAGTTTATCTGGCGCCCGCTGATCCTCGGAGCGGCACTTGGATGCGCAACGATGCCCTGTCTGGCTCCGGGATGCTGCATGGCCTACAGGTGGCCGACATGGATCGCGATGGCAGTCTGGACCTCGTGACGGCCGAGATGGAACAGAGCACGACGGGCAAGCGCGTGATGATCCTCTACAAGCGAGATGGCTCAGGCACCAACTGGAGCGCGCCGCAAGTGGTGGGCACGACAGGTTCGCACTGGGTGAAGGTGGGGGACATTGACCGGGACGGCGACCTGGACATTTACGGGATCAATCACGGCAACAACGGTGGCGACGTGAACGTGCATGTGCGGCGCAACTTGCGGTCGGAGCAGGGCAACTTTTCCTTGGAAAAACACAAAGCAGGACCGTTATGAACAAAACACTGAGCTGTTGTGTATTGTCTGCACAAGTCATGTTGGGTGTAATCGCAGCCTCGCACGCGGCACCGCAGCCGGGCGAGGTTTATCTCGAACTTTATGAGTACCCTGGCACCTCCGATACGGGTGGCTGGCGTGTGACAGACCCGGCGGCCACTGCGGCAGACGCACAGCTATACCTGCCAAACAAATGGCATACCATTACAATCCCCACAGGCGCCTTGGCGGGCGCCACTCGAGTTGAGGCCATGCTTGAAAGATGGATGGGACATCCTGGATCCCGCGAAAAGAGACTGAAGTTTAACAGTGATACAATGACCAATCCATGGATTGATGTCCCACAGCTTACTGCGGTTTCTGACAGTGATAGTTCTATGGCGATGGACAATCCAGTTGTGACTGTCCCAGTAACTCAGTTGAGGGAAGGCACTAATAGGATAGATTTCTATTGCAATGGTGATGGCGACTGGGGGCAGTGGGGGGAATACGGAACGATGCTCCGCATCTACTATAATCCTGCAGCAAAGGCCCACGCAACAGGGAGCATTACTTCCCCGTCTGCCAATGCGACAATCGGGGATTCAGCGGCAATAACCGTGGAGGGAACACCTCCGCCCGGCGGAAGTGTCTCGCAAGTGAATGTTATCGGATACTATGAAGGTTACGATGAGAACGGAGATAATATCACAACCGAATGGCATGAGTTTTATCACAGGCCCAGGTCTCAGTCGGTGCATTTAGCGATTACCGGACACATAGGTTCTGACACCTCGCCGCCCTACAGTGTTACTTGGGACAATGCTCAAGTGCCGAGCCAGGCAGGGATGAAAATGCTTGCAAGAATTAAGGATAGCAGTGGCATTTGGTGCGTGACCAGCGAAGTGACGGGTTTGACCCTGGCACACAGCAATTACAATATAAAGTTATATCGTGCCGGCCCTTCCATCCCTGCTCCATTATGGGACCCTTGGGGCACAAAGAAATGCTCGGTAAACATACCGGCGGCCGACAACATATCAAGCGCAGAGGAAGTAAGAATACTCTGGAAGACCTGGGCTTCACATGACGCTGATTTCTCAATCAATGGAACCGTAATTGGCAAGTCCGGAGGGTCTAACCATGAATACAGTTTAACGACACGGACGTTCAATAAATCGGTCTTAACCAGCGGAAACAATACCATTCTTAGCCGCTATGTTTCTCCGGACGGCGGCGCTCATCATGGGGTCGAAATGCTCCTGCCAGGCCCTGTGATAGTCGCAAAGTACTATCGGGGCGCAATGCCATCGGTGACTCTTACGGTGCCGACGAACCATGCCGTCTTCAGCGCGCCGGCGAACC
>ERZ1292640.144-Hain-H43-02um-R1-144-length-57317-cov-9_pt3 | contig 34648 bp, 31 predicted proteins | sample MGYA00564404_ERZ1292640 | MGnify/ENA primary metagenome ERZ1292640 (study PRJEB36523, sample SAMEA6512636) | groundwater metagenome | collected 2019-01-08 | study: AquaDiva: Metagenomics assemblies of 32 groundwater samples | reverse complement strand
AGCGGCTGGCCAGACCAGTGCAGGTCCCCCGGATCGACCACGGCAAAGACAAGCAACTCAAGCGCGCAAGCACCCAGGAACGCGGGCCACGCGATCCACATCAGTTTCTGGTTCCACATGGCTGTCTCCGTCGTTATAGTGGTTCAGCGCTGTCCGGTGGGCGCCGGCGTGGCACCAGGCGGCGTGGCGGCGTGGTTGCGGCCCTGCACGGCCGGCAAGAGGGATTTCTCCCTCTCTGCGGCGAGCGTCTTGTTGATCTCCAGGCCCTGGCGGTAATAGTCCTCGGCCACCAGTGATTCCGGGTTGGCCAGGGCGAGCCACAGCGTGGTAAAACCGGCCACCACCACGATGGCGGGTCCCGCAATCACCATCCAGACATAGCCGAATTTCCACCAGGGCGCGGGTGCCGCTTGCGGTGCCTGGGCAGTACTCATGTAGTTTTCCTTCATGTTGCTCTCCCTCATCGTGGAACAAGGAAAATCGACTTCTCGTTCACACGGCTTTCGCCTGCAATGTCACCGACGTTGAACTCGATCGCGTGCGATCCGGGAGCAGCCGATCCGTAGCCGATCTGCAAGCGCACCGGTACCCAGCGCGATTCGGCGGGACCAATATCGAATTCGGCCTCCGACGCCAGCGCCAGTCCTTCCAGACCGGACGCCGTGATGCGGTAACGCTGCGGTTGCTCGGTGGCATTCATGATCTGCAACCGATACACATTCTCCAGCTTGCCGCCGGCGACGATGCGCGACAGTGCTGCGCGATCCCTCACCACATTCACTTTCAGGGGCGTACGCTCGAGCAGGCTCCACATGATGCCGACGCAAAGCGCCAGGAGGATCGCACTGTAGACCAGCACGCGCGGGCGCCGCACCCTGCGCCACAGCTGGGAATTGCTCCACTGGCCAGCCATGGCGTTCTGGGTGCTAAAGCGGATCAGGCCGCGCGGGTAATTCATCTTGTCCATCACGGTGTCGCACACGTCGACACAGGCGGCACAGCCGATGCATTCGTACTGCAGTCCCTCGCGAATGTCGATACCCGTGGGGCAGACCTGCACACACAGGGTGCAATCCACACAGGCCCCCAACGCCAGCGTGGACAGGTCGGCCTTGCGCGAGCGGGCGCCGCGCGGCTCGCCGCGAGCCGCGTCATAACTCACGATCAAGGTGTCGCGGTCAAACATGGCGCTCTGGAAGCGCGCATAGGGACACATGTATTTGCACACCTGCTCGCGCATGAAGCCGGCGTTGCCATAGGTGGCGATGGCGTAGAAGTTCACCCAGAACCATTCCCAGGGGCCGAATGACAGCGTGAAGGCCTCGGCCCACAAAGTCTGGATCGGCGTGAAGTAGCCCACGAAGGTGAAGCCGGTCCATAACGACAGGGCGATCCACAGGAAGTGCTTGGTCCCCTTTTTCAGCAGTTTGCGCGCTGAAGCCGGCCCCGCATCCAGCCGCATGCGCGCGCTGCGATCACCCTCGACCTTGCGCTCGATCCACAGAAAGATCTCGGTATAGACGGTCTGCGGGCAGGTGAAGCCGCACCACAGGCGTCCCGCCACCGCCGTGAACAGGAACAATGACAGCGCGCTGATCACCAGCAGACCTGTCAGGTAAATGAAGTCCTGCGGATACAGCACGACACCAAACAGGTAGAAGCGACGTGCACCCAGGTCGAACAACACGGCCTGCCGCTGGCCCCATTCCAGCCAGGGCAAGCCATAAAACACCAGCTGCGTCAGGAACACGAAGCCCCAGCGCCAGCGGGCGAACAGCCCGGTCACCGAGCGCGGATACAGTTTCTTCTGCGCCTCGTACAGCGATACCTCTTCCTCGGGAACGATGGGGATGATCTTGCGGACCGGGGATTCCTGCACGGGGTGAACTCTTTCAGTGGTCAGGGGCGCGCGGTCGCGAGCGTTGCTGGTTTGTTGGACAGCCCCCAGACATAGGCTGACAGCACATGGATCTGCGCTTCGGTCAGTTTACCCGCCTGGCCTGGCATGACGTTGACCTTGCCGCTATTGACCATGTTGACGATCGCCTGCTCGCCCCAGCCGTGCAACCAGATGTCGTCGGTGAGGTTGGGCGCACCCAGGGCCTGATTGCCCTTGCCGTCCATGCCGTGACAGGCTGCACAAGCCGTGAACTTGGCCTTGCCAAGCTGGGAACGCAGCGAGTCGTGCGGACTGCCGGACAGGCTGAGCACATAGTGGGCCACGTTCTTCACGTCGTCGGGCGTACCCACGGCCGCAGCCATGGGCGGCATGTTGCCCTGCCGGCCTTGAGTGATGGTCTCAACAAGCTTGGCGGGCGCGCCGCCGTGCAGCCAGTCGCCATCGGCCAGATTGGGGAAACCCTTGCTGCCGCGCGCGTCGGAGCCGTGGCACTGGGCGCAGTTGTTCATGAACAGACGCTCGCCGACAGCCATGGCCGCGGGGTCGCCAGCCAGCGCCTCGGCCGGTTTCGCGGTGAACTGCGCATACAGCGGCGCCAGCTCCTTGTTGGCCTTTTCAACCTCGTCGGTATATTCGCCATGCGTGGTCCAGCCCAGCTTACCCTTGTAGCTGCCCAGGCCGGGATAAGCCACCAGATAGCCCAAGCCAAAAATGATGGTCAGCACAAACAGCCACATCCACCATCGCGGCATGGGGTTGTTCATCTCGCGCAGGTCCTCGTCCCAGACGTGGCCCGTGGTGTTGTCGGCGCTGGGGGTGACCTTCTTGCGCGCTGTGATCCAAAGCAGCAGCAGGCAGGCAAGGATGCCGACCAGGGTGAAGACGGTCACATAGACCGACCAGAAATTACCGGTGAAATCGCTCATGATCAATCCTGCTCAAACGGGATGCGCGCAGCTTCATCGAAGCGGTCACGGTTATGGCGGGCGTAGGCCCACCAGGCAATGCCCAGAAAGGTGGCGAAGCTGGCCAGCGTGGCCAGGATACGCAGGGTGGTGATGTCCATTGGCATGGCTCCTGTCAGTTGGCAGCGGGTGCTGCAGGTGCAGCCGGAGGGGCCGATGCGCCGGGTGCCCCGGTAGCCGCGCTACCCCCAACGGTCTTGCCGGCGAAGTTATTGGTCAGGGCCAGGCCCATGCCTTGCAGATAGGCGACCAGGGCGTCCATCTCGGTTTTTCCCTTGACGTCCTCGGCGGACTTGGCGATTTCGGCATCGGTGTAAGGCACACCTACCATACGCAGTGCCCGCATGCGCGGCGCCATGTCGGCGGCATCGACCAGGTTCTTCTCCAGCCATGGATAGGCGGGCATGTTCGATTCGGGAACCAGATCGCGCGGATTGTTCAGGTGAATGCGGTGCCATTCGTCGCTGTACTTGCCGCCCACGCGATGCAGGTCAGGCCCGGTTCGCTTGCTGCCCCACTGAAAGGGGTGGTCGTAGACGAATTCGCCGGCCACCGAATAGTGGCCGTAGCGCAGCGTCTCGGCACGGAACGGCCGGATCATCTGCGAGTGACAGTTGTAGCAACCCTCGCGAATGTAGATATCGCGCCCGGCCAGTTGCAGCGTGGTGTAGGGCTTGACGCCGGTGACAGGCTCGGTGGTGGACTTCTGGAAGAACAGCGGGACGATCTCGACCAGGCCGCCGACGGCGACAACCAGCAGGATCAGCACGATCATCAGGAAGTTGTTGGTTTCGACTTTCTCGTGCGAGAAGCCGGCGGTGGTATTTTTGTTGTCGCTCATATGTGTTTCCTCAGGCGGCTTGCGGCGCTGGCACGGCCACGGTGACGGAGCGACCATTGGCCACGGTCATCCAGGTGTTCCAGGCCATCACCGTCATGCCGAACAGGTACAGCAGGCCGCCGAGCACCCGAACGACGTAGAAGGGATAGGTCGCCTTGACCGATTCGACGAAGGTGTAGGTCAGCGTGCCGTCGGCATTGAGGGCGCGCCACATCAGACCCTGCATCACACCGGCGATCCACATCGCGGCGATATAGAACACGATGCCAATGGTGGCAGTCCAGAAATGCACCTCGATCGCCTTGACCGAGTACATTTTCTTTTGACCGAACATGCGCGGGATCAGGTAGTACAAGGAGCCCATCGTGATCAGCCCGACCCAGCCCAGAGCGCCCGAGTGCACGTGGCCGACGGTCCAGTCCGTGTAATGACTCAGGGCATTGACGGTCTTGATGGACATCATGGGTCCTTCAAAGGTGCTCATGCCGTAGAAGGACAGCGACACGATCATGAAGCGCAGGATCGGGTCGTCGCGCAGCTTGTGCCAGGCACCCGACAGGGTCATGATGCCGTTGATCATGCCGCCCCAGCTGGGCGCCAGCAGGATCAGGGAGAACACCATGCCGACCGACTGGGTCCAGTCCGGCAAGGCCGTGTAGTGCAGGTGGTGCGGACCGGCCCACATGTAGGTGAAGATCAGCGCCCAGAAGTGCACGATGGAGAGGCGGTAGCTGTAGACCGGCCGCTCGGCCTGCTTGGGAATGAAGTAGTACATCATTCCCAGGAAGCCGGTGGTCAGAAAGAAGCCCACCGCGTTGTGACCGTACCACCACTGGATCATTGCATCCTGCACCCCGGCGTAGGCGGAATAGGACTTCATCCAGCTGTAGGGCACCTCGGCACTGTTGACCACATGCAGCAGGGCGATGGCCAGGATGAAGGCTCCAAAAAACCAGTTGGCCACATAGATGTGACGCACCTTTCGGATGCCAATGGTGCCGAAGAAGACGATGGCGTAGGACACCCACACCAGCGTGATCAGGATGTCGATGGGCCATTCCAGTTCGGCGTACTCCTTGCCTGAGGTGTAACCCAAAGGCAGGCTGATGGCGGCCGCCACAATGACAAGCTGCCAACCCCAGAAGGTGAACGCGGCCAGTTTGGGGGCGAACAGCGGCACACTGCAGGTGCGCTGAACCACGTAATAGCTGGTGGCGAACAGGCCGCAACCACCGAACGCAAAAATCACCGCATTGGTATGCAGCGGCCTGAGGCGGCCATAGCTGAGCCAGGGAATACCGAAGTTAAGTTCGGGCCAGGCAAGCTGGGAAGCGATGATGACGCCGACCAGCATGCCGACGACGCCCCAGACCACGGCCATCAGGGAAAACTGCCGCACCACCGTGTCGTGGTAGTAGGCAGTGCGAGCTTGTGGTTCGTTCATGAGTCACCTATAGTCGATATGTAAGTAGTGTCTCTTTTGGCATGCCGGCGGAGCTTGATACAAGTCAATCCGATCGAAGAATGCGCTCACCTTCTGCTTCCACGGAGTCAAACTGGCCGCGCCAGACGGCCCAGGCCAGCGCAACAATAATCAGCAGCGCCAGTCCGACCGACAGGGGTATCAGAAGAAAGAGAATGTCCATGGAGTCGTTCTATTATCCCGGCATACGGGCCAGCCGGGCTGAATTGAGTACAACCAGCAGCGAACTGGCAGCCATGCCCAGTCCGGCCAGCCAGGGCGGCATGAAGCCGAGAATGGCCAGGGGCACACACACGGCGTTGTAAAGGGCCGCCCATAACAGGTTCTGGCGCACGATGGCGCGGGTACGGCGCGCATGCTGCAGCAATGCAGACACCGCAGCCAGTTGGCCGCCCAGCACGATGAAGTCGGATTGGGCCTGCGCCAGCGGCACGGCCTGGCCCATGGCGACCGACACATCGGCGCAGGCCAGCACCGGCCCGTCGTTCATGCCGTCGCCCACCATGGCAACCCGCCGGCCCTGTTGCTGCAACTCGCGCACATGGGCCAGCTTGCCTTCCGGCGTGCGCTGTCCGTACGCCTTGTCGATGCCCGCGCGCGCAGCCAGGCGTGTGACGGCGGCCATCAGGTCGCCGGAAAGCAGTTGCACCTGCAGGCCCAGGACGTGCAGCGCCCCCACCGCCGGCCCGGCATCTGGCCGCAGGGCCTCATCCATCTCAAAGCTGGCGAGCCAGCCTTGTTCGTCCGACAAATGCACCTGCGGGCCGCCGGCGGCCTGGGCATCGGCCGGCGCCCCGCAAAACGCAGCCGACCCGAGGCGCATGGGGTACGGCTTCCCGCCAGCGCCGACAGCGACATGGCCCTGCAAACCCTGGCCGGGAACTTCGGTGACATCCACAGCAGACCCTGACACGGGGCCCGCCGCCTGAACAATCGCACGCGACAGGGGATGCAGGGAATGCAGCGCCAGCGCCGCCGCCAGCGACAGAGCCTGCGCGGCAGGGGTGCCCTCGCGGGTCCAGCTGACGGTCACCGCCATGCGGTCTTCGGTCAGCGTGCCGGTCTTGTCGAACACCACCGTGTCCACCATGGCGCAGCTCTCCAGCGCCTCCAGCCGGCGCACCAGCACCCCCCGCCGCGCCAGGGCGCCGGCAGCAGCCAGCGTCGCCGCCGGAGTGGCGAGCGAGAGCGCGCAGGGACAGGTCACAATCAGCACCGCCACGGCCACGCTGATCGCATGCACCGGGTCGGACGGCCACCACCAGAGCGCCGCGGCAACACTGGCCAGCAAAACCAGCAGAACAAAAGGCCCTGCGATGCGGTCGGCAATTCGCGCCAGGCGCGGCTTCTGCACCGAAGCCTGCTCCATCAGCGCCACCATGGCGGCATAACGGGTCTCGCTGCCTGCGCGCTCCACCCGCACCAGCAGCATGCCATTCAGGTTGTGGCTGCCGGCAATGACCGCGCTGCCGACGCGGCGTTGCAGCGGCGTGGACTCGCCGGTAAGCAGGGCTTCATCGACCTGGCTCTCGCCGGCCGTCACCGTGCCGTCGGCCGGAATCACATCACCGGGCAGCAGGCGGATCAGGTCGCCCGGTACAAGGCGGCGCACGGCCACACGCTCGAAGGTTCCGTCCGCCCCCTGCCGCTCCACGCCGTCGGGCAGGCTGCGCATCAGCGCCTCGAGCGAGCCGGCGGTGCGGTCACGCAGGCGCTGCTCCAGCAGGCGTCCGGAGAGCAGGAAGAACACAAACATGGTGACCGAGTCGTACCAGACCTCTGCGCCCCAGCGCGAAGCCGGATCGAAGGTGGCGGCCGAGCTGGCACCGAACGCAATGAGGATGCCCAGTGCCACCGGCACGTCCATGCCGACACGCCGGTTGCGCAGATCACGCAGCGCTGAAGAGAAAAACGGCCAGCAGGAAAACAGCACGACCGGCAGGGTCAGCACCCAGGACGCCCAGCGCAGCAGGCCCTGGGCTTCGGACGAGATATCGCCCGGCTCGGCGATGTAGGCCGGAAAGGCGTACATCATGACCTGCATCATGCAAAAGCCAGCCACCAGCCAGCGCCAGAGCATCATGCGCTGGGCCTGGATGCGCGGTGCCGCAGCCAGCATGTCGCCGGCGGGCAGCGCACCATAACCGGCCCGCTGCAGCGCGGCCAGCCAGGCCGAGGGCCGGCCCTGGCCCGGGGACCAGGCCACGCGGGCCACAGCGCTGGCGCCGTTGACCTGCACGTTTTCCACGCCGGGAAGCTTTTGCAGCACCTCTTCCACCGTGAGCGAGCAGGCTGCGCAATGCATGCCCTCGATCGCGAGGTAGGACTCCCACAGGTCCGTGCGCCCGGGCAGCGGCCGGCTGAAGCCCTCCCATTCGGCGCGCTCGTCCAGGGCGGACCAGCGCAAGGCCAGTTGCGCGGCGCCGGTGTCGAGGGTGGCAATGTGCATGGAGCAAGCCTACACTCCCCGGGTGACACCCGCTTGACATGGATCAAGCGCGCCGGCCGATCACCAGCCTAAGCTGCAAGCCTCGCATCAACCTCAGGAGATCCCGCCATGTACAAACGCATCATCGTTGCCACCGATGGCTCCACCCTCTCGAAAAAAGCCGTGCGCAGCGCCATTGATCTGGCCGGCGTCGTCGGTGCCGAACTGGTCGCGCTTTATGTGGTGCCGCGCTACCCGGTCAGCTATTTCGAAGGCGGCATCACGATTTCAGCGCAGGACGTGGCCCGCACCGAAAAGCAATGGGCCGACAAGGGCCAGGCAGTGGTGGATGCGGTGCAACTGCAGGCACAGGCCGAAGGCCTCAAGGCCAAGGCTGTCGTCGCACGTTCCGACCTGGTGGCCGAGTCCATCATCTCGGCCGCGAAAAAGCACAAATGCGACCTCATCGTCATGGCCTCGCATGGCCGCAAGGGCATCAAACGCGTCCTGCTGGGCAGCGAAACCCAGCATGTGCTGACACACAGCAGTGTTCCCGTGCTGGTGTTGCGCTAAACTGGTTTTTCAAAAACCGGTTTTATCCAGCACAAGGAGAAATAATGAAAGTCCTGTTCGCCGCTGACGGCAGCAAATACACCAAAAAGGCCCTGGCTTTTCTCGTCACGCACGAAAGCCTGGCCGGCCCCGAGGATGAAGTGGTGGTGCTCAACGTCCAGCCGCCCGTTCCTCCGCGCGTCAAGGGCATGGTGGGTGCGAGCACCGTCAACTCCTACTACGAAGACGAGGCCAAAAAAGTGCTGGACCCCATCGAGCGTTTCCTCAAGCGCCACAAGCTGCAATACCGTACGATCTGGGTCGCCGGATCACCCGCGGCTGAAGTGGCGCGCGCCGCCAAGCGCGAAAAGGCCCACATGATTGTCATGGGCACACACGGCCACGGCATTCTCGGCCGCGCCGTCATGGGCAGCGTGGCCCAGCGCGTGGTCACCGACAGCGAAATTCCGGTGCTGCTGGTCAAATAGCCTGCAACATGCAAGGCGCAAGACGCGCCAACAGGCAAAACAAAAAAGCTGACACCGTCAGCTTTTTTCATTGATGCAAGCGCTTCCTGGTTTCTATTTGGCAGCCACCGGCGTGGTCATTTCGACACCCCGGTTTGGCTGGCCTTCAACATCGGCCCTTCGGTCAAACGTGAGGAGTTTTCCCATCACCACCCGCATCCACATCGGATAGGTATAGGCCGTGCCTTTGTTGTGGTCGATGATGGCGCCTATCCCGCCGCCAAAAATGATGTTGCCTGCCATGCCGGCGTTGGCGCGCGAGATGGCAACACCGCGGCCATCGGCTTCGCCGGCCTTGACACAGGTGACCTGCAAGTCCTTCGAGGAGCGGCGCACATTGACCGTTGCAGGCGTCTTGACGGTGTGCTGACCATAGTCATTTTCATATTTGCACTCCGCATCCTTGATCTCGACGCCGTTGGCGCTGTAGGTTTCAAAACGGACAGGATTCGTCGAGTCATTGACGATGGATGCGCAACCCGTCATGGCAACACACGCGAGAACGATGGAATAGAAACGAATGGACACTGGGCTCCCCCTTTAGGAATTGTTGAAAATACGCCGGCAAATGTAGCATGGTGCTGCAGGCGTTCTTCTCCGCGTATTCCTGTACATCCATAGGTTACATCGGCGATGTGTGTCTGGCGTTCGCGCCGGCAGGCCTGGCCTGCCATGTCCTCAAAAAAACAGGAACCGCGCAGCGAGCTAGGCCTTGGGCAGGGTCACCCCGACCTGTCCCTGGTACTTGCCGCCGCGGTCCTTGTAGCTGACTTCGCAGACGTCGTCGGGATCGCTCTCGAAGAACAACACCTGTGCACAGCCTTCGCCCGCGTAAATCCTGGCGGGCAGCGGCGTGGTGTTGGAAAACTCCAGCGTCACATAACCTTCCCATTCGGGCTCGAAAGGCGTGACGTTGACGATGATGCCGCAGCGCGCGTAGGTGCTTTTGCCCAGGCAGATGGTCAACACGTTGCGCGGGATGCGGAAGTACTCCAGCGTGCGGGCCAGCGCGAAGCTGTTGGGCGGGATGATGCAGCTGTCGCCGTGGAAGTCGACAAAACTCTTTTCATCGAAGTTCTTCGGATCGACCACCGTGCTGTGGATGTTGGTGAACACCTTGAACTCGGGCGCGCAGCGGATGTCGTAGCCGTAGCTGCTGGTGCCGTAGCTGATGATCTTCCTGCCTTCGCTTTCGCGGATCTGGCCCGGCTCGAAGGGTTCGATCATGCCGGTGGTCTCGGCCATGCGGCGTATCCATTTGTCGCTTTTGATGCTCATTCGGAAGGTTCCTTGCGTTGCCGTCAATTGTAGGCAAGCTGCGGCAGGGCCAGACCGGCATCAGGCTTACTATAAATTTGATAGCTGCTTGCGCACATACAGAAAGGGCTGGCGGCCGATTTTCTTCAAAAATCACCGCCCCGACCCATGACCGCCCCCGAAAGCGGCGGGCGCCGCGGGTTCAGGAACTGTGGGCCGTGGCCAGAGCCGCTGCCGCCGCGCGGGTTTCGACACCCAGCTTCTCGAAAATGTGCTCCAGGTGTTTGTTCACAGTGCGGTGGCTCATGCCGAGGATGTCGCCGATGTCCCGGTTGGTCTTGCCCTTGGCCAGCCAGGACAGCACTTCGGTCTCGCGCGGCGTCAGGGCGGCGCTTGCCAGGCGCGAGGGTGACGCGGCATTGGCCAGGCGCTGCTCCAGCAGCAGCATGGTCTCGCCGATGCCGACCCTGCCCATGTTGCGCACCGACAGCTGTGCACCCGCCAGGCTCAGGAGCACCTGGTCGGTATCACCATCGAGCACGGCATACACCGGATCGGGCAGGCGTCCGCCCGCCTCCGTGCCGTCACCCGTTTCCAGCCATTGGGCGGCCTGGGGTGAGCGCCAGGCGACACGGCCCCGGGCATCGACGAGTACCACGCCAAAGCCGGCCACGTCCACGGCCTCACGGGCCAGCCGGGTCATGCGGGCGTTCCGTGTGTGCGTATGCAGGCGCGCCACCACCTCCTGCGCGCGCAGCGGCTTGACGACGTAGTCCACGCCGCCGCAGGCAAAACCTTCGAGCACATGCGGCGTTTCCGACAAGCCGGTCATGAAAATCACCGGAATGTGCGCCAGCGCCGGATTCGCCTTGATCCGGCGGCAGGTGTCGAAGCCGGACAGGCCCGGCATGACCGCGTCGAGCAGGATGGCGTCGGGCGCCACCAGCTCCAGGCGCTGCAGCGCCGCATCGCCATCCCGGGCCACCAGCACGGTGTAACCCTCGCCTTCCAGCGTGTCGCACAGCATGCCCAGGCTGCTGGGCGCGTCATCGACCACCAGCACGACGGGGCGCTGGGCGTCGGTTTGCTCAAGCCGTTCAGGCATAACCGCCCTCCGTCAGATGGTCGAGCAGCAGTTCCAGCTCGCAGCGGCTGACATAACCGCGCAGCCGCGAGCAGCTCGCCGCCAGCGCCGGATCGTCGGCCGTGACGCGGTCCAGCAGCCGGTGCAGGCCATGCACATGGCCCAGCCTGACCAGGCGTATCAGCCCCGCGCGCGCCTCCTCCGGCAGCTTGAGGATTTCCCCGGCCGGGCTGGCCGGAAGCAGAACCGGCGACACCACCGAGGTCACCCATTCGAGTCCCAGATGGCGCTGCAGCGCGTCCATCAGCTCGGACTCCAGCACCGGCTTGCCGACAAACGCCTGGCAACCCGCGGCCTTCAGCCGCGAGGCCTGGTTCTCGAACACATTGGCCGACACCACGATGATGGGCACCTGGTCATAACCGCGGCTGCGTATCTGCACTGCGGTTTCCCAGCCGTCCATGTCGTCCATGCTGATGTCGAGCAGGATCGCATCGGGCACCTCGTCCTTCAGGCTGTCGATACATTCCAGGCCGCTGGCCGCTTCCTTGACCTCGAAACCCAGCGGGGTCAACATGCCGGCCAGCATCTGGCGCTGTACCGGCTGGTCGTCCACCACCAGCAACGTGCGGCGCTTGCCGAAAAAGCCGGCGATCTGGTGCGGCGGGTCGGCCAGCGGGCCGGGGTCGTCGATCTCGCGCAGGTACAGGCGCACGCCAAAGGTGCTGCCCTTGTCGGGCTCGCTCTGCAGAGACAAATCGCCCCCCATCAGCGAGGTCAGCAAGGCCGTGATTGTCAGGCCCAGGCCGGTGCCGGGGTCGCCGCGCCGGCGCCCGGCGGCGCCGCGCTCAAACGGCAGAAAGATGCGTTGCTGGTCCTGTGGCGCAATGCCGATACCGGTGTCCACCACCTCGAAGCGGATCACCTCGCGCCGGCAATCGACGTGCAGGGTCACGCTGCCGGTGTCGGTGAAACGCACGGCGTTGCTCAGCAGGTTGATGATGATCTGGCGCAGGCGCTTGGCGTCGGCCTGCACCCAGGCCGGCATGCGGCCGCTGTGGGTGTAGATGAAGTCCACCCCCTTGGCTTCAGCCTGCGGACGCACCATGCTGACCAGCCCCTCCAGGAAATCCGGCAGCGGCACGGGAATCGGCTCGAGCCGCAAGCGTCCGGCCTCGATACGCGCCAGGTCCAGCAGGCCGTCCACCAGCTGCAGCAGGTGTTCACCGCTGCGCTGTATGGTCTGAACCGCTTCACGCGGCATGTTGGCCAGCGCCTCGCTCTTTAGCAGGATCTGCGAATACCCGAGGATGCTGTTGAGCGGCGTGCGCAGCTCATGCGTCATGCCGGCCACATAACGTGTTTTCGCCTGGTTCGCCGACTCGGCCAGCTCCTTGGCGGTTTGCAGGGCTTCATCGGTGCGCTGGTGCGCCTCGATCTCGCGCGAGAGCAGCTGGTTCTGCCGGTTCGACTCGTCCTGTGCCATACGCCGGCTCTCGCTGCCCAGCACCACCCACCAGCTGCAGACCGCGATGATCAGCAGTAGCATGGCGAACACCTTGACAAAGGCCGAACGCAACATGCCGCCGGGGTCTGAAAACAGAGGCATGGCCGTTTCCTGCGTGTACACCATGCCCATCACCGTCGCGAGCAGGGCGCACAGCGACAGCGTCACCACCATGTAGTGGCCGACGCGGAAGTTCACCCGGCGCGACAGCGCACCGGGCAGCAGCGTGTGGAGGAATTGCTCGGCCTGCTCGGCCGCGCGCGAGCGGGTCTTGCAGCGGTCGTGGCAGCGCGACTCCAGCGTGCAGCACAGCGAACAGATCGGCGCGCCGTAGGCCGGGCAACTGGCCATGTCTTCCGCCTCGAACGCATTTTCACAGACATGGCAGCGCACCATCTGGCCCGGCACCCCCATGGCCTGCGGCTGCCGCGCAATGTAATAACGCCCTCTGGTGAGCCAGGCCAGCAGCGGCGACAGCAACAGTGCCATGCCCAGTGCAATAAAGGGCGAAAAAGCCTCGGCCCACGGCCCCATGGCCCCGGTGTAGGCGAACACCGCCACCATGGCGGCCAGCAGCATGGAGCCCAGGCCCACCGGGTTGATGTCGTAAAGATGCGCGCGCTTGAACTCGATGCCTTTCGGGCTCAGGCCCAGCGGTTTGTTGATGACCAGATCGGCCACCAGCGCACCGACCCAGGCAATGGCCACATTGCTGTACAGCCCCAGCACCTTCTCCAGCGCCGAGAAGACATCCAGCGTCATCAGCAGCAAGGCAATCGTCACGTTGAACACCAGCCACACCACGCGGCCCGGATGGCTGTGGGTCAGCCGCGCAAAGAAGTTGGACCAGGCCAGTGAGCCGGCATAGGCGTTGGTGAGGTTGATCTTGAGCTGAGACACCACCACAAACAGCACCGTGGCCGCCACCACCCAGGCCGGGTCGGAAAACACATAGGCAAAGCTGGCCAGGTACATCTGCGTCGGCTCCATCGCCCTGGACGCCGGCAACTCGTGCTGCAGCACCAGAAAAGCCAGAAATGCACCACCGAGCATCTTGAGCATGCCCAGCACAATCCAGCCCGGCCCCGCCATCAGCACGGCGGCCCACCAGCGTTTGCGGTTGGCATGGGTCTTTTCAGGCAGGAAACGCAGGAAGTCGACCTGTTCGCCAATCTGCACCACCAACGAGAACGCCACCGTCGCCGCTGCACCAAACATGAGCGGGTCGAACTCGCTGCTGCCCGACGTCCGGCCCGCAAGGCCAGTGAAATCAAAAAAAGCCTGCGGGTTTTTCCAGAGCACCGCGAGGTAGGGCAAGAACAGCAACACGCCCCACAGCGGCTGGGTCCACATCTGCAGGCGCGAGATCAGCGTAATACCGCGAACCACCATGGGCACGATCACCACGGCGCTGATCACGTAACACCAGGCAATCGGGATGTCGAGATACATCTGCAGCGCCAGCGCCATGATGGCCGCCTCCAGCGCGAAGAAGATGAAGGTGAAGCTCGCGTAGATCAGCGAGGTGATGGTCGAGCCCAGGTAACCGAACCCGGCGCCGCGCGTCAGCAGGTCCATGTCCACGCCATAACGCGCCGCGTAATAACTGATGGGCAGGCCGGTGAAAAAGGTGATGAGGCCGACCACCAGGATGGCCCACAGCGCATTGGTGAAACCGTAGTTCAGCGCGATCGCGCCGCCAATCGCTTCCAGCGCAAGAAAGGACACCGCGCCGAAGGCGGTGTTGCCCACGCGCCATTCCGACCACTTGCGAAAGCTGCGCGGCGTGTAGCGCAGCGCGTAGTCCTCGATGGATTCGTCAGCCACCCAGGCGTTGTACTCGCGGCGGATGCGGAATATTTTCTGTGTAGCGATGGTCAAGACGGACTCCGTCGAACGGCGGGCGTGCCCCCCGGCAGGTCCGCAAGAAGTGTGCCCGCGACCTGCCGACCAGGGCAAGGCCGGCGACTACGTTGATTGACGTATAGGGAGACGCGGCGCTTGTGAACATCATTGCCTCACCCAACGCAGTCCTTCAACCCTTCACCTTTTTCATCAACCGCAGGAGCCCAGCATGTCCAACGACGATCGCGATCCATCTTCCCAGCCTTCCCTCATCAACCGCCGCCGCCTCGTGCAGGGCATGGCCGCGGCCCTGCCGCTGGCCGGTCTGCCCGGCTGGGCACAGGCGCAGGTCTTTCCCACGGCCAAGGTCAACACGACCAAGCTGGCCATCACCGACACCGAAGTGACCGTGGGCCAGCTGCATTCGGCCACCGGCACCATGGCAATTTCCGAAACCGGTTCCATCCAGGCCGAGCAGCTCGCGATTGACCAGATCAACGCCATGGGCGGTGTGCTGGGCCGCAAGATCAAGGTCATCAAGGAAGACGGTGCCTCCGACTGGCCGACCTTTGCCGAAAAATCCAAGAAGCTGCTGGTCAACGACAAGGTCGCTGCCGTGTTCGGCTGCTGGACCTCGGCCTCGCGCAAGGCCGTGCTGCCGATCTTTGAAAAAGAAAACGGCATGCTGTATTACCCGACCTTTTACGAAGGCCTGGAGCAGAGCAAGAACGTGATCTACACCGGCCAGGAAGCCACGCAGCAGATCATCTACGGCCTGGACTGGGGTTCGAAGGAGAAGAAAGCCAAGACCTTCTTCCTGGTCGGCTCCGACTACATCTGGCCGCGCACCTCGATGAAGATTGGCCGCAAACACATCGAAGGCCATCTCAGCGGCAGCAAGGTCGTCGGTGAAGAGTACTACCCGTTGGGCCACACCAACTTCAACTCGCTGATCAACAAGATCAAGGTTGCCAAGCCCGACTGCATCTTCATCGCCGTGGTCGGCGGCTCCAACGTCGCCTTCTACAAGCAGCTCAAGGCCGCCGGCGTCACGGCTGCCAAGCAGTTCCTGCTGACCATCTCGGTGACCGAAGACGAGGTGCTGGGCATTGGTGGCGAAAACATGAACGGCTTTTACGCCTCCATGAAGTACTTCCAGTCGCTGGACAACCCCAACAACAAGGCCTTTGTGTCGGCCTTCAAGGCCAAGTACGGTAAGGACGCGGTGATCGGCGACGTGACCCAGGCCGGCTACCTGGGCCCCTGGTTGTGGAAAGCGGCCGTCGAGAAGGCCGGCAGCTTCGACGTGGACAAGATCGCCGCAGCATCGGCCGGCATCGAACTGAAAACGGCACCTGAAGGTTACGTCAAGGTTCACGAGAACCACCACCTGTGGAGCAAGGCCCGCATCGGCATGGCCCAGACCGACGGCCAGTTCAAGGTGGTGGCCGAGTCGCCGGCCCTGATCGAACCCAACCCTTTCCCCAAAGGCTACCAGTAAAACGAGCGCCCCTGCCGGTTCATCCTGCCCGTCGCGGGATGAGCCGGCAGGGGCTTTCCAGCCTCGACACCGCTTTCCCCTCTTTTAGTCCCGGAGCCTGCCATGACACTTTCTGAAATGCTCAACATCGGCCTGATGCAAGGCTTCGCAGGCCTGAGCCTGTTTTCCGTGCTGCTGCTCATGGGCCTGGGGCTGGCCATCATTTTCGGGCAGATGGGGGTCATCAACATGGCGCATGGCGAGTTCATGACGATTGGCGCCTACACCATCTACCTGTTTTCCCACCTGTCTGAAACCTACGCCCCCGGCTTCATGCAAGCCTACTTTCCGTTTGCGATCGCCGCGGCCTTTCTGTTCGCCTTCGCTGTGGGCTGGCTGGCCGAATGGGCCTTCATCCGTCACCTCTACAAACGCCCGCTCGACACCCTGCTCGCCACCTGGGGCCTGTCGCTGGGCATGCAGCAGATCTTCCGCACCACCTTCGGCGCCAAGGAAGTCAGCCCGACATTGCCCGACTGGCTGATGGGCTCCTGGGCGCCGGCCGAGGGCCTGGACATTCCCATCAACGGCATGTTCGTGATGGCGCTCACACTGGTGGTGACCTGCGGCGTGCTGATCGCGCTGCACAAGTCGCGCTGGGGGCTGCGCGTGCGCGCCACCGTCGCCAACCGCGTGATGGCCAACGCCACCGGCATCAACACCAAGAAGACCGACCGCCTGACCTTTGCCATCGGCTGCGGCATCGCCGGTGTCGCCGGCGCGGCCTTCACCACCATCGGCTCGACCGGCCCGACCAGCGGCTCGCTGTACATCGTGGACGCTTTCCTGGTCGTCACCTTCGGCGGCGCGGCCAGCCTGCTGGGCACCGTGGTCTCGGCCTTCGGCATCGCCCAGACCCAGTCGATTGCCGAGTTCTTCATGACCGGCTCCATGGCCAAGGTACTGACCCTGATGGCCATCGTGACCATCCTGATGCTTCGCCCGCAGGGGCTGTTTGCCTCCAAGGTACGGCGTTGACACCCCGCAGCAACCCTCAAGACAACCGGAGTTTTTCATGAACAGCATCAAGTTATGGATAGAACGCAACAGCCTGGGCAGCGTGCTGCTGCTGGCGGTGGTCCTGCTGGTGGTCTTCCCGCTGGCCCTGGACCTGTTTCGCCTCAACCTGGTCGGCAAGTACCTGAGCTACGCCTTTGTGGCACTGGGCCTGGTGATGCTCTGGGGTTATGGCGGCGTGCTGAGCCTCGGCCAGGGCGTGTTCTTCGGCCTGGGCGGCTACGGTATGGCCATGTTCCTCAAGCTCGAGGCCAGCGACCCCATCACCACCAAAATCCAGTCCACGCCCGGCATCCCCGACTTCATGGACTGGAACCAGATCACCGCGCTACCGATCTGGTGGACACCCTTCCAGTCCTTCCCGCTGACCCTGCTGCTGATCCTGGTCGTGCCCACGCTGCTGGCCTTCATCATCGGTTACGCGATGTTCAAGCGGCGTGTGGGCGGCGTCTACTTCGCCATCATCACGCAGGCCGTGGCACTGATCCTGACGGTGCTCATCATCGGCCAGCAGGGCTACACCGGCGGCGTCAACGGCATGACCGACCTCAAAACCATCCTGGGCTGGGACACCCGCACCGACAGCGCCAAATACATCCTGTACTTCCTGACCAGCGGCCTGCTGCTGGGCGCGATTGTGCTGTGTGCCTGGATACAGCGCAGCAAGCTCGGCACCCTGCTGCTGGCCATGCGCGACAAGGAAGACCGCGTGCGTTTTTCCGGCTACGACGTGGCCATGTTCCGGGTGTTCGCCTTCTGCTTCGCCGCCATGCTGTCGGCCATAGGCGGTGCCATGTTCACGCTGCAGGTCGGCTTCATGTCGCCTTCGCTGGTGGGCATCGTTCCTTCCATCGAGATGGTGATTTTTGCGGCCGTCGGCGGGCGCATGTCGCTGGTCGGCGCGGTCTACGGCGCGCTACTGGTGAACTTCGGAAAAACCTATTTCTCCGAAAGTTTCCCCGACCTCTGGCTGTTCCTGATGGCAGCCATGTTTCTCGGTGTGGTGCTGGCCTTTCCGGACGGCCTGGCAGGCGTCTACAACAACCGCATCAAGCCCTGGCTGGCCAGCCGTTTTGTTCGGCGCAAGGCGCAGGCAGCACCACCGCCACCGCCCACCCCGGCTACTGCAACTACTACTGCCGCCGAACCGGCCGCCCTGCCCGCCGGCCTGAGCAGCCAGCAAACCTGACCCCGGGGAACCACCATGAGCAACACTGATTTTGTCCTCTCGGTCGAAGACCTCACCGTGTCCTTCGATGGCTTCAAGGCCATCGACAGCCTGAACCTCTACGTGGACCAGAACGAGCTTCGCGTGATCATCGGCCCCAACGGCGCCGGCAAAACCACGCTGCTGGACCTGATCTGCGGCAAGACGCGAGCCAGCACCGGCAGCATCAAGTTCAAGAACAGCGAGATGACCAAGCTGCCCGAGTACCAGATCGTGCGTTCGGGCATAGGTCGCAAGTTCCAGACCCCGTCGATTTACGAAAATCTCAGCGTCTTCCAGAACCTCGAAGTGTCCTTTCCGCGCGGGCGCGGGGTGTTTGGTGCGCTGTTCTTCAAGCGCACGGAAGAAGTCAAAAACCAGGTGCAGACCGTCGCCGACGAAATTGGCCTGGGCAGCCAGCTCGACACCGAAGCCGGCCTGCTGTCGCACGGCCAGAAGCAGTGGCTGGAGATCGGCATGCTGCTGATGCAGGACCCGGAGCTGTTGATGCTGGACGAACCGATTGCCGGCATGAGCGTGCGTGAGCGCGAACTCACGGCCGAACTGCTCAAACGCATTTGCAAGGGCCGCGCCATGATCGTCATCGAACATGACATGGAGTTCGTGAAACGGATTGCCGACAAGGTGACCGTCATGCACCAGGGAAAGATCCTGGCCGAAGGGTCGATGGAAAAAGTGCAGGCCGATCCGCGCGTGATCGACGTGTACCTGGGCCACTAAGGAGAACCACCATGCTCAACGTCAACAACCTTCACGTCAGCTACGGCCAGAGCGAGGCGCTGCACGGCATCAGCTTCTCCGCCAAGAAAAACGAAACCGTGGCCATCATGGGCCGCAACGGCATGGGCAAAACCACGCTGTTCAAGTCGCTGATCGGCATCCTGCCGCTCAAGTCCGGAACCATCGAGGTCGATGGCCAGGACATCTCCAAGGACGAGAGTTTCCAGCGGGTTGCCAAGGGCGTAGCCTATGTGCCGCAGGGCCGCATGATCTTCCCGACGCTCACAGTGCTGGAAAACATCCAGACCGGGCTGGAAAACGTGCGCCACAAGCAGGTTCCGGACGAAATCTACGCGCTGTTCCCGGTGCTGTTCGACATGCGCAGCCGCAAGGGCGGCAACCTGTCGGGCGGACAGCAGCAGCAGCTCGCGATTGCGCGCGCGCTGGTGACCAATCCCAAGGTGCTGCTGCTCGACGAGCCGACCGAGGGCATCCAGCCTTCGATCATCAAGGACATTGCCAGAGCGCTCAACGAGATCCGCAAGATGCGCGAGATCACCATCATCGTGTCCGAACAGGTGCTGAGCTTTGCCATGGACGTGGCCGACCGGCTGTTTGTCATCGAGGGCGGCCAGCTGGTGCACGAAAACACTCGCGCCGGCACCGACACGGCGCGCATCAAGCAGTTTCTTTCCGTCTGACTTCCCCTTTCATCACCACCCCTCCAGGAGCAAGAGCATGACCGACACGCTGATCAAGGTTGACCTGAGCAAGTCACCCACCGAAAACGAAAACATCCACAACCGCTGGCACCCGGACATCCCCATGGCCTGCTGGGTCAACCCCGGCGACGACTTCATCCTCGAGACCTTCGACTGGACCGGTGGTTTCATCAAGAACAACGACAGCGCCGACGATGTGCGCGACATCGACCTGACCACGGTGCATTACCTGTCGGGCCCGGTCGGCGTCAAGGGTGCCGAGCCCGGCGACCTGCTGGTGGTGGACCTGCTGGACATAGGCGCAAAACCCGACAGCCTCTGGGGTTTCAACGGATTCTTCTCGAAGAAAAACGGCGGCGGGTTCCTGACCGAGCATTTCCCCGAAGCGCAGAAGTCGATCTGGGACTTCAAGGGCATGTTCACCAGCTCGCGCCACATTCCCGGCGTCAACTTCGCCGGCCTGATCCACCCCGGCCTGATCGGCTGCCTGCCCGACAGGAAGATGCTGGACCTGTGGAACGAGCGCGAGCAGCAACTGATCAACACCGACCCCACCGCCGGCCTGGCCAACCCACCCTCGCCCGGCACCGCCCACATGGGCAAGATGACCGGCGAGGCCAGGGCCAAGGCCGCCGCCGAAGGCGCACGCACCGTGCCGCCGCGCGAACACGGCGGCAACTGCGACATCAAGGACCTGTCACGCGGCGCCAAGGTGTTCTTCCCGGTCTATGTAGATGGCGCCGGCCTGTCGGTGGGCGACCTGCACTTCAGCCAGGGCGACGGCGAGATCACCTTCTGCGGCGCCATCGAGATGGCGGGCTGGGTGCACATGAAGGTCACGCTGATCAAGGGCGGCATGGCCAAGTACGGCATCAAGAACCCGATCTTCAAGCCCAGCGTGATCACTCCCCACTACAACGACTACCTGATCTTCGAAGGCATCTCGGTGGACGAAGCCGGCAAGCAGTACTACCTCGACGTCAACGTGGCCTACCGCCAGGCCTGCCTGAACGCCATCGAGTACCTGAAAAAGTTCGGCTACTCCGGCGCCCAGGCCTACTCCATCCTCGGCACGGCGCCGGTGCAGGGCCACATCAGCGGTGTGGTGGACGTGCCCAACGCCTGCGCGACCCTGTGGCTGCCGACCCAGATCTTCGACTTCGACATCAACCCGAACGCCTCGGGGCCGATCAAACACATCGACGGCAAGATAGCCATGCCGCTGTCACACGACCTGAAGTAAGGCAGCCCACCATGCCGACCTATGACTACGACTGCCCGCAGTGCGGCAGTTTCGACGCGCTGCGCTCGGTGTCCACGCGCAACCAGGCGGCCGCCTGCCCTACCTGCGGCGGCGTGGCGCCGCGCATCATCGCCAGTGCCCCGGCGCTGGCCCTGATGGAAGGCGGCACGCGCCGCGCCATGGACATCAACGAACGCGCGCGCCATGAGCCGAAAAGCTCGGGCAGTTATGCCAGGCTCAAACACCCGGCCGGTTGCGGCTGTTGTTCCAGCGGCAAACGCGGGGCCACCGTGACCGCTCCCAATGGCAACAAGGCCTTCCCGAGCAAGCGCCCCTGGATGATCAGTCACTAGAGATGGTTCCCCCCGAAGCGCCTGCGGCGCCTCACCCTCAGGGGCAACACCTGTGGCCCGGCAAAGCCGGATCCGCGGTGTTCTGGCTTAAAACATGCGCGTCCCAGCGGACTAACCGGCATAACGAAACAACAAGGAGTTTTGAACATGGTTCACGGAGATATCTCCAGCAGCAAGGACACCGTCGGCGTGGCGGTGGTCAACTACAAGATGCCGCGCCTGCACACCCATGCCGAGGTGATGGACAACGTGCGCAACATTGCGCGCATGGTCGTGGGCATGAAGAAAGGCCTGCCCGGGCTGGACCTGGTGATCTTCCCCGAGTACAGCACCCACGGCATCATGTACGACGTTGGCGAGATGTATGAGAACGCCGCCACGATTCCCGGCGCCGAGACCGATGTGTTCGCCGCTGCCTGCCGCGAGGCGAAAGTCTGGGGCGTGTTCTCGCTGACCGGCGAGCGCCATGAGGAACATCCTCACAAGGCGCCTTACAACACGCTGATCCTGATGAACGACCAGGGTGAGATCGTGCAGAAGTACCGCAAGATCATGCCCTGGGTGCCGATCGAGGGCTGGTACCCGGGCGACCGCACCTACGTGAGTGACGGGCCCAAGGGCCTGAAGGTCAGCCTGATCATCTGCGACGACGGCAACTACCCGGAAATCTGGCGCGACTGCGCTATGAAAGGCGCCGAACTGATCGTGCGCTGCCAGGGCTACATGTACCCGGCCAAGGAGCAGCAGATCCTGATCAGCAAGGCCATGGCCTTTGCCAACAACACCTATGTGGCGGTCGCCAACGCAGCCGGCTTCGACGGCGTGTACTCCTACTTCGGCCACTCGGCCATCATCGGTTTCGACGGCCGCACGCTGGGCGAGTGTGGCGAAGAAGACATGGGCATCCAGTACGCGGCCCTGTCCAAACACCTGATCCGCGACTTCCGCCGCAACGGCCAGTCGGAAAACCACCTGTTCAAGCTGCTACACCGCGGCTACACCGGCATGATCAATTCGGGCGATGGCGACAAGGGCGTGGCGGCCTGCCCTTTCGGCTTTTACGCCGACTGGCTGCGCGACCCGGAGGCCGCACGCAAGCAGGTGGAGTCCTTCACGCGCACGACGATTGGCACCGACGAAGCGCCGATCGACGGCATCCCGAACCAGAGCAGCGCGTCGGCTTGAGCCACTCATCTGCTCTTGTTTTGATAGCTAATGGCGCCCGCCTTGTAAGGGCTTGAAGCGGATTTGGCTTGTAAATTCCGGCTGAGCCGCTCTCAGGCGACTTGCGCCTGAGAAATCACGGTTTGCTCGACCGCGCGGTCGTCCCCCAGCACGATCAGCGCAAACAGCAGTTCGTCCAGACTGGCGGCCTGCGCCGTCTTGCGCGCCAGCAGCGGCGTAGCTTGCGGGTTGAGCACCAGAAAGTCGGCCTCGCAGCCGGGCAGCAGGTTACCGACCACGCCTTCCAGTCCCAGCGCACGCGCCGCGCCGCCGGTGTGTTGCCACCACAGCTGCTGCGGCTTGAGCGACACGCCGGGCTTGGTCTGCCCTTCCCGGCCCACGTAATACGCAGCGAGCATGGTGTGAAAGGGGCTGAAACTGGTGCCGCCGCCCACGTCGCTCGCCAGGCCATAGAGAAAACCCGCGCGGTCGGCGGCGGCGTAGTCAAAAAAGCCGCTGCCGAGAAACAGGTTGCTGGTCGGGCTGACGGCAGCGGCCGTGCCGGTGGCTCGCAGCAGCGCGCGGTCCTCGTCGTCGATGTGAATGCAGTGGGCGTACACGGCGCGCGGACGCAGCAGCCCGAACTGTTCGTACACGCTGAGGTAGCTGCGCGCCTGCGGATAGAGTTCGCGCACCCAGGCAATTTCATCCTTGTTCTCGGCCACATGCGACTGGATCCAGACATCGGCGTAGCGGGCGGCCAGCTCGCCGGCGCCGCGCAGCTGCGCTTCGCTGCAACTGGGCACAAAACGCGGCGTGATCGCGTAACCGAGCCGGTCCACGCCGTGCCAGCGCGTGATCAGCGCCTCGGTGTCGAGCAGGCTTTGTTGGGTAGCGTCGCGCACGCCATCCGGCGAGTTCTGGTCCTGCAGCACCTTGCCGGCGATCATTCGCAGGCTGCGGCGCTGCGCTTCGCCAAGCAGGGCATCCACCGACTCGGGATGCGAGGTGGCAAAGGCCAGCGCCGTCGTGACGCCGTGGCGCAGCAGTTCATCCACAAAAAACGTGGCGGCTTCGCTGTTGTGCGCCACATCCGAAAACCGGCTTTCATGCGGAAAGGTGTAGTTCTCCAGCCACGGCAACAGGCCTTCGGCGGGCGAACCGATCACGTCGAGCTGCGGGTAGTGGATGTGCATGTCCACAAAACCGGGCGCAATGATGCGGCCCGGCAGGTGGGTGACGTCAAGGCCGGGAAAACGCGGCGCCAGGTCGCTGTAGCTGCCCACGGCCAACACGACCTGGCGGCCACCGGCGTCGGGGCCGACGACCAGCAGGCCGTCGGTTTCCAGCTGGGCCTGCGCCGGTGCGGGAAAATAAAGAAGGGAGGCGCGCCAGGCTTTCATCCCGGAAAGCTTACCCCAGCGGCGGGGTCCGCCGATATGCCGGCCCGCATAAGGTTTATTTGGCCAGCTTGCCCTGGACGCCCTGCACCAGGAAGTTCATGCCCAGGATCTGCTCGTCCGACAGCGTCTTGCCGGCCGCCAGCACCTCGCGGCCCTCGTTGTCCAGCAGCGGCGTCCGCGCGAGGAAAGGGTGCAGCTTGCCGGCAGCGATGTCTTTCTGCCGCGCCAGCACCTCGTCCACCACTTTCTTCGGCACTTTCGGGCCGAAGCTGTCGACGCGGATCATGCCCTCCTTCACGCCGCCCCACACCGCGCCGCTTTTCCAGCTGCCGTCGAGCACGGCCTGCGCGCGCCGGGTGTAGTAGTCGCCCCACTGGTGCGTCACCGCCAGCACCTGGGCGTCCGGGGCGACCTTGCGCATGTCTGAATGGTAGGCAATGGCGAGCTTGCCGCGCTCCTGCGCCGCGGCCATCACGGCGGTGGAGCCGGTGTGAAAAGCGATCACGTCCACGCCCTGGTTGAACAGCGTCATCGCCGCCTCGCGTTCGCGCGGCGGGTCAAACCAGGCGCCCAGCCAGACCACCTTCACTTCGGCTTTCGGATTGACCGAACGCATGCCCAGCGTGAAGGCGTTGATGCCCTGGATCACCTCGGGAATGGCAAAACCCGCGACATAACCGGCGCTGGATGCGAGACGGCCGGCAGCAATGCCGGCCAGGTAGCGGCCTTCGTAATAACGTGCATTGGCCACCGCAACGTTGGGGGCGGTCTTGTAGCCGGTGATGGACTCGAACTTCACGTCCGGGAAGTCCTTCGCCACCTTCAGCGTCGGCTCCATGTAGCCAAAGCTGGGCGTGAAGATGAGCCGGTGGCCCTGGCTGGCCAGGTCGCGGATCACGCGTTCGGCATCGGCCCCCTCGGGAACGTTCTCGACGTAGGTGGTTTTGACCCGGTTGCCCAGCGCCGTCTCAACGGCCTTGCGGGCGTCATCATGCTGGCGCACCCAGCCGGCATCGGTCAGCGGCGCCACATAAACGAAGCCGATTTTCAAAGGCTCTTTGGCGGGCACAGCGGGTTGGGAAAAAACGGGTGAAATAAAACAGGCGGCCGCGAGCGCGGCAGCGAGGTTTTTGTACATGGTGGTCCTCTACATGGCCCCGGAAAATAAAAAACACCAGCGCGCCGGGACAGCACGCGGGTGAAACGCTATTTTAACGGGTCCGGCTGTCCCCCTCAGCGAGGGGGAGGAAGCCACAGAACTCTTCAGTCAAGCAGGGGCCGCGGAACCGGCTTTGCCGGGCCGCAGGCGCAGCGGCCCCCTCGGGGGGCAGCGACCCACACGCAGTGGGGGAGCGTGGGGGCTTTATATCTGCGGGGCTAATAGGCTATGCAGGCGATGTCCCACAACGCATCCTGGAAGGAGCCGTCCCGCACGGCCTCCCATTTGCGCGGCAACGGGTCTTCGAAGACGGTCTGGCCAAGGCCCATGGGCTCGGACAGCAGCGCCACCGAGAGCACGCGCACGCGCTGGCCCTTGCAGTCAAATTCGCTGTGGTGCAGGCGCGAGAAGTAGCCTTTTTCGTCGGTGATCTGCACCAGCTGGTAGTCCATCAGCCACCACATCCTGACCATGCCGCCCTTGCCGCGCAGGGTGGTGCGATCGATGTAGGTGACGACCGCGGGGTCGACCATGACCGGTGTCCATTGCGCGGCGGCGCCGGCGCTCAGGCACATCAGGGCAAGGACGGTAATCAGGCGTTTCATGGGTGCGGCTCTGTCGGTAGGACGGGTCCCGCCGCCACGCGGCGGATTGTCCTGTACACACAGTAGCACACCGGGTCAGCCCGAGCCGGAGCCATGCGAGGATAATCGCCTGAAAAACATGACCCGCTCGCGGGGCTGCGGAGACCATGTACCCAAAGAAAGCCGGTAACCATGCATGACAACGACGTTTACCAACTCACGCCCAAGGGCCAGCAGGAACTGCGAAGCGGCGCGACCACGCTGCCGCCGGCCGAGATTGAGCTGCTGATCCGCATCGACGGCATCCTGAGCTTCGCGCAAATCAGTGCAGGCATGCCTGCTGTCCCCGTCGAAACACTGGCAGCGACCCTGCAGAGCCTGCTGATTCGCGGACTGCTGGCGCAGGCGGAGAACGATCCCTTTACCGAACAGTTCAACATCCAGCTCAACCAGCTCGCCCTGTCCAAGGCCGAAGCCGAGGCCGACTCGGGCGCTGCGTCCCTCAAGAAGGCCGGCTACTACGTCAGCATCGCGCGCGGCCGCGGACCAGCCCGCAAGCTGGCGCCCGGGGAGATACTGTCGGCCATCGTGGTGGACGACGAGCCCATGCTCGCCAAATTCATCCAGACCTATCTCTCCTTCGAAGGCTTCCAGGTCCGGCTGGCGGGCAACCGGGCAGAAGTGGTGGCCGAATTCCGCAAGCCCCCGATTCCCGACCTGATTCTTCTCGACGTGATGCTGCCCGACGCCGACGGTTTCGACATCCTGCTCCGGCTGCGCCAGCACCCGGCCCTGAAAAACGTCCCGGTCATCATGCTGACCGGCAAAGCCACACGTGAATCCGTGATCAAGGGCCTGGCCGGTGGCGCCGACGGTTATGTCACCAAACCTTTCGAGGCCGACGCGCTGATGCGGGCGGTCAGGACCGTGGTGGGTCTGCCGGAAGCCCCGGCCTCCCCCGGCGCAGCACCCGACCCCTGGGTCAACCGGGACGCCAAGTCCTGAGCGTTGACAGGCCCTAGCGAAAACTCTCGAAACAGGCGGCCAGCCGCTCCAGGTGGCCGCGTTTGGCCGCCGCGTCGGCGAAGCTGGCTTCGAAACTGTTGCTCGCCAGCGTCCAGGCATGCTGCGCATCCATGCCGGTGGCCGCAAAGGTCTGCGTGAAGTTCTCGTTCATGTAGCCGCCGAAATAAGCCGGGTCGTCGGAGTTGACGGTCGCGGCCAGCCCGGCATCGAGCAACTGGCGCAGGTTGTGCTGCGCCAGATCCGGAAACACACACAGCTTGAGGTTGGACAGCGGGCACACCGTCAGGGCGATGCGGTCTTTGGCCAGACGCTGCATCAGCGACGGGTCTTTGGCCGACTGCACGCCATGGTCGATGCGTTCGACCTTGAGCAGGTCCAGGGCCGTCCAGATGTATTCCGGCGGGCCCTCCTCGCCCGCATGCGCCACCAGGTGCAGGCCGAGTTCGCGGCAGCGTGCAAACACACGCGCAAACTTCTCGGGCGGGTTGCCGACCTCGCCGGAGTCCAGCCCCACGCCGATGATCAGGTCGCGCCAGGGCAGGGCCTGCTCCAGCGTCTCGAAAGCTTCTTCCTCGCTGAGGTGGCGCAGGAAACACAGGATCAGCGCGGAGCTGATGCCGAGCTCGGCCTGCGCATCGACACAGGCGCGGTGCAGGCCCTTGATCACGGTTTCCATGGGGATCCCGCGCGCCGTGTGGGTCTGCGGGTCGAAAAAGATTTCGGTGTGGATCACGTTGTCCTGCACGGCCCGCTCCAGGTAAGCCCGTGTCATGTCATAGAAATCCTGCTCGGTGATCAGCACGCTGGCGCCGGCGTAATAGATGTCCAGGAAACTCTGCAGGTTGGTAAAGGCATAGGCGCGGCGCAGTTCATCCACGCTCGCGTACGGCAGCTGGATGCCGTTGCGCCGGGCCAGCGCAAAGATCAGCTCGGGCTCGAGTGAGCCTTCGATGTGGATGTGCAACTCGGCCTTGGGCATGGCGCGCAGCAGATCGGGCAGGCGGTCGGGGGATACAGGTCGGACGGAATTCATGTCGGCTCCAAAAACAGAAAAAGCCGCCCGGAGGCGGCTTGGGCTTTGCTACTGCACGGTCAGCGGCCTGACGCCGCCGTACCGCACCGTATCCGGCATCAGTTGCCCGGGACTTTGCCTTCCACGCCCTTGACGTAGGTCTTCAGGCCACCCAGGAATTTGTCATCGGCCACGGCGTCCTTGGCGACCAGTTCCTTGCCGGTGTTGTCCATGATGGGGCCTTTCCAGATCGAGAAGCTGCCATCCTTGAGGCCGGCCTTGATCTCGTCGATGCGTTTCTTGGTGTCATCGGGCACGTCAGCGGCAATCGACACCATGTCGATGGCGCCTTCTTTCACGCCCCACCAGGTCTGGCCGGTCGCCCACTTGCCTTCAAGCGCGTCCTTGACGGCCTTGATGTAGTAAGGACCCCAGTTGATCACGGCCGAACCGAGGTGGGCCTTGGGGCCGTAGGCGGTCATGTCGGAGTCCCAGCCGAAGGCGCGCTTGTTCATCTTCTCGGCGGTCTGCAGCACGGCCGACGAGTCGGTGTTCTGGAACAGCACATCGGCGCCGCCGTTGATCAGCGCGGTGGCGGCTTCGGTTTCTTTCGGCGGGTTGAACCACTCGTTGACCCAGACCACCTTGGTCTTGACCTTGGGGTTGACCGATTGCGCACCCAGCGTGAAGCTGTTGATGTTGCGCACCACCTCGGGGATCGGCACCGAGCCGACCACGCCCAGCGTGCCGGTCTTGCTCATCTTGCCGGCGATCACGCCGGCCATGTAGGCACCTTCGTAGGTGCGGCTGTCATAGGTGCGCAGGTTGTCCGCGGTCTTGTAGCCGGTGGCGTGTTCGAACTTCACGTCCTTGAAGTCGGCGGCCACCTTGAGCATGGGTTCCATGTAGCCGAAGGTCGTGCCGAAGATCAGCTTGTTGCCCTGGCTGGCCATGTCGCGGATCACACGTTCGGCATCGGCCGACTCGGGGACTTTTTCAACGAAGCTGGTGACCACCTTGTCGCCAAATTCCTTCTCGATCGCCTTGCGGCCGTTGTCGTGCGCAAAAGTCCAGCCACCGTCGCCAACCGGTCCGACATAGGCAAAGGCAATTTTCAGCGGTTCAACCTTGGCCGGAGCCGGTGCGGCCACAGGCGCGGCGGCCGGAGGTGGTGCGGGCTCTTCCTTCTTGCCGCAACCGATAAGGGCCGCGGAAGCAACTGCGGAAAGGGCAGCCAGCTTGAGCAGTGAGCGTTTTTGTAAGTCAGTCATGTCATCTCCTGTAACGACGGTTGCGGTTAACGGTTGTGATTAACGGTTGGCGAGGTGGCAAACCCCAGATTATGGGCCGGGAACATCATGAACCGGGGTAGAAAGGCTTTCCAATCGATGTCGGCATGTTCAGCCTGATCCAGCGCGGGTTGCGCGAGATCAGCACCAGCACCACGATGGTCGCCAGGTAAGGCAGCATGGTCAGGAACTGGGGCGGCACATCCACGCCCAGCCCCTGCAGGTGAAACTGCAGCATGGTCACGCCACCGAACAGGTAAGCACCAAGCAACACCCGTGCCGGGCGCCAGGTGGCAAAGGTGGTCAGGGCCAGCGCAATCCAGCCCTTGCCGGCAATCATGCCCTCGACCCACAGCGGCGTGTAGACCACCGAGACATAGGCACCGGCCAGGCCGCACAACGCGCCACCGGCCACCACGGCCGCCAGGCGGATGCGCCGCACCGGGTAACCGAGTGCGTGCGCCGACTCCGGGCTTTCGCCGACCGAGCGCAGCACCAGACCGGCGCGGGTGCGGTACAAAAACCAGATCAGTCCGACCGTCAGCGCCATGGCGATGTAGACCATGGGGTGCTGGCGAAACAGTGCCGGTCCGACAAAAGGCAGGTCACCGAGCCAGGGCAAGGCGTACTGGCCCTGCTCGGGGAGCTTTTCCTGCACGTACTTGATGCCGGCAAAGGCCGAGAAACCCGCACCAAACAGGCTCAGCGCGAGCCCGGTCGCGTACTGGTTGGTGTTGAGCCAGATCACCAGCACACCGAAGATGGCGGCGAGCAAGGCCCCGGCCGCCATGCCGGCGGCAAAACCGAGCCAGATGTTGCCGCTGTGCACCACGGCGGCAAAACCGGCAATCGCGGCGCACAGCATCATGCCCTCGGCGCCGAGGTTGACGATGCCGGCTTTTTCATTGATCAGCAGGCCCAGCGAAGCAATCGCCAGCACGGTGCCGGCGCTCAGGGTCGCTGCCAGCAGCAAGGCGTAGGAGTCCATCAGCGGGCGCCTTTCATGACGGGTTTGACGCGGCCCGTCCAGCGTACGCGGTAGCTGATCAGCGTGTCGCAGGCCAGCAGGCTGAACAGCAGCAGGCCCTGGAACACCCCGGTCAGCGACTTGGGCAGGCCCAGGCGCGACTGCGCCAGTTCGCCGCCTATGTAAAACATGCTCATCAGGATCGCCGAAAACACCATGCCGGCCGGGTGCAGGCGCCCGACGAAGGCCACGATGATCGCGGCAAAGCCGTAGCCTGCCGGCACGTAGGGCGTGAGCTGGCCGATCGGGCCGGCCACTTCCAGCGCGCCGGCCAGCCCGGCGGCGCCGCCGGAGGTCAAGAGCGCCACCCACAAGGCCTTGCGCGAAGAAAACCCGGCGTAACGCGCCGCGGCGGGCGCCAGGCCGCCGACCTGCTGCGCAAAACCGGCGCGGGTGCGAAACAGGAAAAACCACAAGGCCAGCGCGCCGGCCAGACCGATCAACAGGCCGATGCTGACCCGCGAGCCCTGCATCAGCCGCGGAATCTGCGTCACCGCCTCGAAGGTTTTGGTCTGCGGAAAGTTATAGCCCTGCGGGTCTTTCCAGGGGCCGAACACCAGGTAGCTGAGCACCATGTCGGCCACATAAACCAGCATCAGGCTGACCAGGATTTCATTGGCGTTGAAGCGGTCGCGCAGCAGTGCCGTGATGCCGGCCCAGGCCATGCCACCCAGCACACCGGCCGCGATGATGGCCGGCACGATCCAGGGCCCGGTGGTTTTGTCGGCCAGCAGGGCCACGCCGCCGGCCGCCACCGCGCCGATGACAAACTGCCCCTCGGCGCCGATGTTCCAGACGTTGGAGCGAAAACACACGGCCAGGCCCAGCGCAATGATCAGCAGCGGGGTCGCCTTGACCATCAGCTCGCTCAGCGCATAGGGCGACTTGACCGGTTCCCAGAAAAAGATCTGCAGGCCGCGCACCGGGTCCTTGCCCAGCGCCGCAAACAGCAACACGCCGATCACCACCGTGATCAGCAGCGCCAGCAGCGGCGAGCCGAGGCTCCACCATGCCGAGGGCTGCGGCCGGGCTTCAAGCTTGAGCATGGGCGCCCTCCACGGCATGGTCCGTCCACAATCCGCTCATCCACTGCCCGACCAGTTCCACCGTCGCGTCGGCACGCGGCAGCGCCGGCGAGATCTGGCCCTTGGCCATCACGTAGAGGCGGTCGGAGATGTCGAACAGTTCTTCGAGCTCTTCGCTGACCACCAGCACCGCGCAGCCGTTGTCGCGCAGCTTGAGCAGTTCGCCGCGGATTTGCGCCGAGGCGCCCACGTCCACACCCCAGGTCGGTTGCGAAACAATCAGCAGGGTGGGTTGGGCCTCGATCTCGCGGCCAACCAGGAATTTCTGCAGGTTGCCGCCCGACAGCGACTGCGCCGCCGCCTGCGGACCGCCAGCCTTGACCTGGTAGCGTGCAATGATGCCGGCCGCCTGCGCCTGCAAGGCACCGAGCTTGAGCCAACCACCGCGGCCCACCGCATCACTTCGGGTGAGCAGCAGGTTGTGCGCCAGGCTCAGCGTCGGCACGGCGCCGCGCCCGAGCCGCTCTTCCGGCAGGAAATGCAGGCCGCGCGCACGGCGCTGCATGGGCCCGAGCCGGCCCACGCCCTGCCCCGCCACCCGGATGCTGTCGCCCGCCGCACGGGTGTCTTCACCCGACAGCGCGTAGAGCAGCTCTTTCTGGCCGTTGCCCGAGACACCGGCAATGCCGACGACCTCACCGGCACGCACCGTCAGCGCGATGTGCTGCAGGTCCACGCCAAACTGGTCTTCCCGCGCCAGGCTCAGGTCGCGCACTTCCAGCACCACGGCGCCGGCGGGTTGGTCTCGGTGCTCCAGTGCCGGCGGCTCGGCGCCAATCATCAGGCGGCTCAGCGAGGCGTTGGACTCTTCGCGCGGATCGCAGACGCCGGTGACCTTGCCGCCGCGCAGCACCGTGCAGGCCGTGCACAGCGCGCGTATCTCGTGCAGCTTGTGGCTGATGTACAGAATGCTGCAGCCGCGCGCGGCGAGCTGGCGCAAGGTGACAAACAGGTTCTCCACCGCCTGCGGCGTCAGCACCGAGGTCGGTTCGTCAAGAATCAGGAGTTTGGGGTCGGTCAGCAGCGAACGGACAATCTCCACGCGCTGGCGCTCGCCAACCCCCAGCGTGTGCACCGGCCGCGTGGGTTCGAGCTGCAGGCCGTACTCCTGCGTGGTGGCGATGATGCGGCGCGAGACTTCGCCCAGGCTCAGGCTCTTACCCAGGCCGAGCCAGACGTTTTCCGCCACGGTGAGCGTGTCGAACAGGCTGAAATGCTGGAACACCATGGCAATACCCAGCGCACGCGCCTCCTGCGGGTTGCGGATGACCACGCTGCGGCCATCGACCTCGACCCGGCCGGCGTCGGGCTTGACCGCGCCGTAGATGATTTTCATCAGCGTCGATTTGCCGGCGCCGTTTTCGCCGAGCACGGCATGGATCTCGCCGGGCAACACCGTCAGCGACACATCGCTGTTGGCGACCACCGCCGGGTAGGCCTTGGTGATGCCGGTAAGCCGCAGGCGCGGCGCCGCAGCGGACGGCGGGTCGGACGGTGGGTCGGAAGGAACAGTGGAAGCAGGCATTGTCTCTTGGTTCTTAGATATGTTTTAGGGCCCTGGCCCTTATGCAGAAAGCGCAAACAGCTATTCTTTTCGTAGCGCCGAAGCCACCGTCTTGACACGGTCGCGCAGCCATTTGGCCGACGCCGAAGCATGGGTGCGCTCATGCCAGAGCTGGTAATACATCATGCGGGGGAAGTCTACCGGGCAGGGCAGGATCTTCAGCGGCAGTGCCCCGGTGTAACGTTCGCAGTACTGGCGGCCGGTGGTCAGCACCAGCAGGCTGGAGGCCACCATGGCGGGAATCAGGCCGAAATGCGGGCAGCGCACCGTGATGTTGCGCTGCAGGCCCAGCTTGTCCAGGTGTTCATCGATCACGCCCTTGGCGCCCGGGTGGGTGGGCGTCGGCGCCACATGTTCGGCGGCCAACCAGCTGGCGCTGTCCCAGCCGCGGCGTGCCGCCGGGTGGTCTTTGGCCACCAGGCACACCACTTCGTCGCCGAACAGGCGTGCCATGTGCAGGTCGCCGGGCGGCGCTGGCCAGTTGCCGACCACGATGTCGACCTCGCCCTGCGCCAGCCGCGTGCGGTAGTCCGACTCGCCCGACAGCGGATGAATGTCCACATGGCACAGCGGCGCCTGGTTCTTGATCTGCGCCACGAGCTGCGGCAAAAACAGCGGGTCCATGTAGTCGCTGCAGGCCAGGCTGAAGGTGCTGGTGGCGGTGGCCGGATCAAAGCCGCGTGCGTCGCTGAACAGCACCTCGGCCGCCCGGAGAATGCGCGCCGAGGGGTCGATCATGCGCAGGCCGGCGTCGGTGGGCACCATGCCGGCGCCCGAACGCACCAGCAGCGGGTCACCCGCCAGCTCGCGCAGGCGCTTGAGCGAGGCGCTGACGGCGGGTTGGTACATTCCCAGGCGGATGGCGGCGCGCGAAACGCTGCGTTCGGTCAGCACGGTGTTCAAGACCCTTATGAGATGGAGGTCTATCTTGTCGAATAAGGCCTGGTCTTTCATACCTTTTTGTACATCGGCTTGATATGGCGATGGATATACCCGCATCGCGCGATTGGGTTTACCCTAGTAAATATGGACATTCAATCGCCTCTCAAAACCATTCAATTCATCCGGGGGGGCGAGGTGGTCGCGCTCGCCAATGTACCACCCAGCCGAACGCTGCTGGAGGTGCTGCGCGAGGACCTGGGGTGCACCGGCACCAAGGAAGGCTGCGGCGAAGGCGACTGCGGCGCCTGCACGGTGGTGGTCGGCGAGGCCGAAGGCGGACGCCTGTCTTACCGGGCGGTCAACAGCTGCATCAAGCTGGCGCATTCGGTGGACGGCCAGGCACTGTGGACGGTGGAAGACCTGGCCGCCGCCGACTGCACGCTGCACCCGGCGCAGGAAGCGATGGTGCAGTGCCACGGCTCCCAATGCGGCTTCTGTACCCCCGGTTTTGTCATGAGCCTGTTCGGCATGTACCAGAATCATGTCAGCAAAGGCCAGACCATCACGCGCGAGCTGGCGCAGCAGGACCTGTCGGGCAACCTGTGCCGCTGCACCGGCTACCGGCCTATTTTTGACGCTGCCCAGCAGATGGCGACCTTGCCCGCCGTGCAGGTCAACGAGGCCGAATTGCTATCAAAACTGGAGCTGCTTGCGCAGACCCGGCAAGGGCTGGAGGCCGATTTGGCTTATAACGCGCCGCGCACCCTGGCTGAACTGCTGGCCGCCCGCGCCGCCCACCCCGAGGCCCAGCTCGTCGCCGGTTGCACCGACGTCGGACTCTGGGTGACCAAGATGCACATGCAGTTCGGCCAGGTGCTGGACGTGACACGGGTGGAAGAACTCCGGCGGGTCGAGCATTACGGCCACCACGTCGCCATCGGCGCGGCCGTCACGCTGGCCGACGCCTTTGCCGCGCTGGTGGCCGACCGGCCACAGCTGCAGGCCTTTGCCCATCGTTTTGCCGGCCTGCCGGTGCGCAACGCCGGCACCCTGGGGGGCAACGTGGCCAACGGTTCGCCGATCGGCGACTCCATGCCGCTGCTGATTGCACTGGGCGCGAATGTCGTGCTGATGAGTGTGCGCGGACACCGCGAGCTGCCGCTGGAACAGTTGTACACCGGCTACCGCAAGAATGTGATGGCCAAAGACGAGGTGCTGGCCTGGATCAAGGTGCCCAAGCC
>ERZ1292640.413-Hain-H43-02um-R1-413-length-34649-cov-12_pt1 | contig 34649 bp, 34 predicted proteins | sample MGYA00564404_ERZ1292640 | MGnify/ENA primary metagenome ERZ1292640 (study PRJEB36523, sample SAMEA6512636) | groundwater metagenome | collected 2019-01-08 | study: AquaDiva: Metagenomics assemblies of 32 groundwater samples | reverse complement strand
TCTGGACGCCCACATCGACTTCGTGATCAAGGCCCTCGAGGGCGTGGCCCCCAGGCTCGGCCTGGGGGGCTCTCCCGTGTAGCGCCGTGCCGATAACCGTCGCACGACCCGCTTCGCGGGTGCCCGCAATAGATCGCCTTCGGCGACTGATCAGCGCTCGGTCGTCGCCGATCCGTTCCTTTGCGGGCACCGCGTCCGGCCGCAGGCCGGCGTGGTCGTTACGCTCCGGTCGGCTCCTCCCTCGGGCCTTGGGCTGCTCGGTTCTCGGCCCGGCGCACCGAGCGTAGCGTTCAAAGGCGTGGCCGTCCCGCCTTCAGTCCGCTCGATCATTCACGTGGACATGGACGCGTTTTACGCGTCCGTCGAGCAGCGTGACCGCCCGGAGCTCCGCGGGCGGCCGGTCATCGTGGGGGGCGATCCCCGGGGGCGGGGCGTGGTCTCCGCCGCCTCCTACGAGGCGCGCCGGTTCGGCGTCCACTCGGCCATGTCGATCGGCAGGGCCGCGCGCCTCTGCCCCGAGGCGGTCTTCCTCCCCGTGGACATGGACAAGTACGCCCGCGTCTCGGGCGAGATCATGACCCTCCTGTCCGAGTACTCGCCGTTGCTGGAGCCGATCTCCGTGGACGAGGCCTTCCTCGACGTCACGGGAACCGAACGCCTGCTGGGCCCGGCTCTCGAGGTCGCCCGGACGATCAAGGAACGCTTGCGAGCGGAGGTCGGGCTGACGGCGTCGGCGGGAGTCGCGCCGAACAAGTTCCTCGCCAAGCTCGCCTCCGACCTCAAGAAGCCCGACGGTCTGGTGGAGGTGAAGCCGGGGGAGGAAGCCGATTTCCTCCGGGACCTCCCTATCGAGAGACTGTGGGGGGTCGGCCGCGTCACCGCGCGTGACCTCCGCGCCATGGGGATCGAGACGATCGGCCAGCTCTCCCGCGTCCCCGCGGGCGTGCTCGCGAAGCGCTTCGGCAAATGGGGAACGCTTCTCCACGAGCTGGCCTACGGGCGGGACGACCGCCCGGTGGAGCCCTTCGCCGCGCCCAAGTCCATGGGGGCGGAGGAGACCTTCGACGCGGACACGCGCGATCAGGAGGAGCTTCGACGCACGCTCCTGGCCCAGGCTGAGCGGGTCGCGCGCGAGCTGAGGGCGGAAGGCTACGCGGGGCGGACCGTCACGCTCAAGCTCAGGTTCGCCGACTTTCAGACGATCACGCGGAGCCTGACCGGCGAGGCCACCCAGGACGGGCTCGAGATCTTCCGGCGCGCCTTCGCGCTGCTCGAGCGGGTGACCCGGGTCAAGCCGGTCAGGCTCATCGGAGTATCGGTATCCGGGCTGATGCAGGGTGGATCGGCCCAGCTCTCGCTCTTCTCGGCCCCCGCGGCCAGGCGGGAACGGGTGGCCCGAGCCGCCGACAGGCTGGCCCGCCGCTTCGGCGATCGCGCCCTGATCCCGGCCAGCCTCCTGGAGCCCCCCAAAAGCCGCCAAAACTAAGCCTTTAGCCGCATTGACAGGGGCTATGCTTCCCCCTATAATCGCGGCAAATTCGGCTGACGGCTCATTCACGAGGGACGCGAATCTCCACTCAACTCCCGGGCCCGCGCCTGAGACGAATGACCGCGGGTGCCCATCCGTCTTCTGTTAAAGGCTCTTCGGGCACGCAGACCCCAACCAAGGAGGACAAGCGATGAGGCTGAGAATGTTCGGAGTGTTGTCACTGGTGTTGGCGATGTCCGCCACGTCGGCCTGGGCACAGGCCAAGGTTCCCGGCGTGACCGACACGGAGGTGGTCATCGGGTTTACGACGCCGCTCTCCGGCCCGGCGGCGGTGTGGGGGACGACGGCGCTCGGCGCCGAGGCCTGGGCCAAGCACGTCAACGAGCAGGGCGGGGTCCATGGCCGGAAGATCAAAGTAGATATGAAAGACGACGGATACCATCCCGGCCGGGCGGTAGCCAACGTGACTGAAATGAAGGACTCCATCTTCGCGCTGGTGGGGCTCCTCGGCACGGCGATCCTCAGCGCCAATAAGGACAACGTCGCGGAATTCAAGCTCCCCACCATCTGGCCCTACGGTAATCCCCAGGTGTTCGCCAAGCAGCCCCGGGAGAAGCTCAAGTACGTGTTCATGGTTTATCCGGACTACGGGGACGAGGGCGAGTTCCTGGTCCAGCAGGCCGCCAAGCTCGAGAAGGCCAAGAAGGTGGCGGTGTTCTTCCAGAACGACGATTACGGCAAGGGCGGCCTGGAGGGCGTCCGGCGGGGTGTGAAGGGGCTGGGTGGCGCGGTGTCGATCGCCGCCGAGGTGTCCTACGAGGTGGCGGACCGGGAGCTGGGCACCCACGCGCTCAAGATCAAGGACTCGGGCGCCGACACGGTGGTCTTTTACTCCACCGTCACGCACGGCGCCAACCTTATCAAAGAAATGGCCAAGGTCGGCTACCGCCCCAAGATCTTCGCGGCCTTTCCGCTGGGCGACCGCCACACGATGTTCCGGCTGCTGGGCGAGCTCTGGGAAGGGGCGTACTACAACGTGACCGGGGCGGTCCCCGGCGAGCCCGAGGCCGATCGCATCATCGAGATTCTCCTCAAGCAGGACCCCAAGCTCAAGGGGCGGGAGAGCTTTGCCCTGGCGGGTGCCGTCGCGATGATGGCCACCGTGGAGGGGCTGAAGCGCGCCGGCCGGAATCTCACGCGGGAGAACTTCATCGAGGCGATGGAGAGCATCAAGAACTGGACGCCGGAGAAGCTGACGGCACCGATCACCTGGGGGCCCAACCGGCGCCACGGCCTGAACCCTATCCGCATGATGCGGGCGGGGAAGGCCGCCGATGCGTCCTTCACCACGATTACCGGGTACCAGAACTTCCCGTCGCACTTCTAGTAGATGGGGGGATTCCTCGAGGTCACTGACCTCTCACTGAGCTTCGGCGGGATCAAGGCTCTGGCCGGAGTCGGCGTGCAGATCGCCGAGGGGGAGATTCTCGCGGTGATCGGCCCGAACGGCTCCGGCAAGACCTCGCTCTTCAACTGCATCACGGGGATCTACCGCCCCGCGGCGGGAGCCATCACGTTCAAGGGGGAGAGCCTGCTCGGGCTCTCCCCCGACGCCGTGACGCGGCGGGGGGTCGCCCGCACCTTCCAGAACTTGCGCCTCTTCCTGAACATGACGGTCCTCGACAACCTGCTGGTCGGCCGGCATCTGCACTTCAAGAAGAATCTCCTGCAGGCGATGCTGCGGCTCCGGGGGGAGGAGGTCCGCCACCGCCGGCGCTGCGAGGAGATCATCGAGTTCCTCAACCTGGAGCCGTACCGGAAGAGCCGGGTGGCCGACTGCCCCTTCGGGGTGCAGAAGAAGATCGAGCTGGCACGGGCGCTGGCGACCGAGCCGAGGCTCCTGCTCCTCGACGAGCCGGTCTCGGGGCTGACGGCCGAGGAGAAGGAGGAGGTCTCGTACTGGATTCACGAGGTGCGCGGCCGCTTCGGCATCACGATCCTCCTGGTGGAGCACGACCTGCGGGTGGCCTCGCGCCTGGCGAGCCGCATGGTCGCGCTCGACCACGGCGTGAAGATCGCCGAGGGGACGCCGGCGGAGGTCCAGCGCCACCCCGAAGTCATCCGGGCATACCTCGGAGAATGAAACCGATGGGACAGACGCCCCGATGAGCGCTTGCGCGAAGAGGCCGAACCACCGACCGATGTCATTCACGTTAAAGCACGCTCAATAATGGCCCTCCTGAAGATCGCCAGCATCGAGACGCTGTACTTCGACCGTATCTACGCGCTGTTCGGGGTGTCGCTGGAGGTCGAGGAGCGGCAGATCTTCGCGGTCCTGGGCCCGAACGGGGCGGGGAAGACCACGCTCCTGAAGACCGTCGCCGGCCTCCTGAAGGATCAGCCGAAGAAGGGCGTCATCGAGTTCGCGGGCCACCGCATCGAGCGGCGTCCCCCTGAGAAGGTCGCGAACCTCGGGATCGTGTACGTCCCCGAGGACCGGGGACTGTTTCGGGAGCTGACGGTGGCTGAGAACCTGGAGCTCGGGCTCTGGGGGCGGCGCGACGACGGGGTCCAGCAAGACCTCGAGTTCGTGTATGGCATGTTTCCGATCCTGAAGGAGCGCGCGACGCAGCAGGCGGAGACCCTCTCGGGCGGCGAGCAGCAGATGCTGGCGCTCGGGCGGGCGATCCTGCGGCGGCCGCGGCTCCTCATGCTGGACGAGCCGTCGCTCGGGCTGGCGCCCCAGGTGGCGCGGGCGGTCTTCGACGCGCTCCTCACCATCAGCCGGAGGGGGACGACGATCCTCCTGGTGGAGCAGAACGCGCGGCTCGCGTTGAAGGTGGCCCACCACGCGGCCATCCTGGAGGCGGGACGGATCGTGCTGCAGGGGACGCCCAAAGAGCTCGAGGCGAACGAGGACGTCCGGGAGGTGTATCTCGGGATCGGGGGCGCCGACACGGTCTCCCCCAAGGGGTGGCGGCTCTACCGGAAACGGAGGCGATGGTGATGGAACCCATAAGCGCCCGGAATCTCCCGGATCTGTTCTTCGAGCAGGTCAGGCGCCGCGGCGACGGGCTGGCGCTCCGCTACAAGGAGTACGGCGTCTGGCACCGCGTCTCCTGGAACGAGTACGCGGCCGAGGTCCGCAAGGTGGCCGCCGCCCTGCTGGCCTCCGGGCTCCGCCGCGAGGAAAACGTCGCCATCCTCGGCGACAACCGCCCGGAGTGGCTCTACTGCCACCTGGGAATCATGTCGGCGGGGGGCGCCACCTGTGGCATCTACGCGACCTCGGCGCCCGAGCAGATCAAGTACCTGCTGAACCACTCCGAGGCGCGGATCCTCTTCCTCGAGAACGAGGAGCAGCTCGAGAAGGCGCTTCAGATTCTCTCGGATACGCGCGTCGAAAAGGTCGTGGTCTGGGACGCCAAGGGGCTCTGGGGCTTCTCTGACGAGCGGGTGGTGTTTTTCGACGACTTCCTGAAGCAAGGCCTGGGCTTCCTCCAGGCCCATCCCCGGTGCGTCGAGGACAGCGTGGCGGCGATCCGGCCCGACGACTCGGCCATGATCATCTACACCTCGGGGACCACCGGGCCCCCCAAGGGCGCCATGCTCGCCCACAAGAGCATCCTGTGGATCCTGGAGTCCGCGCTGGAGGCCATCCCGTGGGCCCCGGAGGACGAGGTGATCTCGTACCTGCCCTTTGCCCACATCTTTGAGAACTTCACCTCCGTCTTCAACTCGATCCGCCTGGGCTACGTGGTCAATTTCGTGGAGAGCGCCGATACCCTCGCCCAGAACCTCCGTGAGGTGTCGCCGACGTACTTCGCCGGCCCACCGCGGATCTGGGAGAAGATGGCCTCCGCGGTGGAGCTGAGGATGGCGGATTCCACCCTTCTCAAGCGTACCCTGTACCGGCTCGCGTTCGCGATCGGGCGCCGCCGCGCCCGCGCCGCTCAGAGCGGGGGGGTGGGCCCCCTTCTGCGCCTGGCGTACGCCCTCGCCTCCGCCGCCGTCCTCTATCCCCTCAAGCGCCTGCTGGGGTTCGACCGGATCCGGGTGGCCGTGTCGGCCGCCGCGCCGGCGGCCCCCGAACTGTTCGAGTTCTTCCACGCGCTGGGGATCCCGCTGCTGGAGGTGTACGGGATGACCGAGTCCACGGGGGTCATCTCGGCCAACCGGCTCGAGCGCTCCCGGGTGGGGACCGTGGGCGAGCCGATCCGGGGGATCGAGGTGGCACTGGCGGACGACGGCGAGATCCTGACGCGGGGCCCCCACGTCTTCAAGGGCTACTTCAAGGATCCTGAGCTGACGGCGCAGACGATCGACAGGGACGGCTGGCTTCACACGGGGGACGTCGGCGCCTGGGAAGATGGGTACCTGAAGATCCTGGACCGGAAGAAGGACATCCTCATCACCGCCGGCGGCAAGAACATCACCCCGGCCTACATCGAGAACAAGCTCAAGTTCAGCCCGTACATTCAGGACTCCGTGGTGCTCGGCGACCGGCAGAAGTATCTCGTGGCCCTGATCCTGATCGACGAGGACAACGTCACCAAGTTCGCCCAGGACCACCGGATCCCGTTCGCCACGTTCGCCGACCTCACCCAGAACCCGGAGATCCGGCGCCTGATCCAGGGCGAGATCGACAAGGTCAACAAGACCGTCTCCCAGGTGGAGTCCATCAAGAAGTTCGCCCTCCTGCCCCGGCGCTTCTACGAGGAGGAGGGGGACGTGACCCCCACGAAGAAGGTGAAGCGCCGCCACATCGAGGAGCGCTACGCCGACCTGATCGCCTCGCTCTACCGGGGATAGCGAGTGGACCTCGTCGAGAGCTACCGTGAGGATCTGAGATTCGCTCGGAAGCCCCTCACGTGGCTCCTGCTCGGGGCGCTCCTCGCCACCCTTCTGGCGCTCCCCGGGTACGCCGACTCCTCCTGGCTCGTCCGCGCCAGCCTGATCTGCCTCTACGCCATCGGGATCATGGGGCAGAACATCCTGATCGGCTACACGGGGCAGATCTCGTTCGGCCAGGCGGGCTTTCTCGCGATCGGCGCCTACTCTTTCGCCCACCTGAAGACCCTGGGCGTGCCGTTCCTCCTGGCCCTGGCCGCCGCCGGGCTCGCCGCCGGGCTCGCCGGGGTGCTGGTGGGTTTCCCCTCGCTGAGGCTCAAGGGGCCGTACCTGGCCATCGCCACGCTGGGATTCGGGGTGGCGGTCTATCAGATCTTCGCCAACTGGGAACTGCTTTCGGGAGGGCGCTCCGGGCTCTCCGTTCCCAAGCTCCAGCCGGCCTTCGGTCTCTCCCGCGAGGTGTACGTCTACTACATCTACCTGGGGCTCCTGGTGGTCTCCACCGTGGTCACCTACAACCTCATCTCGTCCTACGTGGGGCGGGCCTTCGTCGCGATCCGGGACAGCGACATCGCCGCCGAGGTCATGGGGGTGAACCTGACCCGGTACAAGCTGCTGGCCTTCGCCATCTCGTCGTTCTACACGGGTGTTCACGGCGGGCTGTTCGCGCAATTTCTGGGGCATCTCGAGCCCCAGACCTTCAACATCGCCGAGTCCCTCACCCTCTTCGTGGCCGTCATCGTGGGAGGGCTCGCCTCGGTGGAGGGGTCCATCCTGGGGGCTATGTTCGTGATCCTCGTCCCCACGTTCTTCAGCGCGTCGCGGTGGCTCGTCCCGGTGCTCTACGGCCTCACCATTCTCGTGGTCCTCGTCTTTCAGCCGCTCGGCCTGGCCGGCTTGTGGATCAAGACGCGGCTCTACTTCCAACTCTGGCCCTTCCGGTGACCATATGGCGCGCTTCCTCCAGTACGCATTGACCGGGCTGTCGGCGGGTAGCCTGTACGCCCTGGTGGCCCTGGGCATCGTCCTGATCTACCGGTCCACGCGGGTCCTCAACTTCGCCCACGGCGACGTGGCGACCCTCGGCACCTTCGTTGCCTTCGCCCTGGTCTCGCAGGGCTACTCCTTCTCCGTTGCCTTTGCCGTGGCCGTCCTCGTGGGCGCGGCCCTTTCCGTCGCCTTCTATTTCGGGGTGCTGATCCCGGCCCAGCGGCAGGGCGCCACCCTCCTGGGGCAGGTCATCCTCACCCTCGGTCTGGCGCTGGTCTTCCAAGGCCTGATCGTCTACCAGTGGGGGGCGGAGCCCGACCGCCTGCCGTTCCCGCTCTCGGACAGTAAGACCTGGAAGCTGGGCCCGGTCTTCATCAGCCAGCTCTCGCTCGGTACCCTGGCCGCCGGCCTCGTGGGGAGCCTCCTCCTCTACCTGCTGGTCCAGAAGACCAGGCTCGGCCTCGCGATGCGGGCCACCTCGGAGAACCTGCAGGCGGCCCAGACCCTCGGGATTCCGACCCGCATGGTGCTCTCGGTGTCCTGGGCTGTCGCCTCGGTCCTGGGAGTCGTGGCCGGGGTGTTCCTGGCCGCGGCCCTGTTCCTGGACCCGTTCTTCATGCTCGACCCCTTCCTCAAGGGGTTCGCTGCGGCCGTTCTTGGAGGACTGAACAGCCTCCCGGGCGCCGTCGTCGGCGGGCTCATCCTCGGCGTGGCGGAGAGCCTGACCGGCGGCTACCTGACGATCCAGTTCAAGAACACGCTGGCTTTCGTCATCATCATCGTGGTGCTCCTGGTCCGGCCGGAGGGCCTCCTCGGTCACGAATTCAAAGAGAGAGTATGATAAACTCGCTGAACAATTGGTCAGTCTCTCACGTTGGAGGGCGGCATGGATCGTCCGATCGCCTACGATAAGCTCGCCCGAGAGGATCGCTTCATTCGGATGCGGGCTCGCCGCGTGGGCGAGCTGCGGGTCGAGCAGGGGCTCCCCCCGTTTCCCGACCTCGCGAGCCGCGAGTCGATCAAGGAGCGCGTCCACGGCATCATGGTGGGGGAGCTCCAGGCGATGGAAGGGACCGGGCGCACGGTTTACGACTTTCCCGACACCCCCTGGGAGTTCACCCTGGACATGGCCCGCCAGGTCTGGGACGAGTCGCGCCACGTGGAGATCTACATCCGGCTCCTCGAGCACCTGGACGGCTACGTCGGCGAGTTTCCCGAGACCACCATCCTCTGGCGCTGCGCCTGCGCCGAGGACGCGGCGGCTCGCGTGGCGGGGGTCAACCGGGGCCTGGAGGGCCTCGCCTGCGACGTGTTCAACCAGCTGATCCATATCGCCCGGAAGATCGGCGATCCGGTCCTCGAGCACGCGGTGGACTTCGTCCTGGCCGACGAGATTACCCACGTCCGCATGGGCTCCAAGTGGCTCAACGCGCTGACGGAGGGCGATCCCGAGCGCCGGAAGCGCGCGATCGAGTTCCAGGAGTCCATCGACGAGCGCTTCAACCTGGGTGGGCTCCGGCGCGAGGGCGACCACGAGGAGGTCCCGATCTCGATCGCCACCGAGGCCCGCCGGCTGGCCGGGTTCACCGACGAGGAGATCGCCCGCCTCATCAAAACTACCCAGCGTTCCCCGGTGTATTAGCCGGCTGTGGTCCAGCGCCTCGCCGGGCACTTCTCCGTCGAAGAGTCGGCCAAGCGCATCCGCCACTACCGCTACGCGGAGGAGCGGATGATGCGCGTGATGGGGGGCTGGATCGCCCTGACCCCGGAGCTCGGGTCCAAGCTGCTCTTCGGCCGCCACGTCTGGGACTGTGCCCAGCACGCCGACCTCTGGGGCAAGCGCCTTCCGGAGCTGCGCGCCACGGCCCAGGTCTCCGAGCCTCCGAACGACGCCTTCGTCCGCTTCATGGACCGCCTGGAGAGCCCTGAGGAGTTCGGCCGGACGGCTGAGCGCCTCGTCGGGATCTACCGGGTCCTCAAGCCGCACCTCCTCGCGACGTACGCGCATCACCTCGCCCACGCCAACGCCGTCTACGAGCCACCGACGCGCCGGATCCTCGTGCGCACCATCGAGGACGAGCGGCGTCATGTCGCCGTGGGGCTTGCGATCCTGGCCCACCACCTCACCGACGACGGGGCCCGCCGCCGGGCTCGCGAGTGGGAGGACCGGCTCCAGGCCCTCCTGGCCGAAGCGGGCGGCGTGACGGGGGAGGGCCTCTCCCACCTCGCGCTTCCAGATATTCCCGCCGATGCCGGAGACGTGGCGGGGGACCTGGTCGAGCTGGGAAAGCCGGTGGGGCGCTGGCCGCTGCCCCCGGATCTCGAGGCAGCGCTCGAGGCTCACGCGCTGAACCTCGAACGGGGCGACCTGGCGGGCCTCACCGAGGACCTCGCGCCCGAGTTCCGGGCCGATGGGGCCGGCCTGTACCGGTCGCTCCTTGCGGCGGGGGCCGATCGTCACGCGGTCGTGGGGGTCGCCAAGCTGGGCTCCCACCGGCAGATCAAGCTTCGCCTGGAGTCCCGCCAGGGGGCGCTGGTTCTCCTCTCCCGGTGGGCTCAGCGCGACGGGCGCTGGCAGGTGGTGGAGGCCGAAGCGGTGAGAACCGAGCCCGCCTGACCCCGGTCCGTCCATGTTCAAGACCGTGCTGGTGGCTAATCGCGGCGAGATCGCCCGGCGTGTCCTCCGGGCCTGCCGGGCCCTCGGGATCCGGGGCGTATGACCCGCTTCTGGCGAAGGTCATTGCCTTCGGTCAGGATCGCGTGGAAGCCCTGGACAGGATGCGCCGGGCCCTCGCGGAGTTCGGCATCGAAGGGGTCAAGACGACGCTCCCGTTCCACCGCGCGGTGCTCTCGAGCGAGTGGTTCGCGCGCGGACACGTGCACACCCAACTGGTCGAGCAAGGAGCCTTCAATGCCTGAAGAAGTGAAAGCGCCCATCACCGGCGTGGTCTTCCAGGTGCTGGCCAAGCCGGGTGACAAGGTGGGGGCCGGGGACCCGATCATCGTGCTGGAGTCGATGAAGATGGAGATCCCCGTGGAGGCCCCCCGCGCGGGGACGGTGACCGCGGTCAAGGCCAAGGAGGGGGAGACGGTTCAGGAGGGCGACACGGTGGCCCTCCTCGAATGAGGGGAGAAATGGAACTGGAAATGATCCGGGGGCTCTACGGCTACCACCGCTGGGCCAACCGGCGGCTCTTCGATGCGGCGGCGGCGCGGGGAGAGGACGCCGCGGGCCGGGAGGTGGGCAAGCAGTTCAGCTTTCCGACAGTGCGGCGGATGTTCGCCCACCTCTACGGCGCCGACTGGGTCTGGCTCATGCGCTGGAAGGGCACGTCGCCCACGAAGCTCCCCGGCGGCGAGATCGAGAGCCTCGCGGCCCTGCGGGAGAAGTGGGATGCGGTGGAGAAAGAGCAGCAGGCCTTCATCGAGTCCCTGGCGCCGGCCGACGTCGGCCGGATCGTGGAGTACAAGAACCTCGAGGGCAAGCCGTTCCGCCTGCCCCTCGGGCTGCTCCTCCAGCACGTGGCGAACCACGGCACGCATCACCGGAGCGAGATCGCGACGATGCTGACGATGATCCACGGCTCGCCGCCGCCGACGGACCTCGCCATCTACCAGCTGATCCAGTCCGGGCAGATGTCCTGAGAGAGGGCGAGACCCCATGGGGATGAAAGAGCTGGTCGAAGAGCTCAGGGCGCGGCGGCGGAAGGCCCTGGAGATGGGCGGCGCCGAGGCCGTGGCCAAGCAGCACGCGGAAGGGAAGCTGACGGTCCGCGAGCGGCTGGACCTCCTGTTCGACGCGGGGACGTTCACGGAGCTCGGGGTGCTCGCCACCCATGCCAACATCTCCCCGGCCATGAGGGGGAAGGAGACCCCCGCCGACGGCGTCGTCACCGGCTTCGGAAAGGTGAACGGCCGGCTGGCGTCGGTCATCGCCTACGACTTCACGGTCATGGCGGGGTCGATGGGGCGGACGGCGGAGGTCAAGTGCAACCGGGCCCGCGAGATCGCGCTGACCAAGCGGATCCCGATGATCTGGCTCATCGACTCCGCCGGGGCGCGCATCCAGGAGGCCATCGGCTCCACCTTCGCCCAGTCGGGCTTCCTCTTCCGCGAGGAGTCCATCATGTCCGGGGTCGTGCCGATGGTGGCGGCCATGATGGGGCCGGGGGTGGCGGGCACCGCCTACATCCCGGCGCTGGCCGACTTCGTGCCCATGGTCAAGGGGACCAGCCACATGGCCCTCGGCGGGCCTCCGCTGGTCAAGGCGGTGGTCGGGGAGGACATCACGCCGGAGGAGCTGGGCGGCTCCAAGATCCACTGCGAGATCTCCGGGGTGGCGGATCTCGAGGTGCCGGACGACAAGGGGTGCATCCAGGTCATCAAGGACTACCTGTCGTACTTCCCCCAGTCCAATCTCGAAAGGCCGCCGCTCGTGGCGTCGGAGGACCCCGAGGACCGGATGGACGAGGAGCTGCTGACCCTCGTCCCCGACAGCCCCCGCCGGGCCTACGACATGAAGAAGGTCATCCACCACATCGTGGACGGCGGGCGCTTCTTTGAGATCAAGCCAGGGTGGGCCAAGAACCTGATCGTGGGGCTCGCCCGGATGGGCGGCCGGTCGGTGGGGATCCTGGCGAACCAGCCCATGGTGCTGGGAGGGGCGCTCGACATCAACTCGGCCGACAAGGCGGCGCGCTTCATCATGCTCTGCGACGCCTTCAACATCCCCCTCCTCTTCCTCCAGGACGTTCCCGGCTTCCTGGTGGGGTCGAAGGTCGAGAAGGAGGGAATCATCCGCCACGGCGCGAAGATGCTCTATGCCGTCAGCGAGGCCACCGTGCCCAAGGTCACGGTCGTGGTCCGGAAGGCCTATGGCGCGGGCTACTTCGTCATGTGCGGGAAGGCGTACGAGCCCGACCTGATCGTCGCGTGGCCGACGGCGGAGATCAGCGTGATGGGGCCCGAGGGGGGGACCAACATCATCTTCCGCAAGGAGATCGCCGCCGCGCCGTCCCCCGACGAGGAGCGGGCGCGCCGGGTGGAAGAGTTCAGGAAGCTCATCAACCCCTACGTCGCCGCGGGCGGGGCCTTCATCGACGACATCATCGACCCGCGCGAGACCCGGCCGGTCGTGATCCGGGCGCTGGAGATGGCCCAGAGCAAGAAGGTGGAGCGTCCCTGGAAGAAGCACGGCGTGATGCCGGTGTAGTCCATCTGGAGGGGGGCGTTTGGGGGGCTTGACAGGAGTTGGCCCCCGGCATAGCGTGAGGGTGCCCTGGGGAAGCTCGGGGTTGCCGGCAGAGGTTGGCCAACGGTCGGTCGAGGTCGGGAGGGCGGGTCTGGGAGGCCAGGCCCCCCGGCGAACGATCTCGAAAGGTTGACGGCCAGCGGATGTCGAGAAGCATTCCGAGCCCCGGGGCTTTTCTATGCCCCGGGGCCCGGTGTTAGTTAGTTCTCGAAGAAGGTCTTGAGCACCCGCCCGCGCAGCGGGTGGCGCAGCTTCCGGAGCGCCTTGGCCTCGATCTGGCGGATGCGCTCGCGCGTCACCCTGAAGCGCTCCCCCACTTCCTCCAGCGTGTGCTCGCCGTCGGCGCCGATCCCGAAGCGGAGCCGCAGGATCTCCCGCTCCTTGGGGGAGAGCATGGCCAGCGCCCGCTCCACCTGGGCTTCGAGGTCCCGGGTCAGGAGCGCCTCGTTGGGCGAGGCCGCCGTCTTGTCCTCCAGGAAGTCCCCGAGCTGGGAGTCCTCGCCGATGGGCGTCTCCAGCGACAGCGGCTTCCGGGAGGACTCCAGGACCAGCCGCACCTTCCGGGCCGGGACTCCGGCCCGGCGCGCCAGCTCCTCGGGCGTCGGCTCGCGGCCCAGCTCGCTGGCCAGATTCCGTCCCACCCGGGAGATCCGGTTCAGCGTTTCCACCATGTGGACGGGGATCCGGATCGTGCGCGAATGGTCGGCGATCGCGCGGGTGATGGCCTGGCGGATCCACCAGGTCGCATAGGTGGAGAACTTGAACCCGCGGCGGTACTGGAAGCGATCCACCGCCTTCATCAGGCCCAGGTTGCCTTCCTGGATCAGATCCAGCAGGGAGAGATCGCTCCCTAGATAGCGCTTGGCCACCGAGACGACGAGGCGGAGGTTGGCCTCCATCAGCTCGCGCTTGGCCTGGCGGACGACCCGGTCGTGTTCGGCGACCTCGCGCATCCGCCCGAGCACCTCGCGGCGCGGCAGCCCCAGCGCCGTCGTGCTGCCGGGGGTGCGGGCCGTGCGCTTGCGGAGTTCGGCGACCAGGTTGTCCACGACCGACGGCTTGAGCGGCAGCCCGCCGACGATCCGCTGGATCTGCTCCCGGTTGTGAGCGATCCAGCGCCGGTAGGTGGCTCGGGTGCTCTTGGAGCGGCGACGGTCTCTGAGCGAGGCATCGAGCCGGGCCGTCTCCCGCTCGAGCCGCCGGATCCTGGCGAAGGCGGTCAGGAGCGGCTTGACCTCGTCCGGGCCGGGCTCGCCTCCCTCGGGCAGCACGATCAGCGCTTCGGCAGGCACCTCCTGCCGCCGCACGCGGTCCGAGAGATCGAGTAGCGCCTGGACCGCCCACGGGATCCCCGCCAGGGCCCTTCGCAGCTGGGTCTGCCCCCTCTCGATCCGCTGACCGATTTCGACTTCCTGCTTGGAGGTTAGAAGGCTGACCTTGCCGATTTCCTTGAGGTACAGCCGGACCGGATCTTCGATATGGGCCGGGGCTGCCTCCTTGACCGCGGTCACCCCCGCTTCCTCGGGCTCCGAGGCGAGCCGGGAATGGGGTGCCTCCGCCTCAGGGGCGGAGGCGGGACCTACGCTCTCATCCAGCGATTCTCTGAAGGTCATGGCGGGAACCTAATATTTAGAGGGTTTTGGGATCTCTGGGGATTCAGTCATTCCCCTCAATCAGGGAAACAGTTTGGCCCGGTCATCCGTTCCTTACCTTTAAAGACGCCGGGATCCCCCGGGGTATTCACAGGTGGTCTATAATGGGGCGTCCATGCAGGCCGAAATTGTCAGCGTTGGGTCGGAACTCCTGCTCGGCCAGATCGTAGACACCAACTCCGCGGTCATCGGCCGCCACCTGGCCGCCAGCGGGCTCGATCTCTATTACAAGACCACCGTCGGGGATAACCTGAGCCGCCTCACCGCCGGGCTCCGCCAGGCCCTGGCCCGCTCTGAGGTCGTCATCACGACCGGGGGCATCGGCCCGACGGCCGACGACATCACCCGCGAGGCCGTGGCGGCGGCGACCGGCCGGGAGCTCGAATTCTCCGAGCACCTCATGGCGCAGATCGAGGCCTTCTTCCGGGCTCGGGGTTTCAAACTTTCCCCCTCCAACCGCCGCCAGGCCTTCATCCCGCGCGGGGCCATCCCCATCGAGAATCCCGTGGGCACCGCGCCGGCCTTCATCGTCGAAGTCGGGGAGCGGTGCGTGATCACCCTGCCGGGAGTCCCCCGGGAGATGGAGCATCTGCTCGTGACGCGTGTCCTGCCCTACCTCCGCGAGCGCTACGGGCTCAAGGGCGAGATCCGCCTGAGGGTGCTGAAGGTGGTCGGGCTGGGGGAGAGCCGGATCGGCGAGCTCCTGGCGGACTTCATGGAGCAGGGACGGAACCCGACCATCGGCACCCTGGCCCACCTGGGTCAGGTGGACGTCCGGATCGCCGCCAAGGGATCCGACGCCGACGCCGCCCAGCGGCTGATCGAGCCCGTGGAGGCGCAGATCAGGGAGCGGCTCGGGGATCTGATCTTCGGGGCTGACAGCGAGACGCTGGAGAGCGTCATCTCCGCCCAGGCGCGGCGCGTGGGGGCCCGCGTGGCGGTGGCCGAGTCGGGGAGTGGAGGGGTGGTCGCCGAGCGCCTGGCCGCGGGGATCGGTGAGGGGTTCGCCGGCGGGGTCGTCCTGGGGGGCGCGGACGGCGCCGCCCGGCTGGGTGCCGACTTCCCAAAAGACGCCGGCCCGGAGGCGAGGGCGCGGGTTCTCGCCCTGCGGGTGAGGGAGTGGCACGGCGTCCGGATCGGCGCCGCCACCGTGTTCCAGGACGACCCGGGCTCCGAGCCCCCGGTCACCGTGGTCGGGCTCGCCGTGGCGTTTGACGGGCGCTTCGAGAGCCGGGAGTACCGCTTCGGGGGGGACCTTCCCTCGATGAAAATCCGGACGGCCACGCTGGCCCTGGACCTGCTGCGGCGCTGCCTGGGTGGGATCGCGGCCTGATTGCCCACGCGTCACTCCGCGGGGGCGAGCCGGAGGTCGAAGCCGGCCCGCACCCCGTCGCCCACCGCCAGGAAGAACCGCTTCGGGGGCGTGATCCCGAAGTCGGTCAGCTTGAGATCGGTCTCGCCGCGCACCCAGATCATTTTCCCCTCGAGGCGCGCGCGCGCCGTCCACGTCGTGCGGCGCTCGACGCCGCGAATGCGCAGCACCCCGCTGATCCGGAGGATGACGTCCGTATGCTCGGCCAGGGAGGGGAAGGAGCTCGTGACCGCGTCGGCGCTGAAGCGGATCTCGCCGTACCGGTCGGTCTCGAGCGTCTTCCTGAGGTCGCTGTCGCGCCCGTCGTTGCCGGTCTTGAGGCGGCTCGGATCGGCGCTCACGCTGCCCGCGACGCCGAGGGGGATGTTGGCGGGATCCAGCCGGAGCTGTCCCGTGACCGCCTCGGTGGCGCCCGAGAAATCGCCGAGGGGATAGGTCGCGTCGAACGTCACCCGGCTTTTTCCGGCGACGACGGTGTACGATTTCGGCTCCCCATCGGCGCCCGTCGGAACGAGGAGGAGGACGAAGAGCAGGATGGCCAGGAGCATGGCGCGTTCCCCTGATACCACGCGGGCCGGACACGGTCAACGGGGCGAATCTGGTTGACAGTGACGGAGACGGGGATTTATCGTCAAAACTGCCTTCGATGGTGAAGATTTACACGAAGAAGGGCGACGCAGGGCAGACCAGCCTGTTTGGCGGCCAGCGGATCTCGAAGTCCGACCCGCGGCCGGAGGCCTACGGCACGCTGGACGAGGTCTGCGCGATCCTGGGCGTGGCTCGGGCTGCGGCGGACAACCCCGACCTCCAGGCCGTCATCCACTCGATCCAGGAGGATCTGTTCCTGCTGGGGGCGGAGCTGGCGACGGCGCCGGAGGACCGTCCGCGGCTGTCGGTCGAGCAGATCACGCCGGCGCACACCGCCCGGCTGGAATCGTTGATCGACGAGCGCCTGGCGAAGATCGAGCTGCCGCGCGCCTTCATCATCCCGGGCTCCTCGTCCTACATTCCCGCCCTCCTCGACTGGGCCCGGGCCGTGCTGCGGCGCGCCGAGCGGCGTGTCGTCGAGCTGCGCGAGGCGGGGCTCCTCGACAATGCGGAGGTCCTGAAGTACCTCAATCGCCTGGCCGACCTCCTCTTCGTCCTGGCCCGCTACCAGGAGGCTCAGGAGGGGAAGGGGGCGGTCCAGTGGCGGGGCCGCCGGTAGCAGCGCCGTGCCAAGCGCGCGATCGTGTTCGCCATGGCCAACCCGGTGCCGGAGATCCAGCCCGAGGCCGCCCGGAGGCACGTGGCGGTCATGGCCACCGGCCGGTCGGACTACCCGAACCAGATCAACAACGTGCTGTGCTTCCCGGGCTTCTTCCGCGGCCTGCTCGACTGCCGGGCGCGGCTCGTCAACGACGAGATGAAGATCGCCGCGGCCCGGGCCATTGCCGAGTGCGTGCGGCGGGACGAGCTGACGCTCGAGTACGTCATCCCGAGCGTCTTCAACAAGAAGGTCGTGCCGGCCGTGGCGCAGGCGGTCGCCCGCGCCGCCCAGCAGACCGGCGTCGCCCTGCGCCGCCGCGGCGTCGACATCGCCGGGACCTTCTGACCCCCCGCGCCCGCCCGCCATGGAAGGGAACGGATCGATCGTCTGGTCGGTGATCATCCCGGCGTACGATGAGGCCGAGCGCCTGCCGGCCTACCTGCGCCAGGTTATCGCCTTTTTCGGGGAGCGGAGGGAGCCCTACGAGGTCCTCGTGGTGGACGATGGGAGCCGCGACGCCACGGTGGAGCGGGTGAGGGAGCTCCAGGCGGAGCAGCCCCGCCTGAGGCTCATCGCGCTCCCCCAGAACCGCGGGAAAGGCTACGCGGTGCGCGTCGGGATGGTGAACGCGCGCGGGGGCTTGCGGCTCTTCGCCGACGCGGACGGCGCGACGCCCATTGGGGAGCTCACGCGCCTCCTGCCGGCGCTCAAGGCGGGCGCCGATATCGTCATCGGGTCGCGGGCGCTGCCGGATCCTGAGGTATCGGTGCGGGCGCGCATCCACCGCGTGGCGGCCGGGCGCCTCTTCAACTGGCTTGTCGCCCGGCTGGGGCTTCGCGGGATCGCGGATTCCCAGTGCGGCTTCAAGTGCTTCAGAGCGGCGGTGGCGGAGGATCTGTTCCACGCGCTCCGGACGGACGGCTACGGCTTCGACGTCGAGCTCCTTCTCCTGGCCCAGCGCCGCGGGTACCGGATCGCCGAAGTGGCCATCACCTGGGCCGATCAGCCCGGGAGCAAGGTCCGGGTGCTCACCGACGGTCCGCGGATGCTGTGGCAGATCCTCGCAGCGCGCGCCGCCATCACGCGCGGCCGCTCCGAGCGGTGACGCCGATGGATCGCGATCCCCAGATGGCCCGGCGCGTCCAGGAGATCGAGCCGTTCCTCGCCGTCGAGGTGTTCGAGCGCGCCCAGGAGCTGGAGCGCCAGGGGATCGACGTCATCCACCTGGAGTTCGGCGAGCCCGACTTCGAGACACCCGCAGTCATCCAGGAGGCGGCGCAGAAGGCGATCAAGGACGGGCGGACGAAGTACACGGCGAGCCTCGGCATCCTCCCGCTCCGCGAGGCGATCGCCGAGCACTACCGGGAGCGCTACGGCGTGGAGGTCTCGCCGGACCAGATCCTGGTGACCGCGGGGACCTCGCCCGCCATGCTGCTCCTGTTCATGATGCTGCTGGACCCCGGCGACCAGGTGATCCTGTCGGATCCCCACTACGCCTGCTACCCAAACTTCGTCCGCTACGCCGAGGGATCGCCCGTCTACGTGAACGTGGAGGAGGAGGACGGCTTCCAGTACCGTCCCGAGGCCATCCGCGAGCGGCTTGGGCCGCGCGTGAAGGCGATCCTGGTCAACTCGCCGGCCAATCCCACGGGGACGCTGCTCTCCGCCGACCGGATGGCCCGCGTGGCCGAGCTGGGCCCGTGGATCGTGTCGGACGAGATCTATCACGGGCTCACCTACGAGGGGAAAGAGCACTCGATCCTCGAGTTCACGGATCACGCGTTCGTGCTGAACGGGTTTTCCAAGGCCTTCGCCATGACCGGATGGCGGCTGGGCTACCTGATCGCCCCCAGGCCGTTCATGCGCACGCTCCAGAAGACCTTCCAGAACTTCTTCATCTCGACCAACGAGTTCGTCCAGTGGGCGGGGGTGGCGGCGCTCAAGGAGGCGGCGGAGGACGCGGCCCGCTTCCGGAAGATCTTCGACGAGCGGCGCCGGGCGATGATCGCCGGCCTCCGCGCGATCGGGCTGGGCGTGGGCTGCGAGCCCACGGGCGCCTTCTACGTGCTGGCGAACGCCAAGCGGTTCACGCGGAACTCCTACGAGTTCGCCTTCCAGATTCTCGAGGGCGCCCACGTCGGCGTCACCCCGGGCATCGACTTCGGCCGGAATGCGGAGGGCTACCTCCGCTTCTCCTATGCCAACTCGCTGCCCCGGATCCGGGAAGGCCTGGAGCGGATCGGCAGGTTCCTGGTCGGGGTCGCGCGGTGACCGGTTGAAGCCTCTGGCGGCTGCCCCCGGCCTCCAGCTGGCGGGAATCTTCGGCGCCCTGGCGATCGTGGCAGCGGTGTGGGTTCAGACGGACCGGCGCCCGCCGGAGTGGGACCACGCCAACCACCTCGAGCGCGCCGCCCTCTGCGGCCAGATCCTGGCGGATCGGGGCCTGGCCGGCTGGGCTGAGATCGTCGAGATGTCGGCCTTCTACCCGCCGGTGGTTCCGTGCTCGGCGGGGCTCCTCTCGCTCCTCTTCCCGCCCACCCCGCTCACGGCCCAGTCGGTGATCCTGGCCTTCCTGGCGTTGGCGCTCGTCTCTCTCTTCTTCCTCGGCCGCCGGCTCTTCGACGCCCCGACGGGGGTGTTTGCGGCGCTGATCTTCGGCGCTGCGCCCTTCGTCGTGTTCTCTACCACGAACTTCCAGCTCGACCTGCCGCTGGCCGCGGCCGTGATCTTCGCGCTATTGCTGCTCGTCCTCACGGACGACTTCTCACGCCGCGCCTGGTCCGCGGCCGCTGGGCTCGCCTTTGCCTTCGGAATGCTGGTCAAGCCGCCCTTCGCCGTGTACCTGTTTCCGCCGCTCGCGCTCGTGGCCTGGCGCTCGCTGCGCGGTCCGGATCGCCGGGCCCGCGTGGTGAACCTGGGCATGGCCCTTCTGCTGGGCGGCGCCCTCAGCCTGCCGTGGTACGGGCCACGACTCTTCGGCCTGCCGCTCCAGATCGCCGCCCGTTCCTTCAAGCAGGCGGCCCTTCAGGGATCGCCGGAGACCCTTACCGGCGCCGCGCTGCTGCTGTACCCGCGGTCCCTCTCGGCCATCTTCGGCTTCCTCGCGGCCCCCCTCTTCGCCTGGGGCCTTCTCGCGCTGGCGCGCCGGCGGGACAGCCGCGGCCTGCTCTGGAGCGCGTCGCTGGTCCCCTTCGCGGTGTTCCTGCTGATCCAGAACAAGAACTATCGCTACGTGCTCCCGCTCCTGCCCGTGGCGGCGCTCATCGCCGCCGCCGGCTTCCGCGCTCTCGCCCCCGTCTGGCGGCGCGGCCTGGCCGTGGCGCTCGTCTGTCTGTCGGCGCTCCAGGTCGGCGCGGCGGCCTTTGGCCTCCCGCCCCTCGGGCGGTGGGCGCCGCTGGGGATCCCGCTCGTCTTCTCGTTTCCCCCGTCCCCGGCGGAGTGGCCACACCGCCAGATCCTGGACGTGATCGTTCGTGAGGCCGGCGGCAGGCCGGCGACGGTCAGCGTGGTGCCCAACGCTAACTTCTTCTCGGTCTCCAACTTCCGGTACTACGCCGTGCGGGACCGGCTGCCGCTCCGCTGGACGCGGGCCTGGGACGACTACCCGCTCGGGGTGGAGTTCATCGTCCTGAAGACGGGCAGTCTGGGGCCGGCCTTCTCGGTCGCCAAGGCCCGGCGCATCATGGAGCGCCTCGAACGGGGCGACCCCGCCTTCGAGCAGGCGTTTCCGGTGATCTGGGAGGGGCCGCTCCCCGACGGCAGCCAGGCCAGCGTGCGGCAACGCCGGCTGAGGCCTGTGGTGGGAGCGAGCGCGTCCGACCTGGCCCGCCGCCTCAAGGACGGCGTCGTCGCCTTCCTGGCTCCGTATGCGCGGGACCTCGACCAGTTGGCGGTGGACCTCTCGGCGGATCCCCAGGCGCTCCTCCGTGGAGAGATCCGCCGGGTGCGGCTGGAAGCCAAGAGCGCTCGAGTGGCGGAGTTCGCGCGGGACGGGGCCCAGCTCCGCCTGCGGGAGATCCGTGTGAGCCTCGAGGGGGTCCTGGTCAACCCGTACCGCCTGGTGGCATCGGGGGAGATCGAGCTGCTCGCCATGGAGAAGCTACGGGTCGAGCGCCTCGTCGTCACGGAGGAGGATCTCCGCGCCTTTCTGGCGGGATTGCGGCGGCTCGGCGGGCTGACGGTCGGGCTGGAAGACGGCGCCGTCAGCGTGGCGCTGGTCCAGCGGGGACCGGACGTGGTCGGCCGGTTGAGGCTCTCGAACGGGACGGGGGGCGCCCCGCTCACGGTCCGCGCCGAGCAGCTGAGCCTCGGCGGCATCCCGCTGCCGCCGCTGCTCGTCCACTGGGTCTTCCGCCACTACGACCCCACGCCGCGCCTGGCGCGGCTGCCCGTGGCCGTGGAGCTGGGCCAGATCCGCGCGGAGCCCCACCGCATCGTCATTTCGACCACTCCTTAGACGTGGAGGACTCGCGGCAATGGTGGCAGGAAGGCAAGAGCACGAGCGGAGATCGGCGAAGAAAAGTTAGGGAACGGAGAAACGAGCATGGCTGAGTCGCTCGAGAAAAAGAAGACGCGGGCCCGCTCGATCATCCGGGCCCTGGAGCGGGCGCATCCGGACGCCAAGATCGCGATCGAGTTCTCCACCCCGCTGGAGCTCTTGGTGGCCACGATCCTGGCGGCCCAGTGCACCGACGAGCGGGTGAACCAGGTGACGCGGACCCTGGTCAAGAAGTACACGAGCGCGGGCGACTACGCGAAGGCCGACCCGGCCACCCTGGAGCGGGAGATTCACTCCACGGGGTTCTACAGGGCCAAGACCCGAGCGGTCATCGGCATGGCGAAGGAACTGGTGACCAACCACGGCGGAACGGTGCCGCGAACGCTGGAGGAGCTGACGGCGCTGCCCGGGGTCGGCAGGAAGACGGCCAACGTGGTCCTGGGCAACGCCTACGGCCAGCCGGCCATCGCGGTGGACACCCACGTCTTCCGCGTGTCCCAGCGGCTCGGGCTCGCCAAGTCGGACGACCCGGAAAGGGTGCACGACCAGCTCTCGGAGGTGATCCCCAAGCCCAAGTGGACGTTTGTCACCCATCTCCTCACGACGCACGGCCGCCGAGTGTGCATGGCCCGGACCCCGGCCTGCCCCACCTGTCCGGTCCGGGCCCTCTGCCCCTGGCCCGGCAAGACCCAGAAGTAGGGCTTTTGCTTGACAGTTCGAGCAGTTTCCCTTAATGTATGTGGTTGCGACTTTTTCAGGGAAGGGGAGCATGGCCCAAGCGCAGCCAAGAGAAGAGGCGATCGCCCGGAAGTGGTACCTGGTGGACGCCGAGGGCAAGGTGCTCGGACGCCTGGCGACCCGGGTCGCCACGATTCTCCGGGGCAAGCACAAGCCGAGCTTCGCTTTCCACCTGGACGTGGGGGATCACGTGGTCGTGGTGAACGCCGAGAAGGTGCACCTGACCGGGCGCAAGCTGACGGACAAGATGTACCGCTGGCACACGGGGTACATCGGCGGCCTGCGGGAGGTCAGCGCCCAGAAGATGCTCCAGACTCATCCCGAGCGGGTGATCGAGTGGGCGGTCCAGGGCATGCTTCCCAAGGGCCGGCTCGGTCGGGCCATGGCCAAGAAACTGAAGGTGTACCGCGGGCCGGAGCACCCCCACGCCTCCCAGAAACCCGAGCCGCTGAAGGAGCGACATGGCTGAAGCGACGAAATTCTACGGCACCGGCCGGCGGAAGACGTCCGTGGCCCGGGTCTGGCTCTGGCCGGGCGCCGGGGCCATCATGGTGAACCGCCGCGCGTTTGAAAACTACTTTCCCCGTGAAACCCTCCGCATGATCATCTGCCAGCCGCTCCAGATCGCCAACGTGCTGGGCCAGGTGGATGTTCTGGTGAACGTGGGAGGCGGCGGCCCATCGGGTCAGGCCGGCGCCGTCCGGCACGGGATCGCGCGGGCGCTCCTGGCGTTCGACGACAAGCTCCGGCTGCCGCTGAAGAAGGCCGGCCTCCTCACCCGCGATCCCCGGATGCGGGAGAGGAAGAAGTACGGCCAGCCCGGTGCCCGGCAGAAATTCCAGTATTCGAAGCGCTAGCCCCGCGTCTGGACGGCGGATGAAGGTCAAGGTCGCCGTGGCGGGCGCCAGCGGGTACATGGGCGCCGAGCTTCTGCGCGTGCTCCTCGTCCATCCCCAGGTGGAGCTCGTCGCGGTCACCTCCGAGCGCCTGTCCGGCGAGCCGCTCGACAGTCTCTACCCCCACCTCCGGGGACTGACGTCGCTCACCTTTGATGCGCTCGACCCGGAGAGGCTGGCCCGGGCCGTCGAGTGCGTGTTCCTCGCGCTGCCCCACATGGAGTCCCAGAAGGTGGTCCCCGTGCTCCGCCGTCATGGCCGCAAGGTCATCGACCTGTCCGCCGACTACCGGCTCAAGGATGCGGGGGCCTACGCCACGTGGTACAAGACGCCTCACGCCGACGCCGACGGCCTGGCCGCGGCGGTGTACGGTCTGCCCGAGCTCCATCGGAAGGCGATCGCGTCGGCGTCCGTCGTGGCCAATCCCGGCTGCTATCCGGTCGGGGCGGTCCTGGCCATCGCGCCCCTGCTCAGGGCGGGATTCGCCCGGGGAGAAGGGATTGTCATCGACGGCAAGTCGGGGGTTACCGGGGCGGGCGCCCAGGGGCGGAAGGTGGACCCCATGTACCTGTACACGGAGGCCAACGAAAACCTGCAGGCCTACGGGGTGGCCGTCCACCGCCACACGCCGGAGATCGAGCAGGAACTCTCCGGGCTGGCCGGCCGGTCCCTGACGGTCGCCTTCACGCCGCACCTGATCCCGCTGAACCGCGGGCTCTTCACCACCGCCTCGGTGCCCCTGGCCAAGGCTGCGACCACGGCGGATCTTCTCGCGTGCTACCGGGAGGTCTACGCCGGAGAGCCGTTCGTCCGGGTGCTGCCGGAGGGGAGGCTGCCGACCACCCGCGCCGTCGCGGCCTCGAACTTCTGCGACGTCGCGGTCGTGGCCGATCCTCGAACGCAGCGCGCGGTGTGCCTGTCGGCCATCGACAACCTCGGCAAGGGGGGCGCCACCAACGGGGTGCAGAACCTCAACCTGATGTTCGGGTGGGACGAGCGCGCGGGGCTCGACGCGCCTCCGGTGTACCCCTGATGGCCGCGCTCGAGTGGCTCGAGGGCGGCATCACGGCGGTCCCCGGGATTCTCGCGTCCGGCATCCACTGCGGGATCAAGGCCAGCGGGAAGAAGGACCTGGCCCTCATCTATTCCTCCAGCGCCGCGCGGGCCGCGGCGGTCTTCACGACGAATCAGGTGAAGGGCGCGCCCGTCCAGGTCTCCATGGAGCACATGAAGGAGGGGACGATCCAGGCCATCGTCGCCTCCAGCGGATGCTCCAACGTCTGCACCGGCGAGCAGGGCCTGCGCGACGCCCGCGAGATGACCGCCAGCGTCGGCGAGCTGCTGAAGATCCCCGCGCGCCACGTTCTGGTGGCCTCCACCGGCGTCATCGGCCGGCCGCTCCCGATGGACAAGATCCGGGCCGGCCTGCCGAAGCTCGCCAAGGCGCTGTCGCCGCAGGGGGGGCGGAGCGCGGCGGAAGGGATCCTGACGACCGACACCGTGCCGAAGGAGGCGGCGCTCCGCGTGGACGTGGGGGGCCGCCCGGTGACGGTCGGGGGGATCGCCAAGGGCGTCGGGATGATCGAGCCCCACATGGCGACGATGTTCTGCTTCATGGCCACCGACGCCGTGGTGGCCCGCGACGCGCTCGACGCGGCCCTTCGCCGCGCGGTGGCGGGCAGCTTCAACCGGATCACGGTGGACGGCGACATGTCCACCAGCGACACCGTGGCGATCCTCGCCAACGGGTTGGGCGAGAATCAGGTGCTCGAGAAAGGCAGCCGGGGGCTTCGCCAGTTCACGCGGGGGCTCGAGGCACTCACGGAGAAGCTGGCGAAGCTGCTGGTCAAAGACGGCGAGGGGGCCAGCAAACTCGTGACCGTTCAGGTCCAGGGCGCGCGGAGCCGCCGCGACGCGCGGCTGGCGGCGCGCTCCGTCGCCAATTCGCTCCTGGTCAAGACGGCGATCAACGGGCAGGATCCCAACTGGGGGCGGATCATGATGGCGCTCGGGAAATCGGCCGCCGCCGTCCGGGCCGACCGGGTGAGCGTCGCATTCGACGACGAAGTCGTCGTGGCGGCAGGCCAGCTCCGCCAGGGCGCCCGGCTGGACCGGGCGCGCGAGATCATGGCGCGCCCCGAGTTCGCCATCCGGATCGACCTGGGGCTCGGTCGCGGGGAGGACCAGGTCTGGACCTGCGATCTGTCCGAGGAGTACGTGCGCATCAACGCGAAGTACACCACCTAAGCATCGGAGGGGGTCCCCACCCCCTCCGAGTCCTCCCCCGGCGGAATAGAGGCCGACCGAGGGAGGCCCAAAACCGCACGCCACCCACATTCGGTGCCCCGGCGAGGGGTCGGGGGGCGGAGGCAAACCGAAGGAGGACGCTGTGACAGTGACGATGAAGGAGCTCCTGGAGGCCGGGGTTCACTTCGGCCACCAGACCAAGCGGTGGAACCCCAAGATGCAGAAATACATCTTCGGGGAGCGCAACGGCATCTACATCATCGATCTCCAGAAGACCCTGAAGAAATTCCGCGAGGCCTACGCCTTCATCCTGGAGCTGGCCGCCGGCGGGGGCACCGTCCTGTTCGTGGGCACCAAGAAGCAGGCCCAGGAGACGGTCTTCGACGAGGCCTCCCGCTGCGGCATGTTTTACGTGAACCAGCGCTGGCTGGGCGGGACCCTGACCAATTTCGCCACCATCAACCGTTCCATCGCGCGGCTCAAGCGGCTCGACGAGATGCAGGAGACCGGCGAGTACGAGCGGCTGCCCAAGAAGGAGGTGCTCGGGCTCGAGCGCGAGCGGCAGAAACTGGAGAAAGCCCTGGTGGGCATCAAGGGCATGGACCGGGTACCGTCGGCCGTGTTCATCATCGATCCCAAGAAGGAGCGCATCGCAGTGGCCGAAGCCCAACGCCTGGCGATCCCCATCGTGGCCATCGTGGACACCAACTGCGATCCCACGGGCATCGACTACCCGATCCCGGGCAACGACGACGCGATCCGGGCGGTCCGGCTCATCACCTCCCGGCTGGCGGACGCCATCCTCGAGGGCCGGGGCCCGCTCGCCAAGGAAGAGCCCGAGGAAGCTGCCGCCGAGGCGCTGACGGAAGCCGAAGCGGAAGTTGACGCGGCGGCTGAAGCGACATCCTAAGGGGACTAGGCCGATGGCATCGCAAGCGGAGCTGGTCAAGAAGCTCCGGGAGCTCACCGGGGCCGGCGTGATGGATTGCAAGGCCGCGCTCGAAGCCTCCTCGGGGGATCTCCAGAAGGCGATCGAATTCCTGCGGAAGAAGGGGTTGGCCGACGCGGCGAAAAAGTCCCACCGGATGGTGCGGGAGGGCCTCGTGGGCGCCTACATCCATCCGGGAGGTAAGATCGGGGTGCTGGTGGAGCTGGACTGCGAGACCGACTTCGTGGCCCGCACGGACGGGTTCCAGCAGCTGCTGAAGGACCTGACCATGCAGGTGGCGGCCGCCAATCCGGCGTACGTGTCCTGCGAGGACGTGCCGGGCGAGGTCCTCGAGAAGGAGCGCGAGATCTACCGGCAGCAGATGGCGGATCAGAAGAAGCCGCTCCAGGTGCTGGAGAAGATCGTCGAGGGAAAGCTCGAGAAGTTCTTCGCCGAGCAGTGCCTTTTGGAGCAGCCCTTCATCAAGGACGCGGCGGGGAAGACGCGGGTGAAGGACCTGGTAGCCCAGGTCTCCGCCCAGACGGGAGAGCGTGTGGTCGTCCGCCGGTTCTCCCGCTTCCAGGTCGGCGAGGGCGGCTGAGCCGGGCGGCCCCGTGGAGCCCGTGTACAGGCGCATCCTCCTCAAGGTCTCCGGCGAAGCCCTGGCCGGCGAGCAGGGCTACGGGATCGACCCCGAGGTGCTCGTCCGGATCGCCGAGGAAGTGAAGGACGTCACGGCCCTGGGGACGCAGGTCGCGATCGTCATCGGGGGAGGGAACATCTTCAGGGGTATCGCGGCCAGCGTCGGGGGGATGGAGCGGGCCACGGCCGATTACATGGGGATGCTGGCCACCGTGATCAACGCCCTGGCCCTTCAGGACGCGATCGAGAAGATTGGAATTCCCACGCGAGTGCTCTCCGCCATCGAGATGCGGGCGGTCGCCGAGCCCTACATCCGCCGGCGGGCGATGCGCCACCTGGAGAAGTCGCGCGTCGTAATCTTCGCGGCCGGGACGGGCAACCCTTTCTTCACCACCGACACCGCCGCCGCGCTCCGGGCCGTGGAAATTGGCGCTGAGGTGATCCTCAAGGCCACCAAGGTGGACGGCGTGTACTCGGCGGATCCGAAGAAGGACAAGGGGGCCACGCGGCTGCCGCGGCTCAGCTACATCGAGGTCCTGAACCGGGGCCTCCAGATCATGGACGCCACGGCGATCTCGCTCTGCATGGACAACAAGCTTCCGATCGTGATCTTCGATTTCACTCGCCGCGGGAATATCAAGCGGATCGTCCTCGGCGAGGCAGTGGGTTCCGTGGTCACGGGCGACAATCCGCCGCTCAGGGGGTGACGGGCTATGCAGGCGGTCATCAAGGAGGTTGAGACGAGAATGCAGGGAGCCCTGGACGCGCTGGGCCGGGACTTCGCGGGCGTCCGGACGGGGCGCGCCAGCACCGGCCTGCTGGAAGGGATCCGGGTGGACTACTACGGCACGCCGACGCCGGTCCCCCAGGTAGCCTCCCTGTCGGTGCCGGACCCGAAGACACTCCTCATCCAGCCGTGGGACGCGAGCCTCCTGCACGCCATCGAGAAGGCGATCATGAAATCCGACCTGGGGCTCACCCCGGCCAACGACGGCAAGGTGATCCGCCTCGTCATGCCTCCCTTGAACGAGGAGCGTCGGAAGCAGTTGGCCAAGGCCGTGGGCAAGCTGGCCGAGGACGCGCGCGTCGCGATCCGCAACATCCGGCACGACGCCAACAAGAAGATCAAGACGATGGAAAAGGAGAAGAAGATCTCCGAGGACGACGGGCGCCGGGGCCAGGACCAGACCCAGAAGATCACCGACAAGTTCATCCAGCGGGCGGACGAGCTCCTCAAGAAGAAGGAGCAGGAGATTCTGACCTTCTGATACGATACGGAAAGATGGCTGTGCGACGACTGCCGAACCTGCCCGTGACCGACCTCGCGTCCCTCGAGGACTCGGAGCTCGTGGCCCGCGTCAAAGCGCTCCCCCTGCCGCAGCACGTGGCCATCATCATGGACGGCAACGGCCGGTGGGCGACCCAGCGTGGCCTGAACCGGGTCGCGGGGCACCGCGAGGGCGTGAAGGCGGCGCGCGCCGTGGTCCGGGCCTCCCACGAGGTGGGCATTCGCTTCCTCACCCTCTACGCGTTCTCCTCGGAGAACTGGAGCCGGCCGTCGATCGAGGTGACCACCCTCATGACCCTGCTCGAACGGTCCATCGACCAGGAGCTGCCCGAGCTCCAGGCCAACAACGTCCGCCTCAGGGTGATCGGGAGACCCAACGGGGTTCCGTCGTCGGTGAGGCAGGGGATCGAGCGCGCGGTGGCCGCAACCGCCGGGAATACGGGGTTGACCCTGTTCATGGCGTTCAATTATGGCGGGCGCGACGAGCTCGTGGATGCGGCGCGGGCGCTGGCGCGCCAGGTGCAGGCGGGAGAGCTTCGCCCGGAGGACATCGACGAGGCGCGGGTGGAGCAGGCTCTCTACACCCGGGGCGTCCCCGACCCCGACCTCCTGATCCGAACCAGCGGGGAGATGCGGGTGTCCAACTTCCTCCTCTGGCAGATCGCCTACACCGAGCTGGTGGTCACCCCGACGCTCTGGCCCGATTTTGGCGCACGGGATCTTTATCTGGCGGTCGCCGAGTATCAGCGCCGGGACCGCCGCTTCGGCCGGGTGTGATGGTGCCGGTCCAACTGACTTCGCCATACGGCGTTCTCGGTCGTTGCCCATCCTCACGTACAACCGCGTACGCTCCGGTGGGCTCCTCCCTCGGGCCTTGTCTGGCTCGTCATTTGTACCGGCACCCTGCCATACGCGTGAGTGGCGAGTCCGGTGGCTTGGAGGTGCTCTGATGGCACGGGCGCAGGAAGCGCCGGTCCCCAGATCGGTGGACGCCGCGCCCCCGGCGCGCGGGGCCGCGCTGGTCAAGCGCGTCCTGAGCACGGTCGTCCTCCTGCCGGTCTTCGTGGGGATCGTGATGGGCCCGGTGTGGCTGTTCGGGGCCACGGTGGTGCTGGTTTCGGCCGTGGCCCAGTGGGAGTTCACGGGGATGTTCGAACGCGCCGGGGTCCGCACCTTCCGCTGGCTCGGGCTCGTCGGGGGCACGGCGGTCACCGCGAGCTTTGCCCTGCCCATCTCCGAGCGGGTCGCCTTCACGGCAGTGCTGCTGGCAGTGCTGCTATCGGCGCTCTGGCGCCCGCGCGGCGCGCGCCTCGCCTGGGAGCCCGCCGCCGTCACGCTGTTCGGGATCTGCTACGTGAACTGGCTCCTGGGGTACGGGTTCTGGCTTCGGGACCTGCCCGGCGGAAGCGACTGGGTCCTGCTCCTCGTGTGGGTGACGTGGCTCGGCGAGACGGCCGCCTACGTCGTGGGCTCCACGCTGGGACGCACGAAGCTCGCGCCGGTCATCAGCCCGCGCAAGACGGTGGAAGGGGCCGCGGCCCAGCTCGTGGTCTCCCTGCTGGCGGCGGTGGTCGCGCAGGCGTGGTTCTTCACCGAGATCGGGCTCGGGCGCGCCGCGGTCGCGGGCCTCCTGCTGGGGGTGGTGGGGCAGCTCGGCGACCTGGTGGAGTCGGCCCTCAAACGGAGCCTCGGGACCAAGGACACGGGGGCGCTGATCCCCGGGCACGGCGGGCTCCTGGATCGCCTGGACAGCCTGCTGTTCAACACGCCGGCGCTCTTTTACTACACGCGCTTCATCGCGGCCTGACGCCCCCATGAAACGGATCACGCTGCTCGGCGCGACCGGCTCCGTGGGCAGGAGAGCCCTGGAGCTGGTCTCAGCCTTTCCCGACGCCCTCGGCATCGAGGGGCTGGCGGCGCGCGGCTCCAACGTGCCGCTGCTCGCCGAGCTCTGCCTCCGCTACAAGCCCAGGGCCGTGGCCCTGCTGGAGGCCGACGCCGTGGACGCTCTCGCTCGGGCCCTGCCGCATCCGCGTCCGGAGCTGCTGGCCGGGCCGAAGGGTCTCGTGACTCTGGCGGCCGAGACCGACGCGGACGTGGTGCTGTCCGCCCTGGTGGGGAGCGCGGGGCTGCTGCCGACGATGGCGGCGATCGAGGCGGGAAGAACCATCGCGCTGGCGAACAAGGAAACGCTCGTGATGGCCGGCAACCTCATGACCGCGGCCGCGCGGGCCCGCGGGGTCTCGCTCCTTCCGGTGGACTCCGAGCACAGCGCCATCTTCCAGTGCCTCCAGGGGCACAACCGCTCGGAGGTGCGGCGCATCATGCTCACGGCCTCCGGCGGCCCCTTTCGCCAGCTGTCGAGCGAGGCGCTCGCCCACGTGACCGTCGCCGACGCCCTGAACCATCCCACCTGGAAGATGGGCGCGAAGATCACCGTGGATTCGGCCACCCTGATGAACAAAGGGCTCGAGATCATCGAGGCGCGCTGGCTCTTTGACCTCCGGCCCGAGCAGATCGAGGTCGTCGTGCATCCGCAGTCCATCGTCCACTCCATGGTGGAGTACATCGACGGCTCCGTCCTCGCGCAGCTCGGCGTGGCCGACATGGGGATCCCGATCCTCTACGCGCTCACGTACCCCGAGCGCCGGCCCTGCCCGGCGCCCGCCCTGGACCTGACGGCGGTGGGGCAGCTCACCTTCCACGAGCCCGACACGGAGAAGTTTCCCTGCCTGGGGCTCGCGCGCCAGGCGCTGGCCCGGGGCGGCTCGGCCTCCGTGGTGCTCAACGCCGCCAATGAGGTCGCCGTCGCGGCGTTTCTCGAGGGACGCCTCCGGTTCACTCAGATCGCCGAGGTGATCGCCGAGGCTCTCGATCGGGTTCCGGCGCGGGAGCTCGCGAGCATCGAGGAATGCGTGGCCGTGGACCGCGAGGCGCGGCGGGTGGCGGACGAGATCCTCCGCCTGCAAGCGGTGGTGGCGGCCGGCGCCCGGTGAGGGAGGAGGCAGCGCGCGCGTGACCACCGTCCTGTCCTTCGTCGTCGTCATCGGCATCTTGATCCTCGTCCACGAGCTGGGCCATTTCCTGGTGGCCCGCTGGATGGGCGTGGGGGTGGAGCGCTTCTCGATCGGCTTCGGCCCGGTCCTCCTGCGGTGGCGGGGGAAAGAGACGGAGTACTGCCTCTCCGCGATCCCCATGGGCGGCTACGTGAAGATGATGGGGGAGGAGAGCCCCCTGGAAGGCGGCGGGACCGCCACGGTGGACCCGGCCAAGTCGTTCTCGCTAAAGCCGCTCGCCGCACGGTTTCTGATCGTGTTCGCCGGCCCCGGGATGAACTTCGTCCTGGCCGCCGCGATCTTCGCGGTCGTGTTCATGATCGTGGGACGCCCTGTGCTGCCCTCCACCCTCGGGCGGATCAAGGCCGATGGCCCCGCCGCTCAGGCCGGCCTCCGCACCGGCGACCGGGTCACGGCCGTGGACGGCGTCCCCGTCACCAACTGGGACGATCTGCTCGGCGCGATCCAGGCGTCGGGCGGTGAGACGCGCCAGATCGCGTTCTCCCGCGATGGCCGTGAGCAGCGGGTCGCCCTGACGCCTGCTCGGACCAAGGTGCGGGACGTCTTCGGGGACGAGCGGGAGGTGTGGGACATCGGGGCCGGGCCGTTCGCCCCCGCGCGGATCGGCGAGATTCAGCCGGGCTATCCGGCCGCCAAGGTCGGGCTTCGCGGGGGCGACGTCGTGGTGGCCGTGGACGGGAACGCCGTCCTCTCGTGGGACGAAATGGCGGAGGCCATCCACAAGCGCGCCGGCAAGCCGATGGAGCTCACCATCGAGCGCGCGGGACGGTCGCTGACCGTGTCGGTTGTCCCCCAGGCCTTCAAGGAGCGCGGCCCGTCCGGCCAGGAGATCGAGATCGGCCGCATCGGCATCGGCCCTGCGGCCGTGTCCTACCTCCGGTTGAATCCCATCCAGGCCGTCTGGCACGGCAGCGCCCGGACCTGGGACATCACGGTGCTGACGGCGCGGGGGCTCTGGAAGCTGGTCACGCGCCAGCTCCCGGCCTCCACCATCGGCGGGCCGATCCAGATCGCCGTGGTGGCCGGAGAGCAGGCCAAGCAGGGGCTCCTGAGCCTGGCCTTCTTCACCGCGGTGATCAGCGTCAACTTGGCGCTCCTGAACCTGCTCCCGGTGCCGATCCTGGACGGTGGGCACCTGTTCTTCTTCGTCATCGAGGGGATCCTGGGCCGCCCGCTCTCGCTCCGGAAGCGGGAAGTGGCCCAGCAGGTCGGACTCTTCCTGCTGGTGCTCCTGATGGTGTTCGCCGTCTATAATGATCTGACGCGCATCGACTTCCTGCGCTTCTTCAGATAGGAGTCAGCCGAATGACGCCACGGCGCAAGACGAGGCAGATCCAGCTGGGCTCCATCAAGATCGGCGGCGACGCGCCGATCACGGTGCAGTCCATGACCAAGACGGATACGCGGGACGTCGAGGCGACGCTGCTCCAGATCTGGTCGCTCGAAGCCGCCGGCTGCGACATCGTCCGCGTGGCGGTGCCCGTCAAGGAGGCGGCGGAAAAGCTCGGGGAGATCAAGAAGCAGATCCGGATCCCGCTGGTGGCGGACATCCACTTCAACTACAAGCTGGCCCTGATCGCCCTCGACCAGGGCGTGGACGGCCTGCGCCTCAACCCGGGCAACATCGGCGGCAAGCAGTACGTGATGGAAGTGGTGCGGCTCGCCCAGGCGCGGAAGATCCCCCTCAGGATCGGGGTGAACGCGGGGTCGCTGGAGAAGGACCTCCTCGCGAAGTACAACGGGCCCACTGCCCGCGGTATGGTCGAATCGGCTCTCCGGCACATCAGCATCCTCGAGGACTGCGGCTATCCCGAGATGAAGATCTCCCTCAAGGCCTCCGACCCCGCGATGATGATCGAGGCCTATCGCATGCTGGCCGATCAGGTGGAGTATCCCTTCCACCTGGGCGTCACCGAAGCCGGCACGCCGACCGCGGGCACGATCAAGTCCGCCGTCGGGCTCGGGACCCTCCTGGCCGAGGGGATCGGCGACACCATCCGGGTCTCGCTGGCGGCGGACCCCGTCGAAGAGGTGCGGGTGGGGATCGAGATCCTCAAGGCCCTGGGGCTCAGGAAGCAGGGGCTGACGTTCGTCGCGTGCCCCTCGTGTGGCAGGGCCGACGTGGACCTGGTGAAGCTGGCCAGGGACGCCGAGGAGCGGTTGAAGGGCGTGACCGAGGAAGTCCACGTCGCTGTGATGGGGTGTCTGCCTCCGGGCGAGCAGGTTGTGACGAAAGAGGGCCCGAAACCTATCGAAGCGATCGGCGAGGGCGAAGAGGTTCTCACCCATGAAGGGACTTTCCGGAAGGTGCTCTGGACCACCACCCACCACTATCAAGGTGACCTAGTGGAGGTGCATCCCACGGGCTTTGCCCCATTCCGGCTCACTCCTAATCACCCCGTCTGGGCATTTCCCCGTCCCTCACGGCGGAAGGGCGGCAGAGACAAGCGTCCTCACATTCTGAGGGTCCTCGCAAGGGGAGACGCGCCGAGGTGGATCAAGGCCGGCGAGCTGTGCCCCGGCTGGGTCCTTGCCTATCCGGTTCTCCAGGAGAAAGAGGATCGAGCGGCGCTGACGGCCGAGGGACTCGGCGTCATTCCGGTGGACGAGGATTTCATGACCCTGGGCGGCTACTACCTAGCCGAGGGGACCCTGTCCGGGAAGGGTGGCAAGCCCTACCAGCAGTTTTTCTACTTCCACGAGCGAGAGGACGCCTACGTCGAAAGGCTTTGCCGCATTTTGAGGGGCATCGGGATCCGGCCGAGCCTCCAGCGCCGGCGGCACACGGCGGAGGTCATCGCCCATTCGCTCGCCCTCGGGAGGCTCCTCGAGGGTCTCTTCGGGCGAGGCGCTGAGACCAAGTGTCTCCCCGAGTGGATGGTCCGGCTCCCCCACGACAAGCAGCGGCCGCTGATTCGCGCCCTCTGGGAAGGCGACGGCTACCTGGGGCGCGTTCGGGGCTACTGGCGGGCCACATACTCGACGTCTTCGTGGGTGCTTGCCGTGCAGGTCCATCAGATCCTGGTCCGCCTGGGGATCGCTGCGTTCCTGCACCATCGGGATCAGCGAGACCGGAAGCGGAACTGGGTCGTCTCGGTGACCTCCAAAGAGGCCCTCGCACGGCTCCGCCACGTCTTGGGGCTCCGCGCTACCCCCGCGCCCGCTTACTCGAGGAACGGACAGGTCGTGCTGGACGAGCGCGCCTGCTATGTTGGGGTGCGCGCTGTCCGGCGCGCCCCTTACGCCGGCCATGTTCATAACCTGGAGGTGGAGGGGACTCATTCGTTCTCGCTCCCGGGCGCCTCCCTGCACAACTGTGAAGTAAACGGTCCCGGCGAGGCGCGCGCCGCCGACATCGGCGTGGCGGGCGGCAAGGGGATCGGGCTCATCTTCCGCAAGGGCGAGGTCGTCAGGAAGGTGCCGGAGTCTCAGATCATCGAGGCGCTCTGGGAAGAAGTCGAGCGCTTCATCGCCGAGAAGC
>ERZ1292640.412-Hain-H43-02um-R1-412-length-34659-cov-12_pt1 | contig 34659 bp, 29 predicted proteins | sample MGYA00564404_ERZ1292640 | MGnify/ENA primary metagenome ERZ1292640 (study PRJEB36523, sample SAMEA6512636) | groundwater metagenome | collected 2019-01-08 | study: AquaDiva: Metagenomics assemblies of 32 groundwater samples | reverse complement strand
CCGACCCGAGCGCAGTTTTGCCACGCAGGGGCAAAACCAGCGTCCCTGCGAGAAAGCAAGACAAGACAGACGCGAAATTAATTATTTATTCCTTGAAAATTGAAGAATTTTAATATAAAATACCACAATGGTTAAAAGGTTCATTATCGGAATAGATTTGGGCGGCACGAACTTAAAGTGCGCTTTGCTTGACAGCAATTTGAAAATTAAAGCCAAAAATTCTTTTAGCACTAAAAGTTTCGATAACAAATCTCAGCTTATTCAGGGGATTGCCGAATCAATTGATAGTTTTATTTTAAATCATGGTTTAGCTAAATCTTCTGTGCTCGGCGTAGGGTTAGGGTTGCCCGGGCCGGTTGACACATTCGGCGGAATTGTACATTTCTTTCCGAATATTTCAGGATGGAAGAATGTAGAATTAAAAAAGATTTTAGAGCAAAAAATCAAGCTGCCTGTGATTATTGATAATGATGCTAAGCTGATGACTCTGGCAGAGAATCGGCGAGGTTCGGCAGCAGGTTATAAGAATGCGCTATGCTTAACCTTGGGAACCGGAGTCGGAGGAGGGTTGATTATTAATGGCGCTTTGTACCGGGGGCTTGATAATGCTGCCGGAGAGCTCGGACATTTGCCTATAAATGAAAACGGCCCGCTTTGCGGTTGCGGCAGCCAGGCTTGCCTGGAGGCATATATCGGAAATAATACAATCATTAAAGAAGCACGTAAGTTATTTGGCCGGCAAGTTTCGCTGGAAAGCGTTAGCCGAATGGCGGTTAATCATAATCTTAAAGCTATAAAATTTTGGAACCGGGTGGGTGTAAAATTAGGCGTGGCTTTAGCCGGAATCGTAAATTTACTTAATCTTGATGCCATCGTAATCGGCGGAGGGGTAGCCGGCGCCGGTGAAATATTATTTAAAAGCGTCAGGCAAACAATTTCGCTGCGGGCAATGAGCGTTCAGGCAAAAAGGGTAAAAATATTTAGGGCTAAATTGGGAGTTGACGCCGGTTTAATCGGGGCAGGGTATTTAGTTAAGGAGAGATTGGCAAGATGAAAATTTTTATCGATACTGCCAGCGTTAAGGAAATAAAAGAAGCCTTAAGCCTGGGCCTGATTGACGGAGTAACCACCAATCCCACTCTTATGTCAAGAGAGAACCGTAATTCCAAGGATGTGTTAAGGGAGATTTGCGCCTTAATCAGCGGCCCGGTAAGCGCGGAGGTAATCAGCCTTGATGCGCCGGGAATGATTAATGAGGCGCGCCAATTGATTAAGATTGCTAAAAATATCGTGGTTAAGATTCCTTTGACTAAGGAAGGGTTAAAAGCCGTAAAGGTCTTGTCGGCTGAAGGGATCAAAACCAATGTTACTTTATGTTTTTCCGCCTCGCAGGCTTTATTGGTAGCCAAAGCAGGGGCAACTTATATCTCTCCTTTTATCGGCAGGTTAGATGATATTGCCAAAGAGGGAATGGATTTAATCAGTGATATCAAGAAGATTTATACAAATTATAATTTTAAAACTCAGATTATAGTTGCCTCGGTGCGTAACCCGATGCATGTGGTCAATGCCGCTTTAATCGGCGCGGATATTGCCACCATACCTTTTTTAGTGATCGAGCAATTAATTAAACATCCTTTGACGGATATCGGCATAAATAAATTTTTAGAGGATTATAAGAAGATCCCTTCAGGAATATAATGTCAAATAAAGCTGACAATTTTAAACAATTTAAACTACTAGGCTGGATGCTAGCGTTTAGCCTTTTGTTTACTAATTTAATATTTGCCGAAGAGAATAAAGAGTCGCCCATAATTATTAACGGCGATAATGTTGAATATTCCGCGGATAGCCGAGAAGTCAGCGCTACCGGTAATATCGAAGTCATGTACAAGGGGTCGAAGTTAACTTGTAACAAATTAAAAGTCAATATGCAGACTAGGGAGGGCTTAGCCGAGGGTAATGCTAAGCTCCAAGACGCAAAAGGGACGGTTACCGGTGAAAAAATAGTTTATAATTTCGCTAATAAAACCGGCGTGATTTTTAACGCGGATTTCCGCGCTAATCCGTATTTTGGAAAAGCTAAAATCGTAGAAAAAGTAAGCGATAGTGAATTTATCGCTAAAAGGGGATATTTTACAACCTGCAACCTGGACCGGCCGCATTATCGTTTCGCGGTAAAGAAATTAAATATGTTCCCCGGAGATAAAACCCAGGCTAAGGGAGCTACGCTTTATCTGGGAGCGGTTCCGGTTATTTATCTTCCGCGTTTTAACTATTCGATGAAAGACCCTCTAATGCATGTCCAAGTTGAGCCGGGTTCCAGAAAAGACTGGGGCCCGTATTTATTGAGCGCTTGGCGTTATAATCTTACTAATAACGTGGATGGCAGGTTATTGCTTGATTATCGTAATAAACTTGGTTGGGCGGAAGGTTTTTACACTAACTATAGAACTCCGGGTGTAGGCAAAGGAGAGTTTAAATTTTATTACACGAATGAAAAGCCTTCCGGACAGCCAGTGGGGGCGCCTACGGAATTTCAGCGTTATTTTATGCGCTGGCGGCATAAATGGGATATTGACCAGCGCACTAATTTTATCTCGGAATTTCTTAAGATTACCGATAAAAGAAGAAAGAATGATACAGCTTATCCTGCCAACCGGGGTTTTTTGCAGGATTATTTCTTCCGGGAATATGAAAAAGACGCGCAGCCTTTAAGTTATGCTTTGTTCCACCATGCCTTTAATTATTCCAGCATGGATGTGCTTTTGCAGGTACGCACTAATCATTGGTTTGACCAGATTGAAAAGAAACCGGAGATTAATTATAATTTACCCAGTTTACAATTAGGTGAGTCACCGTTTTATTTTGAAAACGTAAGTCAACTGGGTAATTATAATAAAAGAAAAGTTGCTACCTCAGATCCGTTTGCAGCAATTTATAGTCAAGATAGGGATGATGTCACGGTGACCCGATTAGATACTAAAAATACTTTGTCCTATCCGATGAAGATTGCCTTTTTGCAATTTAGGCCATTGGTTGCCAGCCGTCAGACTTTTTATGACAGGGGGGCAAACGATCAGTCGAACATTATTCGCACTATTTTTTACAGCGGCGCCGATATTAGCACTAAGTTTTTCCGTGTTTTTGATGTTAAGTCAAATTTCTTGAAACTGGATATCAACGGGCTAAGGCATGTAATTACGCCCACCATTGCTTATCTGTATACGCATGTGCCGACTATTCCCGGAAGCAATATCAAGCAGATTGATGGGGTTGATTCTATAAATCGCGGCAATACCGCGACTTTGAGCTTATCGAATAAATTACAGACCAAGCGCAACGGCCAAAGCGTGGATTTTGTGGATTTTTTAATCACTACTGAATATGTAATTGATCCTAAAAGCGGAGTAGGTGCAACCGGGTTGGTTCAGAATAGTTTTCTTACTAACACTTCCAATAAGCTGGAAAGCCAGCTTTCCGATCTGGTTTTTAAATTAAAAGTTCTTCCTTACTCCTGGATGCGCTTAGAAGGAGATGCCACCTATGAGCATTCAGACCATGATAATATAAATTATAATAGTTTTTCTTTAGCTAGTTATGACCTTAGTTTTGATTTAGGCAAAAAGGGGGCATTTAGTATCGGACAGCGCTATGAAAGAAAAGGCAAGAATGAAGTTACTTGGGGCCTCAAGTATCAGTTAAGCCCGAAATGGAAATTCGGAATTTACCAACGTTACAATTTCAAAAAATCCACTTCCCTGGAAAGAGGCTCTCAGGAACAGGAATATACTTTAACCCGCGACCTGCATTGCTGGGATCTGGATATTACCCTGAATAAAAAAGAGGTCAGCGGTACGAGTATATTTTTCACCTTCAGGCTTAAGGCCTTCCCCGAAAACGAATTCGGATTTGATCAATCGGTAACTGAAAAAAAATCCGGCGTTCAATAGAATTATTTAAAATCAAAGAGGTACTAAAATGAATATAACAATCATCGGTTCCGGTTATGTGGGTTTAGTTAGCGGCGCCTGTTTTGCTGAATTGGGTAATCAGGTTATTTGCGCGGATAACGATCTGGCGAAGATCAGCAGCCTTAAAAAAGGAATCGTCCCCATTTATGAACCCGGCTTAGAGGAGTTAATCAGCGATAATCTTAAAAAGAAACGGCTTAAGTTTACTTCTAGTCTTAAAGATGCCGTAAGAGCCAGTGAAATTATTTTTATTGCCGTAGGCACCCCTTCTCTGGAGAATGGAGAAGCTGACCTTACCGGCATTGAGAATGTTGCCCGGGTCATTGCCCAAAACATGGACGGCTACCGTCTGATTGTCGAGAAATCTACTGTGCCGGTTGAGACTTGCAGTTGGGTTAAAAAAACAATTGCCACTTATATTAAAAATAAATATAAATTTGATGTCGTTTCTAATCCGGAATTTTTGCGGGAAGGTTCGGCGATTAACGATTTTACTCACCCCGACCGGATTGTCCTAGGACTAGAGAGCGCTAAGGCCAGGAAGATAATGACTAGCCTGTACCAGCCGCTTAACCGCCCAATCTTAATTACCAATATTAAATCCGCGGAGTTAATTAAACATGCTTCCAATGCTTTTCTGGCAACCAAAATTTCATTTATCAACTCTCTAAGCCAGATTTGTGACCGAGTGGGAGCGGATGTCAAGGAAGTGGCTCAGGGGATGGGCTTAGATAACCGTATCGGAGGCCATTTTTTGCATGCCGGTTTAGGTTATGGCGGATCATGTTTTCCCAAAGACTTGGATGCTTTTATAACTATCGCTGAAAAAACAGGTTATAATTTTGAAATTCTTAAAGCTGTAAGAAATACTAATGAAGATCAAAAGAGATTTGTTTTTCGTAAGATTAAGGACGCTTTATGGATTATAAAAGATAAGACAATCGCGGTCTTAGGGTTGGCTTTTAAGGCTAACACGGATGACCTGAGGAATTCTCCGAGCATCGATTTGATTAAGGCTTTATTGCAGGAGGGGGCAAAAATTAAGGCCTATGATCCTAAGGCGATGGAAAAAGCAAAAAACATTCTTAAAAATGTAGCTTTCTGCAAGGACGCCTATCAGGCAGCTCAAGGGGCAGATTGCCTGATTATTGCCACTGAATGGAATGAATTTAAAGAGTTGGATTTTGTAAAATTGAAAAAGGCTTTGAAACGGCCTCTGGTGGTTGACGGCAGGAATATTTATGATCCGGGCCAGCTTAAAGGGTTAGGTTTTACTTATATTGGAGTGGGCAGCGGAAATGAATAAAATTCTGAAGGATTTTAATCAAAAAATAAAAAACAAACGCCTAAAAATCGGCGTTATCGGTTTAGGTTACGTGGGATTTCCTTTGGCTTTAGAATTTGCCAAGAAACGGGTCAATGTAATCGGGATTGAAATTGACCGTGACCGGCTTAAATCCATTGCTAAAAAGCAATCTTATATCAGCGATATCAGCGCAGCCGAATTAAAAGAGGTATTGGCCAGCGGATATTTAAAAGCCAGCCCTGATTTTGCGGATATTTACGAGGCGGATGTAGTTTTGATTTGTGTCCCTACTCCGCTCAAAGGTAAATATTTACCGGATATTTCATTTATAAAAAATGCGGTTAATGCGGTAGCGCGCCACATAAAAGATAAGGCATTGATTATCTTAGAGAGTACGACTTATCCCGGCACAACCGAAGAAGAGATCCTGCCTATCTTTGAAAAAACCGGACTTAAGCATGGGAAAGATTTTTATCTTTGTTTTTCCCCGGAAAGAATCGATCCGGGTAACCAAGAGTTTCCCGTACAAAAAATCCCTAAAGTTATGGGTGGAGTTACGCCTGAGGCTACGAAATTGGCTATGGCGGTTTACCGCATTATCCTGGAAAAAGTCGTTCCTGTAAGCAGCCCGCGCGCCGCCGAAACAGTTAAGCTGCTTGAAAATACCTTTCGTTTAATTAATATCGGGTTAATTGACGAGTTAGCGATGATGGCGCATAAAATGAAGATTGATATCTGGGAGGTAATCGGCGCAGCCGGCACTAAGCCTTTTGGTTTTATGCCTTTCTATCCGGGCCCCGGAGTAGGGGGGCATTGTATTCCTAAGGACCCGTTATATTTACATTGGAAAGCCAAAAGTTTTGGTTTTCACTCACGTTTTATTCAATTAGCGTCAAATGTAATCAGCTCAATGCCTGAATATGTTGTAAAAAGGGTTGCGGAAATATTAAAGCTACGCAGCGCAAAACAGTTGCAAGGTTCAAAGATTCTGGTTATGGGGGCTACTTATAAAAAGGATATTAAAGACTTGCGTAAATCACCGAGCATCGATCTGATTAATAGCTTCAAAAAACAAGGCGTGAAAATTTCTTATTTTGACCCGCTAATACCTTTTTTAAAAATAAAAGACCTTAATTTAAAATCCATCAAACTTGAAAGTAAGTCAATACGAAAGTTCGATTGTGTTTTGATCGCAACCGATCATTCCGGGGTTGATTATCAAATGATCTTAGAGAATGCAAAATTAATTTTTGATACCAGGAATGTCTATAAGGGAAAACATAAAGATAAAGTAGAGAGGCTGTAAATAATAAAAAAAATGAATAAAAAGACAGTTTTAATCACCGGAGGGGCAGGTTTCATCGGTTCGCATTTGTGCGAAAAGTTAGTCGCTAGCGACTATAAGGTAATTTGCCTGGATAATTTTATTACCGGGTCTTTAAATAATATCAAGCCGCTGCTTAAGGATAAGAATTTCCGTTTAGATGTGTGTAATGTTACTAATTATATCGATATCTCCGGTAAAATGGATTATGTTCTGCATTGCGCTTCGTTAGCTTCCCCGAATGATTATTTAGATTTTCCGATCCAGACTTTAAAAGTAGGCTCTCTGGGAACGCATAATGCTTTGGGTTTAGCTAGAAAAAAGAAAGCGGTTTTTTTGCTTTTTTCTACTTCCGAAGTTTATGGAGACCCCTTGGTCCATCCGCAGGTAGAAAGTTATTGGGGGCATGTCAACCCCATTGGTGTACGCGGTTGTTATGATGAGTCTAAGCGTTTTGCCGAAGCGATTACTATGGCCTATCACCGTATGCATAAGCTGGATACTAAAATTGTGCGTATTTTTAATACCTACGGGCCCCGGATGCGGCGTAATGACGGCCGGGTAGTGCCTAATTTTATCTGTCAGGCCTTAAAAGGCAAATCTTTAACCGTCTATGGATTAGGAAAGCAGACCAGGAGTTTTTGTTATATCGATGACCTGGTAGATGGATTGATGCGTTTGATGCTTTCTCGGGAAAATCTGCCGGTAAATCTGGGAAATCCTAATGAATTTACCATCCTGCAGTTGGCAAAATTAGTTTTGAAATTAACTAGCTCAAAAAGTAAGTTAATTTTTGAAAAATTACCCCTGGATGACCCCAAACAGCGCCAGCCGAATATCTCCCGGGCCAAGAAATGTCTGGACTGGGAACCGCTTATTCCTCTTACCGAGGGGATTAAAAGAACGATATCCTGGTTTAAGGGGTAAAAACAAGCCCCTTCCTTGACAAGCCACTCACATATGTTATACTTTTTAGTAAATCCCAGCTAAAAAGGAGAGTTCTATGTTTGACGCAATTCTGCAATTTAATTTCATTGATATTATAATTATAATCCTTTCCCTGAGAATATGTTACATCTCTTTTAAAATGGGCTTACCGGTTGAACTTTTTAAGCTTTTAGGCGTCATTTTTGCCACCTATATCGCGTTACATTATTACACTAGCCTTTCCGATATTATTCAGCGGTCTTTTTTGCCTAAAGAAATGCCTTTGGAGTTTCTGGATTTCTTAGTTTTTATTGTTTTAGTTTTAGGCGCTTACTCGGGGTTTGTTGTTTTGCGCAGCATGTTTTACAGGTTTATAAAATTAGAGGCATCGCCTAGGCTTAGCCAATTCGGCGGCCTTATTTTGGGTTTAGCCAGGGTATTTTTTACTACCGGTTTACTGGTTTATATTTTAATGATTTCCAGCGTAAAATATCTTAATGATTCGGTAAAATTTTCTTACTTTGGCAGCAGAAGCTATGCCGTTGCGCCTAAAATTTATGGTTGGTTATGGGGCAATATTGTTTCCAAGTTTTCGGTTAAAGAAAAATTCAACCCTACGGTTAATGAAGTCACAGAAAGATTCAACCGTAAATGAAGCTAATCAATTTTTATAATCAGGTGGTAAAATTCGGCCGTTTAGCTGATCCGCGCAAAGATAAGAAAAAAATTAAAAGATTCGAGGATTCGGCAATTCTTTTCGGCCGAGGCGATTTAGAGATAAAAAAGATAATGGTCGGTATTGACATTGAAGTTGCCGAGTTGCTGTTGGCTGAGCGCATCCGTCAGAAGGAAGGCCTGGATCTGGTTCTCGGGCATCATCCCGAAGGAAAAGCTTACGCGGGGTTGCATGAAGTAATGCGATTGCAGATTGATTTGCTTTCTCAGGCGGGGGTTGCTCCTAAGACTGCCGCTAGATTAGTTAAAGAGAGAATGTCGGAGGTAGAGCGCAGGGTTTTGCCGCAAAATCATACCCGTCCCGTAGATGCTGCCAGATTACTGAATATGCCTTTTATGAACGCGCATACTCCTGCGGATAATCACGTCTACCGGTATTTAGAAGCTAAATTTAAGCAGAAAAAACCGCGTTTAGTCGAAGATATTGTTAAAATATTAAATACGATCCCTGAATATCAGATTGCCCAAAAATTTAATACCGGACCGCGTATAATTCTGGGTAATCCTAAGCGCCAGGCAGGAAAGATATTACTGGAGATGACCGGCGGTACGGAAGGGTCAAAAGATGTTTTCGGAAGACTATATAAAGCCGGAGTGAGGACTTTAGTTTCCATGCATTTAAGCGAAGAACATTTTAAAAAAGTAAAAGACGCTAATCTTAACGTGGTTATCGCCGGGCATATCTCCAGCGATAACTTAGGATTAAATTTGCTCCTGGATAATATCGAAAAATCCGCCCAACAAACATTCACCGTGGTTGCCTGTTCGGGTTTCAATAGAATTAAGAGAAAGTAAATATGGCAGGTCTTATACCAGAAAATCTATTAGAGGATATTCTCGGCCGCGTAGATATCGTTGAGGTCATCTCCGGTTATATCCAGCTTAAAAAAGCTGGCCGTAACTTTAAAGCTAATTGCCCTTTTCACCATGAAAAAACTGCCTCATTCATGGTTTCAGGCGACCGGCAGATTTATCATTGTTTCGGCTGCGGTGAATCAGGAAACGCTTTTAAATTCCTTATGCGCCATGACCGGATGGAGTTTCCTGAAGCGGTGGAATTGCTGGCTAAAAAAGCCGGGGTCAATTTACCGCAGTGGGATAATCCGCAGGTTGCCCGAGCAGCCAGCTTAAACAGTCAATTATATAAAATTAATGAATTGGCTTTAAGTTTTTACGAGCTCAACCTTCAGGCTTCTAAAGCCAGTCCAGCCCGGGATTATCTTTTAAAAAGAGGGATTAAACCTGAAACGGTAAAAGAGTTCCGTTTGGGCCTGGCCCTTAGCGACTGGGACAGTTTAATTAATTTTTTAAGATCCAAGAATATTCCTCTGGCGCTGATGGAGACTGCGGGTTTAGTCTTAGCCAAAGAAACCGGAGGGTATTACGATCGTTTTCGTAACCGTATTATTTTTCCCGTATTTGATATTCATAACCACGTCATTGGCTTTGGCGCCAGGGTAATGGATGAAACCTTGCCTAAATATGTTAATTCTCCGGAAACCCCGGTTTATACTAAAGGCCGGAATCTTTTCGGTTTAAATTTAGCCAAGAATTTTATACGGGATTTAGATTGCGCGGTAATTGTGGAAGGGTATTTAGATTTCATCATGCCTTATCAAGAAGGATTAAAAAATATCGTAGCTTCTCAGGGGACCGCGCTTACCCTGGATCAAATTAAATTACTTAAACGTTATACCCATAATGTGGTCATGGTTTACGACGGGGATTCAGCCGGCCAGATAGCTACTTTAAGAAGCTTGGATATTCTTATTGATGAAGGAATGAATGTGAAGATTGCTCCTTTGCCGGAAGGAAAAGATCCGGACGTGATTGTCCGCCAAGAAGGAGTAAATAGCTTAAAAGAAAAAGTTGATAAGGCGGATAGTTTTTTTGATTATAAATTAAAGGTGCTGGGAAGCCGGCATAATATCCAAGAGGCTCAAGGCAAAAGCGAGATTGCCTCAGGAATGCTTTTTACGATTAATAAATTCGCTAATGCTATTCTCAGGGGCGAGTATGTCAAAAGATTATCTGAAGAACTTAAGATACCAGAGCATAATATTATCGAAGAATTAAATAAATTAAAACTTGCTGGTTCTGCGGTCAGTAGCGCTGCGGAACCTGTGCAGAAAAAACTGCCGGCAATTAATCCGGCGGAAAAGCTTTTAATTAAATTTATGATCGAGGAAAAAGAGTTGGTGCAGAGAATAATGCTGGAATTGGCGCCTTCGGATTTTCAAGACAGCCGGACGGCAAAGATCGTGCAAGTTATGCATGATTTGGTGTCTAAGGGTAAAAATATTGAACCGAGCATTTTAATGAATTATTTCAGTGAGGATGACGCCAACCAGCTAGTCTGTGAAACAATGTTTATGCCGGCTATTCTGGAGGAAGAGAAAGAAAAGGCTATTAATGATTGTATTAGGCGGATTAAAGTGCAAAGAGAAAGAGCTAAGCGCGAGCATCTGCATGGGCAGATAAAAAGCGCGCAAAACCTTGGCGATGAACCAAAACTCAATAGGCTTATTCAGGAGTTTCATAATCTTATTAAGAAAGGCGACTAGAAGATGAAGAAAAAAGAACAGCCCACTAAGGATATGGAGAAATTGATTGCCCTGGGCAAACAAAAGGGTTTTCTTACTTATGATGAAGTAAATGATCTTTTACCGGAGGATCTTTCCAGCACTGTAGCGATTGATCATCTTTTTGAATTATTGGGGAATGAAGATATTCAGGTAGTTGAAGGCGAGGGGGATCCGGGGTTATCGGCAAATCGGGCAACGCAGGATAAGCAGAGTAATTTAGCCGCGCAACGCGAAGAGTTGCTCACGGAGCAGCTTAAGAGTGAAGAGCGTTTTATGCCTTTGGATGATCCGGTTAAGATGTACTTAAAGCAGATGGGTTCTATATCGCTGCTCAGCCGTGAAAATGAAATTGAACTGGCTAAGAAGATTGAAGACGCTGAGGATAAATTTAAGCGCGCCAGCCTAGTGACTAGGTTTGTCCGCAATGAAGTTTTAGCTGTGGCTAATGATATCCTGGAAGAAAAAATTAATATGGAAGAGGTAGTTAAAGAGGATATCCGGATTAAGAAGAGCAGTGTTATGGGCAGATTCAAACGCATTCTAGCTAAAGCTAAGCAAACGCGCAGCGACGGAAATGCCATTAATTTAATTCTGCAGCTTAATTTTACCACCTCCGTGATTGAAAGTGCGGTGCGTAAGCTAGGCCTTCTGCTTAAGGAGTTGGATTATATAAAACGATCGGGCAAAAACAGCAATAATCGCCGCCATCAAGTATTAAAAGAAATTTTTGAGCCTTATTCTAGGATTAAGGAGCAGATGAAATTGATAAAATCTGCGCACCTTAAGTTTAGCCGGACCAAGAAGAAATTAGTGGAAGCAAATTTACGCCTGGTGGTAAGTATTGCCAAAAAATATACTAATCGCGGCCTATCTTTTCTGGATTTAATTCAAGAGGGCAATATTGGCCTAATGCGCGCGGTTGAGAAGTTTGAGTATAAGCGCGGATATAAATTTTCAACCTACGCTACCTGGTGGATACGCCAGGCAATAACCCGTTCGATTGCCGATCAGGCCCGGACGATCAGGATTCCGGTGCACATGACCGAGACAATCAATAAGATAATCCGTTTTTCCAGAGTCTTTGTCCAGAAGAACGGAAGAGAGCCCACTCCGGAGGAGATCGCCCATAAAATGCGTTTTCCGCAGGGCAAGATTAAATCTATCCTAAAGATTGCTCAAGAGCCTATTTCTTTGCAGATGCCTATCGGCGATGAAGGGGATACGCATTTCGGCGATTTTATTCAGGATAAAAAAGCGGTTTCTCCGGCTAATGAAACCGTGCGTTCAATGTTAAAAGATGAAATGAATTCGGCTTTAAGCACATTAACCGAGAGGGAAAAAAAGATTTTGGTTTTGCGTTTTGGCATCCATGACGGATCAGCCCGCACCTTAGAAGAGGTAGGTAATGTTTTTAAGGTTACCCGTGAAAGAGTCAGGCAGATTGAGGCTAAGGCTTTAAAGAAACTTCGGCACCCTTCGCGCTCGCGGCGGCTGCGCACATTTATGGATATGACGCTGGCGCACCAGAGAGAATATTAAGTTTTACACAGCTAAAGGTATTTATATGACTTGTTGGGAAAATAAGCCTGGGGCAGCTTTTATTTCTTAGTTAAGCTGTTTTTTTATTTAAAAAACATGGAAAATCAAAAACAAAATAAAGAAAAAGAAGAGTGGCTGCAGAATATGCGGGCGGAGCTAGAGCTTAGAGTTAAGGTCAGGACCGCTGAGCTGACCAGCTTAAATGAAGATTTGCGCAAAGAGATCTCCGAGCGGCAGAGAGTTACTCAAAAGTTGTCCGACGTAAACAATTTCTTAAACAGTATGTTTTTAAGTATTCAGGACGGCATCTGTGTCTTAGATACCAAGATGAATATTCTGCGGGTTAATCCCACGATGGAGCAATGGTATCCGTATAGCCTGCCGCTGGTGGGGAAGAAATGTTACGAGGCGTATCATCAAAGAAATAAGGCATGCGATATCTGCCCGGTTAAAATTACCTTAGAGACGCATAAACTGGCGCAAATAATTTCTCCTTTAGAAGATAAAGATAAGAAAATAATCGGTTATTTTGAGCTATTTAGTTTTCCTTTATTTGATGATAAAACTAAGGAGTTGATCGGGGTAATTGAATATGTGCGCAATGTCACGGAACAAAAAAAAGCCGAAGATGCACTACGGGTTAGTGAAGAAAAATTCCGTATTATTGCCGAATCTGCCATTAGCTGGGCTTATTTAGTGGATGCTAACCGGAAGATGGTTTATGTTTCACCATCCTGTAAGCGGATCACCGGCTACAGCCCGGAAGATTTTATGGCTAACCCGGATTTAATTATGAATATCGTGCATAAAGACGATATTGCTTTATTGCTTAAGCAGGTAAAAAAAGTTTGCGATAATAATGAAAAGTTAGAAATAGAGTTTCGTATTTTAGACAAAAATAATCAGATACATTGGATTGACCATGTATGTATTCCCGTATTTGATAAAAGTGGCAAACTTATCGGCCGCCGGGCGAGTAACCGGGATGTCACGGAAAATAAGAATAATGAGAATGAATTAAAAATTTACCGTGATAAATTAGAGGTTTTAGTTAAAGAGCGTACGGTTTCTCTGGAGAATGAAATCCAGGTCAGGAAAAACGCTGAGGGTAAAGCCAGCTCTTTAAATAAGCAGATTGAATTTATTCTCGGGGCAACCAAAACCGGTCTAGATATTGTTGATAAAGATTATAATATCCAATATGTTAATCCGGAATGGGCCCTCCACTATGGTGATTGGCAAGGTAAAAAATGTTTTATTTATTTTAAAGACCGTAAGTCGCCTTGTCCGGAGTGCCTGATGGAAGAGGCGTTTAAGACAAAAAGAGCGGTTGTTAGTGAAGAGGTAATGTTTAAAGAAAATAACCGCCCGAATCAGGTTACGACGATACCCTTTCAGGATGCCACAGGCAAGTGGTTATTTGCCAGGGTGCATGTGGATATGACCGAGAAAAAGAAGATTGATCAAGAATTACAGCGTTATCATAATGATTTGGAGTACCTGGTGGAAGAACGCACGCAGGATCTCCTGCAAGAGACAGCTAGATATAAAAAATCGGAGCTAGAGAAAAGCGCCCTAAACCGTGAATTGATTAAAACTAATGAAAAATTAAAGAATGTTTCCCTGGTTGATTCGCATACCGGCCTCTACAATTATCGTTATTTGCAGGATGTTATCGAGGCTGAATTTCACCAAGCCAGGAGATACGCTCAGAACTTGGCGCTAATCATGTTGGATGTGGATTATTTTAAATCTATAAACGATGTTTATGGCGTGGCTTTTGGAGATTTAGTTTTAAAGCAGCTTTCCAGGCAGCTTAAACATATGGTCAGGCGTTATGATGTTCTGGTGCGTTACAGCGGGGAAGAGTTTATTATTATATCCCCCAGATTGGACCGTAATGTAGCTTTTAATATGGCCCAAAGATTGCTGGATTCTTTGAATCTTATTAATTTTGGCAACAAAAAACATAGCGTAAAATTAAAATTAAGTTTTTCTGTGGTGGCTTTTCCCGACGACAGAGTAAGCAATGGAATGGATTTAGTGAATTTAGCCAACAAAGTGTTGAATAAGGTCAAGGAAAGCGGAGGCAACCGCGCTTATTCGACCCTAGATATCCGGAGCCCTTTAAAGAAAGGGATGGATAGAATATCTAAGGCCATAGGTGTAAAGAGTTTAAAAAATACGATCAGCAAGCTTAATAAGCAAACCAAGCAGGGATTAAGTGAATCTATTTTTGCTTTTGCCAAGACCCTAGAATTAAAGGACCATTATAGCGGAGAACATGTAGAAAATACGGTGCGTTTTGCGACAGAGATTGCCAAAGGATTAGATTTACCCAAAGAAGACGTGGAGTTAATTAAGCAGGCGGCAATGCTGCATGATTTAGGCAAAATAGGAATAAGTGAAAGCATTTTGCTTAAAAAAGGCAAGCTTACTAAGAAAGAGTTCGATGAAATTAAAAAACATCCGCAAATTGGCGCCGATATTATCCGGCCGATTCAATTTCTACACGCCTTAATTCCTTTTATTTTTTATCATCACGAGCGGTGGGATGGCAAGGGTTACCCTAGCGGCATAAGGGGGGAGGATATTCCTCTGGGAGCCAGGGTAATTGCTATTGCCGATGTCTATCAGGCCTTAATCAGCGACCGGCCGTACCATAAGGCGTTTCCCAAAGCCACGGCGATAGATATGATTAAGAAATCCTCCGGGACCCAGTTTGATCCGCGTATTGTGGACACCTTCTTAAAGATTATTACCCAGGAAAAGAAGCTTCGCCTGCCGGTTTAATTTGTAAATTTTAACTTGCCCCGTTATAAATAATATGTTAAACTAAAAAAATATCTGTAGAGTACCGCGCTGCGCGCGGTGTAATTTACTTGAGAAAATTGAGGGCCCATAGCTCAGTCGGTTAGAGCAGTTGACTCATAATCAATTGGTCCGGGGTTCGAGTCCCTGTGGGCCCAGATTTCGGGCGATTGGCTCAGTTGGTTAGAGCGCCACATTCACATTGTGGAGGTCAGAGGTTCGAATCCTCTATCGCCCACTTTATTTATAAGGAGAAAAATTGGCTATAGTTGATTTAAAAACGCAGATAACGGCTTTAGTAAAACTTCAGGAATTGGATAGTGAAATTTACGCTTTAAATAATGAAAAAACCGCTAAACCCCAAGAAATCAAGGCTTTAGAGATTTCTTTTGAGAGTAAAAAGCTGGGCCTGGCCGAGCTTGAGAAAAAATCGTTGGATTTGCAAAAACAACGCAAAGAAAAAGAGCTAGAACTTGCCTCTAACGCTGAGGTGGTAAAGAAGCTGCAAGGACAGGTCTATTCCTTAAAAACGAATAAGGAATTTCAAACTATGCAGCAACAGATTGCCGATACTAAAGCTGATGGATCGGTTATTGAAGAGAAAATTTTGCTTTCTTTTGAGGAGTCCGATAAAATAAAATCTCAAATTGAACAGGAGAATTTAAAATTAAAGGAAGATGAAAAGATTTTTTTCGCGCAGAAAAATAATGTTCAGGCGCGCGTCAAAGAGATTGACGAGCGTTTAAGCCAGTTAGACGCTCAAAGAAAGCAGATTATTCCTGATATCGACGCTAAGATGCTGCCGGAGTATGAACGGATTTTACATAGCCGTGAGGGATTAGCGATTGTAACCGTTAAAAATAATTCTTGCGGAGGCTGCCATATGCTGGTCCCTCCGCAGGTGATTAATTTAATTAGAATGTATGAGCATATCATTACTTGTGAGATGTGCAACCGGATCCTTTATATTAACGAATGAGCCATCTGAAAATTTATATCGATGGGGCTTCCAAAGGTAATCCCGGTGAGAGCGGAGCCGGGGTAGTGATTTACCGAGATAAGCGTATAGTTAAAGAAATTTCAAATTATATCGGTTCAGCTACGAACAATGTTGCTGAGTATACGGCCTTAATTTATGCTTTAGAAGAATCACTTTTATTAAAAGCCAAAAGTTTAGAGATTAATACGGACAGCCAGCTTTTAGCCAGGCAATTAAACAAAATTTATAAAGTCAAAAATGAAGGTATCAAAGTTCTTTATAATCGCGCGTTGCATCTTTTAGCAGGTTTTGACCAAGTGGCAATTAATTATATTCCCCGGGAAGAAAACGTTTTGGCGGATAAATTAGCGACTGAGGCGGTTAAAAAGAAGCAGGCAGAATGTGGCTGCCCTATTTAGGTAGGGAGGAAAGTCCGGGCTCCAGAGGATAGTGTAACGGGTAACGCCCGTCTCCTGAGTTTATCAGGACGGACCAGAGCCACAGAGACGAGTCCTGCCGTTGCTTGCAACGGCAGGGGTGAAACGCGGTAATCTCTACATGGAGCAAAGCAGAATAGGAGACGAGCGCTGATCCGGCGCGATCCCCGCCAGTTGTTAGGTTTTCTGGCGGGATCCCGTATTTACGGGAATTAGTCTTAGGGTATGCTGCTAAAGCTTGCGCGGCAACGCGCTCGTTGAGAGGAATAGCCACTAGATGTTGAATTCGCCTGCCTGACGGCAGGCAGGCATCAAGACAGAACCCGGCTTATTCTGCCTGCTTATTATTTGAAAATTAACTTAAAAATTCACTCGTCGCTAAGAGGAATCGCGCCGAGGTTATGTTCGTACACAAGGAGGAGTTATGTCAGGTCATTCGAAATGGAAAACAAACAAGGGAAAAAAAGGTATTGCTGATGCAAAAAGAGGAGCAACCTTTACTAAGATTATTAAAGAGCTGGTGGTGGTAGCCAGAGACGGTGGTGGAAATCCTGATTCTAACCCCCGGTTACGGGCGATAATGCAAAAAGCTAAAGAAGCCAATATGCCTTCGGATAACGTGAAAATGGCCATTAAGCGCGGAACCGGAGAGCTCCCGGGTGTAGTTTATGAGGCGGTAATGTATGAAGCTTACGGCCCGGGAGGGGTTGCGATTTTAGTGGATTCTCTTACGGATAACAAAAATCGCACTACCGCTGAGTTGCGCAATCTGATGTCCAAGAGAGCCGGAAACATGGCCGGAGCCGGAGCGGTGAGCTGGATATTTACGCAAAAAGGTTATATTTCAGTCGCTAAAGACAAGATTAAGGAAGATGAACTGATGAATATTGTTCTCGATGCCGGCGCTGAAGATATGAAACATGATGATAATCTTTATGAAATTTTTACTTCAATTCAGGATTTAGAAAAAGTAAAAGCGGCATTGCAAGCAAAGGGGATTAAATGGGAAGATGCCGAATTAACGATGATTCCTTCATCGACGATTAAGGTTACCGGAAATGAAGCTAAGCAGGTCCTGGCTTTAGTAGAATCATTGGAAGAGCATGATGATGTGCAGCAGGTTTACGCCAATTTTGATATTCCGGATGAAATTTTGGATGAGGTTGCTTCCCAGGAATGATTATTGTAGGAATTGATCCGGCTTTAGCGATCACCGGTTATGGCGTGATCCAGGTTAAAAAAACATCTTTAGCCTTAATTGAAGCTGGTATCATTCAGACTTCGGCTAAAGAGCCAACTGCCAAAAGATTAGATAAAATACACCGGGGCATACTTAAGTTAATCAGTGATACGCGCGCTGATTGCCTGGTGTTAGAGAAAATATATTCACATTATAAGCATCCGGCAACTGCTTGTATTTTAGGCCAAGCCAGAGGAGTAATCTGTCTGGCGGCGGCCAGCAAAAATATACCGCTTTTTGAATATAGCGCTACGCGCATTAAGAAAGCTATTACCGGAAAGGGCTTGGCTTCTAAAGCCCAGGTGCAGGCAATGATTGTCCATACTTTAGGCCTAAAAACTTTACCGGCCTATATGGATATTACCGATGCTTTGGCTTCGGCTATGGCGCATAATTATATCAGTCGAGTAAAAATATGATCTCTCGTATTTGCGGAAAAATTTTAGATCAAGGATTAAATTATCTGATTCTGGATTTAGGCGGTTTAAGTTATGAGGTTTTAATCCCTGCCTGTGTTATGCAGGGAATTGAGAGATCAGTCGATGCCCAGGGCAAGATATCTTTATTAACTTATCATTACTATCAGGTTGAACAATCTAAAAGCACGCCGATATTAATCGGATTTTTGAATCAGGTTGAAAAAGATTTCTTCGAGATTTTTATTACGGTTTCCGGTATCGGGCCGCGCGCGGCTTTAAAGGCCTTGAATCAGCCTATTTCACTGATTGCTCGCGCCATTGATGAGGGGGACTTGGCTTATCTAAGGTCGCTTCCGGGCATCGGTGAGCAAAGAGCAAAAGAGATCGTAGCTAAATTACAAAATAAGGTGGGCAAATTCGGCCTGATCCAGGATAAAGATATTGGCGATAGAATTAAGTCAAAAGATATATCCGAAGAAGCTTTAGATGTTTTGCTGCAGTTGGAATATAAAAAAGCCGAAGCCCTGGATATGATCAAGAAAGTTATTCAAACAAATTCGCCAATTTCAACTACAGAGGATCTCCTGAATCTGGTTTATAAACAGAGGCGCTTGGTAAAATAAGATGGATGAAAATAATTTAAAATCCGCGGTTGAAGCTTTAATTTTTGCATCCGAAAAACCGATTACTTTGGAACAGCTGAAAAAAGTATTGGAAATTACGGATAATCCTGCGCTAAATAAAATTATTGAGGAGTTAGCGGCTGAATATGTTGGGCAGAACCGCGGTATCCGGGTAATTGAGGTTGCCGGAGGCTTCCAGATGATTACCGCCAACAACTTTGCTCCGTTTTTAAAAAAACTTTTTAAGAACCGTAACAGTGATAAATTATCCAAGCAGGCTTTAGAATCGCTGGCAATTATTGCTTACAAACAGCCTTTGACTAAATCCGAGATAGAATCCTTGAGAAATGTAAATGTTGATGGAGTAATGAAAAGCTTGCTAGATAAGAATTTAATTCGTATCTGCGGAAGAAAAAAAATCCCCGGCCGGCCGTACGTATTCGGTACTACCCGGGAATTTTTAGAGCATTTTGGATTAAAATCACTTCAAGAGCTTCCTAAGATTGAAGATTTCACGGTTTTGGCTCAACAGAAACAGGAGCAGGATATTGAGCCGATTATTCAAGCAGATCTGGAGGTTGACAATGAGCCTAAACAAATTGCGTAATAAAATCGACCAACTTGACCGAAAATTAATTAATTTATTGAATTTGCGCGCCGAAGCGACTAAGTCGATTGGAAAAATTAAAATTAATACCGGCAAAAGTATCTATACGCCTGAAAGAGAACGCGATGTTTTACGCAAAGTCGTCAGCCAAAGCCGTGGCCCTTTAAAAAAAGTGGCGGTTGAGGCGATCTACCGGGAGATTATGTCCGCCGGCCTGGCTTTGGAAAAAGTTTTAAAGATTGCTTATATGGGGCCCAAAGCATCTTTTAGTAATCTGGCGGCGTTAAAAAGGTTTGGTTCGCAAATGGAGTATACTGCCTGTGGAAGCATACCTGAAGTGTTCCTGGAGGTGGAAAGAGCTGCCGCGGATTACGGGGTAGTGCCGGTAGAGAATTCAATCGAAGGAGCTGTAACGCACACTTTAGATATGTTAGTAGATTCGGATTTATTGATCTGCTCCCAGGTTAATCTGGATGTCTCGCATAATTTACTGGCTAACTGCGCCAAGAATAAAATCCGTAAAGTTTATTCTAACCCTCAGGTTTTCGGGCAATGCCGTATCTGGCTGCAAAAGAATCTTCCTAACGTCCAATTAATTGATGTGCTCAGCACAACTTATGCGGCGGAAGTGGCAAAAAAAGAAAAAAATAGCGCCGCTATCGCATCGCTTCTGGCTTCTAAAGTCTATGGTTTAAAAGCAATATCTTGCGGCATTCAGGATTCTTTGCATAATATTACGCGCTTTTTAGTGGTGGGGAAAAATGCCGCCTTGCGCACCGGACACGACAAAACCTCACTGCTTTTTTCGATTAAAGATAAAGTCGGGGCTTTGTATGAATTGTTACTGCCTTTTCGTAAATACGGGGTTAATCTGACTAAGATTGAATCGCGTCCTTCCAAGAAGAAAGCTTGGGAGTATTATTTCTTTGTGGATATTGCCGGGCATAAAGATGACCTGAAAATACAAAAGGCGTTAAAAGAATTGGAACGCAGGTGCAATTATTTGAAAATATTAGGATCTTATCCTGTGGGAGAATAATTAAAGTGAATGAGTTAATCGCCAAAAGCGTGTTAAATATTAATCCTTATGTGCCGGGCAAGCCTATTGAGGAAACTAAGCGGCAGTTGGGATTAAAAGAAGTGGTTAAGTTGGCTTCCAACGAAAATCCTTTCGGGCCGTCTCCTAAGGCGGTTTTGGCTTTGAAGAAAAATTTATCCGGAGTTAACCGCTACCCGGACGCCCAGGGTTTTTATTTAAAAAAACGCCTGAGCAAATACTATGAATTGCCGGCGGATAATTTTGTCCTGGGAAACGGTTCGGACGAACTTATTGATGTAGTGATAAAAACTTTTGTTGAGCCGGAAGAAAATATTGTAACTAGTGATACGACTTTTCTGGAGTATGAGATTATCGCCGCAGTCAATGGGCGCAAAATAAAAAAATCGCCGCTGCGTTATTTTAAATATGATTTAGAGGCAATGTTAAAACTGGTGGATAAAAAAACCAAATTGGTTTTCATCGCCAATCCTAATAATCCCACCGGAACCTATGTAACTAAATATGAGGTCAGGGATTTTTTAAATTCCCTGCCTAAGCAGATAATCGTGGTCTTTGATGAGGCTTATGATTCCTTTATCGATGTCGATGATTATCCGGATAGCTTAAGTTATCTTAAGATGAAAAAAAGAGTCATTATTCTTAAAACGTTCTCCAAGGCCTATGGTTTGGCGGGATTGCGCCTCGGTTATGCGATTGCCGCGCCGGAATTAACAACTTATCTGGAAAGAGTAAGGCAGCCGTTTAATGTCAATTCACTGGCCCAGGCAGCGGGAATAGCGGCATTAGATGACGTAAATTTTCTTAAAAAAACCCGCCAGTTGACATTAAAAGGTAAAGATTTTATTTATCAGGAGCTGTCCAGGATGGGGTTAGGTTATGTTCCTTCGGTGGCTAATTTTATTTTGATAGATACGGGCACGGATGGCCAAAAAGTTTTTAAGGCGATGCTTAAATTCGGCGTAATTGTCCGCCAGATGAGCCAATACGGATTAAAGAATTTTATCCGCCTGACTATCGGCACCCAAAAAGAAAACTTAAGAGCGATTAGCGTTTTAAGAAAAGTTTTAGGGAGAAAATATTAAATGATTATTGTCCTCAAGCCGCAGGTAACTGAAGCAGAAATTAATCATATTATTGAAAAAGTTAAATCTTTAGGCCTCACGGCGCATCTTTCTAAGGGTGCTGAGAGAACCATCATCGGGGTTATCGGCCCGGAAGACCTGATCAGAGTTACTCCTTTAGAGGTTTTTCCGGGTGTGGAAAATGTTATCCCGGTACTGGCGCCGTTTAGGTTAGTTTCCCGGGAATTCCAGAAAGAAGATTCAGTAATTAATCTGGGTAAAGGCGTAAAAATCGGCGGGAAAGAAATAGTGGTTATGGCCGGGCCATGCACTATCGAGAATATCGATAATCTTTTTGAGATTGCCAGGGAGGTAAAAAAAGCCGGCGCGACTGTTTTGCGCGGCGGGGCTTTTAAACCCCGGACATCTCCGTACAGTTTTCAAGGATTGGGAAAAGCCGGTTTGCAGATGCTGCGTGAAGTAGGAAATGAATTAGGGCTGGTGACGATCAGCGAGGTAATGGACGCCCGGGATGTGGGTTTAGTTGCCGAGTATGTTGATGTTTTGCAGATTGGCTGCCGTAATATGCAAAATTTTAATCTTTTAAAAGAGGTAGGGGCGATTAAAAAACCGGTACTTTTAAAGCGCGGAATGGCCTCTACAGTTAAAGATATGTTAATGTCCGCGGAATATATTTTAAGCGGCGGTAATTTCTCGGTTATTCTTTGCGAAAGAGGTATTCGCACCTTTGAGGATTCAACGCGCAATACTTTAGATATCAGCGCGATTCCGGTGGCTAAACAGCTTTCGCATTTGCCGATAATTGTTGACCCATCGCATGCAGCCGGTAAATGGGGGTTGGTTCCGGCTCTAGCTAAAGCGGGAATTGCCGCAGGCGCCGATGGTTTGATTATTGAAGTGCATAATCATCCTGAGGAGGCGGTTTCTGACGGAGCGCAATCGCTTATTCCGGAAAGGTTTTTTGAGCTCATGTTGCAGTTAAAAGATATTGCTAATTGCCTGGGAAGAAAAATTAATGAAAATATTTAATAAGGTTGTGATTATCGGTACCGGATTAATCGGCGGATCTTTGGGCCTAGATTTAAAGAAAGAACATTTAGTTGGCCGGATTACCGGATTAAGCCGGAAGAAAAGGAATGCGCAGCTTTCTAAGAATATCGGCGCAATTGATTGTGCCGCTACCTCTTTAGAAGTAGCTCAAGATGCGGATTTAGTTATTTTGGCTACTCCGATCGAAGCTATTATTGATACCGGATTAAAGATCTCAAAAATAATTAAACCGGACTGTGTTGTTATCGACGTGGGTAGTAGTAAAGAAAATATCGTAACTAAATTAAGCCGGGTTATTCCCAACTTTGTCGGTTGCCATCCTTTGGCAGGTTCGGAAAAAAGGGGAGTGGAAAATTTTCAGGCTGGTATTTTTAACGGCTCGATTTGTATCGTTACTCCGGTTACTAAAACTAATAAAAACGCCTTGAAGAAGGTTAGGTTGCTTTGGAAAAGCTTGGGATCTCAGGTAATTATTCTTTCTCCCGGTAAGCATGACCGGGTTTTGGCTTCGACCAGCCACCTGCCGCACGGAATAGCTTTTGCTTTGATGAATTCTATTCCGGATGAATTTTTGAATTTAAGTTCCGGCGGCCTCAAGGATTCTACCCGCATTGCCGCGTCCGACCCGGATCTCTGGAGCCAAATATTTTTAAGTAATCGCAGTAATTTATTAGCCGCGATTACTTCCTTCCAAACCGAGCTAGAGGCATTAAAGTTCGCCTTGAAAAATAAGGACAAAAAACTCTTAATAAAAATCCTTAAGCTGGCTAAAGAAAAAAGAAAGAAATTGGGATGATTATTGCTGTTGACGGGCCAAGCGGCGCGGGAAAAAGCACGGTGGCTAGAATTTTGGCCAAACGGCTGGGTTTTCTTTATATTGATACTGGGGCGATGTACCGGGCTCTGACATTCAAGGCGCTGGAGAATAATCTGCCGATTGATGACGAAGAAAAGATTGCTCAGCTTGCCGGTTCAACTAAAATAGGCCTGCATAATAATACTGACGGGTCATTAACCGTTATTTTAGACGGTCAAGATGTTTCTTTGGATATCCGTAAACCGAGAATCACGCAATTTGTTTCAGATATCGCTAAAATTAAAGAAGTCCGCCGGGTTTTGGTGGATATTCAAAGAGAGCTCGGGTTAAGGGGAGACTGCGTGTTAGACGGAAGAGATATCGGCACGGTAGTTTTCCCTGATGCTAAGTTTAAATTCTTTATTGATGCTAGCGCTGAAGTCCGGGTAAACCGGCGTTTTAAAGAATTAAATGGCTTAGGGCAGAAAGTATCGCAAGAGGTTGTCTCAAAAGATTTATCTAACCGGGATAAGATTGATTCAACCCGGCAGGTGTCTCCTTTGCGCCAGGCAGAGGACGCAATTTATATCGATACCACTGAGCTTTCTATTGAGCAGGTGGTTCAGAAAATGTCGGAGTATGTGAAAAAAAATGGATAAGTCTATCTTAAGAAATTTTTCAATTATTGCCCATATCGATCACGGTAAATCTACTTTAGCCGACCGCATCCTGGAAATAACCGGGGCTGTAGATATACGCCATAAAGGAGATCAACTGCTTGATGATATGGAGTTAGAGAAAGAGCGGGGGATTACAATTAAGGCATCCATGGTCAGGTTGAATTATTTTTCTAAAAAATTCAATCAAGAATATATTCTAAATCTTATTGATACTCCGGGACATGTTGATTTTACTTATGAGGTATCGAAATCTCTGGCCGCCTGTGAGGGGGCAGTGTTGGTGGTGGACGCCGGACAGGGGATTGAAGCGCAAACCGTAGCCAATTATTATCTGGCTTTAGAAAATAATCTGCATGTCATTCCGGTAATTAATAAAGTTGACCTAATTTCCGCGGATATCCCTAAAGTAAAATCACAAGTAGCTACGGTTCTAGGTTTTAAAGATGAGGAAATTATCTTGGCATCCGCTAAAGAAGGAATTGGAGTAATTGAAATTTTAGATAGGATTGTAGAAACTATACCTGCTCCCGGAGGAGTATTAGAAAATCCCCTTAAAGCTTTAATTTTTGATTGTCGTTTTGATTCTTTTAAAGGCGTAGTCGTTTTTGTAAAAGTTATAGACGGACAAATTTCTCCCAAGACTCAATTAAAAATGTTTAATGCCGGGAAAATTTATAAAATTGAAGAACTGGGGGTTTTTAAAGATTTGAAATATTCCGCGGTGGACTCATTAACCTGCGGAGAGGTCGGCTACTTTACGGCTAATTTACGCGATCCCCGGGAGGTAATTATCGGCGATACAATTACCGACCCCAAAAATCCCTGTGTTGCGGCTTTGCCGGGCTACCGTAAGGTAAAACCGCTGGTTTTTTGCGGTATTTATCCGGTTAATCCGGCTGATTTTCCGCAGTTACGCGATGCTATGGATAAATTAAAGCTTTCGGATGCTTCTTTTGTTTTTGAGCCGGAGAACTCTCAATCATTCGGAACCGGTTTCCGCTGCGGGTTCCTGGGGCTATTGCATATGGAAATTGTTCAAGAGAGGCTGGAGCGGGAATATAATTTAAACCTTATTCTTACGGTGCCCAATGTCGTTTACCGTATAAAAACAAAATCCGGTGAATTGATCGAAGTCGACACGCCTAACAAGCTTTGCGCCTCGCAAGATATTGATGAGTCTTTTGAGCCCTACGCCAGTTTACTGATGATCGTACCGGTTGATTCTATTGAGGCGGTTTGTGATTTTACCAAATCACGCCGGGGGATATTTATGGCTAATGAATACCTGGGAGAGGATCGCGTAAAAGTAGTTTTTACTATACCTCTTTCTGAAATTATTGTGGATTTTTATGACCGGATGAAATCAATTACCCGAGGTTACGGCTCGATGGACTATGAGGTAAAAGAATATTTACCGACAAAATTAGTGAAACTTGATATACTTTTAAACAGTCAAATTTGCGATGCTTTTTCTTCTCTGATGTTTAAAGAAAAAGCCACATCGCGCGCGCATCTTTTAGTCGGTAAATTAAGGGAATTAATTCCCCGGCAGTTGTTCGAAGTAACTATTCAGGCGGCAATCGGCAGTCAGATCCTGGCTTCGGAAAGAGTGCGCTCAGTGGGCAAAAATGCTACAAGTAAATGTTCCGGTGGAGATATTACGCGTAAACGTAAACTTTGGGAAACTCAGAAAAAAGGAAAGAAGAGGCTCAAGCAGTTTGGCAAGGTGGAGATACCCCAAGAAGCGTTTCTGGAGGTATTAAAAATATGAGCACAAAAAATAAATCTGTTTTGCGCGACTGGATAGAGTCAATTATCATTGCATTTTTATTGGCGATGGTGATCCGGGCTTTTGCGGTCCAGGCTTTTAAAATTCCCACCGGGTCGATGCGGATGACCTTAATTGAAGGAGACCTTATTTTAGTTAATAAATTTATTTACGGGGCCAAGGTTCCTTTTACAGGCTGGCGCCTTCCTGAAGTGCGTCAGCCTAAACGCGGCGACGTGGTGGTTTTTATTTACCCGGAAGATAAAAAGAAAGATTTTATTAAAAGATTGGTTGGTTTGCCGGGGGAAACAATCGAAATTAAAAATGGCTCTATTTTTGTAAACGATAAGCCCGCCCTGGAACCGATCTTTAACCAGATTTATTATTATAATCGGGGAGAGTTTGCCGCCGAAGGGCAGAAGATTACCGTGCCGGAAAATAGTTATTTTGTTTTAGGAGACAATTCTACTTCCTCTAAAGATAGCCGTTACTGGGGGTTTGTTCCCCAGGAAGATCTTCTGGGCCAGGCAATGATTGTTTATTGGCCACCACAACGTATAAGGGTAATTAAATGAATATCGCTAATAAAATTTCGACCTTTCGTATTTTAAGCGTGCCGTTTTTTATTGCTTGCCTGGTATATTATACTCCGCAAAGAACGTATTTAAAGGATCTGGCTTTGATTATATTTATTTTAGGAGTAATCTCTGACGGTTTAGACGGTTTTATCGCCAGGAAAGCTAAAATTCAATCTAAAGCCGGTTTAATCCTGGATCCGCTGGGAGATAAACTCTTACTAATGAGCGCGTTTATATTTTTATCTCCGATGAGTAAATTAGACCTGCAATTTCCGCTCTGGGTAAGTTTTATTATAATTTCGCGGGATCTGATTATTATTATGGGAGCGGTAGTTATTTATATGGTTAAACAGTCAATCGATGTTTATCCTACAAAATGGGGTAAATTTACGACTACATTTCAGATGCTTTCGGTTATCTGCGTCTTATTACAATGGAAGTTTGCCAGATTAGTTTGGTGGCCGGCGGTAATTTTTACGGTTATTTCCGGAATAGATTACGTTAAAAGAGGGTTTAGAATTTTATATGCTTTGGACAATCGCCGCACTATTAGCTAGTTATTTGTTAGGTTCTATCCCTACCGCTTATATTTTCGGTAAGATTCTTAAAGGAATCGATATCCGTAAAGTCGGCTCAGGCAATGTGGGAGCAACTAATGCCTTGCGCGCTTTAGGCAGGGGGCCGGGTATTGCGGTATTAATTTTAGACATATTAAAGGGCTTTGTCGCGGTAATAATTCTAGGTAGTTATTTTGCCGGTAAATCCTCGTTTTTGCCGGCACAAAACTTATTTATTATCATAGGGTTAGCTTGTATTTGCGGCCATAATTGGACGGTATTTTTACAGTTTAAGGGAGGCAAAGGCATTGCCACAACTTTTGGGGTATTGCTCGGGCTTTCCCTGAAGGTGCCCGGATTAAATATTGTCCTAGGGTTGGTAATCTTAATTTGGCTGATTGTCTTTATTAGTTTTAAAATAGTCTCTCTAGCTTCAATTCTTTCCGCCGTAGCTTTGCCCATCCTGGCTTTACTTTTTAAACAATCTCTTGAGCTAGTCTTGCTGAGTTTACTACTCTGTATTTTTGTGATTATCCGGCACAAAGCCAATCTGCAAAGGCTCTTTCAGGGCCAAGAACCCCGTCTAAATTTCAAGAAACCCGTAAATTAAAACTTTTTTGGTGAAAGTAAAGCAAGCGCTTTCTTTTTGAGGCCAAATCCTATTGCATTGGCCTGTTTTTAATTGCATACTTATAATGTAATAATCCCCACCAGCCACGGAGAGGGGAGCCGGGTTGCCGTAAGGCAGCCCGGCTACTTATAAGGAAAACATGCGCGATTTACTATTTAAAAATTTAACTTTATCCCAAAGGGGCAGAAAGATTGTTACCAGCTCTGAGGTTGCCGATAAAGAAGGCGTGCATAGCGTCGTGCGCCGGCATTTTACTTACATGGTTAAGCAGGTTCAAAATAAAGATACAGCTAAACCTAAGCCGTATCTTTATGTTTTAAAAGAAAAAAATACCCAAGAAAAACGCGAACATTTTTTCTGTAAAATTAAGGGTAGCCTTTTAGCCCAAAACGAGGGAAAACTGCTGCTTATTACATTCGCCCACACTCTAAACATCGAACTTACGGCTTCAGTAGGGTTAAAAAAACCAATCGGCTAATTTTTATTGACATAAATTCCTGATTGTATATAATAATAGCATATGCATAAGCTACTTATTAGATACAACGTTATGGCGCTAACTTGTTTAGCGCTTTTATTTTTTTCAACACCCCTAGTTTTAGCTCAGACTCAAGCCGTGGATTATCTTTGTGAGTTGGGAAAGAGTTTTTACTTTTTAGGAAGGGTTGATGACGCTCTAGCTGAGTTTAATAAAGCTCTGTCGATTGATCCGGTCAATAAAATCGCTAAAGAGTATGTCATTAAGATATTTAATCAGTACGCGCCAACTAATCCTGATCCGGCAATCTATCAAAAATCCTCAGAGAATGTTTTAAGCCCAACAACAAAACCCGCGGCTTCAAGAGAAGGGGCGATGGATCTTGCGCTGAATAATTTAAATGCAAGCGCGGATATTAAGCCTGCGGCTTATATTGATGTAAATAATCCGGTAGATGAAAATGATGTAAAAGAGGGTTTAAGGCTGGGTGGGTTAAGAATAAGCGGAGATATGCAAGCCAGTTTCGGGGTTACCCCTAACGATTTTATCTGGAAACGCGCCAACTATGATATGAATGAAAGAAATTGGCGCTTGCTTTCCACTGCCGCTTACAATAATCGGTTCGATACTTTTGATGCCAGAATTTATGATTCTGTTTCCGTGAATCTTGATACGGAAAATAAATCCGGATTTAATTTCCATAGCAATATTACGGTGGATCCCTGGAGTTTTACCGGAAAAAGTACCAAGACTACCGTCACCAGCGCTTTTGGAGATACTGCTAATGTTCAAGTAAAATATGTTGGTAGCACTGGCTATACTGTAAATGAGAGTGTAAACAGCAGTCAACTCGGCAATTCGTTTTCTCTTCCGGAAATGAAAGTTTATAATGGGAAAATCAAGGCAGTTAATCTGGCCGGGGCTTTTTGGCCTTCAGATACTTTCTATGTTCCGGAATTAGAAATTAAAAGAAGTTTTATGCCGGTGCGTGAGTTATGGTTTGATTACCTCAATGAAGACGCTGCGGTTAAGTTTCGTATTTTTCCCATTGCTTATCAGAATCAAGCCTTCCTATCCGATGACCCGCTGCAAATTACTAATCATCACACCTGGTGGGCGGCTAGTCCGTGGTTGAAAAAATACACTGCCGGTAATTTCAATTCAGGTGCAGTTCCGGTTGATTTTACTCAAGGCCGTTGGGATGATAGTTATTCTACTATTCGCGATAGCACGGGAAAATATCTGACAGCTTTACGCGGTTTTTCATTTACTTTGGGCGCACCAGACGGCACTTCTTTTGACACGACTGTGGCCTCTCCTAAAGATTTATGGCAGGATTATGATCAGGTGGATAATTATATTACCGCTAGCCGTCTTAAGCATAAGGTTTTAGATAATTTATTAATAGGTGCGACATTTACCAGCCGTACGGGGCTGGCTGTAAATGATAAGAATAAGACCGATAGCCGTAATTATGTCGGCGGCGGTGATTTAAGTTATGAGCTCACCCAAGGTTTAAAAGCTCAGGCTGAAATTTTAGCTTCGCAGTCCTACTATGACCAGACCAATTCTCAATATAAAACCGAGGCCCGCGGAAATGCGTATTACTTTACCATTATCAATCGTTACCCTCAGAAAGAAATTATTAGTTTAACTGATGCTTATAATCAGATTAAATTAGAAAAAGATGAGCCTTTTATGGTTAAAAGCCGGTTTTTTATGGCCCGCATGGATGAGGGTTTTGACTCTTCACTTTCTGAATATAGAGATACCCGTGATGATTCTTTCTGGAGCAGGCATATATCTTTCCGGAGAAATTTCGGATATTTTAGCCCAGGATTAAGCTCAAATTATGCTGATGATAATGCGTTGAATGCCACTCGTATCGGTGATGGTATTGATGCCGGAAGAAGTTCAATCGGTTTCAGGAATGAAGTTTTGGTTGAAAATAAATTCAGCAATCTATTTGACGTCCGTAATGTGCATAAGGCTAATGGAAAATATGTGGAGACAGTCGCGCGGGATGAGATAATGTATAAGCCGGTTGAAAAATTAACTCTAAAAGGTTTATTGCTTTATCAGAACCTTCCTCATACAGTTGGAGGGATTGATCCGTTTGACATCGATCCGGATACTAATAACGGCTTGGCTAATAACGTTGTTCCTGACGGGGCAGATCCGAGCATAAAAACAGGTTCCTTAGGTTTAGAGTATGCTTTTCAGGAATGGATAAGCGCCAATTTAACCTGGGAGAGGACCAATGATTATTATCTGGCTTATGGTAATTTTCCCAACGGCCTTTTAAATGATGCTAATCTTAGCCGGGCTTATTATGAAAACAGCAATAAATACCGCGGATGGAACAGGTGGCTTTATAGCCAGGGTATCTTTGAACAAGCACCGTATCCATTCTATAATATTTATAAAGCCGGGATTAATTTATTGCCGATGGATAAAATGAATGTTTACCTTGATTATACTTATAATGATTTTATGATGGCCGGACAAAACTCGGATAACATGAATCATTTGGGGATGCAGTTTGTTTATGAGCCTACGGATAAAATCGGTTTTTCTCTTAAATATACTTATTCGCGCTGGAAAAATCCTGTCCTAGTTAATGCCGGTGATACTGAGATTACCGGCCACCATAATTTCTTCGCTGAATTCAGATACCTGCCTTCAAAAGATAGTGAGTTTAATCTGCAATACGGGGAAGGCAATTCCAGCGGTATCGGCAGAATGTACGACCCTACCGGTGGAAGTTTGCTGACGATTGATACCGCTCACATTATTCGCGCTTATTATCGCAGGAAATTTTAAAATAAAAAAATAAAACAAGGGGACGGTTCTCTTTTTATGTAAGAGAACCGTCCCTTTTATTCTAGAAAGATATCTATTTTTTTGATTTGTCGCGACCGGATCTCTTGCGCATAAGGGGCGGGTATTACGGAAGAATTTATTACAATCGGTGAATCATCATCCAAAAGGATAATTTTTTTGATACGTGCTGAATTCTTAGCTGTAGCGCCAAAAGTATTTTTTCTGAGGGGATTATGGTAAGTCACTAAAATCCGGCTTAAGAAATTAAAAGAATATTTTCCGTTGGCTGGAAATAACCAACCGGCTAAGCTGGGTTTAAAGGTTAAGTTAAGCTGCCCGGATTTGTCGAAAGAAAATGGCTGCGCTCCGACATTCATCAGTAGCCAAATATGCAGAAACTCCGCGGTAGAACCGCTTAACCTGGCGACAAATCCGTTGCCGTGCAGTTTTTTATCCGCAAAAGCGCTGCTAACTATAAAGGAGGAGTTCTCTAGTATACTGCGGCCGTATCTTTTCGGATCCTGAAAAGGAACCAGTACATTTTTAAATTCCGCGTAAAACTCAGCAATTAAGCCGCCTTTAAGCAGCTCAAGAATATACTTATATTCCATATGCAGCCAAATGGATTCATTTTCCAGCCATCCCGGGGCAAATACCCGGCAACGGCCAATCTCTTCAGGCATAGTATCAAGATTAGCCGTTACTTTATACATCTTTAGTTTTTTATCAAAAAGTAAGCTTTTTTTAGTTGCCTGATGCAGAGCCAGAAGCCGGCGACTGCCATCGCAAAGCCTTAAAGCATGCATCTGGCCTTCCAGAAACAGGGGAGCCGGTTTTTGCACAAATTTCTTGGGTTTTAAGTAATGATCGTTAATTAAATCATATTCGGCAACTTCATTGATAAAATAAGAATTATAAATGCCGGACTTTTTATCTAAAGCTTTATCTATTCCTAGCTGGACTTTCTTAATAGCTGAATCCAGGAAATTAATAAGACCGGTTACGGATAGGTTAATCAGATTACCGGAGAAACCCAGGCGGATTTTCTGGCGGTAGCTTTCTTTAACCGTGTTGCTTTTATCCCAGTAAATAAACTCTTCCTCAGAAAATAAAACCGAAAGTTTCTCAATAAAATCAGCGATCTCTTCGGCAAGCCCGAGCTCATTAATTTGTGAGTTCTCTAAGGCTTTTTTTATTAATTTAAGTAATCGTTTCAATTCAAAGGTTTCGCAGCTGCTTGATCCGAAAAGTGCCGGCAGCCCGTTTAAAGAATCAAACCAGTTGGGTTTGTTTGCCTCCATTTCAATACCCACGCCAAAAGGATCCAGTGACGCAAGTTTATTCGCTGCCAGGCATAAAAATTTAGAGATAAGGGTAGTGTAATAAATTTCACCGGTTCCATAGCCTGTTCTTGAAATATGGGGATTACCTTGCCTTTTACGCAGCATCTCTTTTTTAGCCGAATCCAGGCTCAGGGAATGCAGCTGTCGCGGCTGTCCGTTATGGAGGACGTATTTCTCGCTGCGCGGCCTGACAATCTCGGCATTATCGTAAAAAGAAAAAACCTTCCGGTTGAAAAATAGGTCGTTAAATTTTTCAGGATAAATCCCCAGGTAGCTGTCAATTAAGTCTAAATTATACGTCCAATGGTCCGTCCAAAAACCTTCTCCATGTTCAGCTTGCTGTATTTTTTGAGCCGCAGAGAGGATGGTTTCTAAAAAATTATCATAAGAATTTTTAAGTTTAATGTTATTGTTTTCAATAAAAAGAATTAACTCGCCCGGAGTAAAAGTCTTTTTAAAAAAACTTTTTAATTTAGCGATATCGTTTTCTCCGGCGGTTTCTTTAAGGAGCTCAAATATATTAACTTCGTCTTTAATCAGAAAATTTTCACCCTTAACCACTAAAGGATTAAAACCGTCTGCCTGGATTAAATTCATAAAGAAAACAATGTTTTCATCGTTGATTTCAGGGTTAAACCAGAGGTCATTACGGCGGTTCTGGTTAGTGTCGCGGTAGTTACCGTTACCTTGGGCAAAATATGTCGGCTGGAGCAGGAAGTTATTGTAATCTCTTTCCAAGTCGCCATGCTTGCGGGAATAGATATAAAAGACTGTTGATTTCCCCGCCTCTGGCGGGGTCCCGCCCGATTGATTAAAAGACGGGCGGGAAAAAACTTCAGGGTAACCACCACGCATAATGTTATCTAAATAAGTCTGGCCGGCATATAAGTTAAATTCAGGCGAGCTGCTTTTAGTCAGAATATCGTTCTTAAGTTTATTAATTAGCTGGGTATTTTGCTCGGATTTATTTTCGATATAGCCGAATTTTGTGATCTTGCTGACGCAGCTGTTTAAAGTTTTAGTATTGCGGGCCTGGCCGATTACCGCATAAAATTTCTTTTGTTCTCGGGGTTTTAATTTAAAGTTCAGCAGAAGCAAAGCCGAGGGGGTTTTGCTCCTAGTTAATTGATCGCCAGGGTATGAAAATTTGGATTTATTTAAAAAATTTGCCGGATAAGAAAAATCGGTCACCTCGCCAAAAACAGCCTCCGGATCGACTATCGGCCGGATAATGTTTGGCTTTGTGCCGTTAAAATCAAAACCCAGGTAAAAATTACCTTCTTCGATATGCACTACTTCCGGCCGGTCAGAGGGATCAACTTGAAGTTTATAAAAAGGAACCCCCTTATCCAGATTGATAACGTTCATCCAGGCTTCGATTGTGCGGCCGAGTTTCTTCAGGAAAAAATTATTGGTGCCAAAAGGAACAATCTGGGGTAAACCGTCGATAACTTCAATAGACCTTAGTTTATTCGAGGTATTTTCAATGCTCACCGTGCGGCTTAACCCGGCAAAATTATCGTTGGGGATATTAAAATATTCAACGCAAGTCTTAATTCCCAAAGTGTGATTTTCTTCTTCCAAAATGAGCTTGCCGGAATCAATGCGCATTAAATTAGAGATCGCGTAATTTAAATTAACACACCCATTATGAAACGGCTCATAGTAGAGAGTTTCATGGGCAGAGTTGATTTTAATAAAAGTACGGAAGCCGTGGCTGGATACAAACTGCCAGGATTTATTGGCGGGGAAGAACTCTAAAATTGCCTGGTCTTTATCCTTGGTACCGAAGCTGGCAATACATTGGCCGCGGTTAACGTAGAAGACCCACATAGGAATACCGTATTTACCGGCAATCCCGGGAAAGAAATTCGCAAAAGGCTTGGAGTAATTATAATTTTCTATGACAAATTCGCCGGATTTATCTAGATAATATTTTGCTTTTGTCTGTTTAGATTTAATTTTCATTTTGATTTGAGTTAATTATAGTATTGTACATATTTTTACGCATTTGTCAACTAGCGCATCCCGTTGTAATAAATATTTAACGCGTCTGTCTTGTCTGTATTTTCTCGGGAACGCTGGTTTTGCCCCTGCGTGGCAAAACTGCGCTCGGGTCGGCTGGCGTCGCTCTGCCGGACTTCGTAAATAGCCGGGCAGCCGTGCCCGCTCCCTGCCTGCCGGCAGGCAGGCTTGCCGACACGTCCCTCGAAAACACAGCCAAGCCATCCGCTAATACCTATTTAATATAAATGCCACTGACAAGTTTCGCAGCGAATGTCGATTTTAGCCAATGGAGCTTGAGCA